>Ga0182027_10000176_pt1 | contig 104751 bp, 103 predicted proteins | sample 712E1DmetaG_FD_121300 | JGI IMG/M metagenome (GOLD analysis project Ga0182027, IMG submission 121300) | Permafrost microbial communities from Stordalen Mire, Sweden - 712E1D metaG (Illumina Assembly) | ecosystem: Environmental > Terrestrial > Soil > Wetlands > Permafrost | place: Sweden...
GCCCTTCAGGGTGTATTTTGCTCGGTTTCATACTACTTTTATTAGTAGTTTGCTCTTTTAAATCTTGTTGGCGATTCTTACACTGATTCTTAGCCCTATTTGAGAACGATATAATAGAGTAGCCCCGCCCAGATTCGAACTGGGGTCAGAGCCTCCAGAGGGCCCTATGATTGACCGCTACACTACGGGGCTGTAAGAATGTACGTAGCCGACACCAATTTTAGAAAAATGGTTAGCTTTATAAATAAATCGCTTTTTCTATGGAGTATAATTAATCTAATAATCAGAGGTATAAAATGGCAAAATTAAGGAAAGGATCAGCTTATAATCAGGTTTTGAAGAGACCATATACTAGAAAATCTAAGTATAGGTCTAAAAATTTCATTAAATCGGCACCACACAGCAAGGTTGTAAGATATATAATGGGTAGTCCTGAAAAGAAATTCGAATACACATTGACTTTGATTTCTAAGAAGGAATTACAGATCAGGCATAATGCTTTAGAATCTTCTAGACAGTCTGGAAACAAATGGCTTGAGACTAAGGCAGGCAAGACCGAATATTTCTTGCAATTAAGAAAACATCCACATCATATGTTAAGAGATAACGTCCTAGCATCCGGTGCAGGTGCAGACCGTATGAGTACAGGTATGGCTGGTTCGTATGGTAAAGTTGTCGGATTGGCTGCTCAAGTTCACAAGAATGATGTATTGTTCGTGTGCTCAGTAGATAAGAAGAATCTTGGAATCGCTAAGCAGGCACTTATAAGATGTAAGAATAAATTGCCATGTCAATGTCAGATAATTGAGACAAAGAATTAATTTTTTATTATACTTATTTCTTATAGTAATATTTAAATAATAGCGTGTTTGAGATAGATTATGGCGAGTTTGCAGAATGAGAATAAAATTCAAACTATTCTAGCTCAGCTAAGGACACTCGAAGAATATTCTAAGAATAAATCTGATGAAGCATATGGAAAGAGTGTTATTGAAAAACAAAAGATATGTATCTTCAACTTGCTTGAGAATAGGGAATTAGAAGAGAGAATTTTGGAAGCATTATCAAAACAAATAAAGGTTGAAGAACAGAGCATCATAAAAGCCGGCAATAATAATGCGTTAATGCAACTTACAAGGTATAAGAGCAAGGAGTTAAATCTCGAAGCTATATTAAAGAAAGATATCCAGCTTATGAAATCGCTTTTAAGAGAGTTATTTAAGGTTTATGAACTACAAAAAGATTTGACTGGAGAAAAATATATTACGAGTCTTAAAAAGGAACATGAGTTGATAGACGACTTTAAATCATTGCTGAATAACATATTAAATTCAGAGAACCGAGTACAATCATATTTCAAGCAATTAGCTACCCTTAAATATCAAGTCAAACAGGATAAAGATTATGATTATATGGGATTGCATATACCTGGCAATATAAAATTATTGGATCCCATATCGAAATATGATCTAGAACCGTTCTTGGTAGCATATAGAAATTATGAGAGTGCACTTAGAAATTTTCATATCCATTTGAAATATAGTAGTATGACTGCAGATTTCATGAGGTCGCAATATACTTCAAAATCATTATTTCTTAAGTCAGAGGAAAGGATTTATATCCTTTTGATTTCCGACAATAAGGATGAGCGTAAGGGCGTGACCATGACCAGATTGACGTTCGATGAGAAGAGAGGATGGTTTGCACATGAACTAAAACACATACTTTCATATACGATCATGTCTGCAGGTCAATTGCGACGATTCACAGCAGCATATGGATTCAGATGGGCACTATCATATATTCCGGGTTTTAAAAAAGTCGGATATAATTATCTCAAAAAAGTCGAGGGGGAAACCCATGAAGGAGCCATTAAACACGAGTCAGGATATGAGTTAGCAGTCGGTACAGATTACTTCTTCAACAAATCAGACGTTCCAAAAGGCATGAAGGACAGATATGGAAAAGTATATCCTCGTGAACATGAAGTTATAGGTCGAGTATCAAAAGCATATTTCGATAAATTAAACAGTCCAAGAATCAAGAAATAGGTTATATAATCAATCAGGATTACTCAAAATAGTATTCTTTCATCTGTTTCTCAATCTTCTTATTAAGGTCAACCAGAGTCGTTACTGCCTTATATTTCCTCTTAGCTTTTTCATACGAAGCTTTATCTATTATGTCCGTCTTACTCAAATAGACTATTATCGGCTTATCCTGTTCACGTAATTTCTTCAATAATTCTTCTTGCTGCTTAATCGGATATGGTTCAGTCAAATCAATTACATATATTACTAAGTTAACAAGATATTTTAGTACCAGATACGCTTGTAGTTCAATATTATTCATCTTACTCCTATCTAAGACCCCTGGAGTGTCGACAAATTGCACTTTTCTCATACCATAATTAGCATAGCCTTGGTTAATCTGCTTGGTCGTAAATGCATAATTCTGTATCTCTGGCTTTGCAGTAGTCAATTTACTTAACAATGTGCTTTTGCCGATATTTGGAAAACCTGTTATAGCGACAGTGAATAGATCCGTCTTCAATGTAGGATAATTCTTCATAGTCCTTCTGGCTTCCTCGATATAACTTAGATGTTTATCAACCTGTCTCATGAGTGAACTTATCCTGCCATAATATGCTCCCATAATCTTTTTGACATCACTTCTGGCCTCGCATTTCTTAAGAAAACCTAGATACTGCACAGATAACTCATCCAATCTCTTTGTGACCCAAGTCAATGATCCTAAAGACTTTTTGAGATAGTCATAATCTAATGTCAATCGTATCAACTCAGTATATACTTCTGGAAGATTATCTATATTAGGAAACTTCTTCACAATATTATCCATATATTCTTTAAGTGTCTTTGTGAAAACTTTCAGTTTTTCAGATTCAGTCTTGACGATCCTAAATATCTGCTCACCAGAACTTCTTGCGAATACGTGTTCTCCATGAAGCTTAGATTTCTTGAAAGCTTGATCTAGATAAAACTTTGAATCATTGACAGATTGTAGATCTTGGAAATTCATATTGTAAGAATACTATGCTGGTTTTTAAATGTTTGTTCTAAAAATGAACACAAGAAAACGAATATAATACTTCTAAATATTCAAAATAAGATTTATCGTACTTCTAAATATTCAAAATAAGATTTATCGTACATAATATTTTTAAACATCATAACTCTCCATTAATAGGAGATTCATATGGGTGATATATCAAATAATGCTTCTAAAGCATCTAAGGCCTTGTATATAGCGTTTAAGCCGCTTGAGGAAACCGTTAAAGATACCCATTATGGTACAAGACATAATTGTCTAGTGTTTGATCCTTTGTTTGATAGAACTAATTATGATGCTGTAACAATGTATAATAAATTTTTCCAAAATGCATCAAGTATAAAGAAGATCCCAGTTATAACTGAACAAAATGCTGTTGAATTAGCAGATATTCTAGCAAAAAAGTATGGAGCAACAGTAAATACTAAATTTGCTATAGGCGGAATACTTGCACCAGTTCATGTTCCACGCAACATTGTGGATGGACTCATTCAAGATTTAACCAGGAATCCGATGAAGTATTTTACAAGTGAAGTAACGAAAATGCCCGAAAAAGTTTTTTCTGAATCATATTTCTAAAGAGCAGATTTCATCACTCTTTAACAAAATTTATAATATATCCCCTCTCGCATATATCATGATTAGTGTTATCGGTGCAGGCCCTGCAGGTTCATATTATTCTAGTCTTGCAGCTAAGAGCAATGATATCCACTTATTTGAAGAGGATAAAGCAATAGGAAAACCTGTTGCATGTACAGGCATTCTTACGGATAGTGTGAAAGATATACTTCAAAACATTCCTAAATATCTGGTTGTCACAAATATAAAAAGATTCAAGATTATCGCCCCGAATGGTAAATCCATTTATATCAGATTAAAAAATCCTGATATTGTCCTTGATAGGGCAAGATTTGATGAATACTTATACAATAAGGCAGTTGATTCTGGTGCAAAGATCCATCTGAACGAGAAGTTTTTGGGATATAAAAAATTAGATAATCATAAATCAGATAATAAGTACAGCATCAAAACAACTAAGTCAACATACGATACGGACATGATTGTCGGCAGCGACGGCCCTAATAGTGTTGTAGCAAAAAATGCTGATATGTTCAGGAATAGAAGATTCATACAAGGTTTGCAAGTTCGGGCAAAATATCCTGAACTCGAAGAAGGTACTACGATAATATATCTGAATCTTGGAGAATTTTCTTGGATAGTCCCTGAAGACGATAAGATTGCTCGAGTAGGAGTTATTGGAGTGAACAACAAAAAACTCCATGAAGATTATAGAAGATTGATTAAAGATGCCAAAATTATTGAGCATCAATCAGGCATCATTCCATTGTATGATCCTAATCAACAGCTAAGAAAATCGAAAGAGGATATATTCTTGATCGGCGACTCGGCAACGCAGGTAAAAGCTACAACTTATGGAGGAATAATATATGGACTGCATGCAGCAAAACTGCTTGCAGAAAATAAGAATTCATATGAAAAAAAGTTTAATTCTACATACGGTAAAGAATTAAGGCTTAGCCTTAAGATGCGTGAATGGATGAATGTGATGAAAGACAAACATGCTAATGATCTTATAGAAATATTCGGCAAAGAAAAAAATAGCAAAATCTTGTCCGATCACGACAGAAATTATCCAAGCAAACTCATTCTACCATTACTTATACGAGAACCTAAACTTTGGAAGCTAGGATTCGATATCTTTAAAAACAGGTTGACCAGATAATAGCGAGAAATAGCTGAATAGCATTGGTAATAATTTAAGTGGTGTTCATGAATAAGACATTGTATCTATTATGGTTTTCAGACGTATTCATACTTACAGGTTTCGGACTGATATCTCCGATAATGGCCATATTCATAATGAAGGATATAACCGGTGGGACAATATTCGCTGCTGGCATCGCAAGTGCATTATTCTTATCAGTAAAAGCATTAATACAAATACCGTTCTCTAGATACATCGATAGTCATGAAAGGAAAGTTATGTGGTTACTCATTGGAACATTCCTTATAGCGACAGTGCCATTCCAATACTTACTAGCAAAAAATATTATTGCAATATATATTGCACAGATAGTCTATGGTATAGGAGCTGGGTTAGCAGCATCGACATGGCTTAGCCTTTGGAGTACTCATCTAGACAAAAATCATGAAGGCTTTGAATGGAGCTTATATTCTGCAACAGTCGGACTTGGGACAGGATTATCAGCTTTTTTTGGCGGAGCACTAGCAACTTATATCGGTTTTAGATATACAATCATAATCATGGGTGTGTTGTCTGTTGGCGGATTCCTGGTATTATTATACTTGGAGAACGATACGTATGCCGCCAAGATTGATGAGATGCAATATCATAAAAGACATAAACTCGGACATAATCATCATAGATAACATAACCATCCAAATTCTCTATTCCGACTCTAATGGTTACATTAATCCATAAAATATATAATAGGATATAATCAACTGATATCATGATGCAGAACCATAAGAAGCAGCCAGATGCTACAATACATAAAGATATCATTATATCAGAAGTTGTGGATAAATATCCTGATGTGATACCATTCTTGATTGAGAACGGCATGCATTGCATCGGATGTGGTGCATCGATGTTCGAGACTTTGGAAGAAGGATTCATGGGACACGGGATGGATGAAAAAGAGATAGATAGGATAATGACTGAGTTGAATGTGTATATCAAAGAGAATTCTAAGAAAGACTAACGAGTAATTTATTCTGCATATTTCTGCAGTTGTTGTTCTAACGAAAAATTTATTATAACCATAACCTTTTTAAATCAACCTTTTCTCCTTATTGCCATGGAAGGAACAATAATTAATTATCGTCGAAATAGTACTGGTCAGACAAGCAATCATTTGGTTGTTAAGGTGCCTGACGTGGATACTAGGGACAAAGCTAGCAAGCTGGTTGGAAAAAAAGTTATCTATAATACTGGTAAGAAAGATATCATAGGCAAAGTCAATGCTATACATGGCAATAGTGGTGCATTAAGAGCAGTATTTGAGCAATCAATGCCTGGCCAAGCAATTGGTAAAAAAGTACAGATAGAATAAATTCTTTTTCTGCATTTTACTAAGTTATATTTTTCTGTTTAATGTTTTTTCTAGATTATATCATAACACCATTAAATACCGTAAGCTTTTTATATTACTGATTCTAATAATCGATTAAAACTGTAAAACATATAAAAGAAGGTGGTTAGTTATGGTTGCAACGAGCATAGTCATAGTACCAGCATTAATTATTGGATTAATTTTAGCGGTTATAGAATTAGTATTTGTTCATCAGGATGAAGCAGGCATGGGTTGGTTGAAGCACGGATTCCATGCTATTCCAACAATGTTAATATTCGTGTTTATTAGTATGAATTGTCCGTTAGTTGAGTCATGGTTAAAAATAAGTAATAGTATATGGATAGTAATAGGCATAAGAGTATTGGTTGGTATACTCGCTGCTGCAAAGATTAGCGCCGCTGCTGCAGTTGCTGGAAGAGTGGGAGAGAAATTACCACATACACTAATTATCGCTGCATTGATAATAGCAGCACCATTCGCCTGGGACATGTTTGCATGTTCAATACCATTTATCGCATCATTACCAGGAACTGGATGCACGCCAGTCAAATAAATGTATAATTTTTTTATTATTTTCTTGAGCATAAACAACAGGAGAAATTCCCAAAGAATTTCAAAACATTTATATAGGGGATTAGTGAGAGATTGAGCATAAAGGTCAAGGTGAATTAATGAAGAATCGTGTGAGCAGAAATTGGTTCTTAATTATTGCTGGATTGATATTCATAATTAATGTAGGCTTAGTATTGGGAGCATCAACAAACATCCTTGATCAGGTACTTGGTTCTATCAGCAGCGGTAAAGATTTAGTTCTTGGTCAAGTATATCAAAAATATCCTCAATTGATTGATGCAATATTCTATTTCGTATTCTTTATAGGGATAAGTAAAGCTGTTTTAAGTAAGGTGCCAACGTTTAAAGATAGTAATACAATTCCTGTTGTCATTGGTATAATGCTTGCTTTATCAATGTCAGTATTTGCATACATGAATCATATAAGTCTGATTAATGACTTAGGACCGTACGCATTGATATTAATTATGGCCGTATTCGGCATATTCATGTATAACATAATGAAAGGAACATTCAAGTGGAATACGATATTTTCAATAGCATTAGCAGGATTATTGGTATTTGCAATATTTAATATTGGAATGATAGCAGGTAAAAACGCTAAAATCTCATCATCACCAGCAGTACAATCAATGCAGAGTAATAAAGCAATACAGAATGGAATGACTACAGGTGAATCAATATTAATGGTTATGTTACTCATTGGTGGAATTAAACAATTCGGTAGTGGAATCAAATTCCCTACAGCGACAGGGTCTGAACATACTGACGCAAAAACATTCTTCCCTGGACAGACCGATACATTAGATAAAGTCGAAGGAGTGGAAAAAGGATTAGAACCTGCTGTTAAAGGGGATAAGACTGAAAAAGATTTATTGAATGAAGAAGAAGGTATAGGAGATTTGGATCAACTTAAAAACGCGTTAGATGCTCAGTCGATGAAATTTGCTACACAATTAGAAGAATCAAAAAATAATGAATATGCTGGAGAGCAGAAAGAAGCAGCTATGCTAACAGCATTAAGCGGATATACAAGCAATATAGATAATGTATTAGGTAGAATGAATGATGTACAAGCCATGGATGATGCAGGAAAACAATATATGCTTCAACAGATACAAGGTATAGCACAAGTTTGTGTACAGATAACCGAGAATCAGAAGAAATTGAATGAGAATCGTAAGAATACTGTCGGTAAATTATTGAACGAAGACATTACAAAGATTAATGATATTATAAATAAATTCAAACAAATAGAGTTATCCCTGAGAAAGATTGAACAAAGGATAACTAGCGATATAGGACAATCATTGATAAAGAAAGTAGAATCACACATAAAAGATCAGCAAAAGAAATTAGATTTATTGGCTAAAGAATTGTCCTCGAGTAAAACATCAGAAATAGCTAGACAGAACATCGGACCTGCTATTGATGCACTACATACTGAAATTCAGACTAACAATACAGAACTGGCTAAACTTAATAGCATGAAAGAGGAGATAAACAACTATGTTAAGGAGTTAGATAAGACTTTCGTCGCAATCAGAGATATTTTACAGGATATGGATCTGGCAAAAAAGAAAATCAATTATCAGGCCCAAAAGAATACTAAATTCTTGTCAAATTTCGATAAATCAGTAGTGCAGATGGATGGTGCAGCAAAGATGTTGAACCATAATATGATAGAATTAGGGCAACAGACTGAAATAATTGAGGAAATACCTGCGAAAGCAATTGGGAATGTAGGCACTATATTTGATCGGATGATAAGCACTGATCCTAATAAGTTTGGACTACAATTACAGATGAAAAAATTTTATGCCGAAGATATTATACCAAGCATTGATGATATAAACTTGATAATAAAGAATGGTGCAAGATTGGATGGGCCAATAAGTGCTATACAGACAAGCATTGCTAGTATTCAAAATGCATATGTAAATCTGAAGAAAGCTGCAGAGGCAATTATAGGAAACACGCCAAAAAGCATGGATGCCTCTAATAAATTATCACAGGTAACAGGATATGTCAAGGCGCTTGTAGCAAGTGAAGCTGGTACAAGAACTAATATGACGAATCAGGCCATAGGGAGATTAGATAGAATAAAATCATCATTGACTGGCGAAGTTCAAAAGATTGATGTAGAGACACAAAATTTACAGAATGCGGAGAAGAGAGTTATAGGAGAATTAAGCAAGGCATTGACAATAATTGTCAAGAACAAATCCAGAGTCGATGTAAAATTCAAGCAAGGAGCAGATGCTTTCAATCAGAATATGGCTCAAGCCACTCAGAAGATTAATGAACAGCGTAAGACAATATGATCAATAAAAAAACATTATATATTTTAGGACTTATACTCGGACTAATCCTTCTTAGCGATAGCGTTTCGGCCACTATATATGGATCTGGATTAAATCTCAATAGCATACTTCAACCATTCGGCAGCGTTAACGTAGCAAGCTTCTACATACGTTATAGTGCATTTATCGATGCAGTCATCTATCTGATACTTTTCTTAAGCTTAGCTCAATTAGTTTTCGTGAAGGTATACAAGGATGCTAAGAAAGAGGCTAAACTTGTTTCTGTTGCCGTATCATTAGCATTGACAGTCTCTATGGTTATTTTTGAAATGAATACAGGATTTTATCTAGGTAAATTATATCCGATAGCATTGTTCGTATTTCTTGCAGTTCTAGCGATGTTATTATATAATCTATTATTAGGATTATTTACTGGAGCAAACGGTAAAAGTGTTAGTGCTGCATTCACTTATCTGATAATCTATGGATTATTTATCGTACCGTTCAATGTATTGAATGATTGGGTCATTAAAAGTGCTCCATACTTAGCGTCAATACTGGTATTAGGAGCAGTAGTATCTTTCGTATATCTGCTTATACAGATGTTTAATGCATTAGATTTTAAGGGCGATACAACACCGCTAGGAGGAACGACTACTACAACACCACCAGCGACAACTCCAGCAACAACAACGCCTCCTGTGGTTCCACCAGTAACTCCGCCACCTGCGAATTATCCGAATGATTTAGCTTATTTGATAAATAATGATTACCCAAATATGTTGAATGAATTAGTTCGTAGATATACTGCCTATTCGCAGCAATTCGAGGTTATATTAACGAAACGTCATAATCCCGCTGGTCCAGCAGGATCACCTATCGCTACCGATTATGCTAGGCTAGTACATTTAAGAGATGATAGGATTGACGGAATGTCGCCTGTTTCAGATGAAGCAAACAGAGTATTAAGCATAATAAGAAATGATCCAGCCAAATATGCATTGCTTAATGCTACAGATCTTGCAACATTTCATAGATTTATGAATTGGCATGGGAACATATTGCATGTCATAATACAAAACGAGATAGAAGCAAGAAATGCATACAATGGAAGAGCATTACATACAACTAGAACGATACCACAACCATGAGCAACGAAGAAATAAACGAAAAGATAAGGCAATTGAATGCTAACAAGGATAATGTAATTACACATTTTACTGATTATCTAAGTCACGCCAAGAAAATTGCCGATCAAACTAAAGATAAGAAGATTGCTGAAGCGATGCTATTAAATCTCAAGAGTGTAGAAAAAGCGACAACCACGAATAAGAAAGATATTCAGCCAATGAATCCAGAGGACGATAAAAAGCCTGAAGAAAAAAAACCAGAAAATGAAGAACACAAACCGGATTCCGAACCTAGTGTTATTATTGAGGTACCGGTATACGATAAGAATAAAAATATTATTCCACATTATGACATTGGCAAGGACATACTTCTAAAATTCAAGACGACAGGCATAATAACTAAACAAAAACCTGTATTTGCATACTACATAAAGGGGATTAACAATACTTCTAAAGAAGAACCATTTCTTTTTACTAAGGGGATTAAAGATTCAAATACTGCAGTAGTAGAGATAGGTAACATAAAGAGAGAAGAAACTACAGCGTTATCAGAAGGAATGTACACCATAGAGGTACACATTGTTGATCCTATAGGACATATCATAGACATTGTTCCTTATGCTAGCGTAATCATACAGGTAGGCGTAAAAGCATCTGGATCAGTTGTACCAACCTCTACACCAAAATCTGAAAATCAAATATTAATATTACATCCAAATAGATACGATTTGCCCTTTAGAACGGATGCAAAAATAAATATAAATCTCAAAACAGATGGACCATACTATACTGGTAAAAAAAAGTATTGGTTTATTATAATAATTGAAGGTCCAAAACCATTGAGAGAGCAAACAGTATTGCATAATTATTTGACTTCACAAGAAACCATTAATAGTAATTTTAAATTATCTAAAGAAGGCGAATATACTATCTATGTATTAACGTATGAGGTAACACCAGAAGGTAATCGCTCAAATAAATTAATATCAAACAACAGGGAAACGTTTACAGTGAAAAATTATCTGAAAGACTATCAGACAGGTCCGAAAGGTTTATCACCATCAACTTCAACTGCACAACACATCCCGAACAATGTTATAGATAATATAATTATTAATCGTGAATTCGATTTAAATCATAATCATACAATGACAATCAAAGATGTTAATCTGCCATTTATGATGCCCTTGAAGATATTTTTTGATCTATCTAAAGCAAATACTTCAACATTTTTGACGGTACTTAAATATATCTCAATAAAAATTACTCAGGATGGTTCCTCAGAAGTAATATTTAGTAAAAATAATGACTATTTTGAAAGAAACGAATACGAACTAAAATATGACGGACATCCTGCTGAAATTCCATTTATTAAAGATGGAAAATATTTTATGCAAATTATCATTAAACTAGCCGATGAAAGTATAATATATAATACAGTTGTACCTATTGAAATATCTCCAAAACAGGTCCAACCACGTATCTTACCGAAGCCGTTAATAATGCTTGACAATAATGAAGTTTTAGGAATTTCAGGAATTAAGGATAAAAATAATCACGTAATACGTATCAGTAACGAAGGCAGCGGTAAATTAGGATGGAATATATTGTACTCACCCCAAGCAAAAATTTCAAAATCCAGCAAAATGGGAAAATCATCAAGAATATCAAGTCCTTTAGAGGGCGAATTACAAACCAAAGAACATCAAGAGATAGTATTCAATGCTACGGGATTATCTAAGCCTAATGCGGTTAACACCATTATTATAATCACATCCAATGGGAGAAAAGGAAAAGAAATAAGTAGATCAATCATTAAATTAGAATAGATAAGTTATACTTTTATGCCTACTACTGATTTTTTCTGATATACAACTTCAATACCATTATTTTAATCCTATCCCTCACTTTTCCTGAATATATAGCATTTGAATGTTTCTATTGAGTCTCTATCATCATCCAATATTCTACGTCGTTTTCCACGTATTCTTTGATTTTATTAATGTTTGATGTGGTACAATCAACATATATCTTGCGTTCATTATTGCTTGCGTATACATCTGTCTTATCCGCATTGACTAATCCCTGTTCTGGATTCTTTTTTCGTCTTGAACGGTATTGTTTCCATGTGTTAATTTTTCTTGTACCATGTTGAATAGTGTTTGTTCTATTATTGGCGTATGTGTTCCTTGATATTCATTGCCGAATTTTACTTTTCCTAAATATGTTTTATTTTGAAGTAGTTTTATTAGCCCGCTTGTTGTTAGATTGTTGGCTTTTGCTAGTTGTGTTAGGCTTATGTCTGTGTTTAGGTATGTTTCGTATATTTTCTTTACTTTTTCGGCTTTTTCAGTATCTACTGTTAATTTCTTGTTTATGAGTATATATCCTATTGGTGGTTTAGTTACTATGAATCCGTTTTTTGCTTTTTTATTCATTCCTATTGTTGTTCTTTCTGATATTGACCATTTTGAGTTTCTGAATGTATCTAATATTTTCCCATCTATCTTGTCATTGACATATTTTTTGAAGTATGTCGGCTCGTCTGGTGCATAATGGTGGCATATACTGCATAATGTTATTAGATTTGAAGGATCGTCTATATTTTCTCCTTTATTAGTGTATTTTGGGTTTATGTGGTGTATTTCTAGTCCTTCTCCTTCTAGGTTATTATATCCACATTTTTGACATGTATATTTGTCACGTTTGAGTATTTCCTGTTGGGTCATTCTTATCCTCACTTTCGTGATTTACTATATTGTTTGCCTTATTGAATAATTCTTCTGATATCAATGGTTTATGCTTTCCTTCGTACAATTGTCCTTTGTATCGTATCTTTCCAATGTACACAGGATTCTTAATGATTGTGTACATGCTTGATGATGATACTTTGAATTTTTCAGCTATTATTTTGTAATCTATTCCATTTATCCACATTTCAAAAATTTCAAGGATATTCATTGATGTTTGTGGGTCTGGTACTAATTTACGGTTTTGGTACGTATAACCGTATGGTGGCCTGTATAGTGCTTCTCCTAGGTCTGCTTTTCTGTCGAATGCTAGTTTTACTCTTTCTTTCACCATTCCTCTTTCTAGTTGTGCGAATACGCCTATTATTTGGAAGAATGCTTCTCCCATTGCAGATGTAGTGTCTATTTGTTCTGTGACGCTTGTGAAGTTGATGTTTTTTAGTTTTAATTCCTCAAGAACCATGATTAAATCTTTTAAGCGACGACTGAATCTATCGATCTTGTATACTAATATTATATCGAATTGATTTGTATCAGCATCTTTTAATAATTCAGTCATTGCTGGCCTATCTAGTGTACCTGCGCTAAATCCTGGGTCAATATACATTTTGTATATAGTCCATCCTCTGGCATCACAATAACTTTTACATTTTGCAAGTTGTGCGTCAATACTGATTCCTTCTTTGGCTTGTTCTTCAGTTGATACTCTGGAGTATATTGCTACGCGTGATTTGTTGATGAATGGTTTTAGGCTTTTCATTTTTTTCACGAAAATTTTGTATACTAAGGGTCAAGTTTTATAATAAGGGTTCGCTTATTATAATAAGTATATACCCTTATTATAATAGAAATATATAAATTTTTCTATTTTATGAATATTATTAGATTTGATTAGAACCATTAAGCAACAAATAGTATATAAACAATGTAATTTTTGACTAAATATTTTAATCGTGATTAAGTTATATATTTAACAGTTATTTAATAGTTTTAGGTAACCAAAAATTGATGTAGAGGCACACAACAAACAATATTTTAAGACATATTTCATAAAACTTACAATAAGAATGCACTTACAAACTAAGACATAATAAATAAAATAACAACTCTATTGATTACACTGCAGATCTAAATCATAAAACAAACACAAAACAGGAGTAAATGATTGCAGGCAACAATATTCTATGGCTAAAAAAATAAAAAGACATTAAAAGCAAAAACTTTAATCTTATCTTAATATATTCTAGCATGTTTAAACAGTTTAATTACCTAAAATTATTAATCAAATACTAAAGTATTTAATCATAAATACATAATAAGATAACTTAAATATATTAATCAAAAACTAAAGGTTTTATTTAATCTTAGTTTTCAGTCCACTAAAAAATTCGCTAAAAACTGAATAGAGAGCTTGAAGTTCCTTATTACCTATATCAGTCAGGAAATATACCTTTTTTCTACCTTTTCTCTTATATTGGATTAATTTTTGTTTCCGTAGACGCTTTAATGCAGGGTAAATCGTCCCAGGCGTAAGGACTGTCTTCTTTCGATCTCCTACAATTCGAGCCAATTCATCCCCTGATAGAGGCCCAAACTTAAGTTCGTGAAGGATAAAAAAGCTTAGAAAACCTCGCATTTCTATATATTTAGGGATCATTTTTTGTACACTTTTTTTTGCAGTATTATTTTGCTTTTTCATGGTTTTTTATGTGCTCGTATATTTATATATTTTATCATTTTGAGAAAATATCGACTATAAACAAGTCTTTAATGTTTTTTCCTAAAATTATTTTATATTGGTAGTACTATATATTGCTTATACAATATATTGGTAAAGCAATATATAAAAATATCCAAATTTAAAACAAATTATATTTGTAATAATTAGTTAAAATTGTCAGAAAAAATTATCTAAAATCGTACAATTAATAATATCTATCTACTGAAAAGATAAGTTGGAAAGAACCAATAAAAAAAACAATAGTATGCATACTGAGCACAAAATTAGATATTAAAGTGAGAGATAAGAGCTAGAACCTTTAATCAAGTCTTAGAATGCATTAATCAGAAGAAATTACTCAGACTCTTCTCATATATGCCCTTGGATACGGATTCGTGTATCTTAATCAGATTTTCCTTGGTCTGTATCTCTCTGAACCTGGAATCGATGTTGAAATACCATTCAGAGCCAATCTTTTCTCTAGTAATAGGTATCTTTTTGTCTAAGAGAGAGGATAGCAGTAGCTTGATAGTACCTTGTTCTATAGCTAATTTATTCGTCAAAAATTTGAACGGTAAAGGTTCTTTCTCACCGAAAACATATAATGATAAGAATAATTTTTGTTCATCCAAGCTCAGAATGATATTAGAAAAGTGAGACTTATCATTTAATAACAGACTATTTTTGAACATCTGCAGTTCATCTGTTATCTCTTTAAGTTTCTCATACCTATTTTCTAAATCTGATATGTATTCGAATGCTGACTGCAATTCATCAGTCAATCCGTTAATGCTTTCAAGATGTTCATCGCGTTCCTCACGAATCTTGCTAAAAGCTTCACGTAATTTTTTCTCGTCGTACATTCAGACCCCCACTATACTTATCAACAAATCTATTATAAGAATATTGGTCTTATTTTTAAAGATTATTATTAAAAATTAGTAGTATATCAGTAGTATATCCCTAAAATTTATAATAGTTATTTGTATAGTAAGATTTATAAATAAATCACATTTCCTTTAAGTATGGAATTAAGAGTTATCGAGAAGGGTAAAAAGCGATTGATATTTGACTTAATTGGTGCTGATCACACATTCTCTGGTGCATTAAAGAAGGAGCTATGGAATGATAAGTCTATAAAGATTTCAGCATACAATATAGAACACCCATTGATTGGTATACCTAGGTTCATAATCGAAACAGATGATAAAGACCCAGAAAAAGTGTTGCTTGATGCTGTGAAAAGACTTGAAAAAAAGAATGAATCATTTTTAGAAGATTTCAAGAAAGTACGAGCATAAAATTATTCTAATAACTAGTATTATTTATTCTAATATGTGCTTATTTGAGCATGATTCATAACCTATAAATAGTCGATAGGATATACAATATCCATGAATAAGGCATACATCTTGAATAAGAAGGACCAAGCATTGTTGTTGAAATTGGCACGTGAAGCTATAGACACTTCTTTCAAGGATAACGATCCTGATGTGAGCAGAGTAGGCCATTTAACACAGCTTAGAGGATGTTTTGTAACACTTCATAAAGATAGTCAATTAAGAGGTTGCATAGGCTTTCCAAGACCTATAATGCCTTTATATGAGCAAATAATAGCTGCCAGTAAGGCTGCAGCTTTTGAAGATCCAAGATTTCAGCCATTAAGCAGAAATGAACTCAAAAATATTGTAATAGAGATTTCTATCCTGTCAAAACCGGAATTAATAAAGGTGAAGGATGCTGATGAATATCTGAGTAATATTGAAATAGGAAGAGATGGATTAATAATCCAGGGCAGAAGTTCGGGATTATTGCTTCCACAAGTAGCTACAGAATACAATTTTAACTCGAAACAATTCTTAGAATGTGTCTGTGAAAAAGCTGGCATGCATAATGATGCTTGGAAAGATTTAGACAATAAGATATACAAATTCAGGGCAGAAATATTCAGCGAAGATACGGAATAATATTAATGAATTTTAATCTCTATATTCCATATCTTCTATCTCGACTCTCGAACTCTTTAATGACAGCCATTAGATCTTCTTTAGTGAATTCAGGCCAAGTCTTTTCAAGGAAAAACCATTCAGAATAGAATGATTGCCACATCAAGAAATTACTTGTTCTCTTCTCGCCGCCAGTCCTTATTATCACGTCAGGTTCAGAAGCCATATATAAATTATTCTGAATAATCTTTTCATTAATGTCTTTTGGCTGTAACTCTCCATCAGCTATCTTGGTAGCGATCTTTTTCATCGCATCAGTCAATTCTTCCCTACCACCGTATGCCAATGCAAAATTTAGTATGAATTTATCGTTATCTCTCGTAGCATCTATAACTTTATGTATTGCATCTACGACATCTCTTGGAAATAACTCATATCTCCCTATTACGTTTACTTTTATCTTGTATTTTTCTACTCGTGGATCTTCACAGAACGTATCAAACGCTTTACGAATTAGATTCATCAAATAATCAAATTCGGGCTTTGGTCTGTTGAAATTTTGCATAGAAAATGCATAAAAAGTCAATTCAGTGATACCTAAATCTTTGCACCACTCCAATAATTCCTTGACCTTTTCATAACCAAAATCATGTCCTTTACGAGGATCTAAAGCCAGTTTTTTGGCAAATCTTCTGTTGCCATCAAGAATTATTGCTACATGTTTTGGAATCATAATATCACTGTTATTTCTTTTTCGGATTTTTCTTCCATATAGAAGTGTTCTTTTTTAGTTTTAGTTTGCTAAAAAAACCGTACGAACCGTCATCTTCTGCAAGTCTATCTAATTCCTGCATCTTTCTTGATTCTTCTCTTATCTCGTATTTTTCCATCCACAAATCCACTAGTTCAGGCTGGATTTTTAATATATCCTTTACAGTCAAGAATCCGACTAGATGCCCATCAACGACAGGCAATTGTCTTATAGCATTATCACGCATAATTGTTAGTGCCTCAAAAACATCCTTATCAGGACTTATTGTTATGATATTTACAGATGCTATATCTTTCACTTTCAATTTTTTTGAATCAAGACCCATTGCGACACACTTTCTTACTATATCTTCATCAGTCACTATGCCCACGGGTTGGTTATTCTCTAATATTAACAGACTATTGACATCTTCCTTAGCCATTAATGCTGCGGCATCTTTGAGAGTCATGTCTCTAGAAGTCGCGATTGGTTTATTAGTCATTATATCCATTACCTTATATCCAGTCTGCATCAATATCACCAATAACCGTAATAAAATATTGTTTAAAAATGTTATTAAAAATTATGTGTAAAACAATAAATACGTTAAAAAAAAGTCAAAAAAGTCTATGTATACCACAAAATTACTACAAAATGAAACTAATAAAAATATAAAATCAGTAATTTATCAATATCTCTACATCTTTACCAAATATGCTCTTCAGCTGCTCGAATAATGTCTCTTTTATGAATGTCTTCTGCACCATATCAGTATTTGTTATCGCTTTCTCTAATTCTTCGATAGAACTTTCTTTTATGTCTATTAATCTACCATCAGATGTGACTGTTGCCTTGCTTACTTCCTTATCTTCATTATCTATGTCGTGTATGATATATGCATTTTTTCCTAGCAATATTATCTCCCCAAACCTGTTGCCATGTTTTACTCTTATCTTTACTCTTTCTAGTTCCTTGCCACGTTTACGCTGCACATATTCTACCAAGAATTTTATTAGTTCTCTGGCATCTTTATTGACTTGGAATACTTCCGTCTTGTTAAGTTTATGTATATCATAATCCTTCTTAGCTTTGACTATGTCTTTTAATATTCTCAAATATTTCTCAGGGATCAATCCTTTGTGTATGACTTCTGCCTCGAATATCTTTATCATATCCGAATCGCTGACACGGTCTACGCCTTCAAGTTTCAATATATCCCTGACTATGGTTACTATTCCTTCATAATTGTGTCTTATCCCTTCTTCTTCCTTTAATTTTTCTATCTGTTTGAATAATTCATTCATCCTCTTCAGATATTTCTTTGAATCTTCAACTAATGAATCCACTTCTTTGCCTGTAGCAAACTTCTTGTCGCCATGTTCTATATCTTTTCTTATTTTAAGTACGCGCTCGATTATCTGCACATATTCCTCTTCTATCATCTTCTCTTTCTTGACAAATATCTCTCTTAGGACTTCAGGAGTCTCTTTGGGTGTTGGTGGTGGCAATCCATATAACATTATAGCTGCTTGCGTCGGTGTGACTGTTGCCCAGAAGAAATCTTCCGTTGCTATCTCTGTTAGTTTATACGTCACTCTTTCAAGCATCTGATCCCCTGAATGCATGAACATATCAATTGCTTCCTGTGAAGGCTTAACTCTTCCCATCTGCAATAATTGTTTCCATGGCATGAATATTCCACGATCATAGAACGGTACGCCATCTCTTAAGAATGTAAATATTACTGGGTTGGCTTCTTTTACTGATTCCCAGAAGTCTGTTAAGATATACACTTGGATATTTATTTTATTCTCTATCCCTGTCATCTTGCCAGCATCTATGCCCATCCCTATTATTATTGCTCGCAGCTTATCTTTTAATTCTGCACGAGTCATCTTCTTCACGTCAGTATCATCAATTACTATGAATACATCAATATCTGATTTTGGAGTTGCTCTGCCTTGTACCAGTGATCCTGCAAGGACATAAGTGACTATATATTTCTCGAATTTCTTGAGTACCATATCCTTATGCACTTCAGAAATCTTTATTGCAGCCATCATACCTTTATCATAGATGGCCATTCCCATAGCTATTGCCTGTAAATAATCATATTTCGCATCATAACATGATTGCCATAGTTCTGTCAATAATAGTGTCTCAACTGCAATCCTTTTATCGACTTCTTCTGCCATCGATTGTATTATTGTTGATAATTTTTCTTTCAATTCCTCTTTTGACATCTTGGTACTATCACTATCATCGACCAATGTCAAAAGATATATCTTATTCTTGTCAACAGGCTCTTCTTTTCCTGTTTCAGGATTCATTTCTGGTTTTGGAGGCGGTAATAATGATATTCCTAGAACATAATCCGAGAACTTATCTAAGACTTTCTTCTGAAACCTGTCTAATTTATCCTTTAACTCTGTCAATTTCTTCTTTGCCTCTTCTGACATATCTGGAGGCAATTGAGAATCTAATCCAGAAGATAATTTCGTATTATCCGCTATATTTGGAGTATACTCTTTGACTGAATATTCTTTACTGCTCTTATCGTTCTTCTTAGCAACATCATTCTTCTTAATATTCTTGACCATTATATATCACCAACGACAAACAAGATATCAACATGTCATATCAATCAGCATCAACTGAGAATTATTTATAAAGGTAGCGATTTAGTATATAGGGAGTCTAATATTTAGTATAATCATATTTTAATCTACTAACGGGTGAAAATAAGAAAAAAGAAGATAATTCGATAAAGATTTTAGTGCAACAGATTATGCAGCTGATAAACTTCGTCAGCCTTAAGCAGCCATTTTCTTTTGCCCTGCACTAGTGTCCATTTTTATGACTTTACCATCTTTGTCCTTTTTATCAGGAACCGTATAGTCATTTAATTTATTTTCCAGATTTCTTTGATAGTGTTCCCTGAAATGATCCATCATATACTCTCTATCCATCTTTAATTTGGTTTGCTTGTACCTGCTTAGTTCTTTTTTTAATTCAGGATTTTTGGATAAGTGGTAATCTGCAAGCCCTGCTATATCTTTAGATTCCTTTGGCACTATACTATCTAATCTGTAATCAATATCAGATGCTTGTACTCTACTTTGTTCAGTCGTCATTAATGCCTCAAGTATAGACCTGATTTTTCCACTCTTGAACAATTTTTCCATCCCCTCATCATCCAATTTATTTTGCCTAGCATATTGTTTTAGAAAGGTATCGACTTCATTGTAATAATGATGTTTGTGTTTTTTATCTTCGCTAACATTAGGATTATCTGACCCTTTCCTAAATTTTATCAATGCATCCGTCAATAAATCCTTAGCATGATAAATATCCTTAACCCTTTTACCCTTTAAAGTAGATAATGCATCAATTCTAGCAGAAGTATACATCTCCTCTTGATTGAGAATCTCCTCTTGCGGTACAATATTCTCTATTTTCTTGTAAATTTCATCATAATTTGATTTAGACCCATCTGCCATTTTTTCACCCTGAACTTTCAATTATTTTAATTATACAGCAAAAACACTATAAAAAACATTTTTACACCCTATTCTTATCACGCACGTATTTAAATTTTATCTTTTTACACTTTCGAGTCCTAACAAATATCAAGATAAGCATTGTTATAGAACAATTAAGCAATCTTAACCTTAATAAGCATCAAATTTAAAAATACTAGTCCCTAATGGTGATTATTCGTTATCGGGGTGAGGATTATTCCTAACATTGTCGAATATATCAGACATTATACTAGTCAAGGTTATAGTATTGATAAGATTAAGCAATTTCTATTAGCGAACAATATCCCTCAGAAAGATATCGATAATGCCTTAGCACAAATTGCTCAGACTACTCAATCAAATCATCCTGATCAATCAGGTCAATCTCGGATGCAGTTTAATAATTCTAATAGTAATCCTGCTGTCGAATTACAGATAAAAAATTATATACAGACACAATTGCATAATGGATATAATATTGAAATCATAAAAAACGCGCTTCTACGTCAAGGATTCAACATATTGATGATCAATAAAGTTGTTAATGACTTAAATAACGTCAATATCAATGTAAAGCATGAAGTTCATATCTCTAAAGGCACAACCATAGGTATTGTAGTGGCTCTATTTATTGTCGGACTGGTTGTTTTCGGCATATTCAATATAAGTATGTTCAAACCTAAGGAGTCATTGATGGATATATCTGTGAGTGTCAGCCCCTATTCTTATCTTCCGGGTGAAAATGTAAATCTACAGATATACATGACTAATATAGGCTCGATGCAAAAATTTGATGCTACAGTAAGATATCTGGTTATTGATGATCTAGGCAATATAATAACACGCAAAGAGGACACTATTGCTATTCAAACCACAAGCAGTAACAATAGAAATATTCAATTACCACAGGACATCAAACCAGGAAGATATATCTTGCAAGTAATAGCTTCATACGATGGTAAAGAAGCCAGAAGCAGTATAGATTTCGAAGTTGTACAAAAAGCTGCAGACAAAAAACCTATTGATTATATCCCGCCGACACAATCCATTAAACCTGTAACTCCAGCAACACAGAATACGAGCGCGAATGTTATACCTACTAGCACCAATACTGGAAAAACACTCGGCGAAGTACTGACAGAGGCCAAAAATACGGCACTGACTAATCCTGAATCTGCAGCTAATGACTGCTCTAAACTCTCATCAATCAATCAGAAGGATATATGCTACGGTGTTGTTGCTGATAGTAGTCAATCATTAAGTTACTGTAGTAAAATAAGCGGCTCAGAATACAGAGATAATTGCTACCTGGAATTCGTTATGCTTGGTAACGTTGATATATGCGATAAGTTCAGTGATAACAACAGTAAATCATTCTGCGAACAACTAAATATCATACAATTAATGGATAAATATTCTAGAGAGAATAATACAGCAAAAATAATGGAATTGACACAGCAATATAATCCTTCTCTAATATCAAATAATCCTCAAGTACAGACTTATGAATATGCTTATAATGAGCCTGTGACCATATTAGATATCATGAGCAGCGACACAAGCACACCTGATGAAGTACCTGCAAACGAATCACCATCTCCATCTACTCCATCTCCTGAAGTGCCAGCAGAATAAATTAGGAGAATATCTAAGAATGAATTAATAAATTTCTTAACAAGATAATCCTTAATCTCTATAGTAACTTAGCCAATAGAATATCTAATTTAAGCTCTAGCTTTCCGATACTGGCATTACAAATTGTGGCATGAGCTCGCTTCTATATTTCTTGCCCATATATCCAGTCAGCGTAGGCTCATTCATATCATCCAGACATCTTGGATCAGGCATCCTGACTATATTAATAACTAAATTATTGCCGGCCATAAGATTTCCTACTGTTATCGTAAATGGATTGCTCTCATTGAATTCTATCCCGCCCTGCATCGCTATGGATATATTTATATCGCTATCTGGTATCTTTTGCGTTTTTGAGCATCTTATTATTGTACCAATGCATATCTCCTTGCATTGTTTTGGTATAACCACACCATTATAATCCAACAATTGCGCACTTACTGTATATACTCCTGGAACGAGCTGTATAGTATTATTTTCCGATCCTCCTCTACCAAACATTAACGTCTGTGACCATGGCTCATCGAACTGATCATACGTTATCTTATCCATTGTGAGTATTACTGAATCATTTTCTCCTATATCAATAGGGTTATCAATGGAATAACCAATTACTGTATTATCGTGTAGCAATCTAGTTACCAAATATTTCTTCACACTAATATTTTTTGTTACAATAGGCTCCATATATACTGATCCTAAGTAATCTGATTTCTGATATTCTGTGGTCAAAGGCAAAGTTTTTCTCAAATATCCTTCCCTTTCCAATTCTATATACCCGTTCATGCATAATGGTAATTGCCCCTTAAATGTTGCCTCATCAAGAATATCATCATATCTTGTCGTGTCTATGTAGCAGCTTGAATAAGTTCCGCAATAATATGATACCGCCACACCACTCAATGGCTGTGTCGTCACTGAATCATATGTTCTTAACTTTATCTCTCCTGAAGTCCTCTGCAGCGCATCACAAAAGAATTTCTTTGTGGCATTTATTGGTTCATAAGGTACCTCTTCTCCGGTTTCTGAATCAATTGTTGTAGTGCCTGCTGGCGTATTATCATATATTCTTACATTATCATGACTCCAAGGTATTGTTCCCAATCCTACTAGCCAATCTGATAATAATTTATTCTCTTTGATGCTCCCTTGCAGAGCAAACATGAATGTAAACTCTTTGCCTGGCCTATCATCTTTTATCTCTACTATTACAGGATATGATATATCATAGAAGAATTCATAATCCTGATCCGGCTGGACATTTGATAATGCTTTGCTTAATGCAGAATTATCTTTACTAACGAATGGACTCACTAAATCGCCATTGCTCGGCCTTACATCCAGATAAATCGGTTGACCTACATAGATATGGTTTATCTCAATGTCTTTCAAATCAAATGAATAAATATCATCATCGGTAAACAGTGGCAGACGCATCTGATGATATATATTCTCTTCAAATGGCCTTTGCGTCAACGTATAATTTATATCATTGGCAGTACCTTTTATCCTGAAGAATGGTATGTACGATGTCAGCAATGATTCATACATCCTCTTGACATTTGTCTTAGACCAGAATACAGGATCATATCCGAACCTATACGCACTTAATGGCGGCAGCATGCTGGCATCAAGTCTGTTGTACTGTCCTAATAGAACTAATGCAAATGTATCCAAATACTCATTATCTATCTCATTCTGAGTAATATTTGCTGCTATCTTATAATATTTTAATAGAGGTACATCAACTTCAGCATCGAATGCATCAATTGTTTTTATTTCATTATCCCGTGCATTATTGTTTTTACTTATTCTTATACTATAATTAACAAAGAAATTTACTGTTGATTCAGAAACAGTAGTGATTGTTGAAATATTTGTCAGATCCGTTATATCAAATCCTTGATCCCTGAATGATTGGAAATTATTCAGGCAAGATTTTAAATTAATATCCATATATTTTCCCAACTGCAATTCCATCAATGGTACTGGCGGTGTTAATGATGATACATCACAATGCCAGCAACCTTTATTTGACTTAGAATAATACCAATACGCAACACCTGTATCCTTATCATATTGATTCAAGAAGGCTAAATCCGACTCTGTCTGTTTCATAGTATTATAAGTTATTTCTATAGGCATATATGTATCATTAACAGGGTCGATGTATCCGCCGTGCCTTCCCAATTCAGATAATCCCTGCCTTCCCACTTGATCTATGCATCCCTCAACATATGATTGCACTTGACCAGCATCACCTGTCAATCTTGGAAGACTAATCTGTTGCACAGTATATCTTGATTGCAGATAGAAAAATATTCCTAGACCAATCAGTATTATTAATCCTAATATCACAAATATTGTTACTTGACCTCTCTTATTTTTGCTTACACCGCTCATTATACCCTCTTTTCAGTTAATTATATATCATGAATGAATTATATGATATAAATACCTCTTAACCCATGTGGCTAAGTATAGTATGGAAAATAGCACTAACGATATAGTCACGATGAGTAGTTTCCCGAATATGAAATGTACTACAATCGTGAATATTATCCATATAAGTATCGACAATATTATCGGAGGCAATGTATTATGCAATAATATCATGCTCTTAAAACCATGAACTAATATGATTGATAATTTACCCTCCTTTGTAACCAGATAGAATATCAATAATGCATAAACATACAATAGGGTAAATATCAGTATCCCCCAAGCTATTAACATTATATTATTCGAAAGATAGAATATTGATATAAGCAACAACAAGTATACTAATGTCAATATCATATAAACATATATAAAATTCAAGAATAGTCCAGCACTAAATTTATTTTTCGTGATAATCTTATGGCTTACTGCGCTATATATGCTTATCAATACTGCGTATAATATTATTACTACAATAGCAAACAATATAACATTGGTTATAAAAGTGTGCCATAGATTAATTGTTTCTACTCCAAGCGCACTATCTGGTATTTGGGCAGATATAGTGTCGAGCAGGCTTGATAAAGAAAATACGCTGCGCGCCCATAACATATATACTAAAACATATGATAACATTAAGGTAAGTATGAATCCTATGTCTGTGAGAATAAGCTTTATTGTAACGTCATCTAACTTGAAATTATTTTTCAGTATTATCCAATGTTTCCTAAAATATTTTACATCACTGGCTTTTGCACTACTAGTATCAATATTCTTCGCCTTCACACTGCTTTTTGCCACTATTTTTTTCCTCAAACCATCTTTTTTTGATTTCATGCTGATTGTATCCTAACCAATTTCGACTTAATCTACTATTCCAGTAAATATCACCTATTTGTATCGGTAATATTTTCATCTATTTATATCTGTAACATTTATTATCTTGGTTGTAAATTTCTTATCCAGTGTCAATAATCCATAATTTATTACTGCATCAGTATAATTCTCTGCGTCATACCACGCCAAATATCCATAATCTCCATCTTGTCTGCTTACACCTTTTTTTTCCTGTAGGACTTTCTTCCCTCCTGGACCTGTAAGCTCTACCTCATAATATTGCCCATGATCGCCAGTCATCATCGGCTGGAAATACCACGTCACTTCATACAAAAGCGTATCATTAAGTCTTACTGGAATTCGCTTATATGCTGCTATAGTCATTGCAGTATCATAAATTCCTGAGCCGCCGGATTCTGCATGATTATCATCTGTCAATTGTGATGATAATCCTTGAGAGCACACTTGAAATTCCCATGGCTGTATTGGCAGCCAGAAATTACTTTTCAAATATTCTGCATCATTCGTGCCACGCTGTGTATACATATTACGGAGCCATAACGTATTCCATACATATCCCCAATTCTCAGTATGCCACGTCCAAGAGTTCATATCAATCAAACTAGTATCATAATTATTCGGTGAGAACCTATCATTTTGAGTTGCAGCGAGAGATACATTCATCGACAAAAGTATAATTATTGGAAGGATTAGCATCATTAACAATTTCGTCAATGCAGTTTTTTGTGCAACTTTCTTAATCATAATATCCTCCACTACTACCATCTGAACTTACTTGTGATGCCTCTGAATAATCTATGCCCGCGCAATAATTCTGTTTATCAGTCGGATCTGCATTCCTGAATTTATAGAATGGATTCCCAAAGTAGTCAGCTATCTCTTTGATAGCAAAATATGTTCCAGTGATACCGCACAAGACACTAGGTGCAGCAGTTAGATACAAATCCATACCGCTCTTGTCTCCTCCGATTGCATAATCTTTTCTGCATACTTTGGAATAAACTGTCTGTATTGTTGCTCCTAATCCTGTACTAGCCAATGCTTTCACAAATCCTTGCATCAATGCTCTAACCCAACTATTGCCTGCAAGAACATATTCTGCACTGTCCAAATATAAGCATTTATTTATCTTATATGTACCATCGCATATAACTTCTGGTAATCCTAGTCTAGCCTGATTTTCAATACACGATAAATACATGCATGTTATCTGCTTATCCTTCTTAAGATTATATATTATAGCTGGATTACACAGGCTATCATAATGCACGCTCTTATATGGATCAAGTATCCATGCATGATTATTCAATGCATCACCAACATTATTGTTAGCGTCTAAGACTGCTTTCCTATCGTTAGGAGATAAAGCATCTGTATAAACATTTATGTGAACATCCACAGCACCAGGACCCATATCTGCCTTAAAATATGGATTCGATGATTCTCTCGAATATGCCTCCACGTAAGTGCTTGTTTCTGGATTATATCCTTGTTGATATGGTATAGTGAAATCCTGAAGCAATGTAATGACGCCTCCAGCTTTTGTTCCATCATATGATATTGTCCTGCCATTAACAGTCTGTGTAGCACCATTATTACTCGTCAATATTCCTTCAGACACCAATCCAGTCAATGTTCCAATATCATATATTTTGCATGTATATACTGTACATATCCATTTTGTTACTAGGCCAACACTGACTTTTTGAGTTGGTCCAGGCAGCATTCCTGGAGGCCATATGAATCTTGTAGTCCAATTGTGGAATTTACCAAGTGTCTTCTGCACAAATTTCCATGCAGTACTCATAGCATCGTGAAGTGCCGGATATGCAGTCCCTATTGCGTAAAACGCTACAAACAATACACTTCTTATTGCTTGCATTACTTGATTTACTTTAGCTGTAGTCTCACCTATATCACATATTGTGCCTAAAATCTTGTCAACTGTATTTCTCCATTTCAATTCTTTATCTATATCTCTTAGATGTCCTTTCAAATTATTTTCTTTATCTGCTGTTGCCGCGTCTATCGTGCCCATTGGATTATTGAATGTATTTACTGTCACTGTAAAATCTTGTCTTTCATCCTGTAAGAATACTGTTCCGCCGTCTTTGACTCGCGCGGATAATGTGCAATTGATTGTCATGCTATTGTTCTTCAATTGTGCACCTTCATGACCAATATTTAACACTAGCAATGGACTGGTGCCGAATCTTGGCATGAAATAATTTCCGCCATTCATCACATCTAATCCGTTATCGCCTAGTGCTACACATCTTTCAACATTTAGATACATTAGTGTAGCGCTAGCCCGTTTGTCAATATTCAGCTGTACATATGCCCTTACGCCTATCTTGCTTGCTGTTCTCCTATCTATATTAGGAATGATTGTAGTATCCTGATTCACTCCAAATATCACATTCGGGACGACATTAGAAATACCTTTGCATACTGCAAAATTATATTCAAGCGATAACTTATTCCCAGCCAAATCCTCGACTGTTACGTACTGTTTTATCGGAGGATTAACTGCTGTTGATATGAAGTTATTGACTTTTAGTATACAATCCCATTCTCCATTATCGCTACTGGTGCATGCTCCATTCTGCACTTTATCAGTTGTAAACCCTGAAGTATTAAGATACATCTTCAATTCCGGTGAATCTTCCTTGACTTTAACTTCGAATGTCAAGTCATCACCTGCAACGGAGCAATTAACATTATTATTGCTATTCGTGACAGTCATTACTGTAGTATTTATTGGAGGAGTATTATCCACGATTATATCATTCTCCATATCTGAACTTAACATATTTCCATAATCATCATAAGATTCTGCTATGAACAAGTTTAATCTATCGAGTGTATCAGGAACATTATATACGCCAGTACATCTCCATACATCTTCCAATTTACATATAGAGAATTTCTTCTCGCTATTCACGCCAATATATACTATGCTATGATTATAACTCGACGTCTTATCCAATTCTGCCTGTATTAATTGTGGTCCTTTTCTTAGATAACATTGCTTCAAATCACTCGTACAATGACTCTTCAAAGGTCCTAGATATAATACTTTGCCAGCATCATTCATCACCGAAACTACGTCAGTTGAAACACTTGTTATAGTATTCTCTCCGGTATCCGTTGCTGTTATGTTTATATCTAAATTTCCATTTGCTGGTCTTATATCTATATTATAGAATGTACAATTATACATGCTTGCTGATACTCTTATACATGTCGCCTGTGTATTCTTATATTGTGGATTCATATTTACTGCTGGATTGTAATTAAGATTTGTTAAATCAGCATATACTGTACTCAGATTAGTATCTTCAACCTGTACGGCAATATCTGCCTGTATATCTGTGCTTGAGGATATAGTTGTCAACTCTCTATCACCCTGCATTATTTTGAATCTTTTAGCTACTGATGGCGCTCTGAAATCACCATTCACTTCTACTGCTCCAGTAGTATATTCATTCCCTGCCCTATCCCCAACAATCACAGCATATCGGACTTTCTCCAGATAAACATTTGATAAATTTGCAAAATATGTTCCACTGACAGTACAATTCTGTGTGTCATTAATTTTTTGTTCGAAAACGCGATTACCCTGAACATCTATCGCGATATATCCTACACCTGATCCCAAGCATCCTTGCTCATTGGCATCAGCAAGATAATCTGTGAAAGTATAACTGAAATTCAATCCGGTGCCTATTTTATCAACATTAAGAGAAGTGATCACAGGCGCCATGCTATCGATATGAAGATTTCCTGATCTTGTAATTGGAACACCACTGACTTGCTTTAATGTAAATGGAATGTTATGTATGTTCGTATTGATGTCAGTCGAGGCAAAATAATGCAGACAATTTACTGCTATATCACTCTCACTACACCCAGTCAATAATAACTCTTGATAATCAGGAGTGCCTTGACCCACGATAAAAGTTACATTACTGGATGCATTGACAGCTATTTTTATTATGTCTCCATCAGCATTTGCAAATCCTGAAGCATCGCCTTCGCCGCTGATATCATAATTTAATATCGCTATCGCTCTTGCAGTAAAGAATGTCAGCGATATTATTAAGTATATCGCGAATATTGCGAAATATTTCCTTAGAATCTTTGAATTATACCATCTCATAATAACTTCCTATATTATCCGTAATGTACTATTTTATTACTAATGTACTACTAGTATTATTCATATCTTACTGCAGGCAAAAGCAATGAAGTCTTATCTGCTTGATATTCATCGATAGTTGGGGCACTGATAAAAGTATCCCAATCTGTTGGCAATGGTATTTCAGCAACGAAAAATATCAATGTACTATTTGAATATACATCATTCTCTGTCAATGTAAAATTTATATTTGCTCCACCAGTTAACCAGCTACTCAGATTCTCTTCAGGATAATTCATCTCACTATGACCAAACACACATACACCCAATACCTCCTGAGCACATATGCTTGTATTCTTTGCTGGTATAATTATTCCTCCATCATACATCATGAATGCATCAAATGAATATTTTCCAGGGACAAAATCCATTACATGTTCTTGTTCCTGCGGCTGCACTTCTGTTATTGGAGTGGTATTGATGAAATTCAAATCATTGACGAGCGAATCTCTGACTGTTGCATTAATCATATTATCATCATACATCTTGGTTATATACGCTATCTGATCCTCTTCTGTTATTGTCTTTACTGCTGCAGCTTGATTCTGCACTGTTGAGAATCCTACTAATGGTACATCCGTCTCTCTAGAATCATTCTTTATCCTATTGACATTGACAAACACTGTATCATTGAGACCTAACTCAGTATACGCTGTTGTATATAATACTATTCCTCCAGCTCCTACTCTTCTTATGCTGTTGATGTTCGCTTCCGTACGCTTATATACTATGAACTTTTTCTCTTTCAATGGCCATAACTCTATTCTGAAAGTTTTCGCATCAGTACCATCATTATTAGTGTAATCTATTGCACCGCCCATGTAACCAGTCTTTTCATAATCTATCTCTCCACCTATTTCACAGAATGGGAACCTGTCGCTTAATACTGCTTTTCCTTTATTCATTGATGTCACACCCATGACTGTTTCATATCCACACTTATAGGTTATCTGTACATCTTCTAATGGTTGCTTAGTATATTTATCATATGCTTCCACTGTTATTGTTCTATTAACTCTCAGTGCCGGTTCTTCCATATCAATTGTTGGTGGATTCAGCATGTTTACTATCGTCATATTTTTTGTTATAGGAACATTCTGCCTGATGTTTGCCTGTAATGCATAATTGAATGTATATCCCTCGCCTTTGAATGCATCTGGATCTTGTATACGAACTATTACAGGATATGTTATATCATACTTGAATGTATAATCTGTTACTGCATAACTCATCATCTTCAATATCATGTTATCTCCTGCATCAAAATTCTTTGGCTTGATTATTTCACTATCACCGATCTTGAAATATATATCTGCATCTGGAGGATAATACATGTTTGCATTAAGGTCCGGATATGTATTATTTGAAACTTTCAATTCCATCCCTTTATAGAATCCCTCTTCAAATGGTATATATTTAGGATCTGTACCCTTTGTCAATATAGGTTTGAAGTTGCCTGCATTAGTTATCTGCAATAGCATTGTATATGGTAATATATCGCTCATCAATAAGGATTTCACTTCTGTCCTTATCCATACCTTTTTGCCTGCTGGATTAAACAAGTCTAGTCCACTGAGTGGTGGCAATCTCGTATCAGTGCCTGAGTATGCTGTGATTAAATTCATCGTATTCCTTTCTAGGAATGTATAATTCGCTTCCGCATCCCTTATTTCACGTGCGAACTGATATATGCGTTTAAGCTTCACATCTTGCTCTGTATAGAATGAACGCATACTTTCTTGAGTATTTGAATTTTTTATTGTGATTTGTAATGGATAATCCAGATTGAATATCACTGTAGACTCGGTTATCTGCACATCTACCTTCATCTTTCCTGCCTGTATATCAAATGTATCTTTGAATGATGTAAAATTTGCTAGGCATGTATCAAGATTATCTTGAACAAAAGTTCCTAACTGTTCTTCCATGCTATTTGATCCCTTGTATGGTAATACGCATGGCATATTTCCCTTGCACATATCTGGACTCGTAATATATGTACATCCAAGATTTGATCCCTCGCATGGTTTCATATAATACCAGTATGGTATCGTCTGTGGTGAAAAGAATAGTACATCAGAATCATATGGTTTTGATGGATTTATATGCATTCCACTTGGTATAGTTATGTAACCGCCGTTCTGTCCTAGACGTATCAATGCATCTTTAGATATGGATGATAGGCATGTAGTCACATATAATTGTATTGGCTTAATCTCATCGCTTACAACTATGTCTTTTACTGGAGGTCTTATGCTATTGAACGAACTTTGGAAGTATACTGCTAGTGCAACAACAAATAGTATTATTATTCCTAATATTATGAATACCGTTATCTGTCCTTTACTTTTCATTCTATCATTCACACTCTTTTTTGGTCTATTATTTTTCATTGTCTCATAATTCTTCATTTCTCGAAAAATCCTGGAGGCCTATTATCGATAGTATTTGGACCCGAAGCCCTGATCCTATTGCCCTGATCATCATATTCGTTGACGTAATCCGTCTCAGCATTCGTCGCATCAGTAATATTCATCGGATATGGTGCGCCATTATTTATCGCACTACCGAATCCGCTGTCAACTATCGTCCTACAATATGTACGCGCATTATTTAATGAGTTATCAGGAGGGAATTTCTCGCTGAACTCTATACACATCGTATTATATTCTCTTGATGATTTGAATGCTGTCTTCTTTTGCACTATATCAAATGGTATTACTTGCTGTGGATTCTTGTAGGCATATAATTCTCTAGCTCCTGATGAACTTATTAAATGTATTTGGTAAGTGATATTTCTTCCTCTGACATCTCCACCGCTTAGATAATATACTGTTGTATAGACGTTGTATTTCGTACCGTTAGGATATTGTAATTCTGTACGTTCAGCACTATAAGTCAATACCGGCTGACAATATCCGCTGGTGCATGATATCACGGTATTCTCATCGGAAGAGCTGCCAAGATTTATTGGATTAGCAGGATTACATAATGATTCCTTATATTTATCAAAGTCCAATAGATTACTTACATCAACACCAAACATCTTATTCGTCCAATAACCAGTGAACATGAACCTTATCATATTGTTCGCATTAAGCCATTGCAATCCCATAAAGATACCAGTACCGACAGTATCAGCAGTCTTGTATGCTCTGATTGCACTTTGAGTCTTTTTTATACTTGCGGTAAGTGTTGTGGACTGTGTTTTTATTTCTCCATTAATAGCGTCCATGTATGATTTTCCCGTAGTAATATCTGATAAAGCTTTATTAAATTGGTCACACGTATCAAGATTTGGATCTGTATCAGAGCATAACTTCATATCGCGTAATAGGCCTGCTCGTTCTTTAAGCAAACTAGCAGGAGTATCACTATTAGGATCCGATGGATTCAATGGTAAATCAGGATTTTTGCTATTATACTTTTCAGGTGATATCTGATTATCTATATATTCTAATCTAGCATAAGCATTCTCTCTTAGTGTATCTACGTCTAACTTTTTATCAAGTTCTAAATTATTATAATCGGCCTGAGGCATGGTAAGAGCATTGTGCATTAATACACTATTTTGGGCAGCAACTACACCTTTAGCATCAAATGCTTTATTTACGCAATCTTTAGCGGTAGCACCAGTCTTCTGCATACAATCAGAGTAAGATTTCTGTGCAGCATATATCAGGTCTATATTATGTTGTTCAACATCTTCAGGCTTTGATTTGCCCAATAACGCCTGTTGATCTGCAATATCTTTCTTTGCAGTCAAATATGTCTGCAAATCTGTTCCCATTGCTACAGTATTAGTATCCATAGCTATGGCTTGTTTTGTAGTAGCAATGTTCGCATCATTTGCAGCAATCTTAGCATTCATTGCAGCTAATGTGGTTTTTTCTTCTTCATCTAATGGGGTTACCCATGCTATATTCAATGTATTATAACGAACACGATCAGTACCGAGCGGATCTGTCGATTGTAATTTCTTAAGTTCAGCAGTATTACTCTCAATACCAGATTTAGCAGCAGTAATAGTTTCAGGCAGATTTGCCAAACTTTTAGAATCATCAGCTGTAAACGCGTAAGAACCTGGAGTATACATTTCTCCAACTTTTGGCGCAAGTTTTGCTCCAGCTGTATCAGCTTGTAATTTATCAGCTGCTATTTGCGTATTTATTTTCTGCACATTTTCAGTAACTGCTGCTGGAACTTCAGTCCAATAATCTTTCGGCAAATATCCAGCAGCCGACACTGATGCATATAAACCATCATATTCCTTCTTATCAGCATCAGATAATTTTCCATCATTGGCTTGCTTGAGTTTTTCTAAATAAGCTAATCTCTCAAGATTCTTCTGATTTAGATTTGAATCAGCTGTTTGTTTATTCTTATCCGTATTAATGTTGCTCTTATTATTCGGTGCTGGCAACTGTATCTTATTTATTGTTGTGAAGAAGTCTGGTTCATACTTGCAATTCGCTTGACCTATACAGTCTGCATATGCGCACATGTCTGGTGTTTCTGGATAAGTGAATTGTCCTCTTTGTGAACTCCTCATGTTTACATCTGCAAATCTTGCAATCGCTAAAGGTAATTGACATCCATATATCCTAAATGTCTGCTGAGGAATTGTTGTTGGAAGTTCTACCTTTCCTGCCTTCAATATATCTGCTCCTGCAAGTGGTGCTGGAACATCATTCGGACATAATGTCTGCTTCAATATTGATGCTCCTGCTAATGGGAAGAAATTTTGTACATAATCAGCCGCATTCTCTGCTAAATTCTTTATGATGTTTGCTCCTGGCAATTCGAATGCCTCTCCGACTATTATTGAACATATCTGCGCATGTTTTGCTCCATCACATGCTGATACATCTGTACCAGTATATGATGCCATCTTCAAACAATAAACATAATTACAATCTACTTGCCTGTATTTGTTGAGATTATAATATACTGCTGGCCAACATCCTGTCGCTCCGGCCATTATGATACTATTACGTACATCTGGTACTTGAATATTTTTCTTCAATATATCCATTGATTGTCCTGCGAATCCTCCTGCTCCATTGAATAAGTCTGGTAACGCATTGCCTGTCGTTGCAGAACTATCAAGCAATCCACCAGCGCTACCTTTTATTGACATACCTTTTGAAGCTTCAACAATGCCGCTTGTAATGCCTGTTGCACTATCAGTCTTTGAACACGTCAAGAAATCACATGCTCCAGTCACCATCTTCTTGCATGCAGTAGCTATCTTTTGCCTATTTTCTTGGTTCATGTTAAATAGTCCACTGAGAATTCCGCTGCTTGCATCCCTTTTCGCCTTTTCTTGCGCTTGCATTGCATCAACACCTGCTTGAGTTGCCGTAGTTGATACTGATGCTGCATTGACAATATCTCCACTTGGAATAGGGATAATCTGACTATTGCCATAATTTCCAGTACTGCTCGTTCCGGCGAAGCATGCATCTAGTCCGCCTAATTGCATTGCTAATTGTAATGGTATATTACCGAACTTTATGTTTCCAGTCATTACGGAAACTCCGCTGCCAATCATGCTTAGCATCACTGCAGTATTCGTTCCCTGTGCTATTCTTCCTCTTAAATCACATATTTTCTGAATTTTTGGTATATATGTATTTATTACGCCCATCCATTTTGCTTTTACTAAGAAACTTTTTTCTGCCTTTTCCAATTTTTTTCCTAACGCAACTCCAGGAGTACATTCTTGACCTTCTGTACAAAGTTTAGTATTGACCATCTTGAATGGTATGTCTAACTGTAATTCTTGGGTCTTCCTGAATATATAATCGCCCTCTTTGACCATAGCAGAGATGTTACATGAGATTGTGAATTCATCAGCTAAAGAGTTTGGATCGATTCCATTGGCGAACTTGAAGTCTATCCTGCCTATCTCATCAATTTTAGCGTAAGCATTAGTTATTGTAGCATCGCTGAATATTATGTTTGCAGGGAGAGTACCTGATTCACTTATATATTTACATTTACTTATATCTACCTGTTGATGTTTTACCTCAGCATCTTTTTTTCCTGGTGCAACACTTAGATCGTATCGTGCATATACGTAATAATCTATCTGATTGGTTGAAGCCATGTCTACGACGATTCTGTTGATTTCTGTTGGTGCTACATCTCTAAACTTTATTTGTAGGTTATCCGGAGTCTCATTATCTGATTTGTATCCATAGACTTTCTGTGAGTAAGATCTTGAATTGATGTTACCTGCTGTATCAGAAACGTTTAATAGAATGTTAGCTGTATACACTCCTGGATTTATATTGCTTATGCTCCATATGCAGTTGAACTTAGTATTATCAATTCTTGTACACTTACCTGGTTCAGTCGAATTCTTCATCAAATCTAGATATGCTGTTGCAGTCAATTCATTGCTATCAGTTTCAATGACGTCTGCGCTGATTGTTATCGTACTTCCAGATACTAGTAAATCTTTTATTACAGAATTTGATGAATCTCCAGTCACGCTTATATTTGTTATTGTCGGAGCAGTGTTATCACAGTATAAGTATGTACTATATGGTGCTATGACGTTTCCTGCATCATCCTGACTCTCAAATCCTGATGAACCAACAATGCTTAATTCTACTTGTGAATCAGTACAAGTCAATGGTATGATTGCAGTACACACTCCACCAGTACAACTCTGCACCATATTTATCCCTAATGTAGTATCTGGAATATTGAAGAATACGTATTTATGATCAAAATTTTGCTTGTTCAGATTTATGGTGATGTTATTCTGACCACTCTTGATATAACACTTTCCTTGAGTATCACAATGATCTGTCTTTATGGAAGTAACTTGCGGCTCAACGCTATCTATCGTGAATGTCTTAGATAATACTGCAGTGCCGACATTGCCTAAAGTGTCTGTAGCCGTAACAGTCATATCCAAATTTCCAGTAGTTAATCCTAGTGGAACATTCCTTATTACACAATCATAAACTTTACTGCTGCCGCTTGTACCAGAATTATCTGAACTACTGGTATTGATGTCGCAATTGCTTAATGGAAGACTAAAATCTTTATATGCATATTGTATTGCAGGATTCGTATTTGCGCCAGTCAAATCTAATATTATACTTGCAAGATTATCCTCGCGGATACTAAAATACATATCTACCAAGAATGATGAACTTCCACCTATGACAGTAAGATCTTCATCAGAACCAGCACGCTTTACCTCAAGACCATTGATTATCTCTGGAGCACTAATATCTATACTGATATTTTGCGGCGGCGTACTCTTGCTATTACCAACATTATCCTCAACAACGAGGTATATTGATTTCGTTCCAGAAGCAGCTATGCTTAGATTTATTGAACCAGTATATGTACACGTTCCAGGGGTACCATCAAGAGCTATTGTATTAAGCATATTCGTATTATCATAAACACTTATTGAAGCTATTCCAGAGCATGCATTGTTCATGGTATTAAATCCTAAATCTTGAATATTATAATTTAATAATACACCATTCTGATCATTTTCTATAGTAAAACTAACAGCACCAATATTGTTGTCGACTTTTATTGTCCTAGAAGCTGTGTCACCTTCAGAATTATTTAATTGATACGTCATTACAGCGGTAACTGCAACATCAGTAACAGTACATATGTATGTTATGTCGCCCTGTTTTGTACATGAACCTCCACCGATTGATACATCGCTAGTAGAAGAAACATTAATACCAATAGTGTCATTTGCTGCTCTATAACCAGGAGTTCCTGAACTGCTGACAATATCCTTAACGTTCAATGTAGCAGAAACGATTCCAATACTAAATAACAATACTAAAATCATCAGTAATGATTTAAGCTCGAACCTAAATTTAGACAAAAAAATCAACCCACTCCCTCACATCTAAAATATTATCTAAAATATTAATAGAAACCCGACTAATATGTTTATAAATATTATGTTTTTGCTGGGTATTTTATGCACATTTCATCTTACTGGACCATTACAGACCTTATCAACACCCAATGGTCCCTTTGTTGTACGTAATTCCTGACCATTGCATAGAATCTTTTTGTCCTTAGCAATAATCAAAACTTTTGAGAATTCTTTGATATTAATCATTGGAAGATCTTTTATATGCGCGAGTTTAGCTTCACCGAGTGAATCTATATATACATAATCTCCAGGCTCACCCTGAGTCGTTACTAATCCGACAACACCATTCTCCTCGGCTGCTAGCAGCATTCCGTTACTTTCAATGCCGCGAAGATTTGCTGGTTCAAGATTTGTAACCACAATTATCTTTCTATTCAATAATTCTTCAGTAGTATAGTATGGGACTAATCCTGATATTATCTGTCTGTATTCATCACCGAAATCTAATTTTTCTATGTAAAGTTTCTCTGCATTAGGATGTCTCTGTACACCAACAATCTTTGCGACACGCAATTGTATATTATCGAATGTGATTCCTGGACTTTCAATCGCTCCAGAAACAATCTTCTTCTCTTCTTTCTTCTCTTGCTTCTTTCTCTTGCCTGAGAATTGTGCCCTGAATTCTTGGACGTCTTTATCCTCGATCTTTTTGAACAATAATTGTGCATTGCTTATCTTATGTCCAGGATGTAATGTCAACTTTCCTAAATCGTCCCAGTCCAATCTTGATATATTCAGTTGTTCCTGGATCGATTTGGCTGCTAACGGCATATATGGATGAATCAGTATAGCTAAATCCTTGACTATATTTGCCAGTACTGATAATGTCGTGGCATTCCTCTGCTTGTCAGGATTCTTCCATGGTTCATTATCTTGAAGATATTGATTTCCTAATCTGGATACATGCATTATCTCCTTCAAAGCTTCCTTAATATCTATGGTCTCTATAAGATTAGCGATTTTCTTTTCCATTGTGCGGATGTCTTCTAATAATGCTAAGTCCTTATCTTCAAGCATCGCTTCAGGAATGATGCTTTCATAATTCCTATTCAGGAATACGACAGTCCTATTTACCAGGTTACCGAAATTTCCTACTATCTCAGCATTATTCTTTTTTTGGAAATCTGACCAACTGAATTCTGTATCAGTCTTTTCAGGACGATTGATCATTAGATAATATCTGAATACATCTGCAGGTATTCCTGTGTTCTTTGCATCATCGCCAAATACGCCGATGTTTCTGCTCTTGGAGAATTGTCCATTTTCATAATTCAAGAATTCGTTTACAGAAATGTCTCTCATCAAAGTGTAAGTATCATGTGCTCCGATGCAGAATGCAGGGAACAATATCGTATGGAATGGAATGTTATCCTTGCCCATGAATTGTACTAACTTGACATTTTCATTGTCGTGCCACCAATCTTTCCAATCTTCACGATTCTCCTTGGTTATGCCTATATATCCTATAGGCGCATCGAACCAGCTGTAAAATACTTTATCCTCATAACCATTCAATGGAACTTTTATTCCCCACTTCAAGTCTCTTGTGATACATCTTTGTCTCAAACCTTCTTTCAGCCATGCTTCTGTCATTGTCCTGGCATTGTCGGACCAGCCGCTCTGGACTGAATCAATCCATTTTCGTAGTTGTGGTTCAATCTTTGGTAAGTCTATGAATAGGTGCTTTGATTCCCTTACAATAGGAGTACCTTTGCATATCTTACATTTCGGATTGATCAAATCTTTTGCATCTAACAAATTTCCGCAATTCTCACATTGATCTCCTCTAGCATTTGCATAATGACATTTAGGACATTCACCCTCAACAAACCTGTCTGCCAAGAATCTTTGATCAGTTTCACAGAACAATTGTTCAAGAGTATTTTCAGCGATATATCCGTTTGCATGTAATTTGTTGAATATCTCTTTCGTCACTTCAGCATTATCCTTGCTGCTAGTTCTTCCGTAACAATCGAATTCACAATTGAACCAATTATAGATTTCAGTATGTATAGCATAATATTTATCGCATAATTGTCTTGGACTTAATCCTTCCTCTAATGCTTTAGTCTCGGCAGTCGTCCCATGTTCATCAGTACCAAGAATCGAAATGACATCCTTATGCATGAGTCTAAGAAATCTCGTATATACATCAGCACTTATGACGCACATAAGATTACCTAAATGCGGAACATTATTTACGTATGGAAGTGCGCTAGTAACCAAAATTTTTTTATGTACATGTTTATCTGTATGTATTGTATCAGTCATATCTTAATGAAACTTGTGAGAATTTATAAAGATTATTGACAAAATGAGCAATATATGACTACATATCTAAATCCCGATTGTTAGAATAGAAATCAGTATAATGATTACCGCCTAGTATCATTCTCCGTAAAAATTCTGTATTCTTTATCCCTTCATGTTTTGCAGACATAGAATGTTGAGAGAAATAACCAGCTATTTCAAAAGTCTTTCTTGCGTCAGGGTACGTATCTAAAAATTGTCCCCACCAATTATAACCAGCATAAGATAATGGCTTCCATGCACCAACTTTTATTGCTTCTGCAGTAAATACTAATTGTCTATAACTAGAAGCTGATATCTTATCAAGCAAACAATCATCAAGATAATATTTTCCGTCTTTTTTGTACCATTCAAAGTCTTTAAGTCTGTCAACAAAATCCATGAAACCTCCTCTTTCCTTATCCCAAGCATACATCCTCTCAGAAGTTTGTATAGGCCAGTTTTTTAACATATCCTCTTTGGAATCAAACACTTCTTTTCTCTTAACTTGTTCAAAAGGAACTATTGAAGCAACATATTTATACACTGGATACTTATCTCCAAATCCATCATGTTCTATTTCCAATCCTGCAAATTTTTTTGAATGAATCTCTTTGATGAATGCTAGAATAGAAGCATTTCCCATCGTCTCTCCCATCATATCATGCATAAGAGCCTTCTTCATAGTTTCGCCGGTCGCGTCTCTGAACGAATCTATATACCCTGGTTTTATTTTTTTCGCACCAAAGAACGTTATCTGTCTTTCAGTACCGATTATGTTCTTCTCGTGGATAAAAGCAGTGTATCGTCCTTTCTCTGGAAAATCAGGATAAAAAAACACTGGCTTGATTGGAAGGCCGTTTGCATCAAATCTTTTTTCACGAAATGCATTGTATTCTTCAGAATATCCTAATTCGAGCAACGATGCTAAACCGTCTAAAGAATGAAACAGAGAATCCTCTTGCGTTGGATCATAATATGTTAAAGGTACTTTCTCACTTCCTTCCCCAAAATGCCAAGCCCATGAAGAGCCATGAGTCTTATCAAGAAGAGAAAAGTATTCATCTCTATTAACACCAGGATTCATGTACAATATTGCTGGAGCAATATGATAAATATTCGGAAAGCCCATAAAGAACGTGAATCGAAGATTATTTAAAAGTTTTTCCTATAAAGAAGTAAAAAACTATAAGAAAAAAATAATTTATCTACTCTTCATCCACATCAACATCTGCTGCTGCTTCGCCTTTCTTGACTTTCTTCTTGATTTGCTTCATCTTTTTTGTAACATCAATTGGTCCAGAACACTTTTCACATGGAAATCTTAATGTCAATACTCCTTCAACTTTTTTTCTTATGAAAGGTAGAACCTTTCCGCCATGGAATTGACATGCAGGACAGACGTAATCGACATTTGCAATCAATGTGTCCTCATAGGCTTGTTTCTCGACAGTATATTTACAGTTTGGGCAGACATATTCTAATGCTCTTATCTTTGCTTTTCCATCAACTACTGGTTTTCCCATGAATGCTTTCTTGCATTTTGGACACTGCTGCCGAAATACCCAGCATCTTACTGTTCCATTGAATTTCTCTCCAATAGCCCTGTTAGTAAAATATACACATTCATCCATCGATTTTGCTTCTACTAGTTTTACCATTTTATCCTCCTACAATAAATCCTCTTATTCCAGCATAAATGAAATCTACAGCTAATGCGGCCAGTAATAATCCTAATACTTTTGAAAATATTTCAATGATCTCTTTACCAAACAGTCTTTCAATCCTATCTGAAAATTTCAATATTATAAATGATACAATCAAGACTAATGCTGCAGCAATAGCAGGTATTAGCACGCCATAACTATTCGACAAGATTATTATTGTCGTCAACGCTCCTGGTCCTGACAACATTGGCGTTCCGAGTAGTATTGCTGCACTAGATATCCTTTCATGATGCCCACCAAATTCTATACCAAGAACCGTGGTTACTCCCATAATCAATAATATTATACCGCCGCCAATCATAAAGCCGTTAAGACTGATATTCAAGATATTCAATAAAAATAATCCAGTGAACAAGAACAAAAATAGTAATGCTGCAGCGACAAGTATAGCAGTCCATATAGCTTTACTTTTCTCTTTCTCCGTAGCATTCTTGAATTGACCTAGAAAGAATACAGCACTTACGAATGGATCGATGATTATCAACAATGTGATGAATGATTTTACTATCTCTGTTAACATAAAAACTCGCCTCTAACGCATTTTGTGTTATTATTGATAATTTATTAAGTTTACTGATTGGATTTTAAGTTTTCTGATTAAATTTATAAATGTCCGGATTTTTCGATTCAACATGCGAGGGTGGCAGAGCCTGGTCAAATGCGCAGGACTTAAGTGTGACACCTAAACGATTGTGTTTGGGACTATGTAATCCTGTCACTTAGTGTGTTCGAGGGTTCGAATCCCTTCCCTCGCATTTATACTACAAGTTCGATGCGTCAAATATACGACGCATTCAACTGCTAGCCCTATGCACTTCCTCCGCAAATTATTTTTTTATATAATTTTCTATTGCTTTTTTATGTTTCTCGAATAATTTGTTGTCTATATTTCCATATACTCCTGATAATCCATCTTTGAACTGTTTAGAATTTATTTTGTCTAGTATTTTAGTTATTCTATCATTGAAATCGTATCTTGAACTTATTTCTTTTTTTACCCATTCTTTATCTTTAACGTTTGGTAGCATCATAAATACATCTCTTATATCTGTTGCCCTAGAAGATATTGTTTTCATCACTATAAGCGCATCTATGCTTATTATCTTTAGTTGAAGTTCTTCAATTATGGTCTTTCCATTCAATCTACTTGTTAGGGCATTTTGAAATATCCATTCTGCACTAAATGTTACTCCAGTCATTCTGTCAGAAACATCGCTTATTAAAATATCTATACTTACACTAAAATTCTTTTCAAGAATCTTTTCATATCTAGAGAATTTTCCAGAATATGCGAATTTTCCTTTAGGATTATTCTTAGTATATCCTGTATCTATTAGTATCTTAACAATCTTTTTTAATTCGTTTGAATCTTTAATTACTATATCACAGTCTACAGAGAATCTGGGCAGAGTATATGCATTGACGGCATATCCACCGATTAACACAAAATCACATTCTTTAAACTGTTTCAAAATATTAAATATTTCCTGCTCACGTATAGAAAATAGGTTGGCATTCATTATGTTTCTCCGTATTTTTTTTGCATATATTCTAATGCATATTCATAAATGTCATTCGATTTGGCGTATTTCATTGTCTCTTTGAACGCATCCACTTTTAATCCTTCTTTCTCATCAAACGTTAAACTTTTTACAGGAATTAATATAACATATTCTCCAATTGTTGATCCAGATTCAATATAATTGGGTATCTCGTTCTTATTGAAGAATCCTTTCCAATATCTTAAATCTTTTTCTAATACCTTAATAAAATATGGAGATTTTTCTATACCTCTTAAAGTATATGAATAATCCGACCATAATTCTATTGCAGAATTTTTAGTAAATGCATAAGGCTTTTTGGAATTCAATAACATTTTAGGAACTCTAAACTCCATTAATCCTTTAATAGCATCAACCGGACTTGTGCACGAATATTCTCCAGTAGAATGCTTATTTATCCAACCATATCTCAATAATAACGAGAAAATTTTCTTTTTCATACTAGAAGATACAATCCAATCTAATTCAGACTGCTTAAATGAGCCACTAGTTCCGTGCTTTGCAAACAATAATGCATAAGCTTTCAATCCATACTGAGGTAATTCAATAGTCATAGTTACCTAATAGGTAACTACTATATAAATGTTACGGTTTGATTGATTTAGTTTTTCTTATAATAATCATAAATTATTTCGTCCGGGAAACGAACGCTTTTGTTCCTTTCGCTTCCCTCGTAATTTATTTATATCTTCTATAGAGTTCATTTCTTAGACGAGTAAATATATTTACAAAATTTTTGGGGGGGATTTCAGATGGCACTAGCCTAACAACTCGCATTTTTTATATATCAAAAATTGCCTAATATTAAAGCTGCGAGCTTAAGCTCACAGATAAATATAGCAGTTTTTGACAATTAACTTTTTAAACCTCACTATATCTGTCTTCTTTATTATAGAATATCATGTTCACTGGGGGTGTTTCATGAAAAAACATATTTTATATTGTTTGGCTTTTTTAGTTCTATGCTCTTTTGTGTTAGGGCAAGATGATAGGGTAACTTTTAATATGCCCAATACTGTCTCTGTGATGAATCCATATACTATGGATATATCAATAAACGATCCAAGGATAGCTAAAGATATAAATTATATCTATGTTTCTGGATGCGGGCTTAACGATGTTCAAGGTGATAAATTCAATATTAGTTCACCAACATTCCCTACTCCGAATTATTTCGGCAAGCAGAAACTCCAATACAAGATTCGGAGTGTAGATATAGTTTCCAAGCCTGAGAAATGTAATTTCTATATGTGGATGAATAATTATGAACTTGTCGGTGTTTCAAAACCTGGTGAGGAATTCAATAAACCTGCAGGAATGACATCATATGATAGCCAACGTAATGAATACCATTATATTGTTCAACAGATTGTTTTTATCCAAAAGAATTTTACAAAATTGCCTTTTTATGTCAGTGTGGATCTTCCAGATAGTGATGGTTCAACGTGGACAAAGGATGGAATGGATGAACAGCATCCATCCAATGGGAATGTGAGAGCGAGTTTTGATCACTTATGTACAAAAGATGATCAAGGGACATGCACATCTCCAGCATATAGTTATTCTTTGAATATGTATGTATCAAATAGGGCGCAATATCAGACATTGAGTGATGAAATCACAGATCAGTTAAGAAGCACAGGAATGATGGGTTTAGATGATATACCTATAGATAAGTCTGTACTGAATGCTATTGGAGCCACTGATGGAGCTTATAGAAAAAAGGTTGATGTATATCCCTTTTCAGATAAGATAGCAAACGTCCAGACAAATACATGGTTTTTTATAAAATTTGATTCATTGACAGTGGAATTCCGTGTCACGAGAGGAACTCCCGGCGATAAAGATCAGCAAGACGCAATCTTAGATAAAGAAGTAAGCTATGAACTCAATCAGATAAAGAGCATACAATTTATACCTTTTGGTAGTTCATTGACTGGCGAAGAGACTTCAGTCACAATCAAAAAAAATTATAATGGTACAGTCGCTGAAAATAAGACCAATGTCTCTTGTGAAAAGGATACTGATTGCGATTCAGGAAAATATTGTAATTCATGCAATGAATGTACTGATAATCCGCTGATAAATCCGAATGATATTGTATTATCTTATGATATGACTCCTGAATTAAGTCAGTCAAGCATAAAAAATATTTTGAAAGAATCCTCCGTATTACGTGTTCCTATAAAAATCGGTGTGAAGGACAAGAATGGCAAGGATTTAAGCGCATGCGATATTGCTTCTCCCGGCATCGGCAAAAGATTGACGATGGAAGCTTTGATAAATGATTCTGATATATTTTCTGGATTCACGATGGGCAATGTTCTGGATAAGAGAGAGAATAAAGATACATGCAATATCGATCCATCAAAGAAGGATTTTAAGTGCATATTTAATATTGCTCCAAACGATCGCAAGAAATCCATTGAAGAAGTAGGAGATGTTGTACAGAACATAAGCTTAAGATTGCTTGACAATGGAAAAGTCGTTAAAGAGCAGCTTTTGCAATTGACATTGCAGAAGATTGATATGGATATCAATATAGATACAGCCACGACGCAAGTACAGCAGGGACAGATGAAAAGTATTCAATTAATAACGAAAGATGACGATGCAACAATTCTATTAGTTAAAGGAGCATTGATGGGTCCAGGACTATTGTTCCAATTGACTGATAAAAAAGAAGGTGGAGCAGATGAAGCTGCAAGTAAGGCTACAGGAAAAATTGCATTCACTGCAAAACCTGGTTCTGAAATAAATATAGGATATCAAGCACCACAGATGGGAAATTTTGATATTGGACAAGCAATTACATCATTATCTATGTGGGATCTTCAGAAGGAAGCTGGAAAACAGATTGCAAAAGATGCACTATATAATTATGCAGGAGAATATGTGGGTACTCAAGTTAAGAATGCAGTAGGTTATGCTGAGGGAGAAAAAAAAGCATTACAGGCATATCAGAGTGCTTCAAAAAATTTTGGTCAATACTATGATCCATCAAGAGCTTTAGGCTATGTTCGAAATGTCAATGAAGCAAATCAGTATGCTAAGGAATTTGAGACTTTAGGAAAAACGTATTTGGCTGTTAAAAAAACTCCAGATATATTAGCAATGCCAAGTAAGATCAATAAAATACAAGGGAATATACAAACAAACGTAAATGATGCAGGAAATAGCGAAGTAGGATGGACAGAGAGATGGTCAAATTATGGTATAACTGCTATAAATGTTGCGCAAACAACAGTTGGAGTATTGACGATTGTTCCAAATAAGATTCCTGGAGTAAATAAGCTTAGTGCAGGATTAAAGACTGCGTTTAGTGCAGCTACAAACATTGTTAAAGCAGATTTACAATATTTAGCTCAGGCAGAAAAGATTGATAGAGCTCAAGAAATTATCTATCCAGTCCCAATGGTAGTATATGTTGAGGACGAGAATGGCTGGGGGATGACTGCATTCCTTGTGATTAAAGTAGCGTATCAGGAGGCATAAAATGAAGCATCATACTAAAACAACCACCAAAATAATAACTAAAATTGTAATCGCTATCAATTTTTTCTTTATTTTTTCATTGATATCTTCATCCATTGTATCTGCAGAATTTTCCGGTGAAAAAAAGGATATTTATGGATTATTGACACAATATTATGATGATGCAAAATCAAAAGATATTGATAAGTATATGGCTTTACAAGATTCATTATATTGGGAACAAGCATTAGGGATGGATAATTACAAAACATATGTACTGGCTGTTTTTAATGTTACAGACATAAAAGATTACGAGATTGTAGCTCCAACAATATTATTGCAAGATAATAGGGCATTAGTATATTATGAGTTAAAATCTACACTTATAATAAGAGAGAGCAATGAAGAGAAAGCCATAGATAATGATATGGTTGCATTCTTATTCAAGTATCCTGAAGGATGGAAGATTAGATATATTGTATTGAGAGAACAATTTGATTACAAGATGGTATCTGGTACATTGAATAACATTGCTGTCGCAGATAATTATATAAAGACAGATAATTCTACTCTAAAAGAGCAATTTCTTGCAGATGGAATTATCAGCCAAAAAGATTTAGATAATGCAATCAATAATACCAACACGGCTTCAGGCAAAGTAAGGGCATCTGGAAATAGTTCAAGTCTTGTTTGGATAATATTGGCGGTCATTATATTAGCGATAGTCATATTCATGCTCTTAAGAAAGAAGCATCATAGAAAGTAATCATAAATGTATTTAAATATTATATTTTATTTTTTTTATCGTAGTATGATTTATAGCTTCAACAATTAAATTCTTTCTGTTTTTGAAGTGCCTCAATTTTTGAAAGAAAAAATTAGAATTGACTAACCAATTTTCGGGAAACGAACACTTCTGATAGTTTCTCTTTCTCCGCAAATTTATTTCATTCTCTTCAAAAATTATCCGAAAATTGAGAAGTAAAATGCATATAGAATCGCATATTAAATAGAGTCATGCTAGATTAATACGAGTGTTGGGCTGATGCATCTGCAGAACGAACTAGAAATGAAAAAACGAACTAAATACAATTAGTATTATTCTCAATAAATTATAAAAAAATTAAGATAAACTTGATGTATCCACGCTTGGAACAGAAACATCACCAGTATCTGGATTATCACCAACAGTAACGTTATTATCTATCGCTTGATCAGAAGCGGCTGGTGCCTGAGTTTGGACTGTGACAGGCGTATTAGCAGCTGGAGTGTTTGGTGTATTGGCCTGTTTTTGACATCCAGTAACTACAAAAACTAAAAGGGATACAATCAATAGTATGTTTAGTATTTTCATTGTCCATCACCTGATATATTTCCTAATTGTTGTGGAGGATTTCCTCCCGGATTAAACTGATTTTTACCCCGCTCAATTGGCGGTCTTGGACCAGTTATATTTTCCCTTGGAGGGCGAGTGAAGTTTCCTCTCGGAGTACGATTAGTCATGTTTCCTCTAGGAGGAAGACCTGTCATATTTCCTTTTATAGGACGATTGGTCATATTTCTTGGACCAGTATAGTTTCCTAGTATACCATTCTGTCTAGCTGCCTGTTCAAAAGTTCTTAAATCCTTAGACATAGTATTTAACATACCACTAGCATCCTTTATGTCCTGCCATGTTTGCTGGAATTCTCCAGTACCATACTTTTTGCCTGGAGTTGCTAAAGATGAAGCAGTATTCAACAAAGAATTTAATTGGTCAAGATCACCGGATAGATTTGCTTGTCCAATAATTGGCTCGATATGAGCAATGTTGGAGTTTATTCTTCCAATAGCAAATCTCGCCCACAGATGGTTTTGTTCATCATTGGCATTGTCAAGCATTGTTTTAAATGAAGCATCATCTGTTGCTTGACTAGCGGTGTTGAGATCCGATAATAATTTCTGGGCATCTGATACAACTGATGTTAATTCGGTTGTATTTAAACCTTTTTCAGTCATATTTACAATGATTCCATTCCAATTATCAATACTTGATTGTAAAACTTCTATCCTTGCAGATACAATCTCTTTTCGTGCAGCTATATTACAGCTTTGATATGTTTGTAATGTGCTGTTCCATTCACTCTTTAAAGTGTCCCTGTCGCTTTGACTGATGTTAGATTTGGATAATGCTTGTCTTGCAGTTTTTAATTCGTCATTTACTGTTTTAAAATCAGTATTTATAGCCTGTACTTGTGTATTAAAACTTGTTGGATTGCCAGAATCGGCTAGCCCTTTTAGTTGAGTAAAATCTGATGTTATCTTATCAGTTCCAGAAATTGTTCCATAAGTGCTTAATAATGTTGCCTGACTCTGAACTAGATTTACTCTACAAGCAATATAATCATATCTCGCACCAAGTTCCTGCACCTTATTGTTATCAACTGCTGCAAACGCAAAACCGACCATTACGAGCACCAAAAAACATGATAGTATTATCCGTTTCATTTCAAATCCTCCGACCTCAATAGATCGTAATACTAATTGAACCCGTATTTTGGTATATAAAAGCTTTATGAATTTTTGTAAGGTTAATACCCCTGAACTTGCTGCTACATCAATGTCGCATTGATTTTAAGAAACATTTAAAAAACCACGATTAATTCTTAGATTATGCCTCTGTAGCATAGTAGCTATTGCGGCTGCCTAGTAAGTGCAGTGATGCACTAAGAAAGCAGCAGGTCCCGAGTGCAATTCTCGGCAGAGGCTTTAGAAATCTGACAACAAGATTCTTCCATCATTCAAAATGGCGTATAGACAACTTTTTATATTAGTTGTTGTTTGAAAATAAGTAATACTTATGGAGGTACTTAAAATGGGAAAATTCATAAATTATGTTGAAGAAAATTGCAAGAAAGGTTCATTAAGAGAACAATTCGTGAATGGTATCAGGAGTCAAGAAGATTTACCTCGGGATGATGTTGAGTGTAAAAAGGAAATTGAAAATGCAATCAAGCTTTATTTTGCATTAAAGTATAAATAAACAATTTCATTCTTTTCTTAATTTAACAAACTTTGAAAGTTCTTTACCGCCGGTATTATAAGTGTATTGTTAAACATTAAATTTAAATAAATCCTTATATTCCTATTTAATAGGGGATGTGAAGAATTAGCGTTAACAAATCTGCTTTACCCTCTATTGACATAAACTGATTAGAGGCTTAATTACCTTATAATTCATACTACAATTTTAGAAGCATATTTTGTTATCAATTCTCTAAATATGAAACTTGCGACCATTATCGCTATTGCCAGCATTACGTGTCTGAATGCTGATTTATATGGGTTTACCTTTTGGACTTTAGCTATATGATAACTTAGTAATATCATTATTATGAGTCCATAAATCACTGATAATATTATCGCAATTGTCATAGGCAGCAATATTATGAATAATATTAATATTGTTGTCGTTATTAATCTAGCCAAAAAATTATATGTCGTAGTCATCGTGACTTCTTTTGGCGATACTTGTTGTGATTCTTCTTGCAGATGGATCCCGAATGCATCAGAGAAATTATCAGCTACAGCTATTATCAATAGTGCTGTCACAATATTGAATACTGCATTGATTGTAGTGCTTAATCCGATGATTATTGCGAGGCCGGTCATTATTGCAGAACTCGCACCATAAGCAAAATTTTGATATTTAATCATAAAAACAATTCTTAAACGGAAGTTTATATACTTTGTGAAAGCATTACATTTTTATGCAATCTCGATAAATCTCTGAAATCATAAAATATAAAAATATAATTCTCATTGCTGCATCATGAATACGTCCAAAGATGTTGTAACAAAAATTCTGTATGACGCAGATATTCATATTGATGTAAATAGACCCTTATGAGAGACACAGTTGATGTCAGTTAATAAATTATATAATTTTTATATAATAGAATCTAATCATCCATACAACTTCTTCCAATGCATTGCCTGTTCTAGTATAGATTTGTATGGTACAAGTTTTACATCGACAATCTCCTTAGACCTGTTATATACCAGTTCAGGATGATACATGACGTATGCATAATGACTCGGATATTTTATCTTTTTTGATCGCTGCACAACTTCATCACGCAATTTCGCATCAAAATATACTCCATATTTTTCTATCAATGCCTTCCCAGCAATATAATCGCCTTCAGCTTTTATGCGCATGATTTCAGATAATAATTGTCCGACATGTTTACGCATCAATGCATAATCATTTATTTTAGGATAAGTCTTCCCGTTTTTTTTGTAGAAACAAATTGAACCCTGTTCTAAGACATATCTTACAATAAGACTTGTTGCACGTTCATGATCTTCATGGATCATATCAGCACCAGAATATCTCCTGAATTGCGTAAGATATTGCAGGACATAATGCAGATATGCTGCCTTAGCACCCTTCTCTGTAACTATTCCATCATTGATGAGTTTTTTATCCCACACGTGATATAGCGCACATAATTCTGCACGTGCTTCTTCAAGTGCTGAATAATTTTCTAATAGATAATCTCTTGGATCGCCTTTCAGTTTAGGATTGACTTTGCCTGCACCGTGTCCGACTATTTCATGTAACGTCACCATTACTGGACCGCGAACTTGGAATGAATTCTTCATCAGTAATCTATCTTCACGCCTCTCCAGGAATTCATTCATAATCACATCTGCAAATATCATCCTGCCTGCATACGTTACATTTGATACATAGAAATTTTTAGAATTATATTTCTCACGTATCCATTGAGCATTTGGTAGATTCACACCGGCAAAGCATACTGGTCCGGCACCGCCTGTAGCCATCACTTGCATCATTGCATTTGCTACAGGAATATGATTCCATGTCTTCTTATATTTGTCAGCCCAAGGCGCATTATCCTCCAGATATTGAGAATTATCGGCTATAGCACGTACAATCCTGCTAGACTCTTCATCCTTAAAGAATACCACGCCTTCATACATTCCCTTGAATCCTCGTGCATCTAAGTATTGTTCTATGAAGCCTAGTATCGTATCAACTTTCGGATCTGCCTTTAGCCATTCAATATTATAATTGTCAAATGCTTCTGGATTGCCTGTCTCAAAAAAGTCAATCAATGTGCCTAAGATTTGCCTGTAATTATCGTCAGTACAATCTTGTGCTTCACGTAAATTCTTTACGATATTTTTCAGTTCTTCAGAATATAATCCTGATAAATTTTTATCATTGCCGCACTTCCAGACTTTCTCTGTAAGTTTATTATTCTCTTTTACAACAGTACTGTTCAATGGATATGCATCCTTGAAATTTTTCAAATCCTTCAACGTAACATCTTTGTAAAACGTGTTTTTACTCTCTGTGATGATATCTCCTGTCTTAGGATTCTTTTGCGTCAACATCATATCATACTGTGGATCAAATATCACTTTCCGAAGTTCAGTCGTAAATTCATGACTAAAGCCATTTCTTGACGCAACTTTTATTGCATCATCCAATTCCTTGGTCGTAAATTTTGGCAGGAATTTTGCTGTAGAACGCGCATCATGATTGCCATGATGTATCAATATACTCTTTGTATATAACAACATTTTATCGTAAACATCCTTGCGTAGATGTTTTTTGTATGGTAACATATCCAAGAAAAAATCTCTTAATGCAATCCCGTGAACGTAATTTTGGTGGTAAGTAATCCTATCACCGGCTACACTTGCATGCCACAGGAAATATGTCAATAATTTCTCTTTGAGCGACAATGTCTCATAATCCCATATAGGTAGCTTCACTACTCCACAATCATCTACATATTCCAAAAATTTTACGGGTTTAGTGTACATCTTATTGCTAGTACATTGATAATTTAAAAAAGTTATTGATTTGATAGTTACAAATTCTAGAACTTTTGATAAAATTTAAATATACGTGAATTCTTTAACCATTTATGGGTGATAAACGTAACGTATTGATATTAATCGGAATGCTCATAGTATTCGCAGTAATATTTTTCTTAGCATTTGCAGGACTGCATACACAGGAAACATTGTTTGATATTGGCATTCCGGCGATGTTCGAGAATTGGCTCATAATGTTCTTATCGCTCGGAAGCATAGTCAGAATCGTATGGGAATTAAATAAGAGATAGTCATAGATGACATCATTTTAGAGATTATAATCATTCAAACAAATGATAAGAAATAACTTTAAATATACCAATCATTCTTCGACATTATGACTCAAGATTATAAGCAAGTTATACTTGTTAGGATGGATTTGAAGCTTCCTAAAGGAAAATTAGCTACGCAAGTTGCTCACGCAGCAGTAGAGGCAGTACATCGCTCCGATAAAGATACAATAAAAATTTGGCGTGCTCAAGGAATGAAGAAAGTCGTACTAAAAATTGCTGATTTGGATGAATTATACAAATATGAGCAAGAAGCAAGCAAATTGGGCCTTGTGACAGCAATAATCATAGACGCTGGACGTACCACAGTTGAACCTGGCACAACCACTTGTTTTGCTATCGGACCAGACATAGAATCCAAGATAGATAAGGTAAGTGGGCAGCTAAAGATCTTATAAAATACTTAAAAAATGTTAGCAATTCTAAGGGTTTGTTCTCGAATTCTTTATGTATTTTGCAACCTATATATGCCTATATATATCGTCGGAAATAGGGTTTTAAAATTCACAATATTTATATATTTGTTATATCATTAATATATTGTTTTTGGGGAGGATGTCTAAATAAGTAATATATACAGGCTAGTGATAGGACTAAACCTTTGATACACACCAATGTCAGTGAAGTGATCTCCAAAACTGGAGGAAAAATGTTCACTGTCAACAAAAAAGTAAGTGTGAGAAACACTATTCTAGACTATTTAGTATATTTTATGACTGCAACATTGTTGATAGCTACAATGTTCTTCATGCTATACTAGAGGTAAAGAATGGAAAACTACTGGCTGTGGAAAAAAATCGAGGAAGCGAAAGTAAGAGGGCAAAGCGACGTAACTATAGAAGATAATGGTGCAGAGATAACGATACACATCGACGATACAACATGGTATCCGGAACATTATTGAGTGAAAAAATGAAAAAAGACTATTGGACTGAAGAGGAATTAGAAGGTAACATAGAAGATGACAGGTAAGATGAATATGAGTGAAACTTTAGCAGTATCCGTAAAATATTGATGACCTATCATATGCCCTAGAACTAGGTAGTGTTATCTATGAGGTTTGAAATGGAAAATGAAGTTGAAGACGAAGATGAGTGGCTTTTGGATGAAATCACTGGTCAGAAAAAGAAATTAAGCAATAGTTTACTTAATAAAAGAAAGATTTCGAAATTTGAGTTGGACGAATTATTCGTAAAAGATTAATTTTTATCAAGGAAAGGAGGCACATATGATTTGTATTAATAGATATGGGATATTGGAAATAAAAGAGAAGTGCGAAAATTCGGATGACATCGACTTGGTTGAGTAGAGATTATGGATTATGCAACAAAGCAGTATTAGATGAAATCAGACGGGGGTGTAGATTATGGTATATATCGATAGGCACGGAGTACCTTACGTAAAAGATTGGACAGACGATGATGAAGAGGAGTCGGAAGGATAATCGCCTAACAAATAATTAAGAATTTCTATATGATGCTGATTTCGCATGATTATGGTTTCCATTTAATGATACTTATTCTTGCAATGACTGATTTGATTGTTTAAATCCGTTAATTTTAAATACCCGCCACCAATAATCTGATAAAGTAGGGGTACTTTACTTATACTGATTATTTGTATAGTCGGGGTGTTAATATTGATTGATGAGAAGGAATTGCATGGATTAAAAGATGTAGAATTCAGGCTAGAAAAAGAGCATCACTTGATTGCTGAACGAATAAAAAAACTTAATCTGATAAAGGAATACGGTATAAATCCTTATCCGTATAAATTCAATCAGACACATCATTCTAAAGAACTACATGAAAAATATCAACATCTAAAGGCTGAAGAGCATACTGAGGATAATGTTGCAATCGCTGGAAGGATTGTTGCATTAAGAAGACTCGGTAAAGCGACGTTCGCTCAAATAATCGATAATGATGGCAAAATACAGGTATTGCTTAATGAGAACGATACTAAAGATTATGATCAATTGAAACTTTTAGATATGGGTGATTATGTCGGTGTAGAAGGCATAATCTTCAAGACTAAGACTGGCGAACTCACTGTAAAATGCCTAAAATATACACTATTGTCCAAATCATTAAGACCATTGCCAGAAAAATTTCATGGTATACAGGATGTTGAGATAAAATATCGACAAAGATATCTCGACTTGATTATGGATGAAAATTCTAAGAAAGTATTTGTTCTAAGAAGCCAGATAATTAAAGCTGTCAGAGAATTCTTAGATAGTAAAGGATTTATGGAAGTCGAGACTCCAGTACTTGAGACTATCTATGGCGGGGCAGCTGCAAGACCGTTCGTAACACACCATAATGAATTAGATATGAAATTATATCTTAGGATATCATTAGAATTGCCATTAAAGAAGCTGATTGCTGGAGGATTTGAGAAAGTGTATCAGATAGGTAAAGTGTTCAGAAACGAAGGTGTTGACACGACACATAATCCAGAATTTACGATGATGGAATGCTACTGGGCGTACGCTGATTATAATGATATGATGGAATTGGTCGAGGATTGCTACAATTATGTCGCACTAAAAGTTTTAGGCTCAACTAAAATAACTTATCAAGGCAATGATATAGAATTGAAGAAGCCTTGGCCTAGGATGCCTATGAAGGAAGCGTTGAAACATTATGCAGATTTAGATGTTGATTCTATGAGTACTGATGAGATAATAGGATTACTGAAAAAACATAAGATAGATTATAGAGAGGATATGACGAAGGGACAATTGACATTGAAATTGTTTGATGTCGTTGAGGATAAATTGATGCAGCCGATATTCATAACCGATTATCCTAAAGAGTCAACACCATTATGTAAATTGAACAGGCATAATCATGATTTAATCGAACAATTTGAACCACGTATAGCAGGCATGGAAATGGGGAACGCGTACTCGGAATTGACTGATCCAATCAGGCAGAGATATTTGCTTGAAGAACAAGCTAAGGAGTTACGTGCAGGGTTGGAAGAGAGTAATCCTATGGATGAAGAATTCTGCAAGGCAGTCGATTATGGATTGCCGCCGATGAGCGGACTAGGATTAGGAATCGATAGGATGATCCTGCTATTGACTGATTCAGCGTCAATCAGAGACATATTATTCTTCCCGACGATGAAAAATACTGAAAATGACTATAAACAATAATGCTCTAAAAATCTACGTCAAACATTTCAAGGATATTACTAAGAAAGATGTAGGTATTGCTGGAGGCAAAGGAGCATCACTTGGCGAGATGACTAGAGCAGGAATTCCTATACCTGAAGGTTTTGTAATTCTATCGATTGCATTTGAAGATTTTGTCAAAGAATCCAAACTTGCTGCAGAGATTGATGCAACGCTAGAACGTGTTGACATAAACAATATGCAGACTATCGAGAACGCTTCTGAAAAGATTCAGGCGATGATCAAGAGTTCTAAGATACCAAAGTCTATCGTGCATCAGATAATGGAATCATACTCTAAACTTAATGCAAAATATGTCGCTGTAAGAAGTTCAGCAACATCTGAAGATAGTGCTAATGCTGCATGGGCCGGACAATTAAATAGTTATCTGAACACTTTACAAGATAAATTATTGAACAATGTTCGAAGATGTTGGGCATCATTATACACTCCTAGAGCAATATTTTATTCCATAGAGAAGGGATTACACAGACAAAAGAATTCAGTTGCAGTTGTCGTGCAAAAGATGGTTGATAGCGATGTCTCTGGCATAGCTTTTAGCGTACATCCAGTTAATCAAGACAGGAATCAGATAATAATTGAAGCAGGTTTAGGACTCGGGGAAGCGATAGTTTCTGGACAAGTAACTCCAGACAGTTATATTATCCACAAGAAAGATTTGAGCATGATTGAAAAAAATATCAATATGCAGAGCAAGATGCTCATCAAAGCAAAAACAGGCGGTAATGACTGGATAAACATCGATGGCTATAAGCAGAAACTATCAGACGAAAAAGTTCGTGAACTGGCAAAGATCATTATAAAGATAGAGAACCATTACGGATTCCCATGCGACATTGAATGGGCTGTTGAGAAAGAAAAAATCTACATCGTACAATCGAGACCTATAACGACGCTGACGGATAATAATATAATAGACGAAAAAGATGTTGATAAAGAAACAGAAACGGTCATGAAAAATCAGAAACATCACGATAATGTCATCAAATCTTCCGTTGAGTTCATACACATGGATAAGGAGATATTCAAGTGGGGTCCAATCCTTGGCAAATGGTTATACCTTTGTTCAGAAAACGTTCATGCTATTTATGATAAGGATAGAACCAAGTATCCTATAGGCCGATGGCCTCACTCAATATACTTATTCAAAGACGATAAAATGCTCTGGCTTAATGATATGGACGAAGTTGAGAATTGTGGTGAAGAAGCATTCAAAGCATACCTAATGGGTAAAAATAGGACGAAGACAAAAAAATATTATGAATTATGCAAAAAAAGATTAGTCAATACGATAAGAAAAGCACTGAAACATCCTATAGATTCCATGAAAACTATCCCAATCGTGAATGCATTGAGCGATATTTCTAGAATGTACGCAGACTTTTTTGAGAGTAGCATAGCTACAGAAGCCGCAAATTATGGAGTAATTAATATGCTGAAATCCTCTCTTCAAAATAGAGTTCCAGAAGATAAAATAATGCCAATAATTGAGATATTAACCGCTCCAACAACAGAGTCGTTATATCAAAAAGAAGAATATGAATTATTAAGAACGAAAAATATTAATGTTCATGCAAAAAAATATGCTTGGCTGGAAACAGGATATGGTGGCGCACGACAATTGGATATTGGTATTTTTACCAGAAGAAAAAAAGAATTGCCAAAAGATATCCATGATATAACAGTTAAAAGATTTCAAGAAATCACGAGACGTCAAAATCAGATAAAGAAACAATACAAACTCTCCAAAGATGTTATGAAGCTTGGAATAAGAGGCGCTGAAAATGTCATGTGGCAAGATAATAGAAAAGAATATGTTAATCGAACTATCTATATGGTTAACCTTTTAATTTGTCAATTGAGTAAAATTACTAAAATACCTCTAAAGGATTTCGAAAAATGCGCAATTAAGGAAATTATAAATGCATTACGCGAAAATAATATTGATGCATTAAAAGAAATTATTGAGAAAAGAAAGAATTCTTTCGGGTTTGATATGAATTATGGAAATATTGTAGAATTGAACGAAGAACAGACAAATGCATACTGGAAGACGTATACGTATGAAAAAGCTCCAGAGAATACTGAGCAAGTCAAAGGTGTTGTCGCTAATCCGTCTAAAGAAATCATAACTGGAACAGTACGCATAGTCATTGATCCTCACAATGTTCATGAATTCAATGCTGGTGATATACTTGTGACAGCCATGACAACTCCAGACTACATATTCCTTATGAAAAAAGCTTCAGCAATTGTGACTGATACTGGAGGCTTGACATCGCATGCAGCCGTGACAAGCCGAGAATTACAAAAGCCATGCGTAATCGGAACAAAATTCGCTACAAGAATATTCAAGGATGGAGATTATGTTGAAGTCGATGCGGATACAGGAGTTGTAAAGATACTTAAGGATGAGGCTAAAAAAGTCGATACTGAACCAATCATTCTTGAACAAATGTTCTCTAGAGAAAAGTCAGCAATGTATATGATGATGTGGAATATATCCGAAAATATCGGATATAAGGACTTTATCGATTATGATATCCAGAATAGCTTATTTATCTATGACGATAATATTCAAAAGACTTCTGTATGGTATAATCCCAATGAAGCAAAGCATATTGCTGAATTATTATTCAACAAAGTAAAGACAGACAAAAATTTTGTTAAGAAAATCATCAACCGCCTGAATGCAAATTGGAAGATTATATTCCCGTACTTATCTCTTAAGCGGAACATCAAAACCGTTGCAGAATTTGAAAAATATTATAATGGTATAACTATGTGGTGGTCAGCAATGAATACCGTCTATCCATTGATAAACAATCCCGACATCACTAAGAAAGAATCCGAGATATTCTTAACATACCGTAAAAATTCTGAGAGATACACTGGTGCAATGGATACTATAATCCAAAGTTTTTGGAATACACATCTCAAGAAAGAACATCAGCCGTTGACAAAATATCTGTTGATTGAAGAGGCTAAAGCATTGAATAATAAAGTGGCTAATGACAATATCCAATCAATAAAAAACAGGGTAACAGGTTATTGCATCCACAAAGAACGTATATACGATTCGAATCATATTGAAAATATTATGAAGGAAAATAATCTAAGACTGCACAGAATTGATTATTCAGATATCCGGGGAATTAAGGGAGTCACAGCATATTCAGGCAAAACAAAGGGATATGTAAAAAAAATCATTACAAAAAATGACATAATTAATTTCAAGGAGGGGGAGATACTCGTGGCTGAAGTGACGTTCCCTGACCATGTTCTTGCTATGAAGAAGGCTGCAGCTATAGTTACTGATGAAGGTGGATTGACTTGCCATGCAGCGATTGTGAGTCGAGAATTGAAGATTCCGTGCATCATAGGTACTAAGATAGCTACGAAAGTATTGAAGGACGGTGATTATATAGAGGTCGATGCGAACAATGGGATTGTAAAGATTCTTAGTTCTAAAGGATATAAGAAGGTTAATGAAAGTCGTGAACCTGAACTGAACATCGATGATTTCACATTCACATTCGAATCTCAAGGCACATCATTCATTTTCGAAAATATTATCATCGACCATTATATGCCTTCAGGAGAATCTATAACTATGTGGAAAGACGGAAAAAAACGTGTCTTAATACATAAAAGTGTTATGGACAAGATGGATAAACAGGGTTTGACACGAACTCCTAAAGATACGGAGGATGCAATAAAACGTTTGAAAGGGACTGTTGATTGTATGAATGATGAAAGATCTGGGTACAATCAAAAGCCTAAATTGACTCTAGACGATGTCAAACATATGTTCAGCATACTCAGAGACTTATGCCAACAATACTTATACTTTGATTGCACGTATTGGGACTCCACATACAAGAAATCTGAACATGATGCATCTGCAAAGAAGAATATAAAATTGGTCGAAAATTTCAAGAATGAAATTAGAGATAGATTGAACATAGCATATTTTGGACCGAAGAGTTACTTATCTATATTGCTTAAAAATATGTGTAAACAATTCAGCATTAGCTTCAAGGATATAGAATGGTATGCGGAAAGTGAAATAATTGATTTATTCAACAGCATGAAAGTTCCTGTTACAGAATTGAAAGCACGCAGAATATCATACCTGTATCACATAGATAATAATTCACATATAAAACTATATTCAGGCGATGCTGCAGCGACATTAATCTCAAGATTTGACAAACCATTTGAAAGAACATCAAATATAATCAAAGGAAAGACTGCAAATAATACAGGAATTAAAGTTAAAGCGCCAGTAAAGATAATCAGGCGAGATTATAGTAATGAATCTATAACGCGTCAAAACATCGCTAAGATGCATAAAGGAGATATTTTAGTTTCAGAAACTACCGATCCAACACTGATGGAAGCCTTCAGAAAAGCTTCCGCGGTAATTACTGATGTTGGTGGAATGTTATCACATGCAGCAATCACAGCAAGAGAACTCAACCTCCCTTGTATAGTTGACACTAAATCAGCCACCAAGATATTACATGATGGAGATTTAGTTGAAGTGGATGCAGACAAAGGCATCGTTAAAATCATAAAATAATCAATTTTATATACTATTATCTTATTCTGGAATCATGAGTAAGTTGCCGTTCGAATCTATGGATCGTTCTTTAGTTATCAAGAGAGATTACGTTAATTCTGGAAAGTTTGGTAAGAGACCTGAAGAGAGGACTACTGATGAAATGCTAATTTTTGGTATGATAAATCTTGACAAGCCCGCTGGTCCTACGTCACATCAAGTTTCTGCATTTGTCAAAGATATACTTCACTTAGAGAGAGCTGGACATTCTGGAACATTAGACCCGGGAGTCACAGGAGTATTGCCAATTGGTTTACAGAATGCTACTAGGATTATGCAATCACTTCTGACTGCTGGTAAAGAATATGTCGGATTGATGCATGTCCATGCTGATATTCCTGAAGGCAAGCTTATTGATTCTATAAAAAAGTTTCAGGGAAAATTGATGCAGATGCCTCCAGTAAAGAGTGCTGTCAAGAGAGAATTGAGGGAAAGGAATGTATATTATGTTGATGTGTTAGCAATCGATGGCAGGGATGTTTTATTTAAGATGGGTTGTCAAGCTGGTACATACGTTAGAAAATGGTGTCATGATTTCGGTAAATTCATTGGCGAGAGCGCGCATATGGTTGAATTGCGCAGGACTAAGAGTGGACCATTCACCGAAGATAATGTCGTAACGTTACAAGATTTGACTGATGCGTATCATTATTACAAACATGATAATGATGATACTAAGCTTCGAGGAATGTTGATATCTCCTGAATTCGCTGTTTCACATCTAAGAAAAGTCTATGTCATGGATACTACTGTAAATAGTCTGTGCAGTGGTGCGTACTTGAAAGTTCCTGGAATAGTGAAGCTTGAGAAAGATATTGTGAAAGAGGATATTGTGGCATTGTTCACATTAAAAGATGAATTGATACTTGTTGGTAAAGCCTTGATGTCGACTGAAGATATATTGAAGAGCGAGCGAGGAATTGCTGTCAAGACTGAACAAGTATTCATGGATCGAGGAATATATCCAAAGATTGAAAGAACTGAATAGTCTCTGCTTCCTAAAAGTAATATTTATAAATAATTACTATTTCTCATGTATATGGCAGCAATTATGGAAGATGTAAAGAAGAAAGAGTTTAAGGCCAATACGAAGATTTTTCCTTTTGTGAATTCAGATACATTTCTGCAGGATTTAGATGGACTATTGTGTGTTCTAGGCGGAAAAGCAGACAATCACATATCCCAAAACGTTTCAGGCAGAGGGTCGCATGTTTGTCGATATATCCTTCCTAAAGTTGGTGTAGTATATGTTAGTACACCGTATGGTCCATTCGGAGCGATGAGGAATACTGGGGGCAGAGTACAAATCTTTGGATTTGCACGGGATGTAACATATGATAAATTGAATGATGGACTGGCAGATTTGAGCGAGAAATACAAGAAAGATTCTAAACAGCAACCTTAATATATAACCTAGTCGAAGATTATTCTAATGAAAGAAGTATTTGCAGCTTTGCCTAGAAAAGAATTGTCTGATACGAGTAATGATGTATTGATAGATACATGTTTCTTTATACATACATTCGAACATCAAAAAGAACATCAATTGAAGGAATTATCTGAGAGGTTCAGCGTGGCTATGACGACATTCAATGCTGAAGAATTCCTATTGAAAGAACATGTTGTTGATGAACGTGTAAGAGAATATGCAAGAAAATTCCTGAAAGCGCATCCGATAATGTTAATAAATGTTGACGTACATCCAGGTAATAGGGAAAGTGAGAAAAGATTTGTCAACAGCATCGATTCTGATCTACTAAAGGAGATACCTGATGCATCTGATGCCGTACTCATGGCTGCAGCCATAAAAACAAACAGCACCATACTGACTAAGGATAAGCATCACTTATTTACCGTCAAACTAGAGAATTATATCAAGAAGTACAATCTAGAAGTCTATAAAGAATATCGCGACCTCTTAGACCAAGCACAAGATTTATAATATTACATAACTTCTGTATATCGTGAAATTCATGGATAAAAGACAGGCGTTACTCGTAATTATAATTTCTAGTATAATAATTATTCCATTCGTATTAGCTGGACCTATTGACGATAGGAAGGGACACTTCATCTTCAACCTTTCAAGAAATATCACGATGCAAGGTCCAGGATGGAAGCTATATCTAGTATCCGTAGGCCAATTTGAACATGATGGATGGAATTTTTCAGATTATCATGACCAAATAAAGCAGAAGTATATTGATGCGAAAAATGAATGTGGTGGGACTGGTGTTTTCTACAATACCGTCAGGGAATTGACTAGCGAAGAACAAAAATCAATTGTCTGCACCATCAATGGAGTAACCAATTATACTCATTGCAACATGACCACTTCAGCTAAACCTTCTTGTATTCCGCTTATCGATTATAAGATTGAAACGGATTACGCCTTAAATCTTAATCTACTCACATTCGGTTCATATTACAAAAGTTATGTTTATGATATAAAAAGGGCTGATTTCTATAATCACTTCGCTCCGCTGGAATGTACATTTATTAATGGAACATGTGAACTATATGCATATCAGCGAGATAAGATAATTAATCCATTCATTGTCGTATTAGAGAATGAATTGACCAATGATTATGTGTTTTTCTCTGATATTGTGGACATCAGTTCATTTGATTTATTAAACAATCAATCATTCCCTGTCTGCGAGAATTTGCCATGTTATGGCGAAATTACTGTCACACAAGATATCACAAGAATTGGAATAAATGAATCAGACCATAATTTGACCATTAAGTTTGGAAATTATGAGCGTACTCCAATATCGACACCTACACCATCAGATAATGTAGAGAATGAAACGATAACGAGTAATCAGGAAGTAGGATATAACAACTATAATCTATTATTTAAAGTAATTGGACCTGTATTAATAGTTGCAATTGCCATGATTGCAGGATATTTGATATTGTTTAAGAAAAATAAACGAGTACGGCATCGATAAAATCATTTATCGATACGCATGAACGATTGTTTAAAGTTAAGCAATATCATCATTTATACGTTTCTAGTAAACAACAATATTTATAAATAAACCCTCGTTTCTGTGAACATCAAATTCAGAGTATATACGAGGTATTAGTATGACTACAAGGATGGACGGTTTTCGTAAGAGAACTAGAAGCAAATTCAAGAAGGAAAGATCACAGAAGGGTAAAGTAAGTATCAAGGATTTCCTACAGAAATTCGAAGTAGGAGAGAAAGTACACTTATCTGTTGAGCCAGCATATCAGAAGGGTATGTATAGACCAAAATTCATTGGCAAGACAGGCACAGTAATCAGAAAGAAAGGTACATGCTATGAAGTACAGATTATGGATATGAGAAAGAGTAAAGTACTGATAGTACACCCTATACATTTGATTAAGGTGAAAAATAATGCCTGAAATAAAAATTGTTGAAGAAAAACCAATCAGCATGGCTGAATTGAAGGAAGAGATCAAAGACATCAAGAAGCGTGATGCTGAACTTAGTTTTCGGACTGCTAAAGTTGCAGAACAATTAGACGTATTAAAAGTTGTCAAGCCAAAGGATGCTGAAGAGATGTATGAGAAGATACAAAAATTGAACATTCCAAGATTAAAAGACGTTCATATTTACAAGATTATTGACATACTACCACAGAATATTGTGGAATTAAAGAACATAATCCAAAGCTACAGTATAGTCGTCACTAACGACAATATAGAGAAAATTCTAGAGATATTAGCGGACTACGTGTCCAAAAAGAAATAAAGAGCTTCCAGAGGGGCACAAAATTTATATACTCAATAGTTAAGAAAAGGTCTAGGTCGATGGGGTATGGAACTTAATCAAGATTCAAAAGGTAAAGAGGAGTATGCAATTGTACTAGACTTCTTGCCGAACGGATACAGTAACGATGATCGACCAATGTTTAAGAAGACACCGATAGTCCAAGCTATCGGAAAGAACAATTTCACATTACTAGAATTAGTCCCAAAAAAGGATGTATTCTTGCAGCCATCTGAAGAAGTATACATTGGTGACAAGGAAAGGGACAAGATTCATCACATAAATGGCAGATTAGTATTAAACAGGCTAACACCTACTGCTAAGGCTGAAATAGAGCCGTTAGTACAAAAGATTGTTCATGAAAACCAAATAAGATTTGTTGATTTCTTCAATAAGGCGCAGCCACTAAGTACAAGAATGCATTCATTAGAATTATTGCCAGGCCTTGGCAAGAAGCACATGTGGCAGATATTGGAAGAGCGCAGAGGCGAACCATTCAAGAGTTTTGATGACTTAAAAGATAGAGTCAAATTGATGCCTGATCCAGAAAAGATCATCCTAAAGAGAATCTTAAAGGAATTGGAAAGAGAAGAAAAACATTACGTATTCTTAGATTAGAGTGTTTATTTTTCTGATATCTCCAAATCTGCGCCTAGCGAGTATTCCATAACACATTCATTAATAATAGTTCGAGAAACAATTAATTCTAACTTCTATACGAGCGCGCAAAACTCAAGTAAACTGTATTCAACATATATAAAAATATTTAAACTAGACAAAGAATAAACATGTATGAGCGTGATGTTGTCTTCTGTCGCATTTGAGATGAGCGTATTATTATTTGTAGCACTGGCAGGATATATCATAGCTTCTAGAATCAATCAATCAGCGATCACTGGTGAAATAATTCTTGGGATAATCATCGGTCCAAGCATACTTGGATTGATTACGTATACTGATTTCGTCAAAGGCATTGCAGAACTAGGAGCGATAGTGTTATTGTTTGTGGTAGGATTAGAATTCAAGATAAAAGACATATTCAAAGTTAAATATGCTATTATAGCATTGGTAGGTGTGATTGTCCCATTTATCGGAGGATATCTTGTGGCTAAATTATTCAATTTCGAATTTCAAAGTGCACTATTTGTCGGGACAGCACTAACTGCTACAAGCATCGCAATCACTGCTAATGTGATGCGTGAAATGGGCAAATTACAGACAGATGCTGCAAGAGCTATAATCGGAGCTGCAGTGATTGATGATGTACTAGGATTATTAGTATTATCATTCTCAAATCAAATGATCAATGGAAGCATATCCGCATGGGCGATAATATTTGTTCTCTTGAAATCTGTATTGTTCCTTGTAATCGGGATATGGTTAGGCAATTATTTCTTGTCTAGATGGATAATCAAATTTGACAAGACTAATCTATCAAAAAAATATCGTGAATTAGTATTTATCATTGCTATGGCTATCGCGTTCTTATATGCATTGACTGCTGAACTTATTGGACTGTCTGCAATAGTCGGAGCATTCATTGCCGGTGTGGCACTTGAAGGGATAATCATAAGACAAGGTAAAAATTATAGGGAAGGCGCGGAATATTTGGGAATAATATTTGGAGCAATATTTTTTGTCTCACTCGGCATATTAGTAGATTTAAGCGTCATAAACTTCAAAGTATTATTATTCATGATTGTATTGACCATTGTTGCTATAATTACCAAAGTTATCGGTTGTTATATACCGGCAAGACTTCAGGGCATGAGTGTCGAAGATTCAAAAGTTGTTGGTTTCGGGATGTCTCCACGTGGAGAAGTGGCTATGATAATTGCATTGATGGGATTGAACTTAGGATATTTCAAGCAAGATATATATGTCTCACTAGTTTTGATGGCATTACTTACAACCATAATCACTCCAATAGTCATAAGGACATGGTTGTACAGGAAGAGTCCTAACCCTAGAACGTTTGAATATAGACACAAAGAATAAATATATAAAGGACAATTAACCGTGAATAACAATGATTAACGAGATAATAAGTTCTATCAATACTGTTGCTGGCATCACTTGGAATTATTTGCATATTACCTTATTTAATCGTGGCGTGGACATTGTTGAGGCTCCATACTTCAATCAGGATATGTTATGGATGCTTCTACCATTGCTTGCAACACTATTACTCATGGAATTCTATTTCGGTAGATATAAGGATGAAGAGTTAGGTTGGAATACTGCATTTGGCAATACTTTAGTATTGGCTTTCATATCTGTAGATTTATTCAGACACTTATATGAACCATCTGGTCAGACTTTAATTCAATTCATTTCGATGGCGTCAGATATAAAAGTAATCATACCGTTAGTAATAGCTGGTTTAGCATTGTTGCTTATGCTCGTAGATTTTTTTCATTTCCTTCCAAAGAAAGTGGCATACATATTGTGTTCACCAGCGTACATAAATTTGATTGGACTGCTTGGAATAATAATCGTTTATACCTCCACTATTCCTTTAGATTGGACAACAATATTTGCGTGCATAATATTATTCGTAATAGCTAATCTGATATCTTTAGTATTGTATTATATAATCCCGAGTTATAAACCTACGATAAGCAAGATACTTACTGTTGAAGATATAGAGAAATATGGTGAAGAATTAAATAAGAAGAAAAAAGATAAGAAAGATTAGGCTCTCTGATTATGATGTGATACTTCTGCCAATACTTTCTTCAATGCGCCGTCTAATGCTATGAACAGATTCTTATCAATTACTTCTGCACTGAATGCTTTTCCTGCATCTAATGCTTTTACATGTATTTCATGTTTGGCATTATTGTCTATCTTATGTATCTCCTTTAAGAATATCTGTATCTTCTCAAAATTTTGTGAGTGTTCCTGAATCTTTCTCGTATAATGACCTACTAATTTCTTTACGACAACCACATCTGCTAGACTTACTTGTTTGAAACCTACTAGCTCAATGTTTCCTCCAAGAGAAACAGATTCATTGACCTTGTCTACTGCCGCACTTGCCACATTTTGTTCTACATTTGCTACATTTTGTTCTTCTGCGTTATCCATCTTAACATCACCTAACATTCATGACATATAACTAATTTAAAAAAGTTGTGAAAGTAAGACAATAACATTTATAAATGAATTTCTAATCCTACTAAAATCAGAGTTGTGAGGAATTGCTTCCTTGAATCTGATTGAAATAATAATATAATGGAGGCTAAATAAAATGGGATTATATAAACACGTAGGTAAGATTTGGAAAGGTTCTAGTCCGGAATTCAAGGAATTCCATAGAAAAAGATTAACAGAATGGCGTTCTCAAGATACAACTGTTAGGATAGATAAACCGACAAGAATAGATAAAGCAAGAGCAGTCGGTTATAGAGCTAAACAGGGTGTATTGATTATAAGGCAAAGAGTGGATCGTGGTGGTAGGATGCGGCCAGACATAAAAGGCGGTCGAAGATCAGCACACAGTTTCCAGAATAAGAATCTAGCTAAGAGTTATCAATCCGTCGCTGAAGAGAGAGCAAATGCTAAATACAAGAATTGCGAAGTATTGAACAGCTACTTCGTAGGCAAAGATGGATTATCATATTGGTATGAAATAATACTGCTTGATAGGACTAGTCCAGTCATCCAAAATGATGAAGTATATCATAGCATCATAACACAAACTGGAAGAGTATATAGAGGAGTAACATCTGCAGCCAGAAAGTCCAGAGGACTACGAGGCAAAGGCTTAGGTTACGAGAAATCCAGACCAAGCAATGCAAGCGCAGGCGGACACGCGAATTAAAACGCGTGAATTCTTTTATTTTTCTATTTCTATAATACATTTCTTAGTATCAATTAAATGACAAAGTATATATAGAAATACTATAAAGTATGTAAAATGGAAAGTTCTGAAGATTTAAGAAAAAGTTCAGCTAAGTTCAAGAGAATAACGGGATATGCCCTCATTGTACTGTCAATTCTGCAGTTCACATCATATCTTATTGCATGCATATTAGACGGTAAGTTTACCTATAATTTTATTATTACAACATTTAGTGCTGTAGCATTTTTAGTAACTGGCATAATAATGATAAGAAAATCAAAAGAATAATTAAAAAATTTATTCAGCTTTCTTGACAGCTTTCTTCACTGCAACTTTCTTAGCGACTGGCTTTTCATGTGTCTGGGCTGCTGCATGTTCATGCTTCTCTTCATGATTATGTTCGTGATTGTGCACAGAACCATCTTCATGTGTATGTTCATGCTTGTCTTCGGAAGTTAGTTTTTTCTTCAATTCTTTGGCTTTCTCTTCTATCTTTGAGTCGGACTTAGATTCTTTCTCTTCCTTCTCTGCTTTCTTCTTATGCTCATACTTGAAGCCATACAATTCAGCTTTTACATCGCCATTGTCTTCCTTGACCACAACTACTTTGACTTGACATGGAGGATTTTTTATTCCATGCTTCCATAACTCTTTATTCAAGTTTTTACCGATTAGAATCTTGTTTAAGTCTGGTTGTCTCATGTGTCGTGATAAGAATTCTTGCAATACTCTTACTGCTTTCTTAGTCTTCTTATATCTAGCTACTTGTCTGAATCCTTTTCTTAATGGAACGTTATAAACTCTTTCAATAACCATTTTACACCTTAAATTTTTAACTTATTTTTAATTTAGTTCTACGCCAGCTTCTTTTCTTAGCTGTGTGTCGACCTGGATGAACTTTTCTTGTCTTACCATACTTCTTTGGTACTGACCAGAATGGTGCCCATCTAGTTTGCCTACCGGCTTTTGCTAATCGCGCTTTTTTGCTTGGATGTTTAGTCTTAGCCATTTTACTCAACCTTTTCCTTGACGGACTTTTCCTTTACAGGTTTTGTGTCCTTGAATCCTGCTTTAGCAAGCATCTTTATTGCTTTTGGAGTTGCTATCCTGCCTTTATGTACGCCTCTTTCAGCTTGTACAGTAAGGCCCGCTTTGTCCAATTCTTGTAATGCCCGTCTAACGACACTGCCTGAACCTTTAACAAAATGTTCCGGCTTGTATCCGTTATTTTTCCTTCCACCATATTTAGTCCTTAACTTGGATACGCCAATAGGTCCACGTAATGCTACGGTTCGGAGTATTGCTGCTGCTCTTGTAAAGAACCATTCTTTGTCTGCTGGAGGCCTTTGCTTATGATTACCAGTCTTAACATATGGAGTCCATTCAGGCTGCTTAATTATTTCCTTCAAATCTTTAGCAAGATTATCGATAACGATTCTCGCGTCCACATCGTATATACTCATTTTATATAAACCTCGATTCTTGTTGTAACAATACCCTGATTGCAACTCTGAGTATCGTTCTTCCTCGAAACAGTAATAGGAAAAAAGAATGGTTTATAAATGTTATGCGTGATACTATTGTAAATTCAATATATAACATTTTAGCCAATTTTAGAAAATATTCTATAAATTTAAAACACATGAAGCATATTCAATTTCAGGTCGCCTCATTCCGTCTCTGTTGTATATTATTTCTCTTTCAAACATACAATGAACAACCAATCTATCTAATGCAATTGGATTGCTGATTAATAGTTCAGGCATCCTAAAAATTCCGTCGTATTCGCTCGCCGGCACTCTGGAGAATGCATATTTTCTGAATGCTTCCTGTCTATCGTTAGTTATTCCATACTGCCAATCTGCAAAGTGTGATCTATCAACGACATAAGCTTCGTCAGTTGGTAGTAAATCGAATTTGAATCCAATTATTTTGGAACCGATATTTTTTGTCAATACATCCCATTCCGCATTGCCGCGCTTGTATTTTTTCCATGATTCAGGACCATCTTTATCTGGAAATGCAAATATATATGCATCATGTGCCCAATGAGGTAATTTGGGAATGTCCATATCAGTGATAGTTCTTGCGCTGACGAGTCTACGAATTGGCTCAATGAAGCGTGCATTGTTATTTTTTAATTCATTCCACGTCCCGATGGACACGTAATGAAATCCTGTTTTTACCATAAAATAAGAGAATCAGTGTATATTTATAAATTTTCTCAGTATGTCACCACCAAGCAGAGAAGAATTAGTTATCAATTTAACATATTGTTTAATAACTTGTAATTGTTTTTTCAAAATCTTCTACTGCCCGCATTATATCTTCGAACTTAGAAACTATTTTCCGTGGATGTCCTTTCTTTAATCTTTCACTATCATGAAATCCATCATATCCTTATTTTCCTTTTAGCGCCATAAGAACTTGATTCATCTCTGAGGGATTTAATGCTCTTGCAGATGTATCATCTTTATAATCATCGGGAATTCTTGTCAAAACTTCTGGTTTGGCATGAGTTTGAGAAATACAATCTTTCACAACATCTTTTAGAATTTCTACATAGCTGCCTTCTATCTTCTCGAAGGGTTGTAAGCTTCTGTATTCTATACCATGATTAAGAACTTTGTATCCAAAGCCGCTACTCTTATGATATAATACTATTTCATGTGCTTCCATACGAAAGGGAATATTTATCAATATAAAAATCTATTTCTTCAAATTCTTGAATTTTACTGAATGTTGTTCTCCTGCGCTGCCCCAATTTTCTAGTTCAGTTTCGTGAATGACGATAGTTACTGATTCTGCAGGCATTCCCATGTCTGTAAAAACCTTGGTCATATTTTTTATCAAAATTGGTTTTTGCTCTTTCTTCAAAGGCCATGTTTCAATGCTTATCATAGGCATAAAATCACCTCGGTAATACCAATATATATGTGAATATTATCTATATTTAAAAAGTATATTATCATAAACACCTTAGCAACCTTTATAAAAAAACTTTGATTAACGCATTTATGTTTAAGAAGGTCAAGAACGTCGATAAGAAGTTGGATGATGAATCTGAGAACTGGAATAAAGATGACCCTGAGTCCGATAAGTCAGAACTTAAAGTCGAAGAATACAATGATCATTTTCTCAGCGACGCTCCAGTAGATAATTCTCAGTATAAAGATTCTAATGTTGATTTAGAAGCTATTGAAACGCTTCTATTTCCGCATAAAGAAATCAGGGAAGCGCAGGATGCATTAATCAAAAAGATTGATGAAGTGATTAAATTAAAGACCAATCTTATTGTCCATGCGCCTACAGGTCTAGGGAAGACTGCTGCAGCATTAAGTCCTGCATTGACACATATTATGAAGAAAGATAATAAGAACACGACGATTTATTTCTTGACATCAAGACATACACAACATAAGATAGTTATAGATACGTTGAAGAGAATCAATGAAAAGTTTAATTTAAGGATAGTCGGCTCTTCCATCATCGGCAAGAAACATCTTTGTCTGCAGCCAAGCGTCGAGAATCTTCCAAGCAAGGAATTCGCAGAATTCTGTAGATTACTTGTGGATGGAGGTAAATGTCAGTTCTATACTAACGTAAAACAGGGTACAAAGCTTATGCCTGCGACGGAACATGTCTTGAATGAATTGAAAGCTCAGAATAGAGGCGTTTCCACAACTGAAAGCATAATTGCAGAAAGTACTAAACATCATCTATGTCCTTACGAAATATCCATATTAATGGCGAAACAGGCACGAGTAATTGTCACTGATTATAGTTATATATTCAATCCGCATATAAGGGAATTGTTTTTCAAAAAAATCAACAAAGAATTGAAGGATGCAATAATCATAATAGATGAAGCACATAATCTACCGAACAGAGTCAAGGATCTTGTTTCCGAATATTTATCCAATATAACAATCAAACGTGCGATTGTCGAGGCTAAGAAATTCGAACATACACGGATAGTGCAAACACTCGAAGAAATAGAGAATATATTAGAATCATATACTCAATCATTGACTAAAGAATTCGAAAGTAAGTATGCAAAGAACAGTCCAGAAAAAACTGCTATGACATTGAATAATTTTACAAGCGCTAGCGATATCGGCAAAAAGAATTGGACCGAGTTAGCAAACAGCGAAAGATATGTCACAAAGCGAGAATTCATAGAGAGCATTGAAAAAATAAAAGATTATGATGAGTTAGTTTCTGAATTGATATTCGTCGGCAATGCAATCAGAGAAGAACAGAATGTCTCATATGTCGCATCAGTTGCGGATTTCTTGGAATCTTGGCTTGGCACGGATGAAGGATTCACAAGGATTGTCAGTACAAAAAAATTGAAAGATAAGAGCGACATGATTACGCTAAGTTATAGATGTCTTGATCCAAGTCTTATAACTGCTCCTGTCGTCAGTGGTGCATACTCTAGTATAATGATGTCTGGTACACTTACACCAACTTCAATGTATAGAGAATTATTTGGCATAGCCTCTGAAGAATTGACTTTAAGCAGTCCATTCCCTGTAGAGAATAGGATGAACTTGATTATACCAAAAACATCCACTAAGTATGAAGCTAGAAGTCAGGACCAATACAAAGAGATTGCAAAAGTTATGGAAGATATTAGCAATACAGTTGATGGATGCATAGCGATATATTATCCTAGCTATTATCTGATGGATGAAATAACCAAATACTTGAATACTAAGATTTCTAAGACGATATTCACGGAAAATCCTGGCATGACAAAGTCCGAGAAGCAAGAATTCATGCAAAATTTTTCATCATACCAGAAGAAGGGCGCTATATTGAATGCAGTTATCACTGGCAGTTTTGCCGAAGGTATTGACTTGCCTGGAGTATTGAAGGTAGTGATAATTGTAGGTCTGCCATTACAGAAACCTGATTTAGAGACTAAATCACTCATTGAATATTATGATAAGAAATTCAATAAAGGATGGGATTATGGTTATCTATTTCCAGCATTTACAAAAACTATTCAGGCTGCTGGCAGATGTATTAGAAGCGAGACCGATAAGGGCGTAATAATATTTTTGGATGAGAGATATAGTTGGAATAACTATTTTAGATGTTTCCCAATAACGTGGAAGATGCGTGTAAGTTTATTATATACGGAGATAATAAAAGACTTCTTTACTCCAAAGTAATACCTAATATATTGTGTATACTAGTAGCTATTATTGTATACTTCTAACGTTTTTCTGTGCTTGACCGGTAAACCAGTATACTAAAACGTAACATTTATATATTAGTTAATCTTTCAAACTTCTATGACAATCTTATTCGATCAATTCAACCTGCCAGAGAATATCTATGAGATAATCTTTGCTACAGAACAACAAGTCATAGTTGCAAAGCTCTTGATTGAAGAGATGAAAACTCACGGTGGAGAAATCGGCAAGACTGAAATGAGCGTATTCGCAACAGCATTACATGAAGGAAAACTCATTGATGAAGAGACAACACAGTTCGGTCAAAAGAAAAAAGTTACATTAAGTTATAATAAACGTCAATTCTATGACAGGATATTGACACCAATGAAAAGCATGGGATTGATAGATTACGACATGTACAAAAAAACATACAAGATCAGCGACAAGTTCAATAAAAATATGATGAGGATTGGAATGTTGTGGCTATACGAAATGCGTAAACCCGCACAAGCACACACCATCAGCATCAAAAGGTAATGTTCAAAGAGGCCGGCTTCCTACAATATATCTAAATTCTTAAACCACCCCACCAAAAGTTGTAGGAAGCGTTAGTGCTTCTAAAATAACAAAAATGTATACTAGTGATGACAAAAATAGACTAATATAGCAACAAAATATGGAGTGATTACAATGGACAGCGACTTATTTGCAATAAGAGACATACATACAATCGAAGAGATGGAAGAAGAGGAAGACAATGGATGATGATTACCCCCTAACGAGACTTGACGATTTTTCTGTAACTAGATTAGATGATGTTCCGATTAAAATTCTAGACGATATTCAATCATCGATGAGTCCTAATGCACTTGTAAATAGAGTATTTATACTCGATGTGGAGAGAAGGAATATTGAATAAAGACATTATTTTGATTTCTTAGATGAATAATAGACTTTATAAGACATTGGACACTCGCCACCGTTTTTCAATGGAGTAGGATCACCAGGAATATCATAAGTAAGATTATGTTTTAGATTTGCTTTGTCCGCAAAAGAATTACTAACGCTAGTAATAGCATTATAAAAAGGATCATGATAAGTATTATCCTCAGATTCTTTTAGAGGAGTATCATATATCTGCTCATAACTATCAAATATCACAGTATTCGCAGTTATGATGTTATGCGTTACAACTATATCAGAAGCAACTATACAATCACTATTATATTTTGTCCAAAAATTTCTTCTGCCACGGATAAAATGTAAATCAAAATAACCGCTTTTTATATATTTTTCATTACGATGAATATTCTGACGAACAAATGGAGATACCTTCATTCCAAGATGCTCAGAAATTTCTTTAGAAAGCACATTCGCATACAAATTTATTAATTCATGAAATCTGCCAGGTATATCTAATTCTTTTGGATCAAAATCTTGAAAAGTTTTTTCAAAATCCTTCGTTCGTACTATTTTAACTAGATTATTACGATTATTGCATAAAAGCGGATTATATTTTGGTAGTTTATCCATTTTATCTCCCCACAAACAAATCAATAAAAGAAACAAGAATTGTGAAATATATAAATGTTGCTATTATAGAAAAGTAAAAGTTTATTCTTTATCCATACTCGCTTCTATAAACGCATCAAATAATGGTGCAGGTTTTAATAACGATGACTTGAACTCTGGATGTGCTTGCGTTCCGACAAAATATTTATTTTTAGGCAATTCTATGAATTCAACTAATCTTGAATCTGGACTCATTCCGCTGAAAACCATCCCGTGCTTCTGTAATATCTCATGATAATCTGGATTGACTTCATATCTGTGTCTATGTCTTTCTGAGATCTTATCAGCACCATATATTTTATGGACAAATGTTCCATTCTTTAACAAAGCATCATATGCTCCTAGTCTCATTGTTGCGCCTTTTGCAGAAATATTTTTTTGTTCAGGCAATATATCGATTACAGGATTTGATGTTTCGGGCACAACCTCAGTAGTATGAGCGTCCTTAAGTCCACAAACATCACGCGCAAATTCAACTATCGCTAACTGTAATCCATAACATAATCCTAGGAATGGAACATCATGTTCTCTACAATATCTTATGGCATTAATCTTTCCTTCAACGCCGCTACTGCCGAAACCGCCAGGGACTAGTATACCATCAAAACCTTTCAATTCATTAGCAATATTCACGTCTGTTCCGTCACCATTCTTTTCTAACTTCTTACTATCTAACCAAACAAGATTCAATCTGACATTGTGTTTTGCACATGCATGTTTCAATGATTCATTAACAGAAATGTATGAATCGACTAGTTTATAGTCACCAATATCAAGATATTTCCCGACCATACCAATATTGACAACACCCGCAGGATTAGTCATCCTATGCACAGCATTCTTCCATTCAGTAAAATCCAATTCTTTACGTTTCTTTAGATGCAATACATCCAAGATCTTCTGTCCTAAACCTTCACTATCCAAATCTAATGGTATAACATATAATGAATTAGCAGTACCTGAACCGACGACATCTGGCATAGAGATTATATGTTCGGCCTTGATATTGATATTACGCTCCAATTTCTTTTTCCTAACAGCATCTAGACTATGCTTGCCCCTGCACAAGATAAAATCAGGTTCTATTCCTGAAGTCCTAAGCAAACTAACCGATAATTGTGTAGGTTTAGTTTTCATCTCTTCAATATGACTTGGGACAGGAAGATAAGATACTAACAAATAGCAAATATTCTCTTTACCAATATCAGTCTCAAGACTTCTAAGAGCAAACATGAACAGATTATTTTGATACTCACCGACAGTCCCACCAATCTCGATAAGCGCTATATCATAAGATTTCGCCGCATCAAATATGCGCCTTTTTATCTCTTCAGGAACATGAGGAATGACTTCAACTGTCTCACCAAGAAAATCTCCACGTCTCTCTGCTTCAATCAATGTCCTATATACTTGTCCAGTCGTGATATTATTTTTCTTTGGTACAGCTTGTTCCAAGAATCGTTCATAGTTACCTAAATCCTGATCTATCTCTCCACCATCATCAGTTACCCACACTTCACCATGTTCAGTCGGCCTGATCGTTCCAGCATCACAATTAATGTATGGATCAATCTTGATAGCAGTCACACTAAAACCATATTCTTTCATCAATCTACCTATAGAAGAAGTAGCGACACCTTTTCCGACGCCAGAAATGACTCCCCCACATACGACTATAAACTTCGTCATGAAATTATCCAGTTATACAATAATTTAAATACTTTATGGGTGAGCACAACTTGTGCTGAAAAAATCGCTTAAAATAGTACTAAAATAAAAAAAATTCAACTAAAAAGATATATACTCTTAGTTGAGTTAATTTGGTGCTCATTCACTATCTTCAGCCACGTCTCGATACGGTTATTGTCGAAGTGCCTTTAACATTACCACTTGATGCAGTAATCTTAACAGTACCCGAACGTAATCCTGTAACAATACCCCGAGAATTTACTCTTGCAACAAAGGGATTGCTCGATACAAACTGTATAGTAGCTGGCATTAATACTCTTAACTGATTATATCCTCGTGCTGTCAACTGCAGTGTATGACCAATAGCAAGATTTGCTGATGTTGGTGTTACTTTTATAGTCTTCAAAACATGAGTTGTTGCTACACCGTTAACATCTTTAACATTATTAGCTATTAATGTAACTGCTGTTTGAGATAATGCTTTTCCGTTTAATGTTGCTCCAGCATTCATCGCAATCAATGTTTTGCTTAATATAATTCCATTGAAAACTGATGTTGTTCCAAGTATCGTTTGACCTGCGACTTGCCAGAATACATTCTTTGCCTGTGCACCACCGCTTAGGATAACTTTCTTTCCTGAGCTGACAACAAGATTTTGAGCAATCTGGAATATCCATACATCATTAGCTCCGCCTGATAGGGTTACATCTGATGGTATTATCACTCCAGAACTCCATTTGTAAAGTCCAGGTGCTAATGTCATCCCGCCAATGTTTCCTGCTCCAAGTTCAGTTTTGTCTGGTAATGTTCGTCCAGCAGCATTTGTGTATGCTGTTTGCATATTACTTATTGCTGTAGTCATCATAGTTGGTGTTGGAACCGCATAATTAGCTGCATATACTTTTCCAACTACTCTAGATGATGTCGAAAATTGTCCTGATCTATCTAATATAAGTCCAAATCCAGTAACTGCTGTAGCAGCGATTGGACTGACTCCAATATTTCCAACTATTGCAGTTGTTCCAGTAGTTGAAATGCCTGTTTTTGCTAGAATAACAAAATTACCTGCTGTTCCAAGATTTACCGGTTGCTGTACTGCCTGAACGGTAAACACCATAAGTGCACATATCACCAGATATCCAAATATATTTAATAATATTTTTTGTTTCATTTTATATTCCTCCGAATAATAATACAATTAAGCAATGTTTTAAGCAATGTTTTTTGCTCTAAATTCACGTTGTATCTTAGACACCTATCTTAGACACCTCCGATTAAATTAATTTAATTAAAATTTATTCAAAAATATCATCTTTTCGTAATTTACGCGTCTTAGGAAATTTCCTGACTAGGAAATTCCCTGACAAACGCGAACTTGTCACACACATTCTTCCACAGAATTAGATAATTCTACAGTATTGGGGTAATACTTACAGCATTGACAAATGCTTTTATTTTATACTCTTCTCCTTTTCTAAATAATAATATCGTTGATATTTTAATAACTATAGTAGGGATTATCAATGAATTATCGGACATAGATTGATAATTAAAGTATTAGTCTACCAATACATCACAATAATATTTATAAACAAGTATACCAATAGGATTTTTGGTGATATCATGGCTAAAAAACATGTAAATAAATCTGCTAATAAACATGATGATTCTGATAGTAAATTATTTGCATTTCTAGGCGTATTCCTGACAATAATCGGATATGTATTGGTAATGGTTATGCGTAAAGATGATGAATATGCAATGTATTATGCAAAACAAGGATTAGTATTATTTATTGCATTCGTGATTGCTGCTGTCGCTGGATGGATTGTCAGTTGGATACCGATATTAGGTCAAGTGGTCACTTGGATATTGAATGCATTTATATTAGTATTATGGCTAATCGGGATAGTATTTTCATTATCCGGCGATGAGAAGGATATTCCTATAATCGGACCATTTGCCGAGAAGTTATAATATTTAATCTAAGTTTTTCCTTATTTAATATAATTATTTAATATAAATTGGACTGGTCGGGATTTGAACCCGAAGCCTTCCCGATTCTGGTAACAAGAATTATTATTCTTGCACTTCTATAGAGAGTATAGCCAACGGGACGTTATACCAGGTTTAACTACCAGCCCAATGATTCTAGAGAAAAGTGGAGAATTTAAAAACTTAATTAAAAACGCTAAAAACTTTTGTCAAGCATTATCCGCCAGAGCGCATTTTATCAGCATAATCTCTTTTTGATAGAATTTCATCATTAGTGTGAATGATAATTGAATTAACCAATCCTTTCTCTCTCATTAAAGTAACGAACATTTTAGAACTTAATCTTAGAAGATGATTATTATATGTTCCATTATGCACCTTAAACAATACAAAATCGCCATCTATGCCCTCAATAGAAAGTGTAACATCAGCCATTTCAATCCCTCCACATATATCTAATGAAAGAAATAATATCACTACTATAAAAACATTTCTAAAATTAAATTAGAAAATAGTAAAAAGATAACAAGAATCTACTCTATCTTCAATGCTTTCATTATCTTGTCGAGTTTCCTGTTGATCTTGGCTAGGTCATCTACTGAAACAGAAGAATCTTTTGATTCAAAATCTCTTTCAAACTTAGGATTAGATCTAGATTCAAACCTGTCTCCTCTTTCTCTTGGTTGAAACTCTTTGAAATTTCCGCTTGATGGATTGCCGCTATTCTCTCTGAAGCAACTCCTGCAATATATCGGTTTGCCTCCTGTTGGTTGGAATGGTATCTCGCAGTTCTTGCCACATTTGTCACATACTGCTTCATAAAGCTTGAATCCGTTGCCGGATTTTGATTCTCTACTGTCAAAACTTCTACGTGGTTTGTCTGAACTTCCACCGAATCTATCAGGACGTTTCCCCTCAAATTTTTTAAAACTTCTCTCGCTAGGTCTTCCTGAATCTCTTCCTGAATTTCCACTGAATCGATTAGGCTTCTTGAATGATTTCATATTGCACCTCAATATAGAATATATTAATTAGTCTTTAGGAGAGTTGAATGCTTTATAAAGTTATGTCAGAATATGTTAATAGTTAAATTATTAAATAAAAACCTTTTACTAGTCTATTGAACATTTCATCTGTCAACACTATACAGTAACTAATAATAACAAAATATATAAAGCGTCTTCTAATCCTATCGTCATGGATGTAATTTTAGTAGCCAGCGAAGCGCCAAATGATAATGCTAATATCCATAATGGATTAAGTGTTATTGAGCAGGCATTAAGAGAGAACGGCATAAAACCAATACTCAAACACATATCCAAATTCAATCCAAATAATCTAAGAAAAGACAGCATTATAGGATTTAGTTCATATTATGAAAGTTTAGATGAAGTTATTAAAAAAGCTGAAGAAACAAAAAAATCAGGCAATCATTTTGTAGTCATAGGAGGTCCAGGAACATATCATATAGAAACTAATAAAGAACTCCTAAATACAGGATTATTTGATGCGTTAAATATGGGACATGCTTCACCGTTCATAGAACTAGTAAAATATAAGCACGGCAATAAAACTTCACCATTAGATAAGATTGCCATAGATAAAGGTCTTGCAACAAAAAATCATCAAGTATTCACAGAAGGCGCCTTTCCAGACATCAATAATTATCCATTAAGAAGATATATTCAGGGAGGAAGAGTACGAATAACTATTCCACCTATGAGTAATTGCCCTAACCTTTGTGATTACTGTATTGAATCCACAATCAGAGTTCCAGATGTGACAGAAAAGATAATGGCTGCTATTATTGAGAATCAGAGAACCAAAAAATTCGATCTTATAACATTTTCCAGTCCTACATTTAATAAACCAAACATAAACCATGCTAAAAAAATACTTTCTGTTGTGAATGGCAGACCTGAGACAGGATTTTATCTAGATAGTTATCAGCTTGTAAATAACATGAAAGAAACCATTGCACAATTAGACGACTTTAATGCAACTCATGTATATATTGGATTGAATGCCATTAATAATCGGTCAGCTAAATATATTGGTAGAAAAATCGGCGATACTGTAAGAACCAATATCGAATCAGAAAAAGTCGCTGTGATTGAATTTTTGAAAGCTAAACGTAATGTATCTGTCAAGGAAAAATATCTTGTCAGCGTCATGTTGTCAAAAGCTGAAGACCGTAAAGGCATTCTCGACGTAATACATTTCCTGAATAATCTTGTATCTGTATCATTATATAATGATAAGCATATATCAATTCAACTAATTCATACAATCCCATATCCTGGAACAGTATATGCTCATAACCATGGAGATGACTACATATTCAATTCAAAAAAAGATTATGCGTTTACATTAGCGGCAAAACGATGCAGCTATAATAACAAAAACTCAGAATTTCTCGCAAGATCACTTAGGGGAGCATATCACCTCAATACGGCAAAAAGCAAATTAGCAATGATTATGGGAATTAATGATCTGATATGGGCCTATGAACAAACATACGATGGTAAAATGCACACTCTAGTATATAATCATAGAAGTTTCCGAAGAATAATGAGTTTAGAAAAAAAATTTATTCTGGACCCTGAAAGCATGTATAAAAGTCCTAATAGAAAATAAAACATGACGAAACAATGTATCTATACCTAAAAATCATTTACTTTTTAAATTCTAATCTCATCTCAGTCAATGTATGAAGACTGACAAGGAATTAAAGAAAGAATTCAAGATTGAAGCAAGCAAAAATCCTGACAAATATTATGCTGTCAATGCCATAAAGGCTGAAGGTTTTAAGAGGGCACAATGTAGTCATTGTAAGAAATTCTATTGGTCTACACATGAACGCATCGTCTGTGGTGATGCAGAATGCATCAAGGGCGTTACGTTATTCTCTCATAATCCTAAGCGTAATCCTATGAATTATATCGAGGTATGGGATCAGTATAAGAAGCATTTCACAGCTTTAGGATATACTGCAATAAACAGATATCCTGTAGTCTCTAAATGGAATCCTACTACAGACTTTACAATGGCAAGCATAGCAGCATTCCAGCCATATGTTGTTAGTGGTGAAGTTGAAGCGCCAGCAAAGAAACTAGTCATACCACAATTTTGTTTAAGATTCGGGGACATTGATAATGTTGGAATCACTGGTTCACATTTTACTGGATTTGTTATGATTGGACAGCATGCATTCGTAAGTCCTAATGAATGGAATCAAGAACAATTATTCATGGACATATACAATTATATTACTAAAGTTGTTGGCTTAAGTAAGAATGAATTAGTATTACACGAAGATGCTTGGGCTGGTGGCGGAAACTTTGGTCCATGCATGGAATTCTTTTCTAATGGTATAGAATTATTCAATCAAGTATATATGATGTTTGAACATTCTGATGAAGGAGACAGGGAATTGAAGATTAAAGTCTTAGATATGGGCCTGGGTATGGAACGTATAGCATGGTTCTCTCAAGGCACTGTGACTGCTTATGATGCTACATTCCCTACAGTGCTTGAACACTTAATTGATGTCACAAAAGTACATTTCGACATGGAACTATATAAAAAATTCGCACCCTTTGCATCATTATTGAATATTGATGAAGTGGAAGATATAAATAAGGCGTGGGAGAATGTCGCTGAAAAAGTCGGAGTTGATGTTGAAACATTAAAGAATAAGATTCAGCCTATGACAGCAATCTATAGTATCGCCGAGCATTCTAGAGCATTATTGCTCGCTATCTCAGATGGCGCATTGCCTAGCAACGTTGGAGGATTCTATAATCTAAGAGTAATATTTCGAAGGATGATGAATTTCATCGATAAGTATAATTGGAACGACAAAGTCGATATAAAAAAATTATTAAGACTGCATGCACAATTCCTTGAATCATTATTCCCCGAACTGAATAATTCTGTGAATGAAGTCTATGAAATATTAGAATATGAAAAGAAGAGATATTATGATAGCAGGCAACGTGAACAGAATATAATCAAGGCGATAATCGCCAAGAACGAGATAGTGACTACAGAAAGATTGATCGAATTATACGATAGTAACGGAATCAATCCTGAGGAATTATCGACGGAAGCTTGGAAACAGAAGCTAGTCATTGACGTTCCGGATAATTTCTATAGATTGGTGTCGGAAAAACATGAGCACGATGCATTGAAGAATACGCAGATCATCAAGACCCAGACGAAGAAGGAAAAATTCTATGATATCGGCGATCTGAAGACTGATGCATTATATTACGATCATTATGATTTGGTAGATTTCAAAGCTGCAGTCGTCAAGATAATCCATGATACTGAAGAAAAGAATTACAAAGTGATACTCGACAAGACAACATTCTATCCTACGAGTGGCGGGCAATTACATGATATAGGTACAATAAACAAATGCAAAGTATTAGATGTATTCAAGCAGGGCAAAGCAATAATACACGTTCTTGATGAAGTAGATTTTCATGAGGGACAATTGGTTCATGGAAGGATTGATTTAGACAGGAGAATTCAATTAGCACAACATCATACCGCAACGCACATACTTAATGGCGCTGCAAGAAAGATTCTTGGCAATCACATATGGCAAGCCGGTGCTGCTAAGACACTCGAGAAAGCTAGATTAGATATTACACATTATGAAAATCTGAGTAAGGAACAATTGACGCAGATAGAGGATTATGCTAATAAGATAATAAGGGAAAATCTTCCGATAAGCAAATCATTCATGAAGCGTAATATTGCAGAAGCAAAATATGGCTTTCGGATTTATCAAGGCGGAGCAGTACCTGGCAAAGATTTAAGGATTGTCGAGATTGTAGGATTTGACGTCGAAGCTTGCGGCGGTACACACCTAGATATAACCGGTGACGTTGGACAGATCAGGATATTAAAATCTTCAAAACTTCAGGACGGTATAGTAAGGATAGAATTTACTGCTGGCCTTGCTGCTGAAAAGACGTTGCATGATAAAGAGACATCATTAGAGGACATAAGCAAGATACTTAATTGTACAAACAATCAAATACTTGGAAGGATTGAAGAACTGTTCACTAAATGGAAGAAGATTGTCAAGAAAAATAGTGTTGAAAGGTTCGAATTAACATCTATTGTAGAAAGTGAAGAATCTGATGATAAAATCCTATCTAAGGCAGCAGCCATACTTAACACTCAGCCAGAGAATATCATTAAGACTATTGAAAGATTCTTAAGAGAAATATACGAAAAACAGAAGGAAATTTAGTAAAAATTATAAAAGCATCTAACCTTCTACTATTACCATGGTACATAGCATTAAAGAAGAACACTTGGAAGATATCTGCGCGCAATGTAAGAAGCCGCACGGTAATAGTGTCACTATAGAACTTAATCGTGGCATAGTATATGAGATGATAACATGTCAGAATTGTGGTTACGAAATAGTGCGCATAAGAACTGACAAAAGAACTTCTGATAGATTGGTTATGCATATAAATAAGAATGGTATGACGATGCCGCCAAATCAAAGATAATCCATCCTTCTATTAAAGTATTTTTATTCTTCTCTTAAAGTCGTTATTATTGGTTTCTCTCTCACTATCACTGTATGCTCTGATTGTGATACAGCGCCCTTGCCTGCTTCTATCAATGGAGGATATTCATGCACCATATCTAGATTTTTCAAATCATTCAATGCATAACGTACTTTGGAGAATGAATGTTTAGTCGTAAGCCATCTGGTCGTGAATGGTAGATTCTTGAATTTTTGTATATCCTGCAAGACCTCACGGGTCATATTGCCTCTGACACCTTTCATTTGGTCTAATGAATATAGTGTAGCATTACTGCTCTCAAATATCATTCCATGACCATTCGTAGCGAACGGCTCTATTGCTATCAACTGATTGTCTTCAAGTTCGTGTTTATCCCTGGAATCAAAATTTGGTATTGTTGGATGTTCGTGTATAGAATATTTTCCTAGACCGTGTCCTGAAAGATTTCTGACTGGACTCAAGTCATACCTGGCAATGGTCTCTTGTATTATCAAACCTATCTCACCTAATGTCACTCCTGGGCGTATATATTTCAATACATTATGCAATGCCTCTTCAGATGCGTTCTTTATATTCAATAATTCCTCGTATCTATTATTATCTTCCTTGAATATTACTGTTGCCGCAGTATCGGCTATCATTCCATTGATGTGTACTCCTAGATCTAATTTTATTATGTCAGTAGGTTTGAACGTATAAATATCGTCAGCCAATGGACAATAATGTGCTGCAATCTCGTTCAAGGCTATCTGCGCAGGAAATGCCATCTCGCCACCGTTATCTTTGACAAATCTCTCGATTTGATCCAATACTTCAACCATTTTTACATCAGGTCGAATTATAGATTTACCGTAGACTATGGCTTTGGCAGCAATCTTACCTGCTAGTATTGCATCATCTTTTTCCTCTTCGTTGACAATCATAATAAAAGTAGAATTACTTGTGTTTAAATAGATTGTGTAAAAGATAATATCATCAAACGAACACTGCTATTATCGTGACTATTATCATCATTGCTGCGAATGCTATGAATACTAAACGTGATAAGCCTTTGCGTCTTATATTTTTTACTATTTTGAATTGGTTGGATAAGTTCATATGATCACCATAAATGTTAGTTTTTTAGATTTAGTATATTATCGCTACGACAACTCTCTTTATCTGGTCAAAACGTATCTTGCCTGGATCTTGTTTTGGATTGTTGTCTCCTTTCAATATAAAATACACGCCGTCTGCATCAGAACTTTTCTGTATCACTCTATGTATGATTGTTCCGTCAGCATAGTCGGATTTATAACTTACTATATCACCGACATTTATCTGGTCGGCAGATTTTGGCACGACTTCTATTGCATATGATCTTGAACTTATTACTGGCTCCATGCTATGTGTATCAGTGAATGTTGCCCATTGAGGGTCCTGCACATCTATTATTACCCTTTGACTATATACGCCTATTTGAGTATCTGTTACCCAAGCACTTGGACTAGGCACTTCATCAGTCCTATTATCGCCTAATGCATTCGGTGTATTCAAACTGCTTGCCGTACTTGAACTGCTAACAGTGCTTGGATTCTGCGCCTGTGTAGTCACATCTGCATAGATATTACTGGTCAAAAATCCTAACATGAATACTAATGTTATCAAAAATGCCTTAAGAAAGGCTTTCTTATCGAACATATAATTTTCCCCCAACAATCAATTAATTTGTGCTAAAAATAGTATAGTAATCAAGATTTATAAATGTTTTGGTTTTGTTGTTACTCTAGAGTGGGTAATAATAAACTATTTAAACATCGCATATCTCCAAAGAGATATGAATCAAGAAAAATCCAATTATGATGACAGAATTTCATACCAGGCATTATTTGATACATTCAAGCGATTCCATGATAATGACGATAAATATTTTTCAGAGACAAAACTGACTAAAAAGGGCATGATGGAATCAACCACTAAGCTGGAAGAGATGTTATTCCTAAGCAGCAAAGATAAGTATAAAATATCATCTAAGTTTCCGTTCATCAGAAAAACTCTATCATATAAATTGAATGAATCTGGCAAAGAATTCTTTTCAGAGATTGAACAATATGCTAGACTAAATAACAATCCACAAGCACTTACAGAAATCATTACATATTTCCGATTATCCTTATTGGAGAAAAGAAAACGCGATGAAGCAAAACAAAAAGAGTCAGGGAATATGTCGATAGAATATGATATAGACTCTCCAGACATATTGATGTTGAAAGAGAGACTAAAAAACATAGAAGAAAAAAGACGTAATAAATAAAAACTTCATCTATAATAAAACTAAAGCAAACTAATTCTACAACATCTCTTCTATGACAATACCTTCAAGAACTTCTGTAGCAACCTTGACGAATTCATCTTCTTTATCAGTGTCGATTACTGCACCAGCAGCGAAACTATGTCCGCCACTACTGCCGTGATTAAGTTTCTGGATAATCTGCTCGACGATGTCCTTGAGATTGACATTATCAGGATTACCTACTATTCTCAAAGAGATCTTTGTAGTATCATCATGATTCCTGGCCAGAGATAATATGAATGTGTTCTTCTCAATATCTTGTGACTTGGATAATATTGAACCCAATGTTCCGATGATTGTAGGCATTATATCATCTTCAGCATTGATTATGATGAAATTTTTCTTCTTGATGACACGATCAGTATTTACATTATCCTTATACCAATTAATCGCTGTGACTAACTCTTTACGATAATCAGTAAGATTCTGCAATGCCAGTTCCTTCATTTTCTTATCATTCAAGCATGCGCCGATGCCTATGCTTGCCTTATTCAATCTACCGCAACTATTCAATAGCGTAGCGAATTCTTTTGCATCCCTGAATGGAGAATCATCGACTTCTCCAATCAATAAATATGCATTTGTAAATATATCCTGTGCGCTCATATTTGTCTTTGTTACTCTTCTAACTATTATTCCAGCGACCAATTTCTGTTGCTCTTCTGGAGTCAAATCCGATATCTTTTTCCAACCTTTCTTAGTCTTAGGATCGATGTCTAGACTTAACAAAAAGTTGATGGCTCCGCTCTCTGAACCATTGACACCAGGAATGATTATATCAGAACTATACTGCAATAATTTGTATATAGGTTTAGTCTGTACGCCAAAAAATTTCAATCCTCTCTTGACTTCAATAAGTTTATTCTGTATCGCTAACTCTAATATCTCATTATTTAATTTCTTGAATCCTGTACCCTCTTGAATATCACCAATTGCACCAACCAACGCTATTCTTGACATCTCGGTATTCTTGTTGCCAGTCAAGTATTGGGTAAACATGAAAACGACTCCAGCACCGCTTATATCGACTGATCCATCAATGCCGTATATGTGCGGATTGACTTGAACAATATTTTCATATGCTGTCTCTGATTGTAATTGATGATGATCCAGAACGTAAATCTTTTTACTCGTCAATATCTTGCCTAATGCATTGATGTTTCCCGAACCCAAATCAACAAACACCATGTAATCTTCTGATTCATCATTGACTTCCTTCAACGAATCCTCAGTTACTGTCGGTAAAGTCGTCAACGAATATCTGCGATTCAATTTTATCAGTGCGTTGATCATTATTGCAGAAGCACATATCCCATCAGCATCCAAGTGTCCTATCACTCTTATCGTCTTATTTTTTGGTATCTTCAAAAAGTTTTCTGCATTTTCTTTAAGCATTTTCCGAAATCCGTCGTAGTCGGGAGTCTCGTACGATACCATTTTTGAATCGGCAGATTGTTTCATCATAAGTGTATCAGACACTAATCTGCAGTTTAAATAGTTTTAGGTTACGGAAGATATATATTAAAAATGTAGTAGTGAATGGACAATCAGAAATTAAAATTACTGGATAGAATTCTGTCCGGAACCATATTTATTATCCAACCTGTCCAGTATTCTAAGAGCGACATCAGTCAAAGAATTTATTGGATTCTTCTTGTGTTCTTTTAACTCATCATAAAAATCATTAATAAATACCATCCCATAACCTCTTTCTTCTCTCCTCAAACTGTCTTCAACATTTGAATCAGGATCTAATGATGCATCTATAAAGCCTACTTGCATTGCCCTAATAAGATGTTCTTCAAAACACGTTGACCAATTTCTATAACTTCCAGGATAATTCGGTTGTTTTAATGCATATTGCAGCAAATAATTTTTTTTGTCTATCGTATCAGCAATCCGTGCTAATACTCTTTTTGCTCTCGGATGTGAACCTTCATGTAAAATAAGACCTAAACTATCTTCATGGAATGGAGGACCGATTATTTGGTATGATACATTCCCAATACTTGGTCCGATACCTGAACTGTAATCTTCTAATGGCATCGGGATTACTTCCATATTAAATGGTTTACTTATCTCCCAATGATTATCTAAGACTTCTCTAACATTAGCTTTGTCTACTATTCCTTGAAGAGATCTACATTCTGTTTCATAGTCTGGAAGAATCTCGCTATAAAATTTTTCAAAATCAGTATTTTGATAAAAATGTTTTATGTGCGACAAAACTGCTCTTCCTTTAAGTACTTCGCTTTGCATAGATAAATTCAATACTATGCCTTGTTTTTCTGAAAAATCCGGAGCTTCATTAATCGTAAGCACATATTTTGCAGGTTTTGAATGATGGATATAATCTTCTTTTTTTAAACCTAGCCCTAGATATCCTAGAAAATGATCTGTTGTTTTCCTTCTAAGCTTGTGCACATCTGGATTTCCTTCCACTAGCCCTAACGCATTTAGCATCGCATATAATAGAAACTCATTCTTGTCAGGTCTTACTATTAAATTCCCTTCCATGAGATATTTATAACTGCTGAATATATAAATTTTATGAATTTGTCACTACTGTTTAGATAAAACATAATAAAGAAAATACAAAAGAATAAAATTAAAAAAATAAAATTATACTTATACGTATAATTTTGCCTTACTTACGTCGTAAGTCCAATCAGCAGCCAATCTGCCCGTACGCTTATAATATTTAATCAGACTTCTAATCTTTGATTCAGTAATTTGCATTCCTCTTAAAGCGACTTTATCTTGGCCGTTTTCTTCAATATGTTTTTTTATTAAAGTCAATTTCTTAATCAGTGCCATCAAGTCCTCAGGCATAGGATTGAGTGATTTCTTGTCAGCAAGTATCTGTGTGATGCTTTTCTTGCAAAGCGTTTTGACATCTGGGATACCATAGACATCTCTTAGATGTAATCCTATCTGTGAAGGCGTCTGTCCTTCCTTGTTTAATTTTAATACGAGCATCTCGACTTCTTTAGCGCCATATCTAATCCATGATTGGACAACTTTCTTTATCGGCTTCTTGCTGCCAGCCTTACCTTTTGCATCCGAATATTTTCTTGACATGATATCAACTCCAAATTTTTATTATAATAGCAATAGTTAACTAGAAACAATTTGCCTCCAGCATAGTCGAGCTTTCACCAAACTATCTATCGCGATAGAATAAGGAATAAAGGATGGTTTATAAATGTTATTTCTTTTTATCAAACCGCATATATTCTGGATCTAGAGTTCCTTCACGAATCCCTTTGCGTAATTGTTTATAGATATCATCTTCAGTTATTCCCATCTCTTTTCTCTGCATATACCCATAACTTTTCTCGCTGGCACCGTATATCATCTTGTGTGTCGGTAGGATGTTATCACGTACCTTTTTTGTCTCAATCGCGATATTAGTCCCGCCTGGAAGTTTTCCTTCTGATACGGAATCTGCTATTGAATGCAAATGTGTGGTGAAATATGTCCTTGCGCCAAGTATACTGCAATATTTCAAGAATAATTTCGATACATTTATTCCCTCTTCCATGTCTGTACCATGTGCAAATTGGTCGAATAATATTAATGAGAATGGACTGATATTCTCGAAATTATCTTGTTGATGGTATGAAGAATAATATGTCTTCTTTATCATTGCATCAAATTTCTGTAATTCCGTAGCGTATTCTCCAGTCGCATCTTTTGATGAATCGCCCTTAGTTATGTGTACATATAAGTTTTCCACTATGCTTATCTTTGCATAATCTGCTGGTAAATCCATGCCTAATTGTGCGAATAGTTGCATCAAGCCTATTGTTCTTAATGCTGTTGTCTTTCCACCACTATTTGGGCCTGTTATGACGAAAATATTTTTTTCTTTACTAGAGATTATATCATTCGGGACTAATTCGGTTGGTTCATTGTTGTAATGTTCTTGTCTGATTAGATGGATAGGATATGCATTTCTTATATCTACGTGCATCTCTTCCTTGTCTAAGATTATTGGTGTCGTTAATTTGTAACCCTTATTTTCCCAAAAAGTTCTAAGCGCAGAACTGCATTGATAGATTCCTAGCTCAGCTATGAATGATTCTTTTCCTCTTATAGAGGGTATCCTTGCGCTTAATCCTTCATCAACGCTATTTTTTAGTATACATAATATGTCCCATAGTTCTGTATTGACTTGGACTTGTTCATCCAATGACAAGTTTTTGAAATCGTATAATTTTTCAGTATAATTAATTATTCTCTCCTTAAAACTTGTGAGTAATTTCATTGTCTGTATTTCATCCCTAAAGAAATAAGGCATTTCTTCATACGTTTTCTCTAACGCACCTATTATTGACTTACTATTTCTATAGAAATTGCTCAAATCGTCTTCTTTACGCCTATAATCATCTTTATCTTGTGTCAATATCTTTTTATTATCTATAAATGCCATTGCCTTGTAAAATGCATTGGTTAGATTAAAGGGTTTATATACTCGTTCATAAAACTCTTTTGCTTCAAGCCTTAATGGATTATTCACGAATGGCTCAACCATTTCAACAAGCTCTTTGAAACGATTATTGTTCGTACCCTTAAATGCATATATGGCATCTATAGTCTTTAATTCTCCAACCAATCCTACAAGATCTCGAATGTAACGAGATGAATCACGGTCTAATAATTGACCATCGGAAGATTGCACAATATGATCTAATGATCTGAATTTCTGAATAACTTCGGGATTTTTCATTTCAGAATGTAGTATCTGTAAGTTATTGATCTCCTCTTTAGTCTTAGGAGGATGCGAAAGTGCACCTATGAAATAAAAAATTTTGTTCTGAGATGCACGAGTCATGTCAGCATCCGGATCCGAATCAGTTATACCTCCAATAGCACCATCATGTATAATCGTACGTAACATTTTATCAAAACCCTCTAATTCTAGATCAACATATGCAACAGGAGAGCAATCAATATGTGTTCCACCTTCTGCAAATATTAAATCAGGACCGTTGCTCACAGCGAAAGGATTATTTCCTTCAACTTCATGTTTAGCATATCTTGCTACTGGAATTATTGGTCTATTATGTAGAAGTCTATCTAATTCAAGATAATATTCAGGCGGCCTGATTAAATCCTCACGTTTTACCATTTATTCCCCACAATAATTCTTGATAGAAGTGATTTATACAAGGTTTATAACTTTTGCTATTTTAGAGTGAAGAATATGTAAAGGATTATAAATTAAAATCAATAACTAATATTATAATCCATATTTCTTAACTGCTCCTTTGATAGCCAATGTTACCGCATCATCGATAGAAACCTTAACAGCACCATCTACAATCTTTTCTTGGACAGTATCAACTTTTGCATAGTGTTTCTCTAAATCTGATTTAAGGACTTGTTGCATGTTGGCAGTCAATTTAATTCCAGGAGATAATTCCATGTTAGGCAATGGTGTGCCGTTGATTTTTGTGATATTATGTACTGTAATATTATAGAATAATTTAGGTCCTGTATCTGTAGGTATCATCGCGCATCCATTAACTGCAACAATAGGTCTTAAGCTATATCCTGGCGCATCTTCATTCTTTAAAATAAGTATGTCCCTGAATGCTGGATTGCCGTGTATAACGTCTGTATCTTTGCCATCAAATTCCCTGCAGGGCTTGGAATCGTAATCATTTCCAAATTTATTATAAGAATCATCATGTTTCGGAAATATAGCCTGTACAATCTTGCCGAGTCCATTTAAATTCATAATGGGTGGAAGTGAAACTCGATTTATAAATATTATTCTAACTCATTTCCCTATGCTATACTGCGAATAATTTGAAGAATAAACCGAACAGGAACATACATAACTGGAACATGAGCAGACTCAATATTGCATAAATTATTATCTGCTTGTACGCATGCTTTGCCTCACCTGTTTTTACCACGGATATAATGAATGCAATCGCAACAGATATCAGCAGTACGCACAATGTTGCAAATATGATGAAGTGCACATCATTTACCTTAACCACACTTATATGGAATGGTAATGCAACATTGTTTGGTATGTTAGATACCTCTTTTGAAACCCTTCTAATAAGATCCATCAAATGATATGTAAGAGCAAACATTGCAGGCGCTATGATCAATGCAAGTACAGTCAAAAAGATCCTATAGTTTGTGACACTAGCGATTATCTTGTCTCTCAAGAATCTTGATTCTTTCATGTTCTCATATATTCTTTCAGCGAGATTCGCTGTATTTCCGCCCTTCCTCATGCTTATCAAGAGTAACTCAAAAGTATCAGTTATCGTATCTATTTTATATTTATCAGTGAATTCTTTTACAGCGACATATTCATTGGTTCCTAAATGTATATTTCTTACAACGATATTTATCTCATCTGAAAGTGGACCGAATTCTTTGTCAGTAGAATTTTCTAGAGCGACATCCAGAGTCCCTCCTATCCTTAAATTCAATGATAGGGCTGATAGGAATTCAGGAAAGCATTCTTTCATCTCGTTAATTTTTATTTGAATCCGTATATCTAAATATATCTTGAATGCATATACGGTGATGAACATTAAAATTACTGACAATATTGGTACCAAGAATACTGATAAAGCCAATTTACCTATAATACCGATATTACTGAATGTATGAGTTGATAATAGGAATATATCTAGAATTATAGATACTATAATGACGATGTACGCCATTATCCCGAATTTAAAATATGGTACATTGTATATGCTTGCTTTTCTTAGATAATCTTGCAATTGCTTCCTATACTTCTTAGGTATAAGGGCATCTCCCAGATTCTCAGTAAACAATCTACATTTAATATATTTCGGATTCGACTTCAAGTCTTTTAGGCTCATGATGTTCTCATTAATGGTCTTATACTTTGGAATATCCTGATGAACACTATCTGTGTCACGAGTATCAATAGTAGGAGCATGAATAAGAAGGGAAAGAAATCAACGCTAAGTCCAATGACTGACATTATAACAACTATTACAACAACGCCAATGGCAGGAATTATTACACCAAATATCATATAGAACAAAGATAATGCTCCAAGCCTTTTTTCATATTGTTCTATCTCAATGACTTTCTCTTTTACCAAATCCTCGAGCACTTCATTAAGATTTTTTTGGACATCTGTTCCGGCTTTCAAGGATTTACGTATAGGTTGAAGAAATCTCTTGAAACTTTCAGACGGTGTGTTAAGGATCGCTTCATCAATAGCATCAGCAAGAGATTTTCCTAGATAAATCTCTGTCGCTATCTTTCCAAAATATTTGCTTGATTTAGCATCAGTATATGATACTCTCTCCAACGCAGATACTATGCTATTCCCAGATTCCAGCAACGTTACGAGCATCCTGCTAGGAACAAATATGTCAGTCTCTATTTCCTGCCTCATCTGCGATATGTTTAATTTCGGAAGTTTCAGAAACATGAATATGAAAAAGAAAAAAGAAAAAAGAAAAGCTACAATCGTAAATGATGCAATTTCAGACTTGTAGAGCAAAACAAATGCTATAATGGCAATATTCACTGAGAATATTATCGCAACTATCAATGCTTTCTTGACAAACTGTTCTGGAGTATCCTTCATCTGAGCTAGTCTTAGCTCATCTCCCAAATTCGGGAATATCTTCTTTATCCAGTTGCCGAATTCTTCACTTATTTTTAACACCAAATAATTTGTTCATCAAGTATTTCTTGTTGACATAATAATTCTTCATTATCAATGCTATATCATCAATCAATATTATGTTGTTTTTTACCAAGTACATCAATATAGCCATCTTTTCCTGAATCTCTGCATCAACTTCTTGCTTGGTTAGACCTGATACCAGTTCAAGATTCTTATAGAATGATACTGGAACATTGACTCTTTCTAATGCATCTTTTTTATAATTATATTGCATGAGCAAATTAAAGTTTCCATCATCTTTTAATTCAGCTACCTGGAATGTCCTCCTGGTGTTTGTTCTCCTGTTCCTGTTCTGCACAAATATCAAGTCAACTGCAGATAATAATGATTTACTTATTCCTAAAGGATCTGTCGTCAGTCTTGTGATAGTTTCCTGGACAGTATTTGCGTGCAATGTCGCATATACCGAGTGACCCGTATGCATTGCTTCGAACATTACTTCCGCTTCATTCTTTCTTCTAATCTCACCAACTATTATCCTATCCGGTCTCATTCTTAAGGAATTGACCATCAAGTCAAGCATTGTTACTCCACCCTTACCTTCAGGATTAGGCATCTTAGTCTCCATAGGCACCCAATGCAGCGTCTTCGGAAGTCTCAATTCTCTTGTATCCTCTATACTTATCACTCTTTGATTTGGCGGTATGAAGATGCTGAATACATTCAATGTGGATGTCTTTCCTGATCCTGTTCCTCCTACTATCAGGATAGATTGCTCATACTGTATTGCAGTCCATACCATAGCGGCAGTATAATAATCTATAGTGTTTGTCTGCAGGAACGTAGTTATTGTCCATGGCTGCTCAGCGAATTTTCTTATCGTAACAGTATTTCCATTGCTCGATATAGGTTTAAGTGTAGCATTAACCCTGTCTCCCGTAATCAAGTGTGCATCCATCAATGGATTTAGTGCAGTAATAGTCTTATCTACAACTCTTCCTGCAAGCATTGCATAGTGGTCTGTTTTTGCTTCATCTTCCACTATTATATTTGTTTCTAGCCATCCATGTTTTTTGTGGAATACCCAAATAGGCTGATTAGCTGAATTTATTACTATCTCTTCTAAGAATTTATCTTTAAGCAGGAATTCTATCTCTCCCATTCCAAGACTTGTTATGACTACATACTCATTTATCATCTGAAGGAAACTCTCTTGCAAATCAGGGAATACTTCTCTTAATTTTTCAATCAATATTTTCTTATATTGTCTTCTTGCAACATGTTCCTCATCATGATCCTTGAACGACATATTGAATGCTACATCTCCAATGATCTCAGATTTTATTTTTTCTATGACTTGCTCAGTTATCTCAGATAATCTTAGCAAAGATATTATATAGAATGGTACTGCCTCAAGTTCCTGTTTAATGATATCGACTGTTATATTGATGCCTTCGGCCTGTACCGTATAATTATCTATCATATTTAATGGATCTTCAATCTTCTTTCCCATATACTTAGTTATGAAATTAACCATATAATACGTTCTAGCATTAGTGTATATGGTCCAGAATTCCGGTTCATCAACTTTTCTTGCATAGTCATATAAATTGTATAGATACTTGCCTGCGGCCTCTGTATCCTCTAATCCTTTGAAGAATTTGAGTTTATCCAATATTTCTGATTCAGAAGCATACATGAATGGGTGTTCAGGACTTTTCTTGTATATTATTGTTGTACCTTTAATGTTTCTGAAGTCAATTTCCACAAATCCTAGCTGCTCAAGATACCTGGCCATCTTTATTATGCTACTAGCAGGTAAACTCAGCTTCTTTGCCTCTTCCGCCACAAATATTTTTTTATATATCTGTACTGATTGGAAAAGTGCATCTATCTTTGTTTTAATCAAACTACCCACCCCTTCTATTGATTTTACAGATTTGTTGTTTTTAAATCTTGTGCTTTTTCCATTCCTATTGTTCTCTACATGAATACATGGTATCTAATACATGGTATCCAAATAATATTACGTTTGATCCATACTTTGCAACGGTTCTACATTATAATACGGAAAACATGGCTCTGCATCAGTAAACACTTGATTGGAAAAGCATTTCGTTGCATTCAAATTTCTTATCCAATCATGTTCTATATAATTATAATTATAAGAAGGATGTTTAAGAGAATAAATATCCATATAGATAACTATCTCTTTTCCTTTCTTCTCCCAGACATTACCGTTCAATTCAAATCTATAATCAGCGTCGAATGTGAATTTCAGAACAAAGGGCTCGTTTTGCTCAACTTTCTTGAGTGTCACATTCAAAATCTTATCAGGGTTATCTAAAGAAAATGTTAGTGTTCCAAGCACTCTACGCAAGTTTGATTGTAAGGTTAATGTAGAATCCATATATCCTGTTGTCAATCCATCCATTATGCTTACTAAACCATCCTTTGATATGTTCTCTGATTTATTCAAGATTCCTGCGACAGCCGGTTTTAATGATGTTGTTATTATCTGTTCCACATACATCCTATCAAAATCTGTAACAAAATTATTCATAATAGTCTTTTCCAGTCGCATTATATTGAAATTTTGCTCAGTATCTATGCTATTTGATCTGATTGTAAATATTATTATCAATACCAAGAATATCAGAAATATTACTATAGAAAAGAACTGCGCTTTTCTGTTATTGATCTTATAGTGTATCATTATTATTTCCTCAACCATACTTTAGCTGTAAAAATATATGATCCTTGAGCTTCAAAATCTCCTGAATTATATCCTGTTGCCGCTCTTGAACTTGTGACAAGAAGTTCTGTAATAATATCCTGGGGTCCTATAGGATTGTATGGACTTTGCTTGAGTAAAATAGGGCAAAAAGTCATCGGTCTATTAACCCGGGGTAACGCTATGCTTATAACACCTACACCTCGATCCGCATCAGATACATTGACACTTGATAGACTGTAACGTGTAGTTCTATTTCCTGCAGAAGGATTGATAATAAAATTTCCTGACACTGGCTGCTTCACAGTAAAACTGCTCACATTATATTTTATCTCGCTCAGACTCGGATAAATATAATGTACATAACTATATTGAGAAAGCTCCTCTACGCGTATAGTACCATCAGTACAATGCATATTTGCAAAAGTATCAATGTTAAATAATCCTGAATTCAGATATAGCATGCAGTTTACTTTACCACAGTTTCCGTTTTTGATTGTTTTAATCTTAAAGTTGCTTAACAAGATTTTTCCTGAAGTGATGGATTCAACTCTTAAATCCACCCTGCACATGTCTGTAAAGCATGAATTCAGTGCATCTTGAATAAAATTTGTGAAGAGTGTACAGTTTGCTCCTTCCAATCCACAGTCCTCATCCAACCATGTCACATTGCGGTTTAAAGTAGTATTGGTTCTCCATCCTAATTCCGACCCGTTTGCAAGCGTTGTCATCAATTGTGGTGTAGGATATGCATACGTTGAAATTGACTGGGCTATCATCTGATAAATTGCCTGCAATTCGTCTCCTGTTGTAGTGCTAAAATACTTACCGCCCGTGTTATTTGCAACTTCTGTAAGCAATGAAGCACTAACACTTTGACCTAATCCGATAGTATAGACTATGACACCATTTGCTGCTGCCCTCTTTGAGATATTTCTCAAGTAATTCGCTGCAGCATTATATGGATCTTCGTTACCGACATCAATACAATCAGTACCATCATAGTAATGATTTGCCTGTCCATCAGTGAGTAGAATCACATACTTTTTTACACCAGGTTGAGCTCTCGAACTTATTAATTCATCTACTGCCAAATCTAATCCTCCACCAATATTTGTGCTGGATTCAATCCTATAATTGGTTATTGTGGTCAGTAGAATATTAGTATTGTTTGTAAGTTGAAGGACATCACCTATGGTTGGGCATGAAGCATATTTTACTAATCCGATATGAATATAGGAAGTATTGACGTAATAAACAAAACCTTTTGAAGCATTCTGGGCTTGTTCAAGTTTTGTTACTTCACTATCATGTGAAATCGAATCATTCATACTCCCTGATACATCCGTTACTATTACTACATCCGACTTATTAGGAGGTACTAGTTGGGAAATAGTTGGTTGACCTTCCATGTCCATACTTGCAGAAAGCACATACTCATTTGGAACATTGACAAAGAAAGACTGGGTTGTTGAATTTGTAAAATCCATTAATAATGTTGTTGAAGTATCGTTGAAAAGAAGTGTTGTCACGGCGCTCGCATTATGAGTGGAGCAGAATATTATAATAGCTACCATAATCCACTTAACTGTTATATTTATAATTTTTTTTTCTTCAAGGAGTTTCTGTATTGTAAAGTTCATACGTATATCCTCTTTCCGTCAAGTTGTTTGTAGGTTTAGTATATATTATTGCAAAACCGAATCTTTTTTCATCAATGACTCCTTTTTCAACAAATATCTCTTTTATCATATCATGTATCATATTGCTTGGAACACGACGGGTTTCTATCAATTCTGTCATAAATGAAAGTATATCCGCATCCTTATTAATCAAGCTCTCATCACAAACTAATTGTTGTACTGTATTATAATGTTGGCATCTGCATCCATGAGATGTAGTATTGCCTGGATTCACGCATATATCGCTCAATTTAGTTTCCTGAAGTACACTAATTACATCTTCTGACATCCTCTCAGTATTGTAATAGTTCGTATCCTTGGTAGGATAGAGATAAAAAAGGATTGCTATTCCTATTATGATTATAACTATAGCAATCAATACATCAAGTGTAAATACCTGACCTTTCTTCATTTCTTACATACCACCAAATTCATTTGAACAATTCTATTAATATCACTATTTCCAACATCCATGAGCACCGGTTTGAACATGGAAATAGCTTCCTCGTATCCATCGCAAGGATTCTTTCCTTGATTGATGACGCTATTGCAGGTTCCTTCTGTGACATTTCCTAAATATTTTATTCCTGAGGGAGCAAGAGATATTATACTAGCATCATTATCAGTAAAATATAGACATACATCATAAGCAGCTGGATCTAATCCTATACCCCTAGCTGCACCTACATATCCTATGACGAAGTCATCAATGCTTTTATCCTCATACGCATTCGTAAATGTCCTGAGCCTAGCAGCATCTATCCTTGAACCGTGTATAAATATCATAGCATCATTCAATTGGCCGACATTTTTTTCCATATTCATAAACAGATAGTCCATCTCATAATCATAAGTCTTTATGTTCTTTGTAATACTTCCAAATAGAAAAAAACCTAAAAACAATAGAAGTATTAGTATAAAGATGATTATCCCGAAAACTAAATCCATAGAGAAAATTTGCGCCTTTTTGGTATTCATTTTATTCATTCAATCACGATATTTACGATATTTTTAATAGTTTGATGATATTTTATATAATGATTTTCCTACGATAGTGTTATTATGACAATGACATTGTTATGTCGTCGCCTTGTTTTCGTATTATAATCGTCTTATTGTTCAAATTCTCCAGATTCCCGCCGACAGGATTAATGATAGGCAAAAATTCTCTTGCAACAAGATTATATGAACCTGGATTGGCACCTTCTTCTTTGACGACAACCAGATTGTCCGGTGCTTTGTATATATCAACAATTACCTTTCTGTCAGCTATAGAAACTGGTAATGTGATATTAGTCTGAAAATCAGTTTGTGACATTGATGCTATTATGACTGAAGATTTGATTTGCTTAGCCAAATATTTGGCTCCTGAATCTAATTCTCTGGTTTTCTCTATACTCGACACCAATACTGTGCCGATGACTATGAACATCAGCAGCGCTAAAGTGAACAAAATCATATATTCGAAAGACATTTGAGATCTTCTTGACATTCTTTTAAATTCTAGATTTTTTGACATTTTTGAAATTTACGTTCATGTTTTTTATTGTAATACAGGCACTATAGAACTTTTGACGCCATCGCTTGTAAGCACAGTCTCTATCTTAAAATTCTTCATGCCTGGTTTAGTGGTGGTGTTTGTAAAGTTATAAAAATCACATGTATAATCTGGCAGCGTACATTCCTTCACCAAGCTGAAGAGGGTGTGAGCACTATCTAACTTGACATTGTTATCAGAAAGGTCGGATGTCAATGGAACATCGGATAGGAATGTGTAAACTTTTGGGTTTCTTCCATCATCCACATAAACTCCAAAATAATAATAATCTCTGTTTAAGTCGTTTATCCTCAACACAAACATATCTTTCACATTAACAGGCACTTCATATTTAGATGTCTCCTTAGAATATATCCCTAGATAATACATTTTTTTTGCATCATCAGTGAGACCTTTGCCCAAATCATTTATTTTTTGTGTATTGACGGACGAACTGACACTGTTATTCGTAGATGAGAATAATATCAGAAAAGCTGGCACCAAAATTGCAAATATCACAAAGCCGATTATAATCATGTACTCCATTGAAATTTGTGCTTTATGATGCCCCATATATACCCCTTTTTTTTCAAAGAAATAAAAAAGAAATAATGAAAAAGAGATTATCTAAGAAGCCTTGACTTTCATACTTCCTGATGCTTCTTGAGTGATTGCTCCATCGGAGTATCTGTAGGACGTAAAGATTCTAGCTTCAAAGGTATTGCCTTGCTTAATTCTGCCCTTATTAATCAATGTTACACCATCACTCGATAGTCCTGCAGTGGTATCATTTAACAGTATTGTAACTTTAACGATTTCACCTGGCGCAATAGATCCTGTAAAGTTACCTTCAGCTAGTGTTGCTAGATGTATATTCGCTGTTTCGTTCAACATGAGTTTTAAATCCGCGATATTTTTCTGCGCTACATTCCTTATACCAAATTCTATAATGTTACCATTACTTGAAACCCTTATTTCTTCACATTTTAAGTCTCCTGTTCCTCCAATGTCGCAGGTATCAGGAAGATATCTTCCTAAGTCTAGCACGTGAAAATATATCAGTGCAGCTACGGCTGACAATGCTACTAAAGCTATCAAGCCGTATAAAATCATCGTTTCTATAGAGAGTTGGCCTTTTTTTGTTAACAAAATTTCACCTCATAATACTTATACTGTATATTGTATAAACTTATTTATAACTGTTTCTATTTATTAAGCATAAATAAGCAAAGCAACAACGAGAATATGAAATTAAAAAGTAGTCTCGCCCATAAAGACAGCACATGTCTGAAAGTTTATGGACAATGATGAGAATTTGAATTGTGTCTGGGTTATCGCTTATTCGTATACATCTTTTCTATGGTCGAAACAGTTTATTATGATTTTATCTCCTTCAATTCTGTATATAAGTCTGAATGGAGGGATTCTTGTTGTTCTATGATTTTTTAAATCATGTTTTAACGGTTTTCCCGATTCTTGTAGTTGTTCTAACTTTTTGATGTGTTTAATAATCTTTATTCTAGTAGTTTTATCTTTTATCTTCTTAAAATCATTCTTAAATTCTTCAGAAAATATGATTTCCATTTTATCCCATTAGAAGATTGTCTATTTCTTCATCTTTCATTTTAGTATTAGCCTTAACAATTTTGCCACTACTTATTTGAGTTTCACTACGATTAATACTGTTTATTAATTCCATATCCTTTGCCAAAGATTCTTTTTTCATCTGCTTTAGCATAATATTGCCATCATGGTTGAATACAATAAACTTTGCACCTGTTTCAATTCCAGCATCTTTCCTAACTTCAGCAGGTATTACAACTTGACCATTCTCAGACATTCGAGTTATAGCAACTTCCATTTTACATCACCTTGAAAACATAGTTTTGAGGTTCCAAAAATCTTTGATTTTTAATACCTACAATACATTTTAATAATAAAACAGCTAGTATATATAAATGTTGTGAATTAAAAACACATAAAAACAATATGTATCTAAAAATTTAGAATTATCAGAGAATTTTGATGGTCTCTGTGATTTCACGGAATATAAAATAGTCCCGCCCAAACCGAACCTTAGTGTGTGATGTGTCAGGGTCGATTTTTATCAAAAATTCATAAACTTTATAAACTATAGCCACTATAGTATCTATAGAATGAACACCACAATACAATTAAGCAATGAAACAAAAGAGTTAATAGGTACATTTGGGACTAAAGAGGATACTTACGAGGATATAATCAAAAAAATGTATTCTATGGCAGTCAAGGAACAACTTAGACAATTCTTAATGTCTTCAGAAGGAACTTTGACTTTAGATGAAGCTAGAGTGAGACTTTCAAAAAAATGGTCAAGATAGAAATAGTTGAAAGTCTCTATATTGAGATTGAGAAAAAGTTCAAAGGAGAAGGTCATAAAATTCTAGATTTGATACAAACTCTTGAAGAAAACCCTAAAAAAGGAAAAGCTTTAGGAACTATAGGAGGAATAGTAATCAAAGAATTAAAATATAAAAATTTCAGATTCTACTTTTTAGCCGATGGATTTAAACTAAAATTATATTCGCAAGAAGAATTAACGGATTTACTTCTAAGATTTGTTCGAATGTCAGATAAGAAACATCAAGAAGAAACAATCAAAGAAATAAAAGAGATTCTACTAAAAATCGGTCCGGAAGGATTCAAGTAACCCGTTGATATTACGCAAGTGTTAGTAGCCCTCGCAGGACTAGAAGCATATTTTTATCAAAATGTTATTGTTTTAAGGCGTAAAAACATAGAATTTAGAAAATATAAAATAGTCCCGCCCATTAGACTTGTCCTGACGTGAAGTGTGCAGTGACTATCATTTAGAGTCTATAAGTTTCTCGAGAATTCGTATTACATCCTGTATTGTACTGCAGTTATATTTTCTTAATAGTCTGGCTTTTTCTTTCATTAAATAATCTATATCGTCCATATTATCCTATTAGTTGTCATCATTTATATAATTGTGTAGGAGTTTGTATTACATTCTCCGAGAAAGTCTAATAAATGATGGCAACTGTTATTCTTTGGTAATACGTTTTCCGAGACATGTTAATATATCTAGGCAACCTATATATTGATGTGTCACGTTTGTGTGACTGTTTGTCGTCTCGAAAATATCCTTTCCTCTACGACAATAATTATAAAATGTGCCCGACATGTGATGCGTGGTGATGCAATATGACGAGATTTGACCCTTATCAACACGAGCAAGCATATAATTCTTGGAAAAGAAAAGGTTGTTTGCTCGATGGCGTTACAGAGCCAAGTGCCCGCCTTATTCGCGAATTAATCGCAGATATGGAGATAGGTGCTAATATTAACCCTAGCTCTAGAAAAGGCGCTAGATCCTTTGGAAGACTGCGTAATTTAAAGTCTAAAATGCAAACAATAACATTATTGTTACAGCAAGAATATCAAATTAATAGTCTAACTGATTTAGAAAATAGAGATATGGACATCTTAATATTTTTCAAGAATATGCGTGAAGGTAAATATAAATCTAGAAGAATTGAAGGAGAAATCCTCAAAGCCGTCGGAGCCTACGCCAGGTCATTTAAGACATTCTGGCACTGGCATCAAAGACGCGAGAGAAAGAATGGTCGCGATGTAAGAGATATAACAATAGATTTAGATGCTACTAGCGCGAAACCTAAATTTAATTATTTTACAATTGAAGATGTTAAAAAGATGTGCGACTTAGCAAAATATGATTATAGAATATTAATGATGTTTCTCTTTGATTCAGGAATTCGCGCACCTACTGAATTAATGAACGTTAAAGTTAGCGACTTGGAATGGAATTCTAAACAAAACCATTACACACTAACTATCAGACAAGAGACTAGTAAAACTTTTGGTAGAAAGATTAAATTATTATTATGTTCTGAAGCATTAAGAGAATATCTTAAACGCCAAAAATTATCATCAGATTCATACATTTTCAAGAAGATACCGCAATCAGCAAATCAATACATAAAAAATCTAGGATACAGAGTACTAGGAAAAGGAGTAATGACAACAAGAACATACAAAAATAAAAAATATGAAACAATAGTAGACGGAGTATCAATGTACGACTTCAGACACAGTAGCGCATGTTATTGGCTACAAAGATACAAATCAGAAAGCGCATTAAAATATAGATTCGGATGGAAGAAA
>Ga0182027_10000177_pt1 | contig 104649 bp, 70 predicted proteins | sample 712E1DmetaG_FD_121300 | JGI IMG/M metagenome (GOLD analysis project Ga0182027, IMG submission 121300) | Permafrost microbial communities from Stordalen Mire, Sweden - 712E1D metaG (Illumina Assembly) | ecosystem: Environmental > Terrestrial > Soil > Wetlands > Permafrost | place: Sweden...
CTGCATCGCCTCCACGGAGCAGATACGGCGGGCCGTGTATCTTTTGATCTATATAAAACCGCTGGACGCCTTTACTTCCGGCGCCGAGCGGTTGCAATCAGAACTTGTTCAGACGTTCCTTAGCAGTGTTGTTCCCAACGGTGGAAGGAACGAAAGGTCGCAAGGTAAAACCACTGTGCTCCGGCAGCGCTTTCTTGGGAAGACGATGGTAGGGGCTCGCGACGGAATCGGAACGAAACTGTCACTGGTCCGCGGAGGTTTGCGAGATGAAGTCCCTACTCCGCGATCCTGGCGTACCTCGTTCTTGCCTCTTCCAGCATCGACAGCACCGACTCCCTCTCCGCATCGGTATTCCAGGAAGTATCACTTCGCGCCGCCGCAATCAGCCGGTCAACCCACGCCACAAAATAAGCCGCGTCCTCCGCACTGCGTGCCGGTGCGCCCGCCACGCTTACATACACCGGGCTCGTCGTCGCATAAGGATACAAGTCAAGAATCGGATACTCCGCTTGATCGCTGAAAGCGCGCAGTATGCACCACCCGCTAGCTTCAAGCGAGATCGAACCGTCAACGCGCGCGGACTTGCGGTCGTGATCAAGAGCAAGCTCCCGAGCCACCTTCCCGTTACAGACAATCTGAAGATGATCAACCGGAACGATCGAAGCAAGCTTGGCAGAAAACGGCACCTCCTGTTTCTTGTCGTTGTTTCCCGCAAGCTGCACTTCGCCGCCAATCCCTTGCCCGCCCAGCGAGAACCGCAGCAGCGGCCCATTCGTCGCAAACGTCCGCCCCGCCTTGATCGCCGCCAGCCAAGGCTCAATCTTCAGCGGGCCCGGCTTCACCTCCGCATACACCCGATTCAACCCCACCGGCCCGCGCAACGACGCGTAGTTCCCCATGAAGTCCGTTCCCGCGGCCGTGGGCAACCGAAAGCCGCAATTCAGCAGCTTGTACCAAACCTCAGCCGTCGACTTATGATCGGAAAAACCAAGCACTTCGATGTAATCCACTTTGCCGAGCGCCACATCCGCGGGTAACTCGGCAGTAAGAGAAGCGTCCTTCGCCGGATCGGGGAAGCTGTCAAACGGATGCACATATCCGACCAGCGCGCCCTGTTCATGCGCCATGTCGGCAACGTTCGCGTTTGCCGGATAAAGGCTGGCCGCCGCTGTATTGGGATACGCCGCATATCCCGGAAGAATGAAGTTCTTAGTCAGGTTCAACAATCCCAGATGTCCCCAGTAACTTGTGTGAAACTCTTGCCCGTGCAGCAGCAAGTGATCCGCAGTCGAAGCCGAGTCGAGTTGCGGCGAGAAATAAGCCATGTCAGGAATGCGCTGCTCTTTGTTGACTACCAGATCTTCCACGATCGCCAAATTCTCAGCCGCCGCCTGCTCCACCAGATGCGCCGGCGTATTCCGATATGTCCCCGCGTAGTTCATGTGAGTGTGAACATCGCCGCTGACCCACTGTGTTGTGCCCGCTACCCCGTTTTCGATTCGGTGCATGCTGGCAAACAACGATGAGGCGCTATTGGACTTGATTTGAACCTTCGTATGCTTGAAGGGATACTCAAACCCGTGCATGATACCCACTTCAATACTTCCTCCGACTGGGACCATCATCTGGGATACGCCCGCGGTGTCGAAGTAGTGCGCTTCAAACGGCCGCTCCGCTCGATCGAAACTGTCATCGGCGTATATCCAGGCGTCATCGGGCGCGTAAGCCCGCCCATCCGATCCAGTCACGAAAACTCGCGCGGCAAGAGGCTCGTTGGCTCTGTCCATCACCTTCAGAGTGAAGCGGGCCATGGGTTGTTTGTATTTCCGCTCGCGCGCCACCACCTCCGTCTGCTCTCCGCCCGGAATCGTCTGCACCCAAAGCGAAGTATTTCCATTTCGATTGGAGATAAACGCAATCTTCGACCCATCCGGCGACCACCGCGGATTTACATTGTCGAACGCGCCATATGAAATCGGAAACGCATCTCCAGCCGCCGCCGGCATGACCCAAAGTTGATGCCACGCCTGCCCCAGATACGACGCGTACACCATGCGCTTCCCATCCGGCGAAAAGTCCGGACGAGCCTTCCAGTTCGTCTCCTCATAATGGATCTCACGCGCCTCGGCCCCCGGCTCCGCCTTGATCTTCCAGAATCCGCCGGTGCCGTGAATGTGCCCCCGATTTGAGACGAACAGTATTTCCGACCCATCCTGCGTCCATACCGGACTAATCTCGTGATCCACCTTGCTGTAGTAATAACGAGGCAGCGAACTGACATTCTCCGGAGTAAGTTGCACCACGTCGCGGAGTAACCCGCCGTCGAATCGGCCGACAAAGATATGGAAGTGCCCCTTATAAGACGTCGACACAAACGCCAATCGCTTCCCGTCCGGCGAAAATCGCGGCTCCACATTCACCGCGCCTCCGGACGTCATCTTCCGTGTCTGGCCGTCCCGCAAATCCAGCGACCACAACTCGACAGCGTCGTGATCGTAGCGCGCGAACACCACCCACCGCCCATCATCATTTCTCGACCAATCCGGCTGATAGTCGTAGCCCGGTCCACTGGTGAGCTGCTCTGCCTTCGCACTGCGCAGTTCCTGCCGCCACAACGAGCCCGCCATCGAATAGATGAGACTGTATGAGTCCGGAGACCAAGCCGCCGCGCTCGGCCCTGTTGTCAGCTGTGGCAGGTACATTTCCCTGAAGTAGTAGGGATGCGGTAAATCAATCTGCTTGAGCACCGCTTCGCGCTGTGCCAGACAGGAAACACAAGTAACGAACATCAAACAAGTCAGATGTAACTTTTTCAAGATCCCTCCACTTAGCAAAAATCGGCGCGAACTTACGACCGGCTTACTCCGAAACTCGCGTCCTCCGCGCCCACAGCCAGTTCAGAAAAGCCGCCCCCACCGTCGCCGCCAGGATCACCGACTTACTCAAATCCACCTGCGTCGCCAGTGCTACGGCGATGGCGACCCCCAGCACGGCCAGCACCGGCCCTCCAGGCAGCCGGAAACCGGCGGCCAGCGGCCGCTTTCGCCGTAGAGCAATCACCGCCGCGCACACCACCGCATAATAAAAGAGCCGCGCGACCACCGACAGCGTCACGTTCCAGGCAAAACTCCCAACCATCGCCAGCCCCCACACTGCCGCCGCATAGAACAGAATCGAAAACCAGGGCGTGTGAAATCTGGGGCTCACCGCGGTAAACACCTCTGGTAGATCGCCGCCTTTAGCCAGCGCAAAAGTGACGCGCGGCATTCCCAGCAGTTTGGCACTCAGATAGCCGTACACCGAAACCAGCGCCCCGATTGCCACCAGCGCAGCTCCGCGGTTGCCCATGGTGATACGCGCCACTTCTGCCAGCGGACGATCCGTCGTCGCCCCCGGCCCGAGCACTCCCACTACCACCCATTGCACCAACGCATAAATCACGGTGCAAGCGATAAGTGCCACCAAAAGCGCAAACCCGGCGTCCCGCGCCGGATTCTTCGCCTCGCTCATGGGCGCGAGTGCCGATTCAAATCCACCATAGGCGAAGATCAGCAGCACCATCGCCTTCATCCACGCGCCTACCTGCATCGGCCCTGTCGCGCCCCATGGCGCCGGATGGATGATCGTAACCGCGGCTCCAGCCGATACCACCATCAGCAACGGCAGAATTTTCGCCACCGTAAACACGTTGCTCACCGCCGTGCCTTGCCGCGCGCCCCGAGCATTGATCGCCGCCAGCAGGCCCACCAGCAACGTCAGAACGGCAAAGCGCGGCCACGGTTCTTTCGCCGCCGGCCAGAATTCCGCCAGATAAATAACAAACAAATTAGCATTCGCCGCCGGAGCCGCCGTCTGCGCCAGGTACAGCATCCAGCCGACCAGAATCCCCGTCAGCCGGCCAAACGCCGTGCGCGCGTACAGGTAAGGTCCGCCCGCCTCGGAAAACTGCGAGGCCACCTCGGCGAAGCACGCCATAATCACGCCCATGGCAGCTCCCGCAATCAACACGGCCACCACGCTGCGTTTGCCGAGCAGCCCAGCCACGGTGGCCGGCAACCCAAAAATGCCACTCCCGATAATCGAGTTCACCGCCAGTGCGGCCAGGCTCCAACGCCCAATCGCCCGCACCAGGCCAGTTTGCGGTGATGTCATTGCGAAACCGTTTGTATCACACCCAACCCCTCCCTTGGATTAAACTTCTTCACAGGCTGGAACCATCGCTATGCCTGTGACAATCCGAAACGGCCCCCAGGAGCGTACGAACGCTGTGGCTGCATCCATCTCCGACATCCGGCTCTTGCTGAAAGTCAAATCCCTGCCCAAGTCGTCCAACTCCCGGCGCGTCTTCATCACGGGAGGAACCGGCTACATCGGCAGCAGTCTCATTCCCGTTCTTATCGAGCGCGACCATCGGGTTCGGGCGCTGGTCCGCCCCGGCTCAAAAGCCAAGCTGCCCGCCGAATGCGAAGTCGTCTCCGGCAACGCGCTCGACGCCAACAGCTACCGCCAACTCATTCGTCCCGCCGACACCTTCATCCATTTAGTCGGCGTCCCTCATCCCTCCCCAGCGAAAGCCGCCGCGTTTCGCGCCGTTGACCTGGTCTCCGCCCGCGAGGCCGTCGACGCTTGCTCCGAACTCGGCGTCCATCATTTCATCTATCTCAGCGTCGCCCACCCCGCTCCCCTTATGAAGGACTACGTTGCCGTCCGCGTCGAATGCGAACAGATGATCCAGAGACGCCATCTCAATTCCACCATCCTCCGCCCCTGGTACGTCCTCGGACCAGGCCACCGCTGGCCCTACGCCCTGCTGCCCTTCTACAAGGTGTGCGAGTGGCTCCCGTTCACGCGCCCCGCCGCCCTGCGCCTCGGTCTGGTGACTCTTGACCAACTGCTCCTGGCGCTCGTCGAGGCCGTGGAATCGCCGGTCCAGGGCACGCGCATCGTCGGTGTCCCCGAAATCCGTTCCGCCGGACTGAACTTGTCCCACGACGCAGCCCGCAAAAGCGCTTGAAATCGCCCGCCCCGCCCGGCTTTCGATTCGAAAGTAACTTCAATTACCGAAGCTCATGCACACGGGGAACCTTCCCCCCCAACGCTCCGGGATGCGATCTTGGTTAGGACGCACTAATCGGCAACGCTTGGTCAGGACCGAAAGGACCATATGGATCGCGAGCACCGGGAAAGCATGGAAGATATTCATCTCCGCATTTTGCGCGTTACTGACGACCTGCGCGCGATCCAGCGCGAACTCAACTGCGCTGCCATGCAAGCCCCCAACGACCCCGAGCTCATGGAAGCCCTCGCCGACCCCCCCGAAATGGAATCCATCCAGTCCCTCAAGTCCGCCCTCGACCAGATGCGCCACTTCCTCTGGTTCTACATGCAGGTCGTCACCAGCGATTCCGAAATGGGTGAGAAATTCCGCGAGACTCTGCGCCATGACGCCCCCACGCCAGTCCCCGAACTCGAGCAGCAATTCCAAAACGCCACTGACGCCATCATGCTCCGCTACCTAGCCGACAGTAAGTTCCGCAAACCCAACTAAGCTCCTGTGGGGAAGGGGTTAGTGTGGGGACGGGCGCCCTCGCGAGCCTGCCCTGTTCTCGCCGAAGTCCCGAGCGAAGCCGAGGGGGAAGCCGAAGGGTCCAAGCCGAGCGCCGCTCGGCCCGCGTCACGCCCCAGCCCATGCCAAACCCCCTGCCCCTGAAGTAAAATCCACCCGTTGCCATCCTCTCCGCAGATGCGTATCGCCGAACCCGCCGACGCGCCCGCCATCGCGTGCCTGGTGAATGCAGCCTTTCGCTCCGAGCGTTTCTTCATTGACGCCGATCGCACCAACCCTGAGAAGGTTGGCGCCCTTCTTCAGAAAGGAACTTTCCTCATGCTGTTCGAAGATGGAGTGCTGCGGGGTTGCGTCTACGCCGAGATTCGCGGCGAACGAGGTTACTTCGGGCTACTGGCAGTCGATCCGCAACGTCAGCGTTCCGGAATCGGGACTCGCCTGATTGATGCCGCCGAACAGCACTGCCGCTCCGCCGGATGCCGATTCATGGATCTCACCTTCGTGAATGTGCGCCAGGAACTGCCCGCCTACTACCAGCGATTTGGTTACGTTGAAAACGGCGCCTTACCCTTTCCCCCAGATCAAATCGCCAAGATCCCCGTCCACCTCGTCCGAATGTCGAAGCCGCTCTAGCCTGTAGAGACGGGGCAAGCCCCTTGTCTACGGGAAATCCACCGCACGCAAAAAAGGGCGCGCCGAAGCGCGCCCAAGGCTCAGGAACAACAAATTTTCAGAAGCAACAGCGTTCAGCAGGACAAAGCCAATCTCCACCCGCAATCTTCAGCGTCCAAACCCCGCCGACTGCATCGACTGCCGCGAGATGTCCGCCGTGGACGCAATCCCCTGCATCCGCAACTTGAATTCATCCGCATTCGACGCACTCTCCAGGGCAGTCTCGTAGTTCACCAGCCCCGCCTGGAATAAGTCCCAGAGCGACTGGTCGAAGGTCTGCATGCCGTACTGCGACGTGCCCGCGGAAATCGCTTCGCGGATCGCGCGAGTCTTTTCCGGCACCAGAATGCATTCCCGTATGTAGGCCGTCGTCACCATCACTTCCACCGCCGGCACTCGGCCCTCGGTATCCGACCGCCGCACCAGGCGCTGGCTGACGATGGCGCGCAACACGGCCGCCAACTGTAGCCGTATTTGTTTCTGTTCCGGCGGCGGAAAGATCGCGATGATCCGGTTGACGCTTTCCACCGCATCCAGCGTGTGCAGCGTGGAGAAAACCATGTGGCCGGTTTCAGCCGCGTGCAGTGCTGTTCCGATCGTTTCCAGATCGCGCATTTCGCCCACCAGAATCACGTCCGGATCCTGGCGCAGAGAAGCGCGCAGTGCCGCCGAGAACGATGGCGTATCGACCTCCACCTCGCGCTGGTTCACGTATCCCTTTTTGTCGCGATGCAGAAATTCGATGGGGTCTTCGATGGTGATAATGTGCTCGGCGCGAGTCGAGTTGATGCGGTCCACCATGGCCGCCAGCGTCGTCGATTTGCCCGAGCCCGTCACTCCCGTCACCAGCACCAGACCGCGCGGCATGTCGCAGATCTGCTCCACCACTTTTGGCAGAAACAGCTCGTCCAGCGCCCGGATCTTCGTCGGAATGACGCGCAGCACCAGCCCCACATTGCCGCGTTGCTGAAACACGTTCACACGGAAGCGTCCCAGGCCGGCGACGCCATAGGCCATGTCGATTTCCGTGGTCTCTTTGAATTTTTGCTTTTGCCGGGCCGACATCATGCTGAAAGCCATGTTCAGCATGTCTTCGGCAGACACACGCGCCTGGTCGGTCAAGGGCACCAGATCGCCATCAATGCGGAGGTGAGGATAGTTCCCCACCTTCAGATGCAAGTCGGAAGCGCGGCGCTCCATAGCGATACGGAGCAGGTCGTCGATATTCATGCAGGCAGGACTCCAGCTACAGTCCCTATCATGACCCGAACCGGCAAAGCCGACGAGATGACGGAAGTAACGAGACGATTGGCCGTGAACCGCGGGCCATTGGCTGCAGGTCCTGGAGATGGGCCGCGACCCTCCGACCCACTTCCAGATTTGTCGCCATAAATGGAGCAGCCCGCCTCGCTCGCGAGGTGGGCTGCGAAGCCGAAGGGCTCCTACACGTTAACAGCTCTGTCCGCCTCCGCAAGGCATTCTCGAAGCTATCCCGTTCGCGAAGGCCAGCTTCCCTTTACGCCGCCGCCTCAAACGGCTCGTCGTAACTTCCTCCATAAATCGAAGGCACCTTCGACCCCATCGGACGCAGATACGTCGCCAACTCGCCCCGATGATGAATACTGTGATTGTTCAGAAACGCCAGATAGAACGCCGCCGGTAAATCGAAGGCGCCCATAAAGTTAACCGATGTCGCCAACTGTTCCGCCGACAGAGCGCGAACCCCATCCGCCCCGCGCCTCATATTCCTGTCGTACCAATCCACCAACTCGGCCACCGTCTTGGGCTTGTCTGCCTCCGCCGGATTGGCCATGGTGAACTTCAGGTCCGCGATCCCGTCCATAAACTGGACGTCGGTGTTGGCGATGTGCCAGGCCAGTTCCCAGGCCGTGCGCGCGTGCGGATCCGGCCGGTAGTCTCTCTTTTCCTCCGGGACAGCCGCTAGAACTTTCTTGGTAATTTCAACTTCACGGGCCAGGCCATCAAGCATCATGGCGCGGTAGCCCAGGACAAAATCGGGCGTGGGTGCAGACATAACATTTCTCCTTCAGGGAGTTAACGAAACAAGGTCTCTTGAGATCAGGCGCGCTTAAATATAGTTCAAGGCAGCAAGAAGCGCAAACGCCGGATTTGTCATAGTGACCAAGGCAAGGCATTCTCTCGATCAGCGCCGAAACTTCCCTTTGAGATAAGGGTTTCATTGCCGTGTATGCAGCGCCATACTGTAGTGGTGAATCGTCTTTCGCTAACCCTGGCCCTTCTCCTCGCGAGCTCAGCTGCGTCCGCCTCGTCCGCTGGCCCCTTGGTTGTGGACAGCAGCAGCCGCATCGTCGTCATGGAGTACGAGGCCTGGTGGGGTCCCCATGCTGTAACCTTCCAAGGCTTGTCGGCCATGCCGCTGCTGCAGTCGGCGGACATGCAAGCGGTGGGAGGAGGCTATGACAGCGCCGATCCGGCCGTCATCCAACAGCACGTTGCCTGGCTGGAATACATGGGAGTTGACGCGGCCATCAGCGAAATAACCAATAACGTGAGCTGTATCTTCAATAGCGAGTGGTTCGTCAAGAAGTATGTCCGCAACTGCTCTCCATCCTTCCGTTCTTACAACCAGACCATCCGCAACAACACAGGCAATCTATATCCCGCATGGACGGCGCTCGGAATCCGGCTCAAGCTGATTCCCCTGCTTGGCGGCATCGACAACAATGTTTTGTTCAAGGATCAAGACGGGAAAACGGCGTTCGAAAAAGAAGTGGAATACTTTGGCGCTCGTTTGCAGCGCTATCCCGATCTGAACGTGATTTACGAAGGCAAGCCCCTCATGCTGATTTTTGTGGGCGCGGCGCAGGATCCAAACCCAGCCGATCATCCTCTCTGGTTCAAGATCGAGCAGTTTTTGCAACGCCATCCTGAGATTGGAGAGAAATATACTTTCAGGCTGATGGCCGGATACCTCGACAGCCAGCCCGATCTGTGGGCAACGCAGGGCACGCCCGACGGGCCCGTGGAGATCAGTCCTGCCTATGGATTCTGGAGTTGGGTCGACCGGCTCAATGCTTCCTGCACCGAACCGTTATGCCCTTACTACCCTTCCTACAACCAGGCCGGTTCCCGAGTCGAGAACTTTACCGCGTCCATCTCGACCGCCGGGCAGGATGGATGGGGTTGCCCCAACCCAAACACGCTGCCCTACTGTCCCGACGACGCACTCCGTTTCGGAAGCGACGGAACCTACGCTACTTTCGCTGCCTTCATGACCTATGCGAAACAGCTTGATCCCATCTTCTTGATCGTTCACCAGTTCAATGAATTCGGCCCGCCCGACGAGGGATTCGACGCTAATACCCATGACGACATCGAGCCCGCAAATCTGTGGGGCAAAGGCGATCTGAAGGTGGTCAAGGAAGAGATCGAGTCCTACCGGCAAACGCGCCGTTAAATCGGCACCGGCTTCGGGCTTCCTCCGTGCTCTTCAAACCCCGACCGGCTGCTTCGCCCCCACCGGAACTGCAGTCAGCCATTCATACCGGTCCGCCTTCTCGCCGCGAACAATGGCGTAGAACTCCGCTTGCAGAGATTTGGTCATGGGGCCGATTTTGCCCTTGCCCACGGCGATTTTGTCGACCGAGCGAATGGGCGTGATCTCGGCGGCGGTGCCGGTAAAGAAAACTTCATCCGCAATGTACAAGGACTCGCGCGGAATCTGCTGCTCCACGATCTTGATGCCGAGGTCGCGTGCGATCTGCAGCACCGAATCGCGGGTGATTCCAGGAAGCACGGAGTTCCCCAACGGCGCCGTGTGCAACACGCCGTTGCGGACGACAAATAGATTCTCGCCCGAGCCTTCGCTGACGTAGCCGTTTACATCCAGCGCGATGCCTTCGGAGTAGCCGTTGACGATGGCTTCCATCTTGATGAGCTGCGAGTTCATGTAGTTCGCTCCCGCTTTGGCCATAGCGGGCAGAGTGTTGGGCGCGATTCGCGTCCACGAAGAAATGCAAACGTCCACTCCCTCATTCGCGTCCGCCCCCAAATATTTCCCCCACGCATAATTTGCTATATAGACTTCGGTGGGGCAGTTGAACGGATTGACCCCCGCCTCGCCGTATCCGCGGAGAACGATGGGGCGTATGTAGCACGGCCACACGCCGTTCTGTGTCACCAGTTCGACCATGGCGCGCACGATCTCGTCGCGGGTGAAGGGGACGTCGATGCGATAAATGCGGGCGGAGTCGATGAGGCGCTGCATGTGTTCGGCCGCGCGGAAAATCGCCGGGCCGCTGGGCAGCGCGTAGCAACGAATGCCTTCAAACACCGAAGAACCGTAGTGCACAACGTGAGACATCACGTGCAGCGTAGCGTCGTCCCAGTCGATGAACTTGCCGTTGTGCCAGATTTTGTCCGTCTTCTGAATAGCCATGCAGACTCCTTCGCTACAAAGATTCGCGGAAGCGGCCGCGGATTCTAAGGTAGCTTCCAGAATGGAATTATAACGTGGCCGAGAGTTCGCCCACGAAATCAGGAATTCACAACCCGGACCGGGTGTCCGGGGGCGCGATGCTCCTTGCTCTTTTTCTTAGCGAATATTCCTAGTGAATCGCAATGATGTTGTTGGCGACGATCCCAGCTTCTCCGGCAACGAACATCCTCATCGTGATGCGTTCCGCTTTGTAGTGGTGGGTCCGATGCAGCAAGTACACGACTCCAACTCCCGCGCCAAAGCCGAAAGCCGAGCCAGCAGCTTCTCCGGCCGCGCCCCGCGTCACGAAGGGGCGCATGATGGGATTGACTTCGCGGAGACCCTGGTTCAGACCCCTTTGAGTAGTAATGGCATCGGCGGCGACTAGTCCGGCCAGGATGCTGAAGTTCATCTTGTTCTCGACCGTCCAGAAAGGACGTTGGCTGGGCGCATCGGGGAGCGACGAACTGCTGCCCGCCGTGAAACTCTGTGCCTGCATGGCAACGCTCAGTAAAAGAATCGAGAGGAGGAATCTCATCTGGTCTCCGCTACTTAGTTGATTCGGTAAGATGAGACTAATTCAGAGACACACGAGAGTACATGGCCCATTTCGTGGGGGGGCAAGTGGCCTGTTGGTAAGAGTAACTGTTTGGCCATGGAAAGTTACTTGCTATCGGCTATCAGCCCAGAATAGGCTGGCAGAAGGCGGTTTGGGGCATCGCCAGAGACCGAAGCTGTCTCGCTGTTACCGATAGATTCCGCGACACTTACTGATCAAATAATAGTCGAGTTTTTGTTTTTGATGACTGTTTGTACCTGGGTTGTTAGTAACTATTACCTTGGTTCTCCACGGCGGACGTCTTCCTGGAGTCGATCGAGGCGGACTCGGCGGCTTCAGAATTCGCGACCAAAGGCCTGTTTATGGATGGGTGGCACTCACCGGCGATAGGCGATACAGGACGCTCCCATGGGGCGGCAGCGTCACTGACAGGGAAGAGGCGGAATCCAGATCCTGGCGCGACCAAAGATCGCGCACTTTATATATCTTTCCCGCCAGCCCCAGATCCTTCCATTCGTATCGCAGGGCCGCGCCGGATTCACTGATATTGAACACAGCCAGGTAGCGATCATCGTTCTGATCATCGCGCTGACCATCCCCCGATCCAGGCTGCGCCAGCCAGACCACCGCCTTGCCGGTATTGATCACCGGATGGTTCCCGGTCGAGTGCTGGTCCACGGCGATGACCTCGGGATTCGTGAGCAAAGATAACGTCCACGCTTCCGCCGAGGGCAGTTCGCCGCCAACCATAAGAGGGGAGGGAAAGATCACCCAGAGCGTCATCAACATTCGCTGTTCATCGCGAGTAAGTCTGGTATTGCGCGGCTCACCCCAGCCGGCAGCAGGCCCCAGACGCCCCAGCGGAAGCATGTCCGCGTCGGGCCAATGTCCCGGTTGGGCTCTGCCCGCCCACTTGGCAGCGTTGTCAAACTGATCGCCGAGCCCCTTGGGATAAGGGCCATCGTTGTGCCAGATATCCCAAATGTCATCGGAAATCCTCCACATTTGCGCATACTTCCGCATCTCGTCCAGCTTTTCCAACGGCGCTGGCCCAGGGGAAAGGCTAAGCACGACGGGCCTTCCGGCTTTATCGAGAGCTTGTCTGATCATGCGAATGTCATCGCTTTTGTAAGGATGGCTGCTGATGCAATCCACTTTGATCAGGTCGATTCCCCACGCCGCATACATCCGGGCAATGGAGTCGTAATAGGCTTGCGCAGCCGGTTGGGCCGGGTTCGTGCCAAAATTATCGAAGTTCCAGGGACAGGTGTCGGAGGAATCCGCGCCGTCCGCGGCTGTGAAGGACGAATCGGCAATCGGAATTTGGTTGACTACCGCTTGTTTGGGAATGCCGCGCAGAATGTGAATTCCAAATCGAAGGCCGAGCGAATGAACATAGTCCGCTAGAGGTTTGAAACCGGCATCATTGGCGGCAGACGGAAACCTGTTCACCGCTGGCACGTAACGGCCATACTTGTCGAGGCTGTACTCGAAGGTTCTCGAGTTGCCCTCCGCCGTGGGGTTCGCTACAAACCACTCCATGTCGACGACCACGTACTGCCAGCCGAAAGCTTTCAGATGCTCGGCCATCCACTGTGCATTTGCTCTTACCTGGGCCTCGTTAATCGTCGTTCCGTAACCATCCCAGCTATTCCACCCCATCGGCGGAGTCACGGCCAATGACGTTGCGTCGACTGGCGATATGGGGACGGGCGCGTGCGTCTTTTCCTGACAGAGCAGGCCGCGTGAACAGAGCAAGACGAGGCAGACGAACAGTAGAATCGGCCTTTGCATACGACCTCCGCTTTCATGAATCTGAATCAACCACGCGGTGCGTCCTCGAGCCGGAAGCTCTGTCTGGATGCCAAAGTCACGGCGATTGTATACCCTGGGGCCTTGGATTTTAATTTACCATTGCGGGTATTTGTAAGAGTCTTGCTTGTGCGCTGACGAGAGAGGAAGCGAACGATGGCAAGCTACATTGGCGCTATTGACCAGGGAACGACAAGCTCGCGCTTCATCGTGTTCGATCGTTCCGGACGCATCGTGAGCAGCGCTCAAAGAGAGCACGAGCAGATCTATCCCAAACCGGGATGGGTCGAGCACGATCCCGAAGAAATTTGGCGGCGCACGGATGGCGTCATCCAGGAAGCCATGGACGCTCGCGGGCTGCGCCCGGAAGATTTGGCCGCAATCGGGATCACCAACCAGCGCGAGACCACTGTGGTCTGGCACAAGAAAAGTGGAAAGCCCGTTTACAACGCGATCGTCTGGCAGGACACGCGCGTGGCTCCCGCGGTCGCCGAGTTCGCTGCGCGTGGCGGACAGGATCGCTACCGCGCCAGAACCGGCCTTCCCCTCGCTACTTATTTCAGTGGCCTCAAGGTTCGCTGGATTCTCGAAAATGTTGCGGGCGCGCGCGCACAAGCCGAAGCCGGCGATCTGCTGTTTGGCAATATCGATACTTTTCTGATCTGGCACCTCACCGGTGGACCGCATGGCGGCGTCCACCTGACCGATGTGACCAATGCCAGCCGCACGCAACTGATGAATCTCAACACGCTGCAGTGGGATCGCGAGATATTAAAAGACTTCGGCATCCCGATTGAGATGCTGCCGAAGATTGCTTCGAGCAGCGAAGTGTACGGCGCCGCGCAACTGCCGGCCGTTGCGGGAGTCGCAATTGCCGGCGATCTCGGCGATCAGCAAGCCGCTCTGGTCGGCCAGGCCTGCTTCAAGCCTGGCGAAGCGAAGAACACCTACGGCACCGGCTGCTTCATGCTGATGAACACTGGGGAAAAGGCGGTCCTCTCGAACTTCGGCCTGCTGACCACGCTGGCCTATAAGTTCGGCGCGAAGCCGGCATGTTATGCGCTGGAAGGGAGCATCGCGATTACCGGCGCCCTGGTGCAGTGGCTCCGCGATAATCTCGGGCTCATTGAAAAGAGTTCAGACATTGAGGCGCTCGCCCGTAGCGTAAATGACAACGGCGGCGTCTACTTCGTTCCCGCTTTCTCCGGCTTGTATGCGCCGTATTGGAAAGACGACGCCCGCGGCGTGATTGCCGGCCTGACCCGCTTCGTGAACAAAGGCCACATCGCCCGCGCCGTGCTGGAAGCGACCGCGTTCCAGGTCCGCGAGGTGGTCGATGCCATGGCCAAGGACTCGGGCATTACGCTCGATGTCCTGCGCACCGACGGCGGCATGGTGATGAACGATCTGCTGATGCAATTCCAGTCCGACATTCTGGCGAAGCCGGTGGTTCGTCCGATGGTGAAGGAGACGACCGCGCTGGGCGCTGCCTACGCTGCCGGACTGGCAGTCGGTTTCTTTAAGGATACCGACGATCTGGTTGCCAACTGGTCGGTCGATCGAAAGTGGGAACCGGAGATGGATAACGAATCTCGCGATCAGCTTTATCACTTCTGGAAGAAGGCGGTGACGCGCTCGTTCGACTGGGTGGAATCACCGTAGAGACGCGGCTCGCCGCTTCTCCCGCCGATCAGTTTCGTATCAGGGTATCGCTTTAGCGATACCGTAAGTTGCAAAATCAGACGCCCCTTCAGGGGCTGGGCGTCGTAAACGCACTGGCATATTCTTGCAGTCGGCATTTGATAAAGAAGAAACAGGGAGGTCCGCACACGATGCATGGACCGTTCTTAGGCGAATTCATGGGTACGCTCGTTTTGATCCTGCTCGGCGACGGCGTCGTCGCCAATGTTTTGCTGAAGAAATCGAAAGGCGAAAACTCCGGCTGGATCGTCATCGCAACGGCATGGGGTCTGGCCGTCGTTGCGGGCATCTTTACGGCCATCGCTTTCGGGAGCCCGGGCGCCCACATTAATCCGGCGATCACATTGGCGGTGGCCCTGCTATCGAGAAACTGGTCGAACGTCGGCCTTTTCTGGAGCGCGCAAATCCTGGGAGCTTTCGCCGGCGCTACTCTGGTCTGGATGACTTACCTGCCCCACTGGAAAATAACGCCCGACACGGAAGCAAAGTTATCGATTTTTTGTACCACACCGGCCATCCGCAACCTTCCGGCAAATCTTTTGACCGAGATTATTGCCACCACGTGTTTGATCGTGGTCGGCTTCAGTTTCGGGAGCAAGGCGGTCTCAACCACCGGACTTCCGGCTGGATTCGGACCGTGGTTGTGGGGAGTCTTGGTGTGGGCGCTCGGCCTGAGTCTCGGCGGACCGACGGGATACGCGATGAACCCCGCCCGCGACCTTGGTCCGCGCGTGGCTCACGCTATCCTGCCCATCAGCGCCAAGGGGAATTCCGATTGGGGATACGCGCTCGTGCCGATCATTGGCCCGTTGATGGCTGGCGGCATCGGCGCTGCAATCATCAAACTGGTGGGTGTGCAATGATGCGCGCCACACTTCCAGAGGCATCGCTGCAAGCGGCATCGCTGCAAAGAGCACAACTATGAATCGAACCGACATGTGGCGCCGTATCGAAGCGCATCCCACAGCATGGGACATGATTGTCGTGGGCGGTGGCGCCACCGGCGTTGGCGTTGCCATCGATGCCGCGGCGCGCGGCTACGACGTGTTGCTGCTTGAGCAGAGCGACTTCGGCAAAGGCACCTCCAGTCGCAGCACCAAGCTGGCGCACGGCGGCGTGCGCTACCTAGAGCAGGGCAATATTGGGCTCGTCATGGAAGCGCTCAAGGAGCGCGGACTGCTTCTGCAAAACGCACCTCACCTGGTGCACGATCTTGCTTTCGTCGTGCCCAACTACGACTGGTGGGAAGCTCCTTTCTACGGTCTCGGCCTGAAGCTGTATCAACTGCTGGCCGGCAAGTACGGGTTTGGCGCCTCGGGCATTCTTTCCAGAGAAGAGACGCTCGAACATCTGCCCACATTGAAGACCGAAGGCCTGCGCGGCGGCGCAGTTTATTACGATGGACAATTCGACGACGCCCGGCTGCTCATTCACATGGTGGCCACCGCTTTCGAGCAGGGCGCCACGTTGCTGAACTATGTGGAAGTCACGGGACTGACCAAGGACGCTCAGGGATTTGTGGACGGAGTCAGCGCCCGCGATGTCGAAACCGGCAACGAATTTCGCGCCTCCGCGAAGGTTGTAGTCAACGCCACCGGCGCTTTCAGCGATCTGCTTCGGCTCCAGGCGGACCCTTCCGCCGCGCCGATGATCGTTCCCAGCCAGGGCATTCATCTCGTCTTCGATGCGAGTTTCCTACAGGGCGAAAGCGCGATCATGGTTCCGCACACGAGCGATGGCCGCGTGTTGTTCGCGATTCCCTGGCACGGTCACACCCTGGTCGGAACCACCGACACGCCCATTGCCGCCGCGACGCTCGAGCCCGTCGCCATGGAGCAGGAAATCGAATTCATCCTCGCGACCGCCGGGCAATACCTGACGAAAGCGCCCACGCGCGACGACGTGTTGAGCGTGTTCGCCGGCATCCGGCCGCTAGTGCGCGCCAGCGGCGTAGCTAGCACCGCGGCATTGTCACGCGATCACGTCATCCACATCGATCGCTCCGCTCTGGTCACTATCTGCGGTGGAAAGTGGACTACGTATCGCCACATGGCCGAGGATTGCGTCGATCAGGCGGCAACGCTGGCGCAATTGCCGGAAAAACCATGCGTGACGCAACACCTGAACATCCACGGCTTCCACGGCGCAGCCGAACAGTTTGGCTCGCTGGCGGTCTATGGTTCGGATGCGTACGAGATTCGCAAGCTCATCGAGACGGACGCCGGGCTCGCCGCACCGCTGCATGAGGCACTACCCTACGTGAAAGCGGAGGTAATCTGGGCGGCACGACACGAAATGGCCCGGACCGTGGAAGACGCGCTCGCCCGGCGCACCCGCGCGCTGTTCTTGAATGCGCGCGCAGCCCTCGCAATGGCGCCCACCGTCGCCGACTTGATGGCCTCAGAACTGGGCTGGGACGAGGATGCCCGGGCGAAACAGCTGTCCGCGTTTCGCGAGGTTGCTTCGAACTACAGGCTTCATCCCTGAGTTTCTGGTCCGGCACGCATTCTGTACGGCTTGGAGTTTAGGCAATAGCTTCTAGACAGTCTCCCCACCGCTGGCGACAACCGCGATTTCCGCCAGCTGTTTTCCCAACCGCGGGTGGATGGCCGTAATACGAACTTTTCCCGTTTTTTCCTGAGCGCGAATCCAAACCGCTCCGGTGCCTCCGATCAGCGCAAACGGATTGTCGCCAATGATCGAGGCTGGGCCTTCCAGCTCAAACTTGACGGCGTCGTTCGCAAATGGCTGAACCGCGCCGAACTCGTCGGTAACACGCAGCACCAGGCGAGTGGTATCGGCACCATCCGCAATCAGCTCGGTGTCGTCGGGCAGGAGCATGAACTTCGCGTCGATACCCTTCCCCGAAAACTTCTTGGTGATCGCCAGTTTCCCCTGGATATACCCCTCGATACGCAGGTCGCCCCAGTGGTGGAACCGCTCTGTCACCTGAATGACGAACGGAGCATAACGAAGATTGGGGAATTGCTTCCGGTCTGGATCGGCTTCGACCACCTCGTCATTGATGTACATCTTGATGTGGTCGCAATTCGAACAGATCACCGCCTTCGAAAATCCTACGGATTCGTCGCCGCGTGCCCAATGAAACGCGGGCTCCAACACAACCTCCTCCGCCGGATCGCATTGCGATTTGTAGAACCCAGCTGCCGGTTTCGGCTCGCGGAACATGTCCGTGACCCCGTGATAACAAATTCGATCGCCCGAGCCGAAATCGCCATGCGTGTTGTAATCGAAGGCACACCAGCCAATTCCGCCGGCATACTGCGGATCGGATGCGAGCTGGTCGTGGATGCGGGCATGGCGCAGCGTGTGCTCAGTGAGGCGCTCGACGTTGTCGATGGTTTTCGTTGGATAGGTATGGCCGACGAATTCCGTATTCAGATAGCGCGGGTGGTTCGGTGGCTTCAGCGGAAAACCGAAATCGTTCATGGTGAACACGTCTTCCAGGAATTCAGATTCCTGGAAGTAGCGGATGCCTCCCGTCTGGCGGGTAGGGTCGAGTTGATGCGCCGTGGCGTTGGTGCGCGTATAGAAATCGTGGTCGTCGAGGGATTCGTTGATGCGCACGCCCCAGAGAATGATCGATGGATGGTTCCAATCGCGGCGGATCATGCGGCGAACATTATCGATGGAGATCAGCTTCCAAGGTTCGTCGCCAATGTGTTGCCAGCCGGGAATTTCTTCCAGAACCAAAAGGCCGACTTCGTCGCAGGCATCAAGAAAATGACGCGACTGCGGATAATGAGACGTGCGGACGATGTTGCACTTGAGCTGGCCACGCAGAATCTGCGCGTCGCGGCGTTGAACGCGGCCGGGCATCGCCTGTCCGGCGAAGGGAAAAGTTTGATGACGATCGAGACCTCGCAACTTGATGACCTTGCCGTTGAGCTCGAAGCCGTGGTCGGTGAATTGGGCCTCGCGGAAACCGAAACGGCGTGAGTCTTCATCCAGGACTTGGTTCCCGCGGTGCAAGCGCACGCGGGCGGAGTAAAGGTTCCGTTTTTCCAGATCCCACAATCGGATGCCGCTCAGGCCCGCAAGATGCACGGTGCGCGCGCCTGGCTCATTGGTGGACCCAGGGGAAGGCAATGGTTGCGAAGCTTTTGCGATAACGCGCTCGCCGTCGAGCAATTCGACCTCGACGGTAAGAGCATCATGCGCCGTCTCCAGATACTGAATGAAGCAATCGACATCGAGGCTTGGACTCGCCGTGAGGACATCCTTCGGTCGCACGAAAATGTTCTCGATAAAGGTAGACGGCACGATCCGCAGAGAAACTTCACGATAGATGCCGCCGAAGGTGAGATAGTCGATCTCGTAACCAAACGGAGGGATGTCGGGGCGTTCCGTGGAATCCAAATCCACCGCGAGCACGTTCTCTCCCTCAAAATCGAGGTGCGGCGTCAATTCAAACGAGAATGGAGTGTATCCGCCCTTGTATTCCCCGAGGCGCACGCCGTTGATCCAGACCGTGGACGCGGTCATCGCTCCTTCAAAGTCAACGAAGACATGCTTTCCTCGAGCTGACAGCGGAAGCTTGAACCGGCGCCGGTAAAGAGAGATAAATTCGTAGGTCTTTTCATCGAAACTATGCCATGGAAGGCTGACATTCGTATGGGGAATCACGACGCGCTCGAATCCCGAGTCGTCGAAATCTTTCGCGTGTCCGCCTTCAACGAACTTTGGGCTGTAGCGCCAGCTTCGATTCATTGGGAGGACGAGCCGTCCGGCAGCGGTAGAGGTTCCAAGCGGCGTGCGATCGTCCGAGAACGCATAGGGTGCGAGTGTGACTCCAGCGATCAGCGTACTTGTGTTTTGCAGAAACCTGCGTCGGTCCATTTTTATCCATCCTCTCCGGTAATTGTCGATTGCACGCAACTCGCGGCCCGCGGCTTGCGAATCGAAAAGCGCCACGCGCCGTTCCCATCGTCCAGAAAAGGCTCCCGCGCGATCCAGACTCGTGGACAACCTACGATCAAGGCTTCGCCGGCGTTCCGCCCATTTCCGAGTACACAAACTGCCGAATCTCCGCTTTCTGTTTGTCGACCTCCGCCAGGTGCTGTGCGCGGACTTGCTGATAAACCTCGAACTGCTGCTGCGCCCGATCCTTTTCACCGGTGTGAACGTAGGCTTGGCCAAGCCGGTAGTGCGCGTCCGCGAGGCCGGGGTTCTGCTCGAGAGCCTGCGTATACTCGGGAACGGACTCGGCATACTTACCCTGGTCCGAGTAAAGATTCCCCAACTGCAAATGCGCCTCGGCGAGCGTCGGATCGAGGGTGAGCGCCTTCCTGAGCAAGGACTCGATCTGATGAACATCGAGGCTCGCATCCTGCCGCTTTCCTTTCCACAAACTCATCGCGTAATAGTAGAGGGCGCGAGAGTTTTGAGGCTGCAGTTCCGTAAAATGGCGGAATCGTTCGATGACCTCGTCGGTATGGACTGGCGAACTGTCAAACGCCCTCGAAAGAAAGAGATAACAACGAGAGTCCGACGGATTTAGATCTGCCGCCTTTAAGAGCGACTGGATCGCTTCGTCGTACTTGCCGCGAGAATAAAGAGCCATGCCGAGTCCGATCGCGACCCGCGGCGAGTTCGGATAGCGCTCGGCAGCTTGCCGGAAGACTTCAATCGCCGGTTCGAGCGTACGATGAATCAGAAGTTCGCTGCCCCAATCGAACAGGTTGGTTTCGCTCGCGTCCATGTGCGCTGCCTTTTCGAATTCGTTGGCCGCAGCCACAGGTTTCCCGTCCTTCTCTTCGATTTGTGCCAATAGATTGTGCAACTCCGCCGTATCTTTCCGCTGCAAAAGATCGTGGACCGATTGCCTGGCGTTGGCGAGCTCTCCGAGTTCGAGGTCGGCGAGAGCCAAATCGTAGCCGTTATCGTAAGAGGCCGGTTTGATCTTCTGCGCGCGCGCCAGTAAGGGCGCAGCCTCGGTCAGATTGCCTGATTGAACATAGAACTCGCCGAGGTTGTGATTCGCGTCGAAACTGCGCGGCTCAAGCTTGAGCGCCCGCTTAAATTCTCCTTCCGCTCGTTCCGGATTTCCCAGGCGCACAAGATTGGCGGCCAAATTCGTTCGCGCCGCTGCCGAATCCGGTTTCAGGCGCACCGCCTTCTCCAGGTGCTCGTTGGCTTTTCCGTCCTGCGATTCCGCGGAATAGGTCAACCCCAGAAGCTCGTGGACCTCAAAGCTCTCCGGAACCTCACGCAGAAGTTTCTCCAGTTGGGCGGCGGCATCGGCGAAGTGTCCCGCGTCGTACGCGGCGGAGGCGGCTCGGAATTGCCGGTCAAGCTGTGGACGATCCACACCGCCAGGCTGGTCCTGCCCAGCGCCGGCCGCAAGATTCGGCAAGCACGCGAGGAGGGCGGCGAAAACAACACCCATGAGCCGGCGTAGGAGGATCACAGCGTTCGTATGCTAGCACCGCGGTATGCGGGTTGGAGCACTTGCCAGAGAAAAACAACGAGGGAAGGCGTTCTGCTCGAACGCCTTTCCCGTGGAAGACAGCTCAGAACAACAGCTTTAAAGCGAACTGAATCTGCCGCGGATCGTAAGGTGCATCGCGCGTGGACCCGATCTCGCCAAAGCTCTTCTGGGTAAAGTCGCCCGAGCCCGAGACCGCCACCACTCCGTTCCCTCCGAAATTCGGGTTATTAAAGTTCGGGTGGTTGAGGATGTTGAAGAACTCGGCACGGAATTGCAGATTGAACCGTTCGTTGATCGGAATCTGCTTGAACGTGGAGAAGTCCATTCTCTTGAAGGGCTCTCCGGCCAGCTGCGTTGGGGGACCGCCTAAGGCGGCCACACTGCACGGGAAAGCCGAGCAAGGTGACGGCTGTGAGAACGCCGCGGGGTTGCCGAAGAAACTCAGCTTCCCGTTCGAGTCGATGTGGTTGCCTCTGTCGAAGTTCCTAGAGACGACAAGATCATAGCAACCAGACGTGGATGTGCCCGAAGGACAAGACAGCGTAATCGGTTGGCCGCCCTCGAGCACCACAATCGTATTGACGCTCCAACCGCCGAACACCTTACTGCCGATTCCATTCTCGTCGGACAAGTATCGCTTGCCTTTACCGAAGGGCAGGTCATAGCCCGCGCTCAGGTGGAAGACGTTGCGAATATCAAAACTGGCCAATCCGTAGTCATACCTGATCCCGACTCCTGGAACGCTCGCGGCGCGGAAACCGGCCGTGCTCCCACCGTTCAGCAGGTCTCCGGCGTCGGTTGTCGCGTGCGACCACGTATACGTACCCAGGAAGTTCAGGCCGTGCCCAAACCGCTTTTCCACTTTGGTCTGAAGCGAATGGTAGATACTGTTGCCAATGGTTTCTGCTTGGCTGCCGCCTTGCCCGAAGTCCGGAAATTGGAGGCCACCTTGGGCCAGGGGGAGGCCACCCGACCCGGGAGTGCCACCGGCTCCGGCAGTATTAGTCAATTGCGTGCCAGAAGGATCAATCCCGGTGGGATTGTTATTGCTGGGGAACGACTCCAAGTGGCGCGACAGCGACGTCACATAGCCCGCTTGGATGCTTAACGTGGGAGTGAGCTGATACTGTAGCGTGAGGTTGCCACTCATCGAGTAGGGAGTCTGGTAATCAAACTGAATCCCGCGCAACTGCAATCCGTTGGCTTGAACCAGGGCCGGAGCGAGCGGAGTGCAGGAGAACCCTGTTTCAAAGGTTGGAGTGTAATTTGTGACTGCCGCGCCGCTGCAAGCCGCAAACGTGTGCGGGGTGCCGTCATTCGGAGGACTGTAGGCGAAATCGAACTCATAGGGATAGTTTTCACCTATGTTCGGAGAATAACCGCGGTTCTCAAAGCCGTTGTAGAACATGCCCATCCCGCCCCGGACCACCAACTTGGAGCTGGCTTGGTAGGCAAAACCAAAACGTGGCGCAAAGTTCGCCTTCTGTGAGTTTCCCAGCCCCTTCCCGTACTCGTTCCCGACGATGAGACCGATGCCGTCGGCAGCGAGCATGCTGGTAAAGCTCGGGGAGACTGTAGGCGGGTTCGGGACCAGGTACTGTGCAGTACCCAAGGGCGGCCCGCTCGGAATGAAGTTGGCTTGGGCGCCGTGGTGCTCATACACGAGGCCGAAGAAATCCCAGCGTATGCCCAGATTGACGGTCAGCTTGGAAGTGACCTTCCAATCGTCGTTGATATACATGCCGTAGTAGTTCTTTCCGTCATCGGTCGTATAACTGTTGGAAGCGTAAATTTGGGTTGTACCCCCCTCCCAACAAGGACCCACTCCTGCCCCGCAAGGTGGCGCCTCTGCTGCATAAGTCGGAGCGATGGGCGTCAGCAAGAACGCAGCCCGCCCCGTGTTGCCTTGGTCGTTTTGGCTTTTGAGCGCGCCATTACTTGGTATTTCCGTGAAGTTTCCGTTGTAATCGAATTCTCCGCGCGACCACGAGGGCTGCAGCGTGGAGAAGTTAACGTGCTGCCACTCCACACCCAGCTTAAAGGTATGCTTCCCGTAAATCTTGGTGAGATCGTCGGTGAGCTGGGTAGTGGAAGTGATTTCATCCGAGGGCAGGAAGTTGTTGCTTCCCAAGGTTGAAAGTCCGTTGATTCCGAATTCGGGAAGTCCGCCGTTCTCCGGCCCCTGGGGAATGTCCTGGATGCCATAGTTGCCAGGAATGTTGGTCAGATTGTTCGCCTCGGGAACAACGCGCGTGGTGTGGAGGTGATTGAGCCCGGCGCGGGCCACGTTCACCGTGTTGGGAGAGAAGACGTGCGTCCAAGCCACGGCAGCCTGGTCGGATTTCGCTGTCTGGGTCCCCTGTTGGAAAGCACCGCCATCGGCTAAGCCTCCGAAAATTGAGGGAATGAACTGCGGGTCGTCTTCGTAGCTGAAACGAATAAACGCCTGGTTCTTTTCGTTGAAGTTGAAGTCCAACTTGGTATCGAACTGATTGCGGTGTTCATCGAGTTTCGGGGAATTGGCGAAATTCGAGAAAAGCGCAGTACTATCTGTGGGGGCCGGATACAGTTTCAGCAGCGCGATGGCGTTGGTGTCTAGCCGCCCGGCGGGTAGGTTGTTCAGTCCGCAGCCAGCGAGGGTAAAGGCGGCGGTGCTGGGGGCGCAAGTGCCGAAGGGGTCGCGGACATAGCCTGTGGTCCCCCCGTTCAGCATTGCGCTCGTCGGCGTGATGCCCGAAGGGACATCTAACACGCCCGCTGTAACTATACGTGTGGTTGCGGGGTCGAGAATAGTCCCATAGGGGAGGGTTCGGCCCAATTGGTCAGTCAACGTCCCCGACTGCAGGTTGATCAGGTCCGAGAAATCGGTATAACCGCTGCTGGTCTCGGCAGCCGTGGGAACCGAGCCCGTCAAGATCGTTCCCTGAATCCGGCGCAGTCCTTCATAGTCGGCGAAGAAGAAGGCCTTGTTCTTGACGATCGGGCCGCCTAGGGATCCGCCAAACTGGTTCATGCGAAGCTCGCCCTTCTTTACGTGACCGGCATCTTCAAAATAGTCGGGCGCGTCAAAGATGTCGTTGCGGAAGAACTCCCAAGCCGTGCCGTGCAAAGCGTTGGTGCCGGACTTAATGGTTGCGTTGAGAACGGCAGCTCCCGAACGCCCGAATTCAGCGCTGAAGTCCGAGGTTTGAACCTTGAACTCCTGAATCGCGTCGACCGGGGGCAGCACAACGTAGTTGGTGCCGTTCAGGAAGTCCACGGTGTCGGAATTGTTATCAACGCCGTCGAGCATGTAATTGTTCTGCGCCGGCCGGTTGCCATTGGCTGTAAAGGCGCCAGAAGCCGCGTTGCCGCGGGTGTCCGCTTCAGGCGTGCTCACCCCGGCGGATAGTTGAGCGAGGAAGGTGAAGTTGCGGCCATTCAACGGAAGATTATTGGTGCTGCGCTCGTCGACCACTTGGCCCACCGACGCGTCCTGGGTCTGGAGCACAGGAGCGGCGGCGGTGACTTCCACGGTTTCGGTCACGCTTCCGGGTTGGAGCTTGAAATTGACCAGAACTCTCGCGCTCGCGTCCACGGTGATGTGCGATTGGATTTCCGTCTTGAAGCCCTTGGAGGCAACGTCAATCTTGTAACTCCCAATCCTCACCGGGCTGAACTCGTAGTTTCCAGAGCCTCCAGCCGTGGTGGATAGGGTGGCGCCCGTGTCTTCGCTGGTGAGCGTCACTTTCGCTCCGCCGACGACGGCCCCGCTGGTGTCCGTGATAGTCCCGGTGATGGAGCCGGTGTCAACTTGAGCTTGCAGGGGGCAGACGTTGAGAATAGCGCAAACTGCCAGCACCAGAAGGCCTCGCAGTATCCAGGAAACGGATTGTCGATTCATGAGCTCTCCTTTGAGCTACTAAGGCTTGCGTCCCGGCAAGCCCCGCACTGCAAAAGACTACGCTTTGACACGGAGCAATACGCAACAGCGACCGCGCGGCACATTGCGCTGGCCACTCTCCGCCAAGGGCGACGACGCTTGCCTTCGGCGAACCGCCCCTGATCAAAAATTAACCGCTTAACATTAACCGCTTAATCCAAATCTACTAGTACAGGGGAGATATCACGGCAAGACGATTGTTGTCAAGTTTTTTTTTGTGATCTATACTCCGACCTGTCCCGGTCGCTCGGGGACGAATGTTCTCGACAATATCGATTTGGGCCGCTTCAGAACGGCCGGGTACTGCGCGCTATGAGTCTAACCATTCGCGATGTTGCGAAAGCGGCCAATGTCTCGACCGCCACCGTTTCTAACGTCTTGAACAAGACGGGCAAAGTTGGTCCTAAGACTCGCCGCCTTGTCCTTTCGGCAGTTCGGCGGCTGGGATACATTCCTGATGTTCATGCGCGCCGCCTGGCTTCGCGCGAGCGCCGCACGCTCGGGATCATCGTCTCCGATATCGAGAACCCCTTCTTCCCGGAAGTGATCAAGAGTTTCGAGATTCGCGCCGCCCAACTTGGCTACGACGCAATCCTCAGCGACACGAATTACGATCCGCGCAAAACGCGCGAGGCCGCCGCGAGAATGATGGAAAACAAAGTCCGCGGCGTCGCCATTATGACGTCGGAAATCAGCCTGCGCCTGCTCCACGAACTTGCCCGAAGAATGATAGCCGTAACCTTCCTCGACCTCGCGCCGGTCCGCGCGTATATGAGCAATCTGGGCGTCGATTATTTCTCTGGCATTGAACAAATCGTGAAGCACCTCCACGCGAATGGACATCGGCGCATTGCCTTCGTTGCCGGAAGGCCACGGCTCAAATCCAATCTCGCGCGCTTGGATGCATACGAAAAAACCATGCGCGTTCTAGGACTGGAACCGGGGCCGGTAGTAGCGGGCGACTTGCGTTTCGAGGGCGGACTCGCGGCCGGAGCGGCCATTGCAAAGCTGTCTCCACGGCCCACCGCGGTCATGGCGGTGAACGATCTCACCGCCGTGGGCGTCATGAAAGGCTTACTGAACGCGGGCTGCCGCGTGCCCCAGGATGTCTCCGTTACAGGGTTCGATGGTATACGCCTCGCCGAATACAGCAACCCCTCGATCACCACCGTGGACATTCATCGCGACACTCTGGGCCGGCTGGCCGCCGACGCGCTCCACGAACTCTCCAGCTCTGCCAACCCCCAGGGCAAGGAGTATAAGATCGCGGTCGAGTTGGTCATTGGAGACTCCTCGGGACCTGCTCCTTATGAAGCGCGACCTCGACCGCTCCGTTGACAGATTCGTCAAAGCTGCTAGCATCCGAGGATTGGGCCATGGTTGAGCCGCCATTTTCGGGATGCCGGGGCAAAAAGACCGAAATTACAGCGCTTCACGCCGCAGGTTCCTCAAGCAGATGCGGTGGGCGCCCGTGCTTTTACTTCCCGCGCCCTTGGATGGTCTATTTCTCAGGCCGGGACCGGGGCGGATCGCCGCCCAGTCTTCACCTTTGTCCTTCGTCGATTTTCGTCTAACGCCGCATTATCCCGCGAAATCTCCCCTGGATGACGTTCTCCGCCGGGTTGCTCCCGGCACGGATGAGTACATCACTGAGAAGTACGCCGATGAAATTGCGCAAATACTGAGTGAGTGGGGACGGGCTCTTAAAGCGGGACTGCCCACGGCAGCCGCTCTGGCGAAATTCATCGATCCTTTCATCGCGGCCACTTCGCTGGTTCCCGCTCACGAGGTCCCAGTGCGCGCAGCCGGGGGGATCGAGGTATTTCGGAGACGCTTTAACTCCAAAACCGAACTCGGCCACGAGCGATTTCTCGACGAAAACAAAACCTATTTCAGTCAGATGCCGCGTCTGGAGACGGCAGAGTTCGAAATCGCTGGAATCGAGGAAATCGCAAGTTTCCCGCTAACCGTAGAGATCGCAGTCCGCTATTGCTTCGTGAGCGAAGGAGCCGGAGCAAGATGCGAACAACGCGTTGGGAATTGGCTGATGCGCTGGTCACGCAACGGCTCAGACCCATGGCGGGCAACCCGGTGGGAGGCGACGGAAGAAACACTCGCCCGCGCGGACGGACCAGTTTTTATCGACGTTACTTCTCAGGCTCTCGGCGATGTTGAATCCTACAGAGATCAGATGCTGCGCAGCGTCGACTACTGGCGAACCATCATGGATGGAGCTTGCGGGGTCGACGTCTACGGAAACAATGGCATCGCGGTGGGCGACTTCGACCAAGATGGTCTCGACGATATTTACGTCTGCCAGCCCGCAGGGCTTCCCAACCGGCTTTATCGTAATCGCGGAAATGGCACCTTCGAAGATGTGACCGAATCGTCCGGAGTAGGCGTGCTCGATGCGACTGCCTGCGCTCTGTTCGCGGATTTTGAAAACAAGGGGTTGCAGGACCTGCTCGTAGTTTGCGCCAGCGGACCGTTGCTTTTCCTGAACCAGGGGAAAGGAAAATTTTCCCTCAAGCCCGATGCCTTCAAGTTCGCGCAACCTCCCCAGGGGACATTCACGCACGCCGCCGTCGCCGACTACGATCGCGATGGAAGGCTCGACATTTATTTCTGTCTGTACACTTACTATCTCGGCTTGGACCAATATCACTATCCCGTTCCCTATTTTGACGCGCGCAATGGACCTCCAAATTTTTTGTTCCACAATGAAGGCAACGGCGTCTTTCAAGACCGGACGGGAGCTGCCGGCTTGAATGTCGACAACGATCGTTACAGCTTCGCCTGTACCTGGGGCGACTTCAACTCGGACGGCTGGCCGGACTTGTACGTGGTAAACGACTTTGGGCGTAACAATCTCTACCGCAGCAATGGCGACGGGACATTCGCTACGGTTTCTGCAGAAGCACAGGTGGATGAGGCCGGAGCCGGCATGAGCGCATGCTGGCTGGACTTCGACAACGACGGAAACCAGGATATCTACGCCGCAGGCATGTGGGTTGCGGCCGGCATGAGAGCGTTTGGACAGCCGCACTTTCACGACAAAGACCCGGAAAAGATTCGCGCGCTTTACCAACGGCACATGCTCGGCAATTCGTTGTATCGGAACCTGGGCACCGGCCGGTTTCAGAATGTGGCCATGTCCGCTGCGGTTGAAAAGGGCGGCTGGTCGTGGTCCACCGATGGGTTTGACTTCGACCATGATGGCTACCCGGACCTGTACGTGGCGAATGGCTATATCACCGGCGTCGGCGGGCCTGATGTCTCGAGCTTCTTCTGGCGCCAGGTCGTCGCGAAATCGCCGCAGAATGCCAGCCCTTCGCCCAATTATGAGGTGGGATGGAACGCCATCAACGAGCTCATTCGTTCCGACTGTACCTGGAACGGTCACGAGAGAAACGTTTTCTTTGCCAATAATCGCGACGGAACTTTTTCCGACATTTCCGGCGTCGTTGGACTTGACTTCATTGAAGACAGCCGCTCATTTGCGCTAGCTGATCTTGATCATGACGGGCGGCTCGAGGTCGTGTTAAAGAATCGTAACGCACCGCAGCTCCGGATTGCGCACAACGTAATGAAAAACCTTGGCAACGCGATTGCCCTCCGCCTGCGTGGAACGAAAAGCAATCGCGACGCGATTGGGACCGCGGTAACGGTTGAGGCCGCCGCGCAACAGCAGACTAAATATCTCCAGGCCGGCTCCGGCTTTCTGTCGCAGCACACAAAAGAACTTTTTTTTGGGTTGGGAAAAGCGGAGGGAACGGTCCGCGCCACGATTCATTGGCCCAGCGGTCTGACCCAGACGTTTGAAGGTTTGCCCGTAAATCACCGAATCGAGATCGAAGAAGGCTCAGAAAAGCTTCTGGCGAAGGCCTTCGTTGCGCCGCCTTCCTCCTACCTGCAGGCGGGTGAGCCCCGGAAAATCGAACCTATACCCCCATCGGCCGAGACGTGGCTCGTCGAACCCCTAAACGCCCCGGACTTTTCCCTGCCCGACACATCAGGCAAAACGTGGAGTCTGCAGGCGTTTCGCGGCCGCTTCGTACTGCTGAACGTGGGCGCGGCCGCTTCTCCGTCCAGTCGCCAGCAGTTGCTGATTCTTCGTCAAGCACATGCCAAGCTTGCTGCCGGTGGTCTTCACATTGTCGCGCTCAATGTCGATGCACTCACAAGCGAAACATCGACGGATGCGGGAACGTCGCCATCTTTATCTTTATCTTTGGCCCCAGAACAATTTCCTTTCCCCGTTCTGCTGGCTACTTCAGAGGTGGCCGGCATCTACAACATCCTCTATCGATATCTCTTCGATCGTCACCGCGATCTCTCCCTCCCAACATCTTTCCTGATCGACGAATCCGGCAGCATCGTGAAGCTGTACCAGGGAACCGTAAGTCCCGAATCCCTGCTGCACGACCTGGCATCGGCGCCACGCACCGCAGAGCAGCGATTGGTCAAAGCGCTTCCCTTCGCGGGGACTCTCTATCAGACCCTGTTTGAACGCAACGCCTTTACTTACGCCGTGGCTCTGTTTCAGCGCGGTTTTTTCGTTCAGGCCGAGGAGGCATTCAAGCAAGTGATCGCAGCGACGCCCAATGATCCCAAGGCTTATTACGATCTGGGAACGCTCTATCTTCAGCGAAACTCTCTGCCGGAGGCGGAACAGTGTCTCCAGCAAGCGGTGAAGTTGCGCCCGAACTATCCCGAAGCTTGGAATAATCTGGGAATGCTGGCCGCGCAGAAAGGTCAAAGCGATGAAGCCATTCGAAACTTTCAACAATCCCTGCTGCTCCGGCCCGCATACGCCACCGCGCTTCTAAATCTCGGGAATCTTTATCGGCGGCAGGGGAATACTGACGAGGCGGAAAAACTTCTCAACCGCGCATTCGACAACGAACCCCAGAATCCCGAGGTCAATTACAGTCTGGGAATGCTTTATGCCCGCCGGGATCAATCCGATCGCGCCGAGCAATATCTGGAGAACGCCCTCGCCTTGCGCCCGGACTATTCCGAAGCGCTTAACAACCTGGGCGTGCTGCTGGTTCAAGAAAAGCGCTACCCCGAAGCGGAAGAGAAATTCAAGACCTGTATTCAGGCAGCCCCAAATTTTGACCAGGGATATCTCAATCTCGCCCGTTTGTACGTGATTTTGAATGACAAAGAAAAAGCGCGAGCGGTTTTGCAAGCGCTGCTGCGGCAACAGCCGCAACATAAGCTGGCTCAGCAGGCGCTCGAGATGCTATATTGAGCCCTCGAAGAGGCAAGAACGGATGTTGGGTCCCGCCTCACTTCAAATCCGGAACGCCAGCAGCAGTCTGGGATTGCCCGGAATGCTTCTGCTGGTCGTGCTTGCGCTTCCCATCTTTGGATCGGCTCAGCAACCCCCGGCTACCCGCCACAGCACGCCGCCACCGGCCAGGATCGCTTCCCCTCTTCAGGAAGCCGAGACGCTGATCCAGCAAGGCCTTTTCGAGCAAGCCAAGGAAGAGATCCAGGAACAGATCAAGCTGAATCCCGCTAACCTGGATGCTTACAACTTGCTGGGAATTGCCTGCACCTATGAAAAAGACTACGCCGATGCCTCTGACGCGTTCCAGCAGGCTTTGCAACTGGCTCCTGACTCCACTGTTACTCACAACAACCTGGGCAACCTATATGTGGCCCAACAAAAAATCGACCTCGCCGAAAAGGAGTTCACAAAGGTCCTGAGCGTAGCTCCGGCAAATCGCGATGCGAACTACAACTTAGGTCTGCTTCTAATGGCGAAGGGAGAACCCGCCGCAGCCATACGGTACCTCCAGCGGGTGCGCCCCCTGACCGTCGAACCTCAGTTAAACCTGGTGCGCGCGTACCTTCAGGCAGGCAGGACTTCCGACGCATTGAGAACGGCCCGTCAGGTCTCCGCGGAAAACAAAAAGGACGTTCAGTTGCACTTCACGCTCGGTGTGCTGCTGGCCTCCGAGAGGCAGTACAAGGCGGCGCAACTCGAACTGGAGCAGGCGAACGCGCTGCAACCTGAAACCTTCGAAATTCTCTATAACCTGGGGCAGGCATATCTCCGGGGAGGCGAAAACGCGAAGGCCGATCTCGCGCTCAATCGCGCGATTAAGCTGAAGCCCGATTCTGCGGAAGCCCTTAACCTGCTGGCGCAGGTTGACTTCGCACAGGCGAAGCCCGTGGACGCACTCGAACTCCTGACGCGCGCCCATAAGCTGGCGCCGGAGAATGCCGATATTATTTTTTTGATGGCTCGCGTCAGCATGACGCAGCATTACTTTGAAGACGCCATCCCGCTGCTCGAGTCAGGCTTGAAAATTGCGCCGAAGCGAGCCGATCTCCATGCCGCCCTCGGTGAAAGCTATTTCATGTCCGGCAAGGCGGAAAAAGCGGTCGACGAATTCAAGCAGTTGATTGCTCTCGACCCGTCGGCGCGCTCCTATGCTTCCATGGGACTGTCTTACCGGCATCTGGGACGGTTCGATGAGGCCCTGAAGTATTTCCAGGAAGGACTGAAACGGGACCCGCACGATGCCCAGTGCCTGTTCAACATCGGCTATATAGAAGAGCGCCAAGGAAACTATGCCCGCGCCGAAGAGCTATTTAAGCAGGTGCTCGATTCGTATCCAGATACTGCCGATGCGCTGCTGGAGTTAGCGAATCTGCGGACCAACGATAAGAAATTCGCGGAAGCCGCTGAGCTTCTTCGGAGATATGTGAAAGTAAGCCGCGATCCCGCGAACGGTTATTACAAACTTGCCATGGTAGAAAGGAGCCTCCATCAGACTGCGGCCGCGCAGAGAGACTTGAATGTCTTTCAAACACTCTCGAAGAATGCTTCGACCGGGCCTTATCCCTATCAGCACCTTTTCGACTACCTCGACGACCGTTCCCAGCTTTCTCCTCAACAGCGCACTCAGCTCGACGTTACCGAACTGCAGGATCGTATCCAGAAGGACCCGGGCCAGCCGCAAAACTTTTATCTGCTCGCCGAAGCTTACCTGAGGCTCGGGAAACGGGACGAAGCCCGGCAAATGATCGCGCAGCTCGATCAAATCAGCGCCGACGACTATCGCACTCAGACTGGCATTGGCGTATTGCTCGCGCGTTACCGTTTGTACAATGACGCCATCCAGCATTTTCAGAGCGCGCTGCGTGCCAATCCCGAGTCTGACGACGTGAAATTCGATTTGGCCGATGCTTACTTCCGCGCCGGTCTCTACCATCAGGCGCTCGATGCCGCCGAGACGGTTTCCGCCGCCGGCCAGCAGGACGATGCCTTCCTCGCGCTGTTGGGAGACATCCAGGTTCACGTGGGTGACACCGCCAAAGCAGCCGAAATCTTCCGCCGTGCCATCAGCCAGAATCCCGACAACGACCAGTACTATCTCTCGCTCACTTTGGTCCAGCTTCGCGAAAACGATCTCCACGGCGCGGAGCAGACGCTGCAGAGCGGTCTCAAGCGAATTCCCGGCTCGGGGAAAATCCTGTGGGGTTTGGGGCTGGTATCGGTATTGCAAGGAAATGCCCGGCAGGCCGGCGAGCGCTTGGAGCGCGCCGTGGAGTTACTGCCGGAGTGGGCCGGCAGTTATTCCACGCTCGGCGTCTTTTATTACGAGACGGGACAAATTGAGAAAGCGCGCGAAGTGCTCAACCGTTTCAAGGGAAGCAACGCTGGAGGCCTGGATGTGGGCCGGATCGAAGAAACCCTGGCCAAGACTCCAGCCAACCCTTCTCCCGCAGGCCAGTCCATCCCGTTGGCCGCCCGCCAGCAGGTGCTTCAGTTAGCGCTTATGATCGCAGACCGGACGCTGTGAATCGGACAAAGCTCTCCCTGGTTTAGAATGCAGACTCCGGTCAATCCCGAAAACATGCAGCCTGGTTGCACATCTCCGATCGTGTCGAAGTCCGTGTACGGCATGATCCTCACTCTAGGCATTCTCGTTGGCCTCTTCGTACATGCGAAAGTCGCGGCACAGACGCCAACCAAGCAGGATCCCGGAATTCCGGTCCACTACACCGATATGCGTCAGGCCGCCGGAATCACATTCCAGCAAGACTCGACGCAAACCGAAGAAAAGTACTACCTCGAAACCATGGGCACCGGAGTCGCTTGGCTCGACTATGACCAGGACGGTCTCATGGACCTGTTCTTTGTCCAGTCCGCCGCTACCGACATCTACAAACCGCCGCATCCCCTGCGCTGCGCGCTTTACCATAACAACGGCGACGGGACCTTTACCGACGTCACCGAAAAAGCCGGTGTCGGCGGTGAAGGCCACTACGGCCAGGGAGTTGCCGTCGGTGACTATGACAACGACGGGTATCCCGATCTGTTCGTGACCGGATATGGCCGCGCGATTCTCTATCACAACAACGGCGACGGCACTTTCACCGACGTCACTGCCAAAGCCGGCGTTGCCGATGAAGGCCAATGGTCGACCAGCGCCGGCTGGTTCGATTACGACAAAGACGGTTGGCTCGACTTAGTCGTCACCAACTACATCGACTGGACGCCAAAAAATAACATTTGGTGTGGCGAGCGCCGGCCCGGCTACCGCGCCTACTGCCATCCCAACAACTACAGAGGCCAGCACATCAAGCTCTACCACAACAACCACGACGGAACCTTCACCGACGTAAGTGACGCATCCGGAGTAGGAAAGCCCGAAGCCAAGGGCATGGGCGTGGTCCTCGCCGACTTCAACAATGATGGCTGGCCCGATATCGCCGTCGCCAACGACACGTGGCCAAATTTCCTCTTCCTCAACAAGCGCAACGGAACATTTGAAGATGTTTCATTGATCTCCGGCCTGGCCGTGAGTGAGGACGGAGGCTATGAGGCCGGCATGGGCATCGATGCCGCCGACGTGGACGGCGATGGCTGGCAGGATGTGTACGTCACTCATCTGGACTTCGAATTGAATCGTCTCTACCACAACAATCGGGACGGCACCTTCACCGATGTGACCTATCGCTCCGGCATCGGTAACAAAGCGGTCTTGATGAGTGGCGTAGCCATGAAATTTCTGGACTATGACAATGATGGCTGGAACGATATCGTGCAGGCCAACGGCGCCATGGTCGACAATGTTCAGCTCTATCACGGCGAGGTGTCCTACAAAGAGCCGTTGCTGATGTATCACAATCTGGGCAAGGGCCAGTTCGAAAAAGTGTCGGAGTCTTTGGGCTCCGATTTCGTGCGTCCGATCGTTGGGCGCGGCCTCGCCACCGCCGATTACGACAATGATGGCGGCATCGACATCGTCACCAACAATCGCGGCGATTATCCATCGCTCCTGCACAACGACGGTGGCAATGCCAATCACTGGCTGACCGTTTTGTTGATCGGAACAAAATCGAATCGCGACGGCATCGGCGCTTCGCTCAAATTGACTTCGGCAGGTGTTACGCAAGTCGAACAGGCCAAGGGCGGCATGAGCTACATGTCGGCCAGCGATCCTCGAATTCATTTTGGTTTGGGAAAGCGCACCCAGATCGAATCTTTGGAGATCACATGGCCGAGCGGACAGGTGGATCGATTGACCAGCCTGCCAGTCGACCAGATCGTCGCGGTGAAAGAAGGATCCGGAATTGTCCCGCGCCGATTTCCCAAAATAGCGCCTGTGTGGCCGCGGGGCTCTCCCCCGTCCAAGACCGAGGGCGCGAAATGAATTATCCCCGCCGCCATTTCCTAGGCTCTTCTCTAGTAGTGCTGGGCAGTACGCTCGTCGATGCGCTCACCACGCCGCTCTGGAAATGGCAGCACCGTCTTGTGCTTCAGTCCGCCCCTGCCCCCGCTCCCATATCTCCAGTGCAGTACGTGGACGTAGCTCACGAAGCCGGGCTCAACATCCCGAACGTCTGGGGAGCCGTCGATCATAAACGCTACATTATCGAAGCCAAAGGCAGCGGGATCGCTTTTTTTGATTACGACCGTGATGGCTGGCTGGATATTTATTTGACCAACGGAACAAGACTGGGCGAGCACTGGCCTGCCGGACAGGAGCCCACTTCTCATCTCTACAAGAACAACCGCGATGGGACCTTCACTGACGTCACAGAAAGATCCGGGCTCGCCCGCACCGGCTGGCAGACGGGAATCTGCGTCGGCGACTACGACAACGATGGCTGGGACGATCTTTTTTGCTGCTTCTGGGGACACAACATTCTGTTCCACAACAACGGCGACGGCACCTTTACCGACGTCACTCGCAAGTCCGGCCTTTACGATGATCGTGTTCGCTGGGGCTCGGGTTGCACCTTCCTCGATTATGACCGCGACGGACGCCTCGATCTCTTCGTATGCCACTACATCAAGCTTGATCCAGCCAACACGCCGGCGGAAATGGACCCCGAGTCCTGCCAATGGAAAGGGATCCCGGTGATGTGCGGCCCGCGCGGCCTTCCCGGCGACACCAATGTCCTTTATCACAACAATGGCGACGGAACCTTTACCGATGTCTCGGAGAAATCGGGCATTCTGAAACCGGGTCCGCGATATTCCATTACCGCGGTCTCTTATGATTTCGACAACGATGGCTGGCCGGATATTTATGTAGCCGTGGACTCCGAACCCAGTGTGCTATTCCGCAACAATCATGACGGCACTTTTTCCGATGTGGCAGTCATGGCGGGATGCGCGTACAGCGAGAATGGGCACGAGCAGGCAGGCATGGGCGTCGCGGTTGGCGATTACGACTGCGATGGCTGGCTCGATATTTTCAAGACCAATTTTGCCGACGACACCTGCAACCTTTATCACAACAACGGAGACGGCACGTTCAGCGATGTGACCTTTTCCTCTGGACTCGGAATCAACAACCAGTTTGTCGCCTGGGGATGCGGGTTTGTCGACTATGACAATGACGGTTGGGCGGACCTAATGCAGGTCAACGGACACGTCTATCCGGAGATTGCCGGACACGAAATTGGCCAGACCTTCAAGAATCCTCGCCTCGTGTACAAGAACCTGGGCAACGGCCAATTCAAGGATGTTTCGTCCTCCATGGGACCGGGCATCGCTGAACGATTCTCCAGCCGCGGCGCCGCATTTGGCGACTACGACAACGACGGCGGAATCGACGCGTTGGTTTTGAACATGAACGATTTGCCTTCGCTGCTGCACAACGAGGGCGGTAACAAGCAGAATTGGATCAAGATCAAGCTGGTCGGAACCAAGTGCAACCGCACCGCCATCGGCGCTCGCGTGCGCGTAGTTACAGGCAATCACTCTCAGATGGATGAAGTCCACAGTGGAGGTAGCGTCATGTCGCAGAGCGACCTCCGCCTGCATTTCGGATTGGGAAAAGCGCAGACCGTGGACCTGCTTGAAGTGAAATGGCCGACTACACAAAAGATCGAACGCTTCACACAAATGAAGGCGAACCAGATCCTCACGATCCGTGAAGGTGAAGGCATCGTCGAGCCGGCCAAATCGCCAACGAGAACCGCGTGATGGGTGCTGATGGAGAGCCGGGCGTCCCCGCCCGGCACCGTATCAGTCATCCCGCAGTCACCCACTCAACAACTTACTGGTGGATCCTTGCCGCCCAGCCACCTCCACTTGCGAGATGGAGTTTCAGCTTGGTGGTTCTGTCCACCTTGGTAGTTGTTTTCTTGTAGTCGCTAGCGTAGCGTTCGGCATTCGCGCCGTCCTGGTAAGCCTCCATGGTGAAGCTTCCTTCGGGCAAGAACGACAGATCAATGTCGAGGTCGCGCGGCGTCCAATCGGTCATGGCTCCCACATACCAGTCATGGCCGTTTCTTCTGGCCACAACGACGTAGTCGGCGATGCGCGCGTCGAGCACTTTCGTTTCGTCCCATTCGGTTGGCACCGGAGCTAGAAAATCCATAATCTCCGGCTCGCGCAAATAGTTTGACGGGCTGTCGGAGAGCATTTGCAGCGGGCTCTCATACACCACATACATCGCGAGTTGTTGGCAGCGCGTGCCCAGGGCCATGGGCTGGCCGAAGATGGGCGCAAAGGTCAGCTTCGTGGCATTGCGCATCGCGCCCGGAGTGTAGTCCATGGGGCCCAGAAACATTCGCGTGAAGGGAAGGGTCACGTTGTGTTTCGGTTCGGAATCGGCGCTCCACTTACTCCATTCCATCCCGCGGACACCTTCCGTGCTAATCAAATTGGGCCATGTGCGGGTCATACTCGCGGGCTTTTGTGCGCCGTGGAAATCCACCAGCATCTTGCGTTTTGCGGTTTCGCGGCTGACTTTGTAATAGTAATTGACCAGGAGCTGATCGTTGCGCTGCATGAAATCAACCTTGATGCCTTTGATACCCCACTTTTCGTACTGATCGAGAGCGGGGATAAGTTGATCGTCCAGCGTTTTCCAAACCAGCCACAAGATAACTCCAACATTTTTCTGCTTCCCGTAAGCGGTCAGCTCCGGGATGTTCAGATCGGGAACCACTTCCAGTGCATTGCCCAGCTTGTACCAGCCCTCATCGAGAATAATGTAGGGAATCCCGTACTTGGACGCGAAGTCAATGTAATACTTGTAAGTCTGTGTATTGATACCGGATTTGAAGTCAACCCCGTAGATGTTGTTTGCGTTCCACCAATCCCAGGCGACCTTGCCGGGCTTGATCCAGGAGGTGTCCTGCAGTTGCGACGGCTTCTCCAGCAGATAGACGATTTGGTTGGTGAGCAGGTCGCCATCTTTCTCGGCAACACCGATGACGCGCCATGGAAACGAGCGCGTGCCTGACGTAATCGCGATATAATCCGCGCTCTTCACTACTCGGAAATCGCGATCGCCTTCCAGCTTTTCTTCCAGCGGATATGGGGGGAACGTTGCGGCGATGCCGTTTCCGCCCGTTCCGCGCAAGTACAAGCCGGGGTAATCCTCCAAGTCTGATTCCGCGATGGCGACCTTGGCTCCCTCTAACACATCGACGACTGCCGGCAGCGAAGCGATAAACTGGGGAGCGATTTCACTCAGATGTTGCGGAAGATACTTCCGCTCGTTATGCGAAAAGAAACTGTCTTCCTGGGGATAGTAAACAACCAGGTTGCCGGGAAAGTTGAAGCTGGCTTCTTCGCCATAAACTTTCACCTGCTTCTCCGGCAGAGAGGTTTCCAGTCGGTAGGCCGCGCCTTCGTTGTAGGCGCGGAAGACAACCGCGTAGCCGCCTTCCATGGTGAGACGCAACTCATTGTAGTTATCGCGAATCTTGGCAAATTTCTGGCGCACCGTGGGTTCAACGATTTGATCGTAAGAGCGCTGCTTGGCGTCGATAACCTTTGGATCCTCGCCCAGCTTCTTGTGTTCCACGTCGAGCGAGAGCGCGCAGTTCTCGAGCAGCGCGCGGCCTCTCAACAGCACATCGTAGTGAACCCGGTTAGCAGTGCGAATTCTGATTTCGATTCGACCATCGGGCGAACGCAAGTCGTAGCTGGATTGCGCTGCGGCATTTACGGTCAAAATAATCGCGGACACAAGTAGCGACAGCAAAAGAATGGGCTGTACCCTCATCACGTCACCTTTCCGCCGCAACGCATCACGCGCGGCGACACGCCGAATCTTACTCGCGCGCGCGGTGCAATTCAAATGTCGACACTAGCGTGACGCGGAGAAGGCGACTGAGTTAGACTTGGTCAGCGCGGAGCGTACGCAGCCAATGGAGCCATCACCAGATTTCGTCTCGCGCGTCATCGCCGGGGGTTCAGAAGGGGTCGTAGACAGATCCAGACGGGACTTTTTGCGCGCTGCGGCGGCGTTGCTCGTAGGCCTCAATCTGCCGAAGTCGTCCCTGGCTGGCGGGGGCCAACACGGGGCCGGCGGCTCCGGGCAGCGCGCGGTGATTGTCATTTTTGGCGGTGTACGCCACTCCGAGACCTTTTCGCCGGAGGGACTGGAAAACATTCCGCACTTGTCGCGGGACCTGCTTCCCCAGTCCTTGTTCTATCCCAACGCCCGCAATGAAGGTGTGACCGCCCATTTCAACGCCATCTCCAGCATCCTCACGGGCAACTGGCAACGCGTGGATGACTGGGGGAAAATCGCGCCCACCACGCCAACCCTGTTCGAACATTTTCGGAAGCGGCTGGGCGCGGCGCAGAGTGACACTTGGGTGGTAGCCAGCAACAAAGCGCTTACCAGCCTGATCGGCGCCAGTTCTGCCTCGAACTATGGTCCGGTCTACGGTGCGAACGTGGTGTTCCCGAAGCAACTCATGGTAGCGGCCGTAGCTAATGCCCTGCGCGCTGGGCGCAGCCGCAATATGGCGGATCGCGCAAAAATCGAGTCTGAGCTGGAAAACATGCTGGAAGCGGGCAACTATGAAGGCTTGGGCTGGACCGTCTTCGACGCGGCCGACAGGCTTGATCCGCGCGTGCGCGGCATCATTGAGGAGGCGATCACTACTTTTGTGCGCGATGGCGGCCCGACGTCGGGCGACGAACTTACGTTCCTGGTCAGTCGCGAGGTCATGCGAAAATTTTCACCGCGCTTGTTAGTGGTCATCTTTTCGGATGTGGAGGTGGCGCACTTCGGTTCCTACGCGCTCCACGTCGGGGGCATCCGCACCGGAGACCGGCTTGCCTATCAGTTATGGCAGGAGATAGAAGCGAACGCCGAATACAAGGGCAAGACCACGATGGTCGTTTTGCCCGAGTTTGGGCGCGATCCGGATGGATCGACGACCAACGGCTTTTTCAACCATCGCGGCGACACCGACTCAACCCGGTCCACGTGGATGATGGCGCTGGGCGCGGCGGTCAGCAAGCCTCAGATCGTTGAACGGCCCATCCGCCACGTGGATCTCTGCGCCACGCTCGCGGACCTGCTAGGCTGTCCGCCCATGGAATCGCAAGGATCGCGCCTGACGGAGATACGCGTCTGATGTAACTTGTTTCTATCTGCGCTGCGGATTTATTCGGCGCGGTAACAAGCAATATAAGAAGAGGTTGGCGAGTGTCCACGCAGGTCCAGGAAAAGTTGCCGGAGCCACTTCAGGATGCCTTGAACAAGGGCCTGCTGAAGCGCCTGCCCATCACCTTCCTACCCTTTACCCGCCAGCAACTCCGCGACTGGGGCTACCTGTTTCCCTACGAACGCCGCTCGATTCTGCACTTACTACTGTATCTTGCGAGCTTGAACGATGAGCAGCTTGCGTCGCTTTTCCGCGAGGTCATTCAACTCGAGGAGAAGATGGGGGTGCGCGGCTGGCAGTTCTCTACCGATGAGCAAACCATTCAGAATGCTTCCCTCCTCGCCCGCTCGCCCTACTATCAGGATTGGCGCAAAGCGGTGCAGAAGGTTTTCGACGCGGCCGATCAGCATGCCGAGAAAGAAAAGCCTCGCGGCGCCGAAAGCAATCGACTTATTCTGCTGGCGATGCCCCAGCGTCTCCCACTCGATCGCTCAAAGGTCTGGCAGGGATGGCACGGAGTCGGCCGTCCGCTCCGACTCGATCTCGCATTGCCCACATCGTCCGGCGAGACCCAGAGTCCCGCGGAAGCACTTCTCAGCGGCGGTGACGGCGGACGCCTCCTGGAAGTCATTTCGCGCCGGTCCAACGCTTCCCCAGCGGACGCCTGGATCGTGGACGCTGGAACCGGTCTGGTGGATTGTGCGCTGCAGCAGGAACCCTCCGCCGCGGGCGCTCCAACCGCCACTCTGCTCAGCCATGAGCGGCTCGCCACCTTTCGCCAGAACTTCTCGCGCGAAGTGAATACCATGCGCAAGGATCTGGCCGACGCCGACGCCGTGTTCGATCATCTGCGCAAGGCTGATGTCACACCGTGGTGCCCTGCGGAGGTGGCGTCGGCGCCGGTGATTCGCGAGTTCCTGCGGACGCTCTATCTCAGCGGCAACGGAGCGCTAATCTACGGAAATTCTTTCGTGGAGTGGAGCTCCTCGGAAGCGTTTCGTCGCGCGCGGCCTTCATTCCTGATGGCGCAGTTCGGGGTACGCAGCAAGCCCAAGCCGTTCACCAGCGTGGCCGTGTTCGAGAACCCGGATGAGGTGAACCCGCTTCCTGCCGTCGACGACTTGCCGGGCAGCGCCTTGGACGCGCAGGAACTTGCATTGTATGTATGGCTGGCCGCCAGTCGTTATGACGAGTATCGGCGTAACACGGTCTGCCTCTGTATGGCCGAGAATCTGTCGGAGGCGTATGTCGTCGCTCCGCCGGAATTTGCGCTGTGGCGTGAGACCGAACCCGTCCCCCTGAACCGGCTTCGCGCTGCGCTGATTCACTGGCTGGCGGACGAACATCCTGCCGACTCCTAGCACGCCTCCGTTTTCCAGAACGGCTACTGGTTGACGCCGCTGGACAGAAAGCCTCCGTCCACGACCAGAGTCTGCCCGGTAACGAAGGAGGAGGCATCGGAGGCAAGGTAGACCGCAGCTCCGACGAGCTCGTCGGTCTTGCCGAAGCGGCCCATGGGCGTCCGAATCAGCAGCTCCCGGCCGCGCGGCGTGTTGTCGAGCAGTTCCGTATTCATGGGCGTGCGGAAGACGCCGGGCACAATGGCGTTCACCGTAACGCCCCGCTTCGACCACTCGACGGAAAGCGAGCGCGTCAGGGAGGCAACGCCTGCCTTGCTGGCCGCGTAGGCGGCGACTTCGCTGAAGGCAACAAAACTGTTGAGCGAAGCGATGTTGACAATGCGGCCATAGCCACGATCCAACATGTGTTTGCCGAAAATCTGGCAAGCGCGCAGCGTCCCGGTGAGGTTCGTGTCCAGGATGTCGGCCCATTCTTCTTCGGGCATGGTGAGCGTGGCCGTCCGCTTGGTCTTCGCGGCACAGTTGATGAGGATGTCGACTTTGCCAAAGCGTTGGAGTGAGGCAGCCAGCAGCTGTTCGAGCGAAGCGCGGCTGCGCAGATCCGACGAGAGGCGCAGTGTCTGGCGTCCGCGCCGTTCGATCTCGGCAGCGGTTTCTTCGACCAGTTCCGGACGGCGCGCCGACGCGATCACATCGGCGCCGGCATCGGCGAGGCCAAGGCTCAGGGCACGCCCGATTCCGGAGGTGCCTCCGATCACAACGGCGGTTTTGCCGGTAAGGCTAAAGATATTGGTCGTCATTCGTTTCTCTGCTCCGCTTGCGATCTCGCGCAGCCGGACAAAAGCAGTGAACTCTACCGCTCGATGCGCGCCGATCCGCCTTTGGCGAGGGCTCGCACCTGATCCACAGTCGCCATGGTTGTGTCGCCGGGAAAGGTGGTCAACAACGCACCGTGCGCCCATCCCAGTTTGAGGGCTTCCCCGGGCGCTTCACCGGTCAGCAGGCCGTAGATGAAGCCGGACGCAAAGCCGTCCCCGCCTCCCACTCGGTCCGCCACCTCCAACTCTGCCGTCGGCGCAGTGAAAGTCTTGCCGTCGATCCAGGCAACCGCGCTCCAGCTATGGCGGCTGCTCGAGTGCACCTCGCGCAGCGTGGTGGCCACCACTTTCACTTGGGGATGCTTCTTCGCCACTTTGCCGATCATACCGAAGAAGACGCTGGGATCGAGTTTCGACTTGGCCGCGATTTCCGGCCCCTGGATGCCCAACCCCTTTTGCAGATCCTCTTCGTTGCCCAGCAGCACATCGACGTTCTCCACAATGCGCCCGATGATTTCCACGGCGCGCTCGTTGCCGCCGGAAATTTTCCACAACTTCTCGCGAAAGTTGAGATCGAACGACGTGATTGCGCCTGCCGCCTTGGCTTCCTTCATCATTTCCGCAGCGAGTTCCGCCGTCGTCGGCGAAAGCGCCGCAAAAATCCCACCGCTATGCACCCAGCGGACGCCTCCATCAAAGATCGCCTTCCAGTCGAAATCCCCCGGCTTCAGTTGCGCCGCGGCCTCATTCGCCCGGTTGTAAAAAACCACCGGAGCGCGCAGACCAAATCCACGGTCGCTATACACCGCGGCCATATTGGGGCCGGTAACACCGTCGTGCTTGAAACGCTTATAGAACGGCCTCACGCCCATCGCGCGGACGCGTTCGGCAATCAGGTCGCCGATCGGATAGTCGGACATGGCCGACGCAATTCCCGTCTTCAGGCCAAAACAATCCGAAAGGTTGGCAGCCACATTGAACTCGCCGCCGCTGACGTGAATCTTGCACTCCGTCGCCTTGCGGAAAGGAATGATCCCCGGATCCAGCCGGTGCACCAGCGCTCCCAACGATAGAAAATCCAACTGCGCATCCTTGCGAATCTTCAACCCACCACCCATCGGTCGCTCACTCCTTTCACAATTTACCGCGGTACGCCCACAGCCCTAACCCTGGATTTGCGATGAAAAAGATCTCTTCGCCACCAATCCGATTGTAGCCATGACGGAGCTTCCGCGGGTCGTAGCGCGCGAGCATGGTTCTCAAATCGCCGTATTCGAAGCCAACGCTTTCAACTTCTTCCTTGCTGAGATGCCCGGGGCACCACCGAATCGTGAAGCGCTGTTCGGAAGATCCGTGAATAAGATGCGCGGCGGCGCTCAGATCGCCGGCGAGATCCGCATTGGCACTCACCGCCCGGAGCGTCGTCGGAGTTCCACGATAGCCGTACTTGCGGATCAGCGCGTCGATAGCCGCGTCTTCGCCAAATTCCTTGACGCCCGGCGCGAGGATGATCAACTCCGCGCCGTCGGCCAGTGCCATGCGTGTACGGTAGATAGCCTTGTTGCCCAGCCATGTGCTGTGAAATTCATGCGGGTCAAGATAAACGACGGCCTTCTGGATCGGCGTGTCCAGCGTCTCGATGTTTACTTTCACACTCAGTTCGGCGGCGCGGTGAAAGCACTCGACGTCATCGCCGATGAAAAGGCCGCGCACTGCCAATCGTTCGTCCGCTCCGTCCCCCATGCGCCCGATCACCGTGAGCACGTAAACGATGGGCAGATTTCGCAGAAAATGATCGGAGGCGTAATTGAGAACCTCGCGCACGGGATTTTCAGCGTGGCCCATGATGCGCTCCATCCCATACACTGCGCCCAGATAATGGCTGCGGTTGATTCCATCGCGGCCCCCGGTGCCGACGAGAATGTTCTTGTTGTAATTGGCCATGCCAATCACTTCATGGGGCACGACCTGGCCGATGGAGAGGATGAGATCAAAGCCACCACGCGCAATGAGCCGGTTCACCTGTGCCGGCCATGCATAGTTCAGCTTGCCTTCCGATTGCTGATGAATGAACTCCGCCGGAACTTCGCCGAGGGTCTCGACATCCGTTCGCCAGTTGTGGACGTGGAAAAGCTGTTGCGGCATGGCTCCGAACATGCGCGCGATCTGGTCGGGCTGCATGGCGGTATGTGTGCCAAGCGCCGGCAGAACCGCCTGCATCCGATTGCCGTAATATTCCCACGCATAGCGGGTCAGTTCGCCGGCGCGCGAGTGCAGGCGGCTTTGGTCAGGCGGCACGGCGAGCACGCGATTCCGTTGGCCGAGTTTCGCCACGCTTTCCGTCAGCAGCTCTTTCAACTGCGGGAACAAATCGGCTTCGATACCGCCCGTGGCGCAGTAAAGGCTCATGCGGTGAATTCCACTTTCTTTAGTCCGGGAGCAAGCAGGCACAAAACGACCAGCGCCAGGAGATACGCGCTCGCGGCGATGCCGAAAAGACTGGCATAGCTGTGCGTCAGTTGCAGAATGTGGCCTGCAAAGAACGCGAAGATTGCGCCGCCGACCGATCCTGCCATGCCGCCGATGCCGACGACCGCCCCCACCGCACTGCGCGGAAACATGTCCGATGATGTGGTAAAGAGATTGGCCGACCATCCCTGGTGCGCGCCCGCCGCCAAGCTGAGCAGCGCGATGGCGGCCCACTCCGACTTGAGGCTCGTGGCAGTGAATATGGGAACGACCAGGCAAGCGCAGAACAGCATCGCCGCAAGACGCGCGTAGTTGGACGAGAGTCCCAGCCGGCGAAAAGGCGCGGGCAGCCAGCCTCCGCCGATGCTCCCAACGGCCGAGACGTTATAGACAATAATGAGCGGCAGCCCAAGATGCGAAAGATCCAGATTGAATCTCGAACTGAAGTAAGACGGCAGCCAGAACAAATAGAACCACCAGATCGGATCGGTAAGGAATTTCGCGGTCGAAAACGCCCAGGTTTGGCGGCAGCCGAGCAACCGGCGCCAGGGCACAATGGGAGACGGGCCCATCTCCACGGCCGCTTCTTGGTAAATGTGCCGCAGTTCGGCGCTCGTAAGCGTAGGGTGTTCGGTGGGCTTGCGGTAATTGCGGAGCCACCACAAAATCCAGAGCGCGCTGAAGAGACCAGTCGTCAGAAAGGCCGCGTGCCAACCATAGCGCAGAGTCACCCAGGGCACGATCGCCGGAGCCAGGATCGCTCCGACATTGGCTCCCGAGTTGAAAATGCCCGTAGCCAGTGAACGTTCATTCTGCGGGAACCACTCGGCCACGGTTTTGATTGCCGCCGGGAAGTTTCCGGATTCGCCGAGCCCGAGGAAGAAGCGCGCAAAGCCAAACTCCATCGCTGTGCTGGCCAGAGCATGGCCCATTGCGGAAAGGCTCCAGACGGCCATCATCAACATGTAGCCGATGCGCGTTCCGAGTTTATCGATCAGCCGCCCGGCGGCGAGCAGGCCCAGCGCGTAGGCGATCTGAAAGGCATCGACAATGTAGCCATAACTCACCTCCGTCAAGCCGATGCTCTGCTGTAGGGTGGGCTTGAGGATCGCGATCACCTGGCGATCCATGTAGTTGATCGACGTGGCAACGAACAGCATGGCGCAGATCGTCCAACGCACCCGTCCAAGCCGTGTGCCGAAGGATGAGTCGGGAGATGTGCCGCTTTCTATTCGGTTGTCGATTTCTGCTCGATCTGCCATTTTCGCGTTCGTTACAACTTATATGTCTCTTTCACCAACCCATAGGCGAGGTCGTGTGCCACTTCCACAGCCTCTTCTTCCTCCAGTCGGTGCTCGGCGACAAGCTTCGCCAGGAAGGCGCAATCCACTCGCCGCGCCACATCGTGCCGCGCCGGAATCGAAAGGAAGGCCCGGGTGTCGTCGTTGAACCCCACCGTATTGTAGAAGCCCGCCGTCTCCGTCACGCGTTCGCGGAAACGCATCAGCCCCTCCGGACTGTCGTGAAACCACCACGGCGGTCCCAGCCGCAGGCACGGATAGTGCCCGGCCAGCGGAGCCAGTTCCCGGCTGTAGGTCGACTCATCCAGCGTGAAAAGAATGATCGTCAGCTCGCGCTCATTGCCAAACTGGTCGAGCAGCGGGCGCAGCGCGTCCACATAATTCGTGGGCATCGGAATGTCCGCGCCCACGTCGCGGCCGTAGCGCTCATAGAGCTCGCGATTGTGGTTGCGCGCGCTGCCCGGATGAATCTGCATGACCAACCCGTCTTCGACGCTCATCCGCGCCATTTCGGTCAACATCTGCGCGCGGAATAGTTCATGCTGCTGGGCATCAGTGTTACCGGCAAGCACTCGATGAAAAAGCTCCGCAGACTCTGCCGCGGAAAGATTTGCGGTTCGTGCGCTGGGATGCCCGTGGTCGGTTGCCGTGCAGCCGAGTTCGCGGAAGCGGTCGCGCGTCTTGCGCAGCGCGTTCAGGTAACCCGCCCACGTCGACGTGTCTTCCCCGGTCTTCTCGCCGAGCTTCGCGATATTGTCCGCAAACCCCGCAAACTCAGGATCGACAACCGGGTCAGGCCGAAAGGTCGGTAGAATCCTTGCCTTCCAGTTCGATTCCCATATGGCCCTGTGATCGGCCAGCGAATCGAGCGGGGAGTCGGTCGTTGCCAGCACTTCCAAATTAAAACGCTCGTAAAGAGCGCGGGGCAGGAACTCCGGCGTCCGCAGCTTTTCCGAGATGGTGTCGAAATACAGATCGGCGGTCCTTTCTGACAGCCGATCGTTCAGCCCGAAAAGTTCCTGGAAGGCAAAGTCCAGCCACAAGCGTGTCGGCGTTCCGCGGAACAGGTAATAGTGGCGAGCGAAAATGTGCCAGACTCTCCGCGCATCCTTCAGCTCCGGCTGCCCCAGTTCGAGTTCCTCAAACGAGACTCCCTGGCTGTAGAGCATGCGATAGATGTAGTGGTCGGGCTGCACGAAGAGCTTTGCCGGATCGGGGAAAGGCTCGTTCCGGGCAAACCATGCCGCTTGCGTATGCCCGTGTGGACTAACGATAGGCAACGAACGGACCTGCTCATAGAGCGTCCTGGCGATCTTTCGTGCACTGGGTTCGGCAGGGAACAGACGGTCTTGATGGATCAGCATGACTCCGACTCCACCTTCTTGCTTCGCATCGGCGAACGGCGTTGCAGTAGCGGCGATGCAACCTGACCACCAGCATACACGCGCTCCTCCTGGGCGCGAATCTCAATACGGCGGACTTGCCTTGACACAGGGATGGCAATGGCCTAGTCTGCGAACCGACAAGCGAATCCAGCAATTAACAAAGGCGGAATGAATGAAGAAAGCGATGTCTGCCGCGCGAGGAATGCGAGCGCGGATGCGTTCCCGTGCGCTACTAGCTTATTGTTTCGTCGTCCTAACGGTCCTGGCACCGGTCGGAGTCAGGGCGGCGGATAGTTACGAAGTGACCGTCGAACGAGGCGTGCCCGCGAAGATGCGCGACGGCGTCACGTTGCGCGCAGATATTTGCCGCCCCAAGGCAGACGGCAAGTTTCCGGTGCTGTTGACACGCACCCCCTATGACAGAAACGGATCGGCAGACTTTTGCCTGAGGGCTGCGGCACGCGGCTATGTAGTGGTCACACAGGACGTTCGGGGAAGATACGCCTCGGAGGGTGATTGGTATCCCTTCAAGAACGAATCTCAGGACGGCTTCGACACGGTTGAATGGGTGGCTGCTCTTCCCTATTCCAACGGAAAGGTCGGGATGTTCGGTGGTTCCTACGTCGGCGCGACGCAGTATCTGGCGGCCATTGCCCAGCCGCCCCATCTCGCCGGTATTTGTCCCAACTTCACGGCGTCCAACTATCACGACGGATGGACCTACCAGGGCGGTGCGTTCGAGCAATGGTTCAACGAGTCGTGGACGACGGGATTGGCGGAGAACACCATGAGCCGCCGCGTAGAATCAAGCAATGACGCGGTGGGTTGGACTCAAACCCTGCCGCTGCGTTCGTATCCCATCCTCGAAACACCCCCGGCTGCAGGGCTGGCGCCTTATTTCACCGACTGGCTCGCGCATCCCGACTACGACGACTACTGGAAACGGTGGTCGATCGAAGATCACTACGCGAACGTTCAAGTTCCGGTATTCAGCCTGGGCGCGTGGTACGACATTTTTCTGGGCGGGACGCTAAGGAATTATTCGCGCCTCAAGAACGAGGCCGGCACGGAGGCAGCGCGCGGCGGCCAGCGACTGATGATTTACGTTGGCGGCCATGCCGGCGGATGGAGTGAGGCAAAAGTTGGCGACGTCGATTTCGGAAACAAGTTGCCGTTCGATCTGGATGAAGCGATGCTGCGCTGGTACGACACTCTCCTGAAAGGCACAGCGAATGCATCGGACCACGAAAAACCGGTGAAGATCTTCGTCATGGGCAAGAACGACTGGCGCGAAGAAGATGACTGGCCGCTGCCGCGCGCAAAGGCAACGCGGTACTACCTGCACTCGGCCAAACCCGCGAATGGTCTTGAAGGAGGCGGCACGCTAAGTACAACCGCGCCAACCGAGGAGAAGCCCGACCAATACATCTACGATCCGAGCGACGCGGTCCCCACGATTGGCGGGCCTCTTTGTTGCGGTCCGCTGCCGACGGGGATCGGTCCCGAGGACCAGCGGCCTGCAGAAGCGCGCGGCGATGTGCTCGTATTCTCGTCGCCAGCATTTACCCAGAACACCGAAGTCACGGGCCCGATTTCACTCGACCTGTATGTCAGCAGTTCTGCGGTCGACACGGATTTTACCGGGAAACTGGTGGACGTCTGGCCGAACGGATTTGCCCAGAATTTGACGGAAGGCATTTTGCGCCTCCGCTACCGCAATTCGCAGGAAAAACCGGAACTGGGAAATCCCCGGGAGATCTATCACATCACCCTGGACCTTTGGGCGACGAGTAACGTCTTCCTGCCCGGACATATATTGCGCCTTGAGGTCTCCAGCAGCAATTTCCCGCGATTCGATCGAAACCTCAATACGGGTGAGGATCAGTCGCGTGGAACGCACGGGGTGAAAGCAACCAACGTCATTTACCACGACAAGTCTCGGCCTTCGGCTCTGGTTCTCCCGATCGTGCCGTGACGAGTAACTCAAAGCGCCAGTGCGACTGGCTAAGTTAGTGCGCGGAGTTCGGGTAACTGAAATCGAAAACGTAGCTCCCGGAGCCGGCTTCCGCGAACACCGCATCATCGCTTTGCCGCGCGCCCGAAATCCCCGGACTCGACTGCAGAGGTTTCCCGTTCTCCGTCACCTGTTCCAGCTTGGCTTTGGGCAGCCGTACGGTAGCAGTTGTGTTCGCGGGAACCTCGACTCGCAGCGTCATCTTCCCGTCCTTCAGTTCCCATGACGAAGCGACTTTGCCGTACATACTGTGCACCGAAGCTTTCGCCATGCTCAATCCTCCGCCGGGATGCGGCTGGATCAGGATGTGTTTGTAGCCCGGTTGCTTGGGGTCGATCTCAATCCCCGCAATTACGCTATACATCCACTCGCCAATCGCACCGTAGGCGTAGTGATTGAACGAATTCATTCCGCTGTCCTGGAAAGATCCGTCCGGCTTGATGCCATCCCATCGCTCCCAGATAGTGGTGGCGTCCTTCGTCACCGGGTACAGCCATGAGGGATACTCTGTCCGGTTCAGCAGCATATAGGCTTCGTCGAAATATCCGTAGTCGCTCAGCACCTGGCAGATCAGGGGCGTGCCCAGAAAACCCGTCGTGATGTGCTTGAACGCGCGGACATCCTCGGCTAAACGTTCGGCTGCCTCCTTGCGTTGCGACTGCGGCAAGAGATCGAAAGCCAGGGCAAGCGCATATGCGGTCTGGGTGTTGGAAGAAAGCCGCCCATTCGGAGTGACGAACTCTTTTTGGAAGGCAGCCCGTATGCGATCAAGCAGTCCGGCATAGAAAACGGCGTCTTCCTTCTTCCCCAGGACTTCGGCGGTGGCGCGCAGCAAGTCGGTGGAGCGGGCAAAATACGCGGTCTGGATTAAGTCCTTGTCGGTAGTGGCTCCAGGATAATCCGATTCTGTTGTGGCGAAAGCGAGCCAGTCCCCGAAGCTAAATCCACTGCTCCAGATGAATCGGTCGCCCGCTTCGCGCCGCATGTATTCCACCCAGGCCTTCATGCTGGGATATTGCTCCTCCAAAATGCGCCGGTCTCCATACGAAAGATAAAGCGTCCAGGGCAGCACCGTCGCTACATCGGCCCAGCCGGCCGAGGCGGACTCTCCCTTGCGCGTCTTATGCGAAAGAATGTTCGGAATCACATGCGGCACGGCCCCGTCGTCTTGCTGATCGAGGGCAACATCCTTCAGCCACTTGGTATAGAAGGCGGCGGAGTCGTGATTAAAACCTGCCGTCATTGAAAACACTTCAGCATCTCCGGTCCAGCCCAGTCGCTCATCGCGCTGCGGGCAATCCGTAGGCACGTCAACAAAGTTTCCCTTCTGCCCCCAGACGATGTTGTGCTGCAACTTGTTCAGCAGCACATTCGAAGTTTCGAAGGTGCCGGTAGGATCGATCGCCGAATGAACCACAACCCCGGTGAAAGCATCGAGAGTGAGTTCTCCGGGCCATCCGTCGACCGCCACATAGCGGAAGCCCTGAAACGTAAAGTGTGGTTCGAAGGTTTCGACGCCTTGGCCTTTTGCGGTGTAGCGATTGGTCTCCTGGGCCGCCCGCAGATTCTCCGTGTAGAGATTGCCTTTGCTGTCGAGAACCTCGGCATGACGCAGCGTGATCGTGGTGCCGTCCGGCGCCGTCACCCGGAATCGCACCCAACCCACCATGTTCTGTCCCATATCGAGCACGGTGTCGCCGTTTGGAGTCTTGATTACTTTGACCGGCTTGACTTCTTCAATCGCCAGCACCGGCGGCCCAGCCGGAGCCACCAACTTTGCCTTGGGCGAGTCGAGCAACGTTACGTCCTTCCAGTCCTTGTCATCGTAAGCAGCGTCGCTCCATCCGGCGCGTTCCAAACGCGCATCGTAAGTCTCGCCGTTGTAGATATCGGACGTCAGAATGGGGCCGGTCGTCGCCTTCCACTTCTCGTCAGTACCGATGACTTCCTGTTTGCCATCCTTATATGTAATGACCAACTGCGCCAGCAAAGCCAACTTCGTTCCGTAGGAATTGCGGTTGTGCCCCCATGCCATGTTTCCCCGGAACCAGCCATCACCGAGCAGAGCGCCCAGGCAGTTCTTTCCCGGTTTCAACTGCGCGGTGACATCATAGGTCTGGTACTGATAACGAAAATCATAGGCGGTCCATCCCGGCGTGAAGTATTGGTCGCCAACCCGCTTGCCGTTCAGCTCCAATTGGTATAGCCCCATCGCCGAGGCGTAGAGCCGGGCGCTGGCAATATTCTTCTTCCCTTCAAAGACGCGGCGCAGCAGCGGCGCAGGGTTAGACTTCGCCGGATCTTCCTGCACATTGGGAGTGATCCAGCGGGCCTTCCAGTCGGAGGCTTGCAGTAATCCCATTTCCCAATAAGCCGGCTCGCTCCACGCCGAGGTGCGGCCCTGATTGTCCCAGACCTGCACCTGCCAGTAATAGCGCTGGCCGGTTTGCAAAACCGGTCCCTGATAGACAACTTGAATGGAAGCATCCGACGTTTGCTTGCCCGAGTCCCACAGCAACCGGCTCTTTGCCAAATTCGCGGCGGAAGCCGCCACGCGAATTTGGTACGCAGTCTGAGCCGTTCCTCGTTCCGATGAGACGATCTCCCAGCTCAGGCGAGGTTGTAGAACGTCAATCCCGACGGGGTTGGATTTGTACTCGCAGCGCAAGTTGGTAAGAGTCAGCGGCGTGGCAGCCAGACTCAAAGAAGCAATAAAGAAGATGATGACACCGGCACAATACTCAAAGACGTTGCTCAAACGCATGACGACCTCTCCCATGTTGGTGACGGCAGCGTTTCGATTTGCGATTCGACGCCGGGATCATTTCACACGCGGTACTCAAAGTCCATGCGCCGCAGGATGACAGTCGAAAATCTCGATTTCCCCAAATCTTGTCAACCCCCCATTTCGACGATTTCCCCCATAACTCATTGCATCGGCTGGCAAAATAAAGTTCGAAAAGTTGGCGGGGTGGGTGGGTCGAAATTGCTATAATTGAACTAGAGGTAAGCAAAGGGTGCGGATTCACTCCCCGCGCCCTTTTTCCTTGGGTGTCCTGAAGCCCTTGTCCCAGGCCGGTCGGTAGCTGGGTTTTACCGATGACTGACGGCTGAAAGCTGACGGCTGCCCCTAACTCCTTATTCCAGAATATTTTAGGTGTAAGTCCTTTAGATTCAAAGACCGAATCAAAAAACTCCCGCTAACCCCATGATTCCATTAGATAGAGGGGGGAGGGGGGTGGGGGTACTGGTGGTAAATACCGTCCCGAACCCGGGTTGGATCGCTATGGATCGAAGTGAGGATTGCCCCGGCCGCTTGTGTGTGCGTGAGAACTCATTTTCGGGCAACTTGGCGGGAACCTGATGTTCGAGAATCCAGCCCCAGAGGGGCGACCCAGCTTAGCCCAGCGCTTCAGCGCAGGGAAAAGTGGAAGAAACGACCAAAGTCCCGGAGGGACGACCCCGTTCTCACGCACACTCCGCTTGCCCAGAAAAAGCCCATTACCCTTTCAAGGGCAATGCGCCCCGGCCAGCCGCGTTCCACTGTTGGCGCATGAAACTGGTGAGTGCGTTGCGATCGCGAAATGCTTCGGTGCCACCTTCCTTAGTGGTTGAGTACGCTCCCGCCAAATTGGCGAAGGCCAGGCAATCCTCCAGTTTTGCTTTCCGCAACAGTTGGTGGATGAACCCCGCATCGAAACTGTCTCCGGCGCCGACGTCGTCTACCGTCTTCACGGTTGGAGGTATCAGGCTCGACTGCTCCTGCCCGGACCGGCAGATGGCAGCCGCAGCGCCACGCTTCACTACTACGACCTTCGCCAGCCCAGCGAGTATGTTAATGGCTTGGGAAAGATCTTCCGTGTGCGCAATCTTCTTCGCCTCACGGTCGTTCGGAAGAAAGACGTCCACATACTTGAGCACTTCCAACAAGTCCCGATCCCACTTGTTTTCGGGGTCGTCGTTGGTATCGAGTGACGTGGACAATCCCGCAGCTTTCGCTTGGCGGAACAGATCCAGGATTCGCGGGCGCAACGCCCGGTGCAGATAAAACGACGAGACGTGCAGGTGCCGCGCCGACCGGACGTATTCCATGTCGATGTCGGAATACTGCATCTCAAACATAGTGCCAGGAAATGTGAGGATGTAACGGTGCTGTAAGTAGGGCAAGGCAACGGTTAGCCCCGTCGGTGTCCGCCCGGCTGCCTGCTTTACGTGGCTTACGTCAACCCCGGCAGCCGCCAGCCGTTCCAGTGCCATTTTTCCCAGCGGGTCTCCGCCCGTTTTCGAGATGAAACCGACCTTAGTTCCGAGCATGGCCAGGTTATGGGCAAAAATCGCGGACGAACTGCCCAGCGTGAGCGACAGACCAGTAGCCAATAGCTCGCGATCCAGTATCAGATCCTTGGGCAACCCGTAGAGGATCAGATCCAGATTGATTTCACCGACCACGCATATGTCCAGTACCGGCATCTTTGTCCTCATTCCAAGTGCGCTTGGGATTTAAGACTCAGTAATCAACCCATAGCAGATCTGCACGGGGTCGCGTTTCTAGGTCTCTGACCGCTTGTTGATGGATCAACTTCGGGTGCCCCAGGTCCCGCTTTTGGGACCTGGGATCGGATGGTGCCCAATTGCGAAGCACACAATCACGCGGTCAGAAGACCTAGTCGCTCTGTTTCTAGTCGATCCACAGATAACACCGCACCGTAAGCATCATACCTTTCTACCCATTCCACATGCTGTCGCGTAGCAACGCAGCACCAACTGAATATGATACCGGATGATTGCCCCCGGCTCGTTCTCCATTTGTTCCGCCCTGATTGCCTCGTACTCCTGAGGCAGATACTGGCTGATGAGTGTCAACGGGGCCGAATACGTTGTGAGGTTCTCGATTAGCCGTTCGATCTCTTCCTGAACCGCGGTTTCGTGCCAATAGTACCGGCAGCGGTCGCTATAACTGTAGGCCCGCGAGAAGCGCAACTCATGTTCATCCCCGTGATAGTAGGAGCGCCAATGCGAAGGGTCCTTCAGCATGACCTGATCGAGCGCCTCTCGCACCTGCGACAGTCTGAGGCCTTTTCGTCCGGCAACCAGCTCTCGTTCGATCGCACTCAAGGAGAACACGGCTTCCCGAAACGCAAAAGTCAACCAGGGACCCACTTTCAGGATGGCGAAGTGGTCTTCTACCATCCCCGCCAGAGCACTGAGAGGCTGGTAGTCCGTGGAATGTGCTTCGTATACGAGCGCGGGACTCTGTGGCAATCCCGCCGACAGTGCACGCGCCTTGCTGCGATCGTATTCAAATACGACGTTGTCCCCGAACTCCACTCCTGGCTGCACCACAACCGCGATCACTCTCTGCCAGGCAGCGGACAGGCCTCTCTCCGCAAAGGCCGCTTGAAAGACCTGCAAAGTCTGGTGGAGGCTCTCGATCGTGGTCACGGCAGGAGGCGTACCCTCAGCCGACTCACCCCCTGGAGCGGGGACTTCGGTCCCAATGACATACAAAGGAAGGTCGGCGCCGGGCGGCAAGTCCTTCAGCGCCGCTTCAGCAGCCTCGCAAAGTACAGCGGCCCGTCGCGCAACGATGTGCTCAGGGAGGATCTTGGGGTCATCGGCACACGCCATACTCGCATCAAGATGGATTTTCCCGTACCCGGCCAGCACACACGCGCGGACTAGTTCGCCAGCCTCCCTCAACGCGGACTCTGATGCCGCTGCCCTCCACGGAAATGGCCCGAGATGATCCCCACCAAGCCGTATTCGCTCTCTGGGGAGCCCCAGGCGTCGCGCCGCTGAGTGCACAAAATCTGCGAACTGGCTCGGCGTCTGTCCAGTGTAACCGCCCAGTTGATTGACCTGACTCGAAGTGGACTCCACCTGCAGGATAGAATCATCTTCCTTGGCCTGCTCGATGGCCGCGTCGATAACCCAGGGATGCGCGGAGCAGACCGCATAGACACCCCCTTTCCCCGAGAGGCGATTGCGGATCGCGACATCCTGCAGGCTGGTGTTGGAGGTCACGGCTTAGTTTCATCCCTCGTGTCTTTCGGCCCGGCGGGCTCGAACCAGACCACCGCCCCCTTGTCGATCTCCGGCAGATCGAAGTGCGTGCCCCCGTTTTCGAAACGACCGGTAATCGTGGTCTCCTCGCCGAGAAATGGCAGGAGGTGCCCTCGCACCTTGCCCGGCACAGTTACCTCGGCGTGTTTCTCGGGAGTTTGCACAGCGTTTTCTTTGGAGCGCAGACCCTGGAAGTTGGCGAAAAACACGTGCGGTGCCCCGTCCACGGACGCGATCTGCGCCGCAACCATCGCCGATGCCTTCACTCGAATCTCGCCCGCACCCAAGCCGTCCAGAAACCGCTTTTCACTGTCGGGTGAGCAATCTTCAAAGTGACTTTCTGCCCGCGCGATGTAGGTAGCTCCCGGCGAATCCGCGAGGTGGGCTACGTTGGTCTGCCCCTGCAACTCTTCGCTCAAAGTGCCGGTGGCGACAATTTTTCCACCGCTTCCGGCATACTCTCGCAAGGCAGCCGTCTCCTCCTTCGAAAGGATGCGCACGTCCGGCAGAATCAAAGTCTTCCCGCGGAATGAACCCAGCGTCCTCGGCGTTACGATCTGATACTCGCGATGGCTCTGTATCAGGAGCAAGAGCGTGCCTTGGTAAGAACTAAGAAATTCTTTTGTGAAGTAGTTGCGCGTAGCCGGAGAGAAGTAGACGCCAACCGGATCAATCGCCGTCCGCGGATGATAGAACGTCTTCTCGTGCGCAGCAATCCATGCGAACACTTGCTTGCGCGTCGCCATGTCGTTCGAGCCCGACATGACATGCGTCGCCGCATCCCACACATTCGCTCCCGCCATGACCTCCGACATGAAGAGGTTCCGCATCGGCTCAGGAGCGCTGACCTTTTTATCGCCATCCCACGAGTAATTCAAGATCCAGGTCGCCTTGCCCTCGGCAAACGCGCGGAATGTCTGCATGCCGATCTGGTAACGGAACCAGTCGAACGGTGTCCGGGAAGCCGCCATGTGATCCCCAACGCCAAACTCGTACTCGTGGGCAATGGCATCGTTCACTGCATACAGGCTGTACACATCCGCGCCCACGCGCACCGCTTCTTCCTCAATGCCCGGGTAAATCTCCGGAATCGTTTTGATCTGCGGATTCACAGCCTTCGCTGTCTGGTCGATCTCCCGCATGAAATCGGTCAGCGACTGGATTCGAAAATCGACCCACCGGCGAAAATTCGGATCCGAGAAATCGCCCAGCTTCAGGTCGTGCCGTGCGTCGAGTCCAGTCTGCTTACGAAAGGCCGCCACGGTTTCGTCGTCGAAGCTGGCCCAGGTGTCTTCCCAGCCATCGAAGTGCGTCATCCAGTACGGAATGTCGACGTAGATTCCGTCAATGCCGGTCGCGGCGATCTGCCGCACGCGCTCCATATAGATCTTGCGCCACTCCGCCGCGTAGGGGCTGATCCACACATCCTCGTCGCCTTTTGCGATCCAGAAGGCATCACCGCCGCCAAAGACCGCGGGTTCTCCCGTGATCTTGCGCTGCAACCACTCCGGATGGTCCTTGACCACCGAATGCGGCGATTGCGCGGCGTTGGCCGTGATGCACTCCAACCCCGCGATGTACACGAATGCGTGGTTTCCCGCCTTGTGAGCACGTTCGGCTACGGCACGAATCGCGGCGAGTTTCTCCTCCGGATGCAGGAAGCTCTCGTAGCGACCCGGGATGTCGTTATCGACCTCGATGCCGAAGACGTGGCTATCCTGCGCATTTCGTACGATCTGGTCGGCGTTGTTGCTCTGCAGCCCGTACGCCGCGATGCGCACAAAATTCGTCCAATTCTGCTCCGGTGAGTCGGGAGCAGCGGCCAACATTACAGCAAACAGCATCAGAAAGAAGATGGCTAGACAGCTTTTTCGTTTCATGCCTGGTCCTCGTTATGAGTATGGTGATTGCGATGTCTGTTACTACGACGCACGATTCCGCCATCCCGGTGCTGCTGACCATGGGTGCTAGGAACACCCATGTCAGTTTGACGCTGCGTTCGACGGCCGGTCTCGGCCAGAACGACGAAACGTGTGGGGTGCCGACAACTGGTTCGCCCCAACACCGGCCTTACGCTTTCTCATAGTTGCTTCCCGACTACTGCGGATGGTTGGTAATGTCGAAAACCAGCCCGGTGTTGCTCAGGCTAAGCGGCAAGACGTAGCTGTCATACGTCGGATGACCGGCAGCGTTCAAGGCACGGATCTGAAAGCTCAGAGCCTTCGTGCCGCCGACGCCCGCCGTGTCGAAGCTTGCGGCCTGTACGCCGGGATCGAGGACGTCGAGCGTGGCATTCGCGGCGACTTCCGTCCAGTTCCAATCCGTGCCTGCACCCGCGTATTGCCACAAACGAGCGGTGCCACCCTCGGTTTCGAACATGTATTCCGCGCCAACGACAATGCCGCCGCCGTTGTACCCGGTCTTCGAATTCTGATCGGTGTCGAGAAATATCTGCCAATTCGCGCTCGCACCGCCCCAACGAATCGAGGTGCGCCCCCGCATCCGGGCGCCCTGGTCATCGAATGAGTCCCGCCATGCGCTGGCAAACGGCGCCTGCACGCCCTGCTGTTCCACCGCCTCCGCTTCCGCCTTCCAGTATTGCGGTGGGCTGTCGTACGGATTCCCTGTTTCCTGCGTCAAGTAAACCCAACCGGCGTTGCGCTGCTTGGCCAGTTCTAACGCGGCCGGGAGCTGGTCCGCGCTCATGCCATAGACGATGTGCCAGAACCGGTCGGGCGGATACTTGTGCACCCACGCATAATCCACATAGTAGTTTTGATAAGCTGCCAAGCCCTGGTCTTCCCAGTTCATCAGGATGTTCGTGATTCCCATCCAGCAGTCGCTGGGGCTGTACGTTCCCGGATTGAGCACCGTGATCCGCGCGCCCGCCTTCTCGCGAACGTAGTTTGTCAGTGACTCGTAATACGAGAACTGCGTGGAGAAGAATGGATTGTTGGCATTGCAGTCCGTCGGTGTCTCATCGAAGAAGATGCCATCGATTAGATAGTTGCGGTACACTGCATCGATCTTTCGCCGGATAATATTCGGATCGCGCGCGCCGTAGCCTGTGTATGTATATCCGATCACGAAGATGCCGCGCTTCCGGGTGGCGCGGATCGCCCGGTCTACGCTCGCGTAGTAACCCTCATCGTCGCCGTTGTCGAGGTTGACGATCATGATGCCGATGGCCTTGGCCCCCGGCGCCGCCCACCCAGTCCACTGTGCCGACCCCGGATCCTGATAGGATGGCACGCCGAGCCGCGTTTGGCCTGCGGCCATCACTGTCATGAATACAACGATGAGCCATCCGCTGAGCCTTACGCCGCGCTGCGCGCTTGTCATGGATAAACCTCGGTCAATGTGTGAATCGACACCTTCAGGTTATTCGGTGCTTTCGCCTCATTGTGCGTGCGGCGATGGCACCGGGTTCGGGAGCCGTGAGCCCGCAATTCAGAACTCGAACCTCAACCCAAACTGGAAGTACCGGGGCGTGTACCCTCCCCCGTCACCGGAAATTGCCCCGAAAGCGGAATCGACCACACCCGTAGCCGGCACACCCGAAGCCGGCTGCCCAAAGCGAGGATGATTGGTGAAGTTGAACATCTCCGCTCGCACGTCCAGCTTCATCCCTTCCTTGGGCACAAACGACTTGTAAAGATTCAGGTCCACGTTGTGGATGCCGTCGACGCGCAGACCGGAAAAGTAGCGCGGAGCATTGCCCGGATTCTGGTCGCCAGGGTCGGCAAAGCAGTTAGAGTTAAAGAAAGGAGCTGGCAGTGGTTGCCCAGTGCCGATCGTGGCGCTGTTGTTCTGCCAGTTCAGGGCCACATCATTCATGCTGAGCCCAGTCCTGAGTTTGGGGCACACGACGTTGGGACGCTGGCCGCCATTCGCCAGCCGCCCCGTAGCCATACCGATCGCCATGGGTTGGCCCGATTGTTCCGTGATCATGGTCGCGATCGACCAGCCTCCGACGACGGCATCGAGCGCGCGATTCATATTGCCGCCAATCAACTGATTGCGGCCGACCGGCATGTCAATAATGACGGCGGCCGCCAGACGTTGCGGTGTGTCGTTAGCGCCGATGCTGTGCTCCAAATTCAGCCGGTCCGGTTGTTGCACCGTGCCGTTAGCGAGGGCCCCCACCCAATTGTTCCTGCCTGCCGAGGAATCGTCGGTCGACTTCGACACCGTGTAACTGCCATCGAAACTGATGTGATGCGTAGTACGCTTCTGGAAACGAATCTGGATCGCGTTGTACCAGGAACTGGCTTCCTCCAACATCAGGCCTTCGAAGTCTCCGGCGAATTGTGGGTAGGAATTGAGCAGCGTTCCCAATGGGAGCGTCGACTGTCCATAGTTCGAATCGGGCTCGTTGAAGCACGGGTTGGACGGGGAGGGCGTGCAAGGTGTGCTGAACATGGAAGAGAAGGGGTTTGCCACGCTGTTTTGAAGGAAAGTGCTCACGCAATTGTTTACATCGCAACTCCCAGGACCGTTGCCTGGCTGGCTCTCGTAATTCGAACGCACGGCCGCCGAAATCTGCGCCAGCAGCGTCGAGGCGATGAAATCCCGGTTGTTCGTGCCGGCCCAGGGCAGGTGGGTGCTCCGGTTTGCGGAGTAGTCCACTCCCAGCACGAGTTGGCTGGGCAGCTCTCGCTGGATTCCAAGATTCCACTGGTAAATGTTGGCGTCGCGCGCCGCCGTCGTGCCCAGATCGTTATTGTTGACATACCCCCAATTCGCCAGACTGCCGTACTGCTTATTCTGCGGGCCGGTAAATCCGCCGGGGAACGGATTTTCCAGGGTCGCAGATTGAGTCGTGAAATCGTCGTTTGTAAAGAACATGGTAGCGAACTTGCGATAGGCGGTGCCGGCATACTGGAAGTTTGTGACCGGGCTCATTCCGAAATACACGCCGGCCCCACCGCGCACCACAGTCTTCGAATCGAGCTGATAGGCGAAACCCAGCCTCGGTCCAACGTCTTTGCGATAGGTCGGAACACTCCGGTTGCCGGAGGTGGGGAACACAGTAGTGCCGAGCAACTCCTCAGAGGCAGGGAAACTCACGTTGTACGGCTGCAGCGCCGCCTGGGCACTGCTCAGATCGAGATTGACGCCAGTATCAGCGGTGAAATCGCTGAATTCGACCCGGTTGTGGCGCTCGTTGTATGGCGTGCTCCACTGGTAACGCAGGCCGAGATTGATCGTGAACTTCGAGTTCACCTTCCAGTCATCCTGAAAGTAAAACCCGGTCTCGACCGACCGGTTGGCCACCGAAGGATAGACAATGAGGTAAGTAGAGGCGTTTATGTTGTCGGCGTAACCAAAAAGAAGGCTGGCGAACGGATTGCCCGTCTGATTCCCCAGTGCATCAGTATTGCTGTTCGGAGTCGGCGACGTGACGAAATCCGTAAAGGTGAAGAAACCGTTCGGATTCGGCGGTTGAAAGAAGTTGTTGTAGAAAAGTCTCTGCTCCCCGCCGAACTTGATCAGGTGCGAACCCTTGGAGATCACCAACTGCGACGAATAACTGTACAAGGTGTGTGCAAAGGTGGTGTTGATGCAGCACTGGTCGAAAAGATTGGTCCACGGCGACGCCCCCGCCATTTCGAAGGTCGGCATCTGGTCCAGCCCGTTGGCCTGCTGGAACACGGTCGGCAATCCCTGGACGCCGCTCGGTAAGGAAGCATTGAAGCTGGAAATCGAAGGAATACCGGATGTCGCTTTTTCGTGCACCCGGTCCACAGCCACATGGTTTGTCCAGACAATCCGCGGGTTGATGGTCCAGGAATATTCGAACGATCCGTTCTGCGCCGTTGTCGGACCGTTCGCAATTCCGTCATTGTCAAAGCCGTCTCCCAGAGTCTCTCCCGTGGTGTAATTGCTCCAGCCCCGGCTGTAGCGGCCGTTAATGCGATGCTTGTCATTAATCTGGTGGTCCACCTTGATGTCGAACTGGTGACCGGGTGAAATCACTTTGGTGTTGAAATTGTAGTTATTGAATTCTCCTGAGAGGTTGGGTTTCGGATAGAGATTGAGGACGCCCTGCCCAATGGGGTCGATTTCGTTCGACGGTATTACGTTGAGAACTCCGTTGCTCACTACCTGAGCCCGCGTACAGGGTGGCGGGTTCGGCCCAGTAGTACAGGCAGGTAAGTTTGTAATTTGGAAGGGATCGTAAATGTTATCCGCTGTCGCCGAGAAGTCGCCGGTTCGCTCCGCCAAGGTTGGCACGGACGCGAGATAGCTGGACGAAGAGATGCTGCGGACTTTCTCATAATCGCCGAAGAAAAAGGTCCGGTTCTTCCGGATTGGGCCACCGATGGAAAAACCACCCTGGTCACGCTTGGAGTCCGGTTTGGGGTTGGGCGCGGGATTGAAGAAATCGCGGGCGTTCACCTGCGGACGCTGCAGGAAATACCAGCCGCTGCCATGGAAGGCATTTGTCCCGCTCTTCATAACCATGTTTACGACGGTGCCCCCGTTGTTGCCGAACTCCGCCGAGAAACTGTTGTTCTGGACTTTCACTTCCTGCATGCTCTCGACCAACGGCTCGTAGTAAACGTTGGAGTTTCCTCCCTCGCCCTGTTCCGGCGCGCTAATCAAGGCGCCATCCATCCGCACCTCGGCGGTCGCGTTGCGCTGCCCGTTGGAAACGAAGTTGGTCCCCGAAGGATAGTTATCCGACGTGCCCGCCCCTGCTACCTCGGTCACACCCGCCGATAAGAACATCATGCCGAAGTAGCTGCGGTTGATCAGAGGGAGTTCTTTCACGTATTCGCTGGTGATGTCCGTGCCCAGCGTCGCGTTGTCCGTGTCCAACAGGGGCTGCGTTGTCGTAACGCTGATCGTTTCCGATACGCTTGCGATTTCCAGCTTGAAGTCCAGCGACGATTCCTGATCGACCGCCAGAACCACTCCGGTCCGCTCCGCCGGACGAAAGCCGGACGCCTCGACCTTGAGGACATAGGTGGAAGGGCGCAAATCGGTGAAGAAGTACGAGCCCTTGTTGTCGGTATGCGCGGAACTGGAAATGTTCGTGCCGACGTCCCGGATGGTCACCGTCGCATTGGCGACAACCGCTCCCGTGGCATCGGAAACAATACCCCGCAACTGCGCCCGGTACGATCCCTGGCCCCAAACAGACAGCGCCAAACCCAAGACTGCGACAATGGTGGAAAGCAAGCGATGGCGAACCGGCAAACACTCAGAGCATGGGACTCGCATGAACGGCCTCCCGCGGCGATCACAGCACGCAACGTTCGTATGCTTGCGCTTAATAACTTTTACTTTCGCTTACTCTGCGTTGTCAAGAATAAAAATACAGCCGCGATTTCGGCCCTCCCGGCTGGAGATACCTAAACGGCAAGGCTTCGACTCAGCGGTCACGGGTGATCGTTGACCCCTTCTTTGAGGAGACATGCCACTTTCGCTGGCGGGACCCAGCACAGGCAATCGCTTCTTGACAATGCCCGACAAAAGAAAGTAAAACGAATCGAATCGCAATACATCACAATCCGTTGCGTGCGCCCAAGAATGATCGAACGCGAACAGGTGGCCCTGTGGATAACCAAACTGACCGAGACGTGAGAACCGGACAGAAGATAGTCTTACAGAAGAATGGCCGGTGGTACCCTTCGATGACGAGGCGCAGGTTGGCCATCGCTCAAACATGCTGTGTTTTGCTTTTCCTTGTGCTGCCCGGTTGGAACTCCGGACAAAACAGTACGGGCCATAAATCGCATTCCGCTGGCGCGCTTAACGGCGCAACGGATCTTCAGATCCAAAGCTCAGTCTTGCGAATCGAATTCGACCGCAACCTGCACAGCCAGGTCGTCGCGTTGTTCGGTCCAACTCCAAAAATCCTAGCTCCGTTTTCCGCATCGGAAACGGTCACCGGCGTTCGCACCTGGACGGACTTCGCCCTGTCTGCCAGCCACCGGGAATCTGTGTCTGACGCCTTTGGCGCCGGCGAGCGGCTGTCGCTGACGGGCAAGTCCGGCGATTTGCGCAAGGACGTCTCCGTCACCATGTATGCGGATTTCCCGTCCATCGCCATCTTTGACGTTACGTATACGAACGAAGGGGCTGCTCAGCTCACAGTTCGCGGTTGGGCTAACCAGCAATATGTGCTGAGCTCTGTCCCGGCGGCCCGCGGCCCCGCATTCTGGTCCTACCAAAGTGGTTCCTACGAGAAGCGCCCCAATTGGGTGCTTCCGTTGCGCGTTGGATTCAAGCAGGAAAATTATCTCGGCATGAATGCCAGCGACTACGGCGGAGGCACTCCCATTGTCGATGTGTGGCGCAAAGACGTTGGTCTCGCGGTCGGTCACGTCGAACCTGGGCCGCGGCTCATATCCCTTCCCGTGTCCATGCCGGATGCGCGTCACGCCCGCGTGGCTGTCCGCTCGACTCGGGAGCGCACGCTCCAACCAAGCGAGAGCTTCCACACTCTTCGCACCTTTGTCTCCGTGCATCAGGGAGACTATTTCCGCACGCTCGCGGAATACCGCCGTCTCATGATGCGGCAGGGATTTCAAATGGCGTCGGCGCCCGACAGCGCTTTTGGCCCGATCTGGTGTGCCTGGGGCTATGGCCGGTCGGTACAACTTAAGCAAGTCTACGACACTCTCCCCACTGTCAAGAAAATGGGCTTTGCCTGGGTTACGTTAGACGATGGTTGGCAGAACAACTACGGCGATTGGGGACTCGACCCCAAGAAATTTCCCAACGGCGACGCGGACATGAAAGCCCTGGTCGATCGGATCCACGCGGAGGGCTTCAAAGCGCAACTGTGGTGGTCGCCGCTGAGCGCCGTCACAGAGTCACAGCTGTTGAAGGATCATCCCGACTTCCTTCTTCTCAATCGTGATGGATCGAAGCGGAAGATTTCCTGGTGGAACTCGTTTTATCTGTGCCCTGCCGACCAAGGGGTTGTGGAGTATCACAAAGCGCTGGTTCGTAAGATCCTCGGGGAGTGGGGATTCGACGGCCTCAAGTTGGATGGTCAGCATATGAACGCCGTTCCTGCCTGCTACAATCCTGCGCACCACCACCAACGCCCAGAGGACTCGGTCGAAGCGCTGCCCGATTTTTTCCGGGAGATTTACGACACCGCCCGCAGCGTAAAACCGGATGCCTTGGTGGAGTTTTGCCCTTGCGGCACCGCCTATTCATTTTTCACCATGCCGCATTTCAATATGTCCGTGGCATCCGATCCGGAAAGTTCGTTTCAGGTTCGATCCAAAGGCAAGACATTGAAAGCGCTCATGGGCGATAACATTCCCTATTTTGGCGACCACGTCGAATTGAGCGACGGGGCGATTGATTTCGCTTCGACCGTTGGTGTAGGCGGAGTCGTGGGTACGCAGTTCGTGCTCCCGAATCTCGTCAAGAAACGCAGCACCTCGGATCTGACACCGGAGCGGCGGAAGATCTTTGAGGAGTGGTTGCATATCTACAAAGACAAAATGCTATCGCGAGGCCAGTATCTCGGAGGTCTTTACGACATAGGATTCGATCGTCCGGAGGCTCATGTTATCCGCAAAGGCCAGGAAATCTACTATGCGTTCTTCGCACGTCATTGGAGCGGACAGATTGAGCTTCGCGGTCTGGAGGACCGGCCTTATCGCATCGTCGATTATGTGAACAACAAAGATCTCGGAAGCGTACACGGTCCCCAGGCCACACTGTCCGCGGAGTTCAACCAGCATCTGCTGATCGAGGCTCGGCCCGAATAACGCAACCGGGAGTGGAACCGCATCCCACGAACGCAGGCGAGTGCCCGCCGGCGAACCGAATCGGAACTTTTCGCTAGACAACCGAAGGCCATGCGAGATAAAAGGGAAGTGCCCGGAAGTTGCCCCATGGGCGCGCTGGAATGGTTCAAAGTTCCTGAATGCTAAGCGAAGAGCGGCAAAGAGCGATCCTTGAGTTACTGCGTCGTGACGGTCGGGTCCTGGTCGTGGACTTGGCCAGGCAGTTCCACACTTCCCAGGTCACCATCCGCAAGGACCTGGAAATCCTCCATGTGCAAGGCCGCGTTCACCGCACCCATGGCGGGGCACTGCCGGCGCGCGACGGCGCCCTGGAAGACCCCACTCTGCGAGAGAAAGAGAAGCTGCATCGCAAGGAGAAGTTGCAGATTGCCGCCGCCGCCGCGCGCATGGTCGCGGAAGGGCAAGTGGTCATCCTTGATTCCGGCACGACAACGACTGGCATCGCCCGCGCCCTCCGAAACTTTCAGAACCTCACGATCATCACCAACGCGGTGAACATCGCCGCCGAACTCTCTGGCTCGACGGTGGAAGTGATTCTGACCGGGGGCAATCTGAGAAAGAACTCCTTTTCTCTAGTGGGGCCCATTGCCGAGGAGACGCTCCACAGGTTGCATGCGGATATCCTTTTTCTAGGGGTCGACGGCTTCGACGTTCAGTACGGGCTCAGCACACCCAATCTTTTGGAAGCGAAAGTAAACCGCGCCATGATCGAGATCTCCAAGACAGCCGTGGCCGTTTGTGATTCCAGTAAGTTCGGGAAGCGCAGTCTCTCGCTGATTGCTCCCCCCACCTCTCTTCAACATGTCATCACCGACTCCGGCATCCCCAAGGCAGACCTGAGTGCGCTGAAGAAATCCGGAATCGAAGTAACGGTCGCCTGACAGTCTTGCTCCGTGGGAACGCGGGGAGATCAGAGTGGCCGCTTCAGAATCCGGTTAGCATTGTCCCGATACACACGGCCCAGAACTTCATCGGGAAGAAACAGTCCATGAATATTCCACCGGCCCTGGCGAGACGCATGGGACGGATATTCAAAATACTGGTCGTCGGTTTCCAAAAAGCGATAATGCAACCGGTACATCTCTGGCTCGGGGACAAGATCCGTACCAAACAGAATGCGGCCGGAGTGCTTGAGGAAGAAGTTGCGGGCGGGTATAAGGTTGACGGCCCAGTTCCGCGCAACGGGCGCCGATGTCCACCGACACATTCGGATAGGTGTCCAACAGGCGGCCAACGTACTCCAGATTCTCCGGACGCTCGGCAACGTGCGCCGCCACGAATGTGGTTCTTGGATGCCTCGCGAAGACACGGTCGCGCTGGGCCAGGAGTTCCTGCTTGCTGAAGTGCGACCCGTGGAAGCTCCATTCGGGATGCGCGGCTAACTCCTCGTAACGCTCGTTTTCCGGGTCGATGGGCAAAAAGAAAGCGTCCGGGTCCGCAATGTGAAACATGATGGGAACACCTAGTTCCGCCGCTTTATCGAACAGGGGAGCGAGCCTTTCATCATCCACCTGCAGAAGCTTGCCGTCCGCGGAGAGGCTGGTTCCGAGATCCTTCCACAATTTCAAACCGCAGGCGCCATGCTCTACCAACTCCTCCAGCCGATCCACGGCTCTTCGGAAGAATCCTGGAGACTGCAAGTCGGACCAGTCCATCCACCCATAAGTCGCAAAACGGTCGGGAGCGGCCGTATGGTACTTGCGAACCATTTCGAGGGCTTCCCGGCCGACCCGCATGGTGATATTGACGATCAGTTCGATGCCGCATTCATCCATGATTCGCAGCACGCTGTGCGGATCTTGGGCATCGAGATGGTTGTGGTAGTCAATGACTGGAAATCTGGGGCGCCGCACCTCGTGCTCAGGAACGACGAGCATGGAGCGGGGATGGTAATCGCTGAGCCGCAGGTCCACGGACACCTTGGCGGTGACCATCTCGATGAAAGCATCTTTGCGCGGCATGTCTTCACTCATGGTTCTCTCCAATTCGCGTCTTCGCAGCCTGCGACACGCGTCGAACGTCCTCGCGACGGCGGTTGCGACTGAGGAAACTCGACAAGCGCGCTAAGTCCGGCTGCCCGCCTGTGCCTCCGACTTGCAGTGTGGACAGAGCGCCGCAAGCATTGCCTTCAGTCAGGCAGCCGTGCAAATCCCGGCCGGAGAGGAAAGCATGCACAAATCCCGCCGCGAACGAGTCTCCCGCGCCGGTCGTGTCCACGGGAGAAACCTCAAACGCCGGCACTGATGCGACCTGATTGTCTGCTACTGCAATGGCGCCGCGGCGGCCGAGTTTGACGACGACGCAGGGCGCTCTTGCAGCCAGTTGGTCCAGCGCCGCCCGAACATTTGTTTTCCTCGTCAACTGGAGCGCCTCTTCTTTATTGATAAACAGAATCGTCGTCTCATCAATCGCGTGCCAAACGTCCTGGCCCCACGAGGACAGAGGGTCCGAGTTCGGATCGAACGACGTAGTTAGACCAAGTTTCCTGGCTTGACGCAGAATGCGCGGAAAGGACGGCCGCAGAGCTGTCTGCAGAAAGAAAGAAGTCATGTGCAGATGGCTGTGTCCCCGTAAGGCTTTCATGTCCAGATCGGCGTAGCGCAACTCGGAAATCGCTCCGAGCACAGTCACTAATGCACGATCGGAGCGCATGCTCAGCGAGATCGTGACGCCTGTCTTCGAAATCGGGGCGGTCCGGACATGCTGGGTGGAGACGCCAGCCTTACGCAGTGACTCCGAGCAAAAACGTCCGAACTCGTCGTCCCCGACTCTACTGAAGAAACTCACAGGATGCCGAAGTCGTGCTGCACCACAGGCGAAAATCGCAGAAGCGCTACCCAGAACGGTCTGGAAATCCTGCGCCAGGACTTCACGCCCAAGCACCGGGGCGGAGGCCAATCCGCTGGCCACAAGGTCGACGTTGAGTTCACCAATGACGGCAACCGCCCGGCCGTTCGCTGCAGGTTGATGACGTTTCGTTTCATTGCTATAGTAGTTTCTAAACATTTCTATATATTTCGCGATCGTTTGGTAGTATAGTGCACTTCGTAGAAGTTGGGAAGGAGGGAGCTTGATTCAGGGGCATGTGACAGACGGACTGCAGGCGCTGCTCGGCGCCAGCGAGAAAGAAAAAGAGGCCCGCGGCACCCGCTACACTCCGCAGGAAATACAGCATCAGCCCGGGACCTGGCAGACGACTTACAAGATCTGCGCAGAGCGGCGTCTTGACCTGATCCAGTTTCTGCGTACCGCAGGCATCGGTACAGAACACATGCCCCGCCCGACCGTTTTTCTGGTAGGCGCGGGTACTTCCGATTACATCGGCCGGGCTCTGACGCCCTTGCTGCGCCGCTTGTGGGGATGTGAAGTGTGGGCAGTTCCTAGCACCGACCTGCTGACAAACCTTGAGGACTTCGTCTTCGCGGACCGGCCCTATTTGTGGGTTTCGTTCTCGCGCTCCGGCGACAGTTCCGAAGGGCTGGCCGTGCTCGAAAAGGCGATCGAAAGATATCCCAAAGTGCGGCACCTGTTGGTGACCTGCAACCAGGAAGGCGGGATGGCCGCGGTTTGCGAGAAGACGCCCGACATCGCCTTCGTGCTTGCCTTGGACGACACAGCGAATGACCGCGGACTGGCCATGACCGGTTCTTACACCAACATGGTGATTGCCGGACATTGCCTTGCCCATGCGTTTTCTCCCAACGATTACGAGCCTACATTTTCGACATTGCGGCAAGCGGGAGAACGGTTCCTGGAGCGCGCGCAGGAAGTTGCCACTGCGATTGCCCAGGAAGATTTCTCGAAGGCGTGTTTTGTGGGTTCGGGAGTGCTGCGAGCCGTAGGGCTAGAATCCGCCCTGAAGCTGGTGGAACTGACCGCCGGCAAGATACAGACAATGTCCGAGTCCACGCTGGGGCTGCGTCATGGCCCCATGTCGGCGCTGGACGAGAACACGGTATTCGTGAGCTTTCTTTCGCGAGACCCGCGCCGGCGGAATTATGAACTGGACCTGCTCAAGGAGGTCCACAGAAAGCAGCTTGGAAAGCTGCGGGTGGTCGTCGTCCCCGACTCTATCGACGAGATCGGCCGATTCGCGGATCACGTACTCTCCTTGCATGCACCCGGCCTCGGCGACGAATACCGCGCGCCTGTCGACGTGATCCTGGCCCAGTTGCTGGGCCTGTTCTGTTCGTTGCGGCTGGGGCTCAAACCAGATTGTCCCAGTCCAAACGGCGCCATCAGCCGCGTTGTTTCCCACGTGAACATCTACTGATCGCCAGCGGCTCACCGAGGCCCGGAAACGCGACCCGAGCCCGTCACCACCATGAGTTGTTGAAAGCACTCGAAAGCCGAGATCCGAAAAAGCTCTTGAGCCGCACAATGCGGATTTCCGCTAGCCAGCCGCTAATCCGCTGAGGCCTACGTTAACGGCACCTTCAGCTGAGATCGTGTGAGGTGCGGCGGATGATGTCGTCTTGCGTCGCTTTGTCGAGGGTCACGAAAAGCGCACTGTAGCCAGCCACTCGCACCACCAGGTCACGGTACTTCTCGGGATGCCGCTGGGCATCGAGTAGAGCCTCGGTGCTCACCGTGTTGAACTGGACGTGCCAGAGCTTCAGGTTTCGAAAGCCTTTGAGCAGCGCCACCAGGCGGCGCAGCCCTTCCTCGGAGGCCAGGCTCCCCGGCGACAGGCGCAGGTTCAACAACTGAGCGATGCTCTTGATGGTTGGCAGCCGGGCAGCGGAACAGAGCACTTTCGTGGGGCCGCCCGTATCGCAGCCGTGCACAGGCGACACACCTTCGTTGATCGGTTCTCCGGCACGGCGGCCATCCGGCGTCGCGCCCACGCTCGCTCCCAGCGGCACATTGGCCGAGATGTTCGACGTGGATCCCGCATAGCCACCGCCGATGGGGCCACGGCCGTAGCGCGTGTGGTGATAGCGGCTCGCTTCCGCCAGATACTCGTTCAGGACGCGGGCCGCGAATGCGTCCACCTCGGCCAGGTCATTGCCGTACTTGGGCGCATGGAGCAGACGCTGGCGCACCAATTCGCCGCCCGGATTCTGGAAATCGGCGGCCATCGATTCCAGCACCTGGCTCGCTGTCAGCGCCTTCTCGTCAAAGACCCGCGTCTTGAGGGCCATGAAGGAGTCCGCCACGTTCGCGGCCCCGGATTGCAGGCCGCTGATGATGTCATAAACCGCGCCACCCTCCTTGATGGTTTTGCCGCGCGCGATGCAATCGTCCACCAGCGCGGAGCAGAACGCATCCGGCACCATGGTTTCGAGACACAGGTCGGCGACCGTATCCATCTCGATGCTGAGGCGGGTGTAGAAGCGTAGCTGTTCGCGATAGGCGTCGTAGATAGCTTCGATGGAATCGAAGGCGGTGAGATCGCCGCGTCCCGGCAGTAGCTGTATGCCGGTGGCGGGATCGGTGCCGTTATTCAGGGTTAGCTCCAGAACCTTGAGCAGGTTCAGGAATGACATGCCCGTGTTGCGGTAACCCCATTTGCCGGGCACGGCGGCTTCGATGCAACCCACGATCGCGTAGTCAAAGGCGTCTTCGGATCGCACGCCCTTTTCGAGCAAGGCCGGTACGATGATCTCGTCGTTCTTGATGGCGGGCATTCCCATGCCAAGGCGAATGGTCCGGGCGCACTCCATCAGGAAATGGTCCGGGGTACCGGTGTGAATGCGGGCCGAAACGTTGGGCTGGGGGAGACGAGTCTCGCGGATGGTTTCCAGAACCATGAAGGAGATGTCGTTAGTGGCGTCTTCGCCGCGGTTCGTCTGCCCTCCAATCGTCACGTTCTGGTAAGTGGGATAGCCGATGCCGTAGCGCGTGTGGCTCCAAGAGCGGATTTTGATGATGGAAAACAGCTTGAGCCACAGCAACTCAAGTAGCTCCTGCGCCTGCTGCGGCGTAGTGCGGCCAGCTTCAAGGTCGGCTCGATAGAACGGCCAAGTGTACTGATCGAAGCGGCCGAGAGAAAACGAATGACCGTTGCTTTCGATCTGGCTGACCAAATGTACGAACCAGGCGCATTGCACAGCCTCGTGGAACGTCCGCGCCGGCTCGACTGGGACGCGCCGGCAGACTTCCGCGATCCGCAGCAACTCCGATCGGCGCCCCGCATCGCTGGCTCCGGCGGCCTGACGCTCGGCTTCGGCGGCGTAGCGCTCCGCGAACCGGATCACTGCCCGCAAGGCGATGGCGGATCCTTCGAGGAACGCCCGCTTCCCGAACTCGATGGCATCGTAAGACGACAACGCGGCACTGGCGGTCTGGACCTCTTCAATGATTCCGGTCATACCCAGGCGCAGCACTTTCGGGATGTTCATGATGATGTGGCCATCCCCGGAAGAAATGTTGCCGCGGCCCGCGACGGCGCCGATCTGTTCGGCTTGGTTTACTTCGGAAGGCCGCATAGCCTTGGCCCGGTCGTAGAGGGTTTTGCCGCGCCAGTACGGACCGATCTTTCCGAGAATGGCCTGTTTGACCTCTGGGGAGACGGTGTAGACATCGGCGCGGCGGTGGGGAAATTCGTCGATTTCGTCGACCAGAAAATCGATGGCGCACTCGGGGAACAGGGGAGCCGCGCGTGGGGCGCTGGCCTGGTTGCCAACGATCAACTCCCCCTCGTCGATGCGAATCGTCATGTGATCCAGAATATGGGCCAGGGCCTTCGCGCGGCGCAGTACTGGCGGGTCTGGAGCGTACATCTCGTACGCTTCGGTCACCAGCAAACCGCGTTCGGCGCAGACCGAGGGCGTGGTGTCCAACACTCGCTCGCGCAGCCTCTGGACCCGTGTCGTGCAGCCGGTGGGGGCCGTGGTCTCGGTCATTGTCCCATTCTCAGTCTCAGTCTCAATCATGGAGTCTCCTTGCCGGATCGATCTCCGACGATTCGTACCGTAAGGTTGTAGGACCGCATCAACTTCGCCGCAGACTGTACCTGGTCGTCCGGCATCAGTTCCGCATCCCACCATTTGCCGCCGCACCCGAGAGCCTCGTACTTCGCACGGGCCAATTTGTGATAAGGCAGGAGGTCCAGTGAGCGAACGGCCGGGCCGAGCTGGGCCACAAACTCAGCCGTCCGGCGAAGGTTGTCGTCGCTGACGTTGACTCCGGGGATCAGCGGCATGCGCACACAGATCGGCGCGCCGAGCGCGGCCAGCTTCCGTAGGTTGGAAAGGATCAGCTCGTTCCCCAGCCCGGTCCAGTTATGGTGCGCATGGCTGTCCATGTGCTTCAGATCGTAGAGCCAGAGGTCGAGGTACGGGTACAACGATTCGAATATTTCCCAGGGCGCGTTGCCCGTGGTTTCGATGGCGGTTCCCAGATGCTTCGCTTTTGCCAGGCGAAGAAGCGCTTCGGCGAAGGCCGGCTGCAACAGCGGCTCACCGCCCGTAAGCGTCAGGCCGCCGCCGTCCTCATAGAACGCAGCGTCGCGCAGCACTTCACTCAGGATCTCGCCAGCCGGCTGGCGGCGGCCGCTCCATGTGGTCGCCTGCGCCGGACAAGTGCGGACGCACTCGCCACATCGCGTGCACACCCGGCGATCCCACTCGATGTGATCCCCGGCGAGAGTTCGGCCTTCGGCGGCACAGGTTTCGACGCAGGCTCCGCAGGCCAGGCAACTGGCAGCGAACAACAAAAGCTCGGGCCTGACTTGTTGCGATTCCGGGTTCGAGCACCAGGCGCAGCGCAGCGGGCAGCCCTTGAAAAAGACAGCGGTGCGGAGACCGGGTCCGTCGTCAAGCGAGTAGCGCTGAACATCGAATACAGTTCCTTCCACGCGCTCCAGCGCACTCCGGTCCTCATCGGTGAGGGGTAGGGCAGCGCGGGCGGCCGCAGTCCAGTCGAGCGGCACTGGGGCGACATACTGAATCTGTGCGGCGCCCTCGCCGGACTCGATCTCACTGAAGACCGCCGCGGCCCCGCCGATGACGCTGACATTCGCCTGGAAGCGGCCCGGGACAATTCGCCCCGCACCCCACAACACCGGATGGATGTTCTGCCGCAGCGATTCGATACAAGGGTCCAGGAGCATCGACCCAATGTTGGTCAACCCTCCGCCGATTACGATCAACTCCGGATTCAGCACCTGGACGATCGTCGACAACGCGATTCCGAGATAGCGGCCGGTGGAGATGATGAGATCCTGCGCCACCGGGTCGCCGCGCGAGGCAACCTCGCAAATCAACTCGCCGTTGATGAGCTGAGGGTCGTCCCAGCACAGGTCGCGCAGCTCGGTCTCCTCGCCGGATTGGATCCGTTCCCAGGCTCGATTGCGGAGGGCGATGCCACAGGCGTACGCCATGAGGCAGCCGCGCTTGCCGCAACTACAGCGGCGGCCGTCGGTTTCGACCACGGTGTGTCCGATTTCACCGGCCGTGCCGGTATAGCCCTGGTACAGCTTGCCGCCAACGATGATGCCCATCCCGACACCGGTGCTGAACGTGACATACACCACGTCGTCAGCGCCGCGCCCGGCACCATAGCGATGCTCAGCCACAACGGCGAGGTTGGTGTCGTTATCGAGCAGGACATGTTGGTTGAGCCGTTTGGAGACTATGTCGCGCAACGGCACTTGGTCCCACTCCGGCATGTTGGAGCTGGTTAGGACGACGCCGCGGCGGCCGTTGGTGTGTCCAGCAAAACTGAGGCCGACGCCAGCCACCTCATCGGCGGAGATTCGGGCCTGTTCCAGAACCGCCCGGTAACCCCGTTCGATGGTGTCGACAACCTGTGCCGGGAGTTGACCGGCGTGCTCCTTGCTGACGTGGACGGACACCAGGTTCAGGGAGCGGTCCAGCACGCCTGTCGCGATCTTGGTTCCACCTACGTCAATGCCGATTGCGTACGGCTTCATGGGGCAAGAGTCCGCTCAGGAGGGTCCACCTCGATTGTACATCGGGGAAAGTTGCGGATCCGCCCTTCTCTTCACTACGAACACCGTTTCGCGCGAATCGCGCGGATTCAAGACCCGTGTGGTTGAAGAGGTCATATTGCGAGTCGGCGAGACCGGTACAAAAGCCGGTCCGCTTCGCGATCAATCAATTCTACGGACGCTCAGGCGGTGACTCTTGTATCGAGGGTTTCCATAAGATCCAGAATCATGTGCAGGACTGCCTCATCGCCGATCGCGGTATTGATCATGGTGTGGTAGATGGAGCGATCAGGCCATTCGGTGTGGAAATACTTCTGGATAAAATCAACGCGTTCCCGATCAACCGTATCCACGAGTTGTTCGGCCTCCTTCTCACTTTTCCCGCGAGCCAACAGGCGCCGCACTTTATCTTCTCTCGGAGCGTAAAGGAAGACCCGCAACGTGTCCTGGCGATTCCTGAGAAACTGTTGCGACCCTCTTCCGACGATGACAGAGTTCCCCGTCTTTGCCGCGTGCTGAACCACATGTTCCGTAAACTTCAAAATGCATTCGCTGTCGACCAGTTTGAGCTTGTGCGCATTGAGGCTCCCTTCATAACTCCCGCGCAGGAACGACTTGAAGAGCCGATAGTACAGGGGATCGGTTTTTTCCTCTCGACACTCGACGACTGATTTGGGACATTCGGCAAGCCGCGCGATCTCCTCGGTCAGCAACTGATCCCAGAGCTTCCAGCCGAGCTGCTTCGCAAGCAGTTGAGCGATTTCGCCACCGCCGCTTCCGTACTCGCGTTCAATCGTGACGATTTTTATCATCTCTGTCGAAATACCCCAGGTCCAACCGTTCAAAGGTCGAACAGTTCAAATGTGCACGGCGAGAACGGGACACGGTCCTAACTGCAGCACCCGATAGGTTGTCGAACCAAACACCGCTAGATCCAATGCGCCGCGGCCACGCACTCCCATAATCACCAAGTCGACCTGCGTTTCCAGGGCGAACTGGATGATTTGCTGGTATGGTTTGCCGATTCGTACCGCCATCCTGATCTTGACCGTCTTGCGCCCCTCCGGTGGAATCAGTTTATCGAGTTGCCGCGTCGCCGTCGCTATGGCTCCCTCCGTCTTGGCTGGACTTGGGACATCCTCCAACACGTGCAGCAGGGTGAGCTCGGCGTCGTACTCCGTTGTCGCGGAGATCGCATAGTTCAAGGCCTGCTCCGAATTCTCGGAGAAATCCGTGCAGAAGAGAATTCGATTCAAGTGGTGGGCGTGGTTGCACTCTTCACCGGCGGCGATATCTGCGGACATTGACTCGTGCGGCGGCCGGCATACGGCCAGCACCGGGCAGGGAGTTCGGCGCATCACTCGATTCGTCACCGACCCCAGCACCAGGCGGTCATATCCCCGCCGCCCGTGCGTTCCCATGACGATCAGGTCCGCTTTCTGCGCTTGCGCGAACGACAGAATGCAGTCCGGAGCTGTGCCCTGCGTCACCACCAACTCGGGCCGAATTTCACCGTGGGTGTGCTGTCTCACGAATTGCTGTAGTTGCTGCTTGTCACCATCGCGAAGCACCCGGCAGAACTCCGCATAGTCTCCCGTAGAGGCCACATAGTCGGCGTAAGGATATCGCGATAGTTCCACGATATGCTGCGCCACTAACTTGGCTCGATAATGCTCGGCCAGCGATAGCGCGTGGTGATACGCCCTTATCGAGAACTCCGAGAAATCAACGGGACAAAGGATGATTTTAATTTCCAGCATAACTGCGTCTCTGACTCTTATTATCTACTGCATTACATCGGGTTGATTATTTACTCCACTACGCTTGGCCCACCGCCGCCAGGATCATTCTTCTTCAAAACAAAAGCCAGACAGAACATGATCGCCGCCCCCACGGCAAGAACCATGAACGTATCGATGTATGCCATGCTTGCCGCCTGCGCTTGCAGGGACTGGTAAATCCTGGCGTAAGCCTCGATGTGCGCCTCGTGCTTGCCCACGCCAGAGTTAGCCAGATGCTGAGCCAACCCGTTCGCCGAATTCACAAAATTGGGATTGTCGACCCGTACGTCCTGCACCAGCCTAGCCTGATGGAATTGCGACCGCCGCGCAATCAACGTCGTGACCAAGGACGTACCCACGCTGCTTCCCATATTGCGCATGAAATTGACGATGCCCGCAACCGCGTTGTTCTTCTCCGGCGCAATACCGATGTAAGCCACCAGCGTAATCGGCACGAACAGGAAACCCAAACCGATCACCTGGGCAATGCGCAGCCAAACGGCGGCACTGAAGCTGATCAGCAAGTCAATCCGCTTTGTGGAATAGAACATGGCGATGGACAAAGCCAGCCAGCCGAAAGCGATCAGGTAGCGCGCCTGGAACTTCGTCGTCATTTGGCCCATGATGGGCATCTCAATCAGCAAAACCAGCCCTCCGGCCGAAAGCGCAAGCCCAGCCAGTTGGGACGTGTACCCTACGAGCGTCTGGAGGAACTGCGGCATTAGGACCAGGCTGCTGAACAACAAGATTCCCAGAGTAAACATCATCAGGCTGGAACTCGCGAAGTTAAAGCTCTTGAACATACGGACATCGATGATGGGCGCCTTTTGATGCCACTCCCAGACAACCAGCGAGATCAGGCACACGGTCGCGACCACGACTAAAGTCGTGATGAAGCGCGACCCAAACCAATCATCTTCCTGTCCCTTGTCGAGCAATACCTGCAATGCGCCGATGCCCAGCGTCAGCAGAGCGATGCCAATGTAGTCCAACTTGACCCCAGCCGACTTGAGCCGACTTAAATAGGGTGGGTCTTCGACAAAGCGCCGCACGAGAAACCATGTGGTCAGGCCGACCGGGAGATTGATGAAAAAAATCCACCGCCAGGAATAGTTGAAGGTGATCCATCCGCCGAGGGTTGGCCCGATCGTGGGCGCCATGATGGCGGTTATGCCATACAGCGCAAATGCCAGGCCGCGCTGTTGCGGTGGAAACGTGTCTGCCAGAACGGCCTGAGCCATGGGCTGCAGGCCGCCGCCACCCATACCTTGCAGCACTCGGAAGAGCAGGAGAAACCCGAGATTCGGTGCGATCCCGCAAAGCAAGGAACTCACAGTAAAGACGCCCAGACAGGCCATGAAAAAGCGCTTCCGTCCGAGGGCGCCTGCGAGCCAGCCGCTGATCGGCAGGATGATAGCATTCGAAACCAGATAAGAAGTCAGCACCCACGTACTTTGGTCGTTGCTCGCGCCCAGATTCCCGGCCATATACGGCAGGGCCACATTGGCGATGCTGGTGTCGAGGACCTCCATGAAGGCTGCTAGAGCCACGACAACAGCAATCAGCCAAGGATTGTACTTGGGCCGCCAAACCTCCTGCTCCATGGTGAGCGCAGCGGAACTCATTTCAGGTACACGTCCGGCACCACATTCATGCCCGGTCGAAGCCGACGATCCCGGTTCTCCCCCGGATCGAGAACGATTTTTACCGGAATCCTCTGAACAATTTTCACGTAGTTTCCGGTGGCGTTTTCCGGCGGAAGTAAACTGAATAGCGGGCCGGTTGCTCCCGCAATGCTGTCCACATGGCCTTTAAAAGTCCGGCCGCTCGAATCAATGTGGATTTCCGCTCGTTGTCCAACTTGCATGTGTTTAAGCTGGGTCTCTTTAAAATTGGCGGTGACCCACACTTCATCAAGCGGAACCACGGTCAGGAGTTGCTGCCCGTCTTGAACGTTCATCCCAACCACTACCGTCTTATTCACTACCCCGCTGACCGGCGCAACGATTTTCGTGTATCCGAGATTCAGTTGGGCCTGTTCGAGCAGTGCGCGCTTTTGCTCAACATCCGCGATCGCGGCCCGCACGCGGGCCCGGGTCGACGACACTTGTTGCGGGCCGGTCTCCGCGTATTTGTGGTTCGCATCGGCTTGCGCCAGGCGGCTCCGTGCCTGATGCACAAATTGTTCTGCGGCGGACTCGTTGGCGCCCGCAGCCGCCACGGTCGCCGTGCTGGATCTTGCCGCGGCCAATGCTTGGTCGTAGACCTGCTCCGCTACTTCGCTCTTGTCGACCAGCAACTTGTAGCGGTGGAGATCGTCCTGCGCTTTCACGTCATTCGCCTGAGCCTCTACAAGCTGGGCATGGGCCGCGGTCACCTGCCTCTCGGCGGCGATGACTCCGGCGTTAGCATCTTCGATGCCGGACGCAGCGAACTTCAATTGGCTTGAAGTATTTACTGAAGTGATCGGAACCGTGATATTCAGCGATTGGGCCGTCGCTTCGGCATTGGCGAGATTAGCTTGCGCCTGTGCAACCGCAACTTCATAGTCTTTCGGATCGATTTCCACCAGCACTGTGCCTTTCTCGACCCATTGGTTGTCGTCCACATTGACGCGCACCACGTAGCCTGAAACCCGCGCGCTGACGGGATAGAGATGAACATCCGCCTGGGCATCGTCGGTCGATTCATAGCTGCCGAAGTAGCGCCACAAGAACACACCGCCGACAAGCACCGCCACGATGGCGGCCAGAATCACAATGTTTCTGCGGCGCCTGGAACTCCGACGCACAGGCGGCTTATTGTCCCTCTCCGTCAAAGTCGATGGCTCAACCGGGGACTCCTTGTCGATCTCGGGCACCGAATGGGGTGGGTTTTCCGCCATGTTCATTTTCCTCTGAAATTTTGTTTGACCCCTGCTCAGCGACTCCGAGAGCGCGAGCGCAGGAAAGTTTTGCGTAATTATAATGCAGAGACTCGGGATGTACTGTTCGTGCACGCTCCCGGCTAGTACCGTGACCGCACGATCATTACGCCGCTAAAAACGGGTTGCGCCGGCATCTTGCCGGCTGTACCGAAGGCGCCTCGCCTTCGGCGCGGCGCGCGCTCATGGCCGCAGTGCCGGAAAAACGGCGACGATGATGGTTGAATTCTTCGGACGTTTAACTCTCTGCAATTGGGAAGCAGCCTGCCCGGTCAACGCGGGCAGACCACATCCCGAAGAGGTCCAGCTTAGGCCACATTGCTCGCAACGTCGTTGCCCCGTGTGACTGCCGCATCAGTGACGACGTTAGTCACAACGTTGATGTTGCCGTGTGTGGCTTTAGAATATGGACACTCCTGGTGCGCGCCGTCCACCAGAGCTTGTGCGACTTCGCGCTCTATGCCCGGCAGGCTGACGTTGAGGCGAGCTTGAATGAGGTACCCGCCGCCGGTTGTGCCCAAGTCCACTTCGGGGTCAACGGCGAGATCAGCCGGCAGCCTGACTTTCATTCTGGCAGCCACGATCTTGATCGCCGACAGGAAACACGCCGACCACCCGACGGCGAACAACTGCTCCGGGTTGGTGCCGGTGCCGGGAGTGCCAGGAACCGAAAGCTTGACCTCCAGGCGGCCATCGGAGGTGCGGGACGATCCTCCATCCCGGCCACCCGTGGTGTGCGCTTTTGCGGTGTAGATCACCTTTTCGATCCGAGTTATGGCGTGTTTTTGTTCGACTGGGTTCATGGTGTTTTCTCCTTGATGAAAATTAGTTGTTCCCGATTAGTTTCGGATACGACCCATGGTTGCGATTAAGCCAGAAGCGTGGAGACGAATCTATTGGACGAAGGTATCGATCGATACCTTGGCATCAGTCGGTGCGACCGGACCTGCCCTTGACCACTGCCACAACGCGACGATCTGAACCAATCCCCACACGGGTCTCCGATCACATCACGCGATGCTGCGCCCGATTGGTGCGGGTGATCTATATTCGTTTGCACTCGTACCGTTGAAGTGGGAAAATTAGCGGGTTGTGGGGCATGTGGGGCCCCGACACCGCTCCTTTCTAATAACCGAAAGTCGGCCATTCGCGTCTCGCTGCGGATTCGATTCCGCAGAACGAAGGTTGCTCACGCTCCTCAATGCTGGCGTTGAGGGAGATCCATATGTGGAGGAATACACCATGAAGAGAGCACCCATTTCCCTTGCCGGCTCCGAACTCGGCGAAGTTCGCCATGTCTGCGCGTTTTTCAACAGCGACGATGAAGAGTATCGCGTGTTGCTTCCGTTCATTAAGGACGGCTTCGAGTGTGGCGACAAGGCGGTTCACGTCGTGAATCCGGATCAACGTCGCGACCATCTGCAGCGGTTGGCTGCGGCAGGGATCGACGCGACGGCCGCCCAGCAGAGTGGACAATTCGAGCTTCGAATCAACACCGAAGCATACCTTCGGGACGGCCGTTTCGATCAGGATCGGATGCTGGAGGTGTTCGAGCAGTTGGCCAGCGGTAACGCCAAGGGAGGATTTCCGCTCAGTCGCATTTGCTGCCGGATGGACTGGGCGGTTGAAGATCGATCGTACGTCGAAGACCTCGTCGAGTTCGAGTCGCGTGTCAATGATGTGTGGCGCCGGCATGACGACGCGGTCATCTGCACCTACCATCTTTCGACATTTGGAGGAGACACGGTGATTGACATCATGCGAACGCATCCGATGATCATCATCGGCGGCATTCTTCAGCAGAATCCGTTTTTTGTACCGCCGGAGGAGTTCCTGCCTGAAGTTCGCGCACGGCGGGCCAGGCGGACGGTGTCACCCTCGGCAGCGGCCTGACATGCACGGGGAAGCACAACTCGAACCTCCCGCCGAACATCCCGCCGACGAGATCAGGCGTCTGCAGCGCTGCATTAATGATCTGGTCAGCGTCCTCGCTCTTCCTGCCATCTGGACTGGTAGCGAGCCATCTCAGATTGTCAGTACCTTGCTCGACGCGCTCCTAGGTATGCTCCACCTGGATCTCGTCTATGTGCGGTTGAAGGACCCAGTCGGCGAGGGGCCCATCGAGATGGTCCGGTGCGCTCTAACGCTAAAGCTGGCGCTAAAACTCACGACCCGGCCGCAAGAGATCGGCGAGGTACTCGACCACTGGTTGGGAGATGACCCACAGAAATGGCCTCCGCTGGTACGGAACGCTATTGGAGGCGAAGACATTTCGATCGTGCCCTTGCGACTGGGGCTGCAGGGTGAAATCGGTGTGATCGTAGCCGGGTCTCAGCGAACGGATTTCCCGGGGCAGACCGAGAGGCTTCTTCTGAGCGTAGCGGCGAATCAGGCGTCGATCGGGCTACAAGAGGCACGGCTCCTGAGCCAACAGAAGCGCGTCGCCAGCGAACTCGATCAACGCGTCGCGCAACGAACTCGAGACCTTGCCGCAGCCAACGAAGAGCTAAGAAAGGAAATTGCCGAACGCAGGCTGGCTGAAGAGAGGCTGCGTCGAGAGGAGCGAGAACTGAAGCGCAGTGAGGCATTTCTCGCGGAAGGCCAGCATCTCAGTCGAACCGGCAGCTTCTCCTGGCAAGTGGCGACAGGCGAAATCACGTGGTCAGAGCAGCTCTATCGCATCTTCGAGTTTGAGCAGGATGCGCCCGTGACGATCGAGCGGATCGGAACTCGAGTCCACCCGGAAGACCTCCCGTTAGTGATCGACATGATCGACCGGGCGCGAGGCGCCAGCCGCGATTTTGAATTCGAGCACCGGCTGCAGATGCCCGACCACTCGGTCAAGTACCTGCACCTGGTCGCTCACGGAATCCGAGACCATGATGGTCGACTGGAGTACATCGGCGCGATTCAGGATGTGACGCAGCGCCGATTCGCGGAGGAGGCACTCGGCAAGGCCCGATCGGAACTCGCACACGTGGCCAGAGTCACGAGCCTCGGAGCATTGACGGCGTCAATCGCCCACGAACTCAACCAGCCGCTGCAGGGCATCATCACCAACGCCGGTACCTGTCTGCGGATGCTGGCCGCCGATCCTCCCAACGTTGAAGGCGCGCGCGAAACCGCGCGGCGCACGATTCGCGATGGCAACCGTGCGTCCGAAGTGGTCACGCGATTACGCGCGCTCTTCAGCAAGAAGGACGTCACGGCTGAATCGGTAGACCTGAATGAGGCTACGCGAGAGGTGATTGCGCTGTCGTTGAGCAAACTTCAGAGAAGCCGGGTGATTCTGCGGCCGGAACTTGCCGACGACCTCCCGCCGGTCACGGGCGATCGTGTCCAGCTTCAGCAGGTCATCCTGAACCTGTTCTTGAACGCTTTAGACGCGATGAGCGGCGTCGATGATCGTCCGAGGCGGTTGGTGATCCGAACCGAACGAGACGAAGGCGATCGTGTGCGCCTCGCCGTGCAAGATGCGGGAGTCGGTTTCGAACCTCAAGGTGTGGACAAGCTCTTCGAACCGTTCTACACAACGAAGAGCGGCGGCATGGGGATCGGGCTATCCGTCAGCCGCTCCATTATCGAGAGTCATCATGGCCGTCTCTGGGCAGCAGCGAATGATGGCCCCGGAGCCACGTTTTCGTTTTCTATTCCTCGCGTACCCGCGCGTGTGACGGGAGCCCACAGCAATCGCGACATTGGGACGCCTGCCGTAAGCGATACGGATGCAGCGTGAGAATGTCGGTGTATCTCATAACACCCGAAGAATAACTACTTGCCACGTTGTGGGCGCATTGGTCCTGAACAGGTTGGGGAAGTCAACCCGGTGGCGCGGGCCGCGCTGGCGCTGGTGCAAACCGATACCAAAGCACAATGGACGCTCTCCCACGGAGTGTCGCATTCTTGTGCCATGGAGTCCCGCCAGGAAAGGAGCACAATCGAACGTCCACTGGTGTCAGTGGTCGATGACGATGAGTCCGTGCGCGAGTCGCTTCCCGACTTGCTGAGGGAGTTCGGCTTTGCCGCCCGCGCCTTCTCGTCGCCGGAAGAGTTCCTTGCGTCCGATTGCGTCAGCCAGACCAGGTGCCTGATCCTCGACATCGCCATGCCGGGGATGACTGGACCCGACCTTCAGCGGGAATTGAAGCTTCGACGGCAGCAGATTCCGATCGTCTTCATCACCGCTCGAAAAAATGAGACTGTCCGCCAGCGAGTGCTCGAACAGGGCGCCGTGGAGTGCCTGTTCAAGCCCTTCAGCGACACGGCTCTGCTGGAGGCGCTCAACACCGCACTTCGAGTAAACTGAGCGATCCCTACTTTCTTAGGTGCTCTCGGGGAAATCTACAGTGAATTTAGCCCGCGCCCCTGGCCATGAATTGGGGTCATCAGCCATGTCGCCCGCCACACCAATCGTGTTCGTTGTTGACGACGACGTCTCCGTGCGCGAATCGTTGGAATTGTTGATCCGCTGCGAAGGCTGGCAGCCGGAGACGTTCGCGTCCGCGCAAGAATTTCTCACCTGCCCACGAGTCCTTGCTCCGAGCTGCCTCGTACTTGACGTTTCTCTTCCCGGCCTCAATGGCCTCGACCTGCAGAAGCGCGTCGCCGTCGAACGGACTGACATGCCGATCATCTTCATCACGGGCTACGGCGATGTACCCACGACGGTCCAAGCCATGAAGGCGGGAGCCGTCGAATTCCTGACGAAGCCATTCAGTGATGACGTGCTGTTAAGCGCCATCCGGCAAGCCCTGGAACGCAGCCGCGTTGCTCTTGGTCACGAGGCGGCGATACGTGCGCTTCGAGACTGTTACGCGTCACTCACTCCTCGCGAACGGGAGGTCATGGCGTTGGTGGCCTCGGGCCTGCTGAATAAACAAGTCGGCGGCGAACTCGGCATCAGCGAAATCACGGTGAAGGCGCACCGCGGCAAGGTGATGCAAAAGATGAAAGCCAACTCTCTCGCGGACTTGGTGAAAATGGCCGCGAGACTCCGCCTCGCAGCGGCGCCGAAAGACTGACGCTCCGCTAACGGGTCGTTCTCCACTTGCTCTCCTCTTATCCCCTTCTTTCCGCTCCCTCATACGCTGGTCGCCGCGCATACCTGATACCTGGGTATCGACATTATTGCGCCCAGGCACCATCAAGTATCGTTCCTCCTCATGACGATGATCGTCTCATCGTCCAGAGGTTTTCCGTCTCCGCGAAAGGCACGGAGCGCCGATGCGAACTGAGTGCCGAGCGCTTCGGCGGAGCTGGCGTCAAGCGCGCGCGCCATATTCATCAGGCCGTCCCGACCAAGTTCATTTCCAGCCGGACTAAGGGCTTCGGAGACGCCGTCGCTGTATAGCACCATGAGGTCGCCGGATTGCGGCTTGATGACTAAGCGGTCGTAGGTGACGTCGGCGAGCAGGCCAAGCGGTACGCCGGCCGGCCGCCCTCGCTCGCTCGCGGGTTGCGTTTCAAGCCAGCTCCACTCGTCGCGCGAGGCACGATACCAAAGAGCAGCAGGGTGCCCCGCATTTGTCATTACCGCCAGACCCCGACGGCCGTGCCACCCGACCGCCACCATCGTGGCGTAGTGCCCGCCGCCAAGTTCATCTCGAACCGCCTGATTAAGATCCCGCATCAATGCGATCTGTTCCAGGTCGCGAAGGTAGCGCTGCATGAGCTCTCGGAGATCCTCGCCAAACACTGCCACTGCCTGTCCATGGCCGCTCACGTCGGCAAGCGCGATCCGCGAGACGATGCAACTCGGGCACACTGACAGGTAGTGGACATCTCCGCCAGCGTGATCTGTCCCCACCGGCACCGAATGCACCCATGCAGTTAAACCTGGCAGTTCGACCAGACTTGCGGCCCGCTGGTTACTGGCCCAAGTTTCCGCACACGCAAGGCGCTGCGGGACCGACTGCATCGGATTCTCGTTAGGTTCACCGAAGGCCGCCTTAGCGTTCATCGCTCTCCTCTCTCAGTGCCCATGCTCATTACGCCACGCTCACTACCCACGAAGGCATCCGCGCCGCGGAAAACGTGCTTGCAACGATAAATCGGCCAACGGGCACGCGGTTCATTTAACATAGCCGTCGACATCGACGATAGCTTTGGCAAAGGCCTGCGGAGCTTCTTGCGGCAGATTGTGCCCGACGCCTCCGGTAATGGTCCGGTGCACATATTTGTCGGAGAATTTGTTGGCATAGGCACTGGGCTCCGCATGTGGCGCCCCGTTGGCATCGCCTTCAAGGGTAATGGTTGGGACGGTGATGACCGGGCTGGCTGCAAGCCGTTTTTCCAGATCGTCGTACTTCGCTTCGCCTTCAGCCACGCCAAGCCGCCAGCGGTAATTATGGATCACGATGGCGACGTGATCCGGATTGTCAAACGACGCTGCAGTGCGATCGAACGTGGCGTCATCGAAGTTCCACTTCGGGGAAGCCAGCTGCCAAATGAGCTTGGCAAAATCGTGCCGGTATTTGTCGTAGCCGTCGCGGCCATGATCGGTAGCAAAATAAAATTGATACCACCATGGGTATTCAGCTTTTGGCGCCAACGGCACCTTGCCGGATGCCTGGCTGCCGATCAGATAACCGCTCACCGAGACGAGCGCCTTGCAGCGGTCTGGCCAGAGCACGGCGATGTCATCAGCTGTCCGCGCTCCCCAATCGAAGCCGGCGAGAATTGGCTTCTCGATCTTGAGAGCATCCATGAACGCGATGATGTCGAGCGCAACTACCGATGGCTGGCCATTGCGGAACGTGTCGCTGGAAAGAAAGCGCGTCGTGCCATATCCGCGCAGATACGGAACGATCACCCGGTACCCCGCCAATGCCAACAAAGGGGCAACGTCGACAAAGCTGTAAATATCGTAGGGCCAGCCGTGCAGAAGAATTACCGCAGGGCCATTAGCAGGGCCAGCTTCCGCGTAGCCAACATTCAGGAGGCCGGCATCGATCTGTTTGAGTGCGCCGAGTGATGTGCTCCCAGCGTTCGCAGTGGTGTTGGCTGTTGTTGGTGCAATCGCATCCTCGCGCGCGAGGAGTGGGCTCCCGGCGAACAGCGTGGCTCCAGCGGAGGCGCCCGCAATTGCCAAGAGACGACGGCGTGATATCCCGATTGATTCTTTTCGTTTCACGATTGATCTCCTTGTTTCGTTAGCTAGGCAAGCGTTCGGAATGAATTGAAGTGTCTGGCGGCTACCAACGGCCAGCGTGAGCGCCACCATCCACGTGAAGCACCTCTCCGGTTACTTGACCTGCCTGTGCCAGATAGAGAACAGCGTCGACAACGTCTTTTACCTGCGCGATTCTTCCCATGGGCTGCAATGTCCTAAGAGAGTCCTTGGCATTATCCTTGTGCAGTGGCGTATCCACGACGCCAGGGGCCACGGCATTGAAGCGGATACCTTCTTTTGCATACTCGATGGCGAGACTGCGAATCAATGTATTCAGGCCCCCTTTCGTCAACATCGAAACCGAGGCATTGATGCCGGCGATGGGCTGATCTGCAAGCGCGGCAGTGATGCTCACAACGTTCCCCGATTTCTGTTTCAGCATCTGTTTCACCGTGAGCTGAGTGATGTAAAGGAATCCCAGCAGGTTGGTCGAGACCAGGGCATTGAAGTCCTCGGTGGTGAAGTCGGCGAACGGCTTGGTGCGGAAGATTCCCGCGCTGGTCACCAGAACATCGATGGTTCCGAACTGCTCGATCGCCGCTTCGACAGCTCTGGCAGCGGTCTCCAGCTTGCCGATATCGCCATCGACGAGAACGAGGTTGGGTGAGGCAGTCAACGATTGAGTGACATCACGAGACGTTGCGACGACGTAATAACCCTCCTTCAGGAAGGCCTCGACCAGACCCGCACCAATGCCCTGCGATGCTCCCGTGACGATTGCTGTTTTCTTGCCAGACATACATTGCCTTTTGTTTGAAGGCTCGGATCCATACGCAGTTGGGTAGCCGGCGTTCTCACAGCGGCCTCAGCCAGCGGGCCGCGCCACCAACCCTAAATGTGAAGAACCGACAAAGCCTCGAACCAATGCGGCGATCTCATCGGCAGCCGTATCCAGTGCGAAATGACCGGCGTCAAGAACGTGAACTTGAGCGTTCGGCACATCCCGCCGATAGGCTTCCGGCTCCGAGATGTCGAACGAGGTGTCGTACTTTCCCCAGATCACCAGCAAGCGCGGCTGCTTCTCGCGCATCCAGGCTTGCCATTTCGGGTAGGCGTCCACATTCGTTCGATAGTCGTAGAACAGGTCGCTTTGAATCTCGGCTTGGCCGGGCTGATTGAGAAAATAAAACTCATCGGTCCAGAGATCGGGGTCGTAGCGTTCCACGTTCGGATCGTTTCCCACATGGCGCGTCCGCGTGGTCGCCAGCGAGAGCAGATTGATGCGAAGCGCGCTTTCGTTCGGAGCGCGATCGGCCCAAAAGGCTCGCCGCGTCTTCCAATTCGCACCCAGGCCTTCGTTGTGCGCCACTGCGTCCTGGACGATAAGAGCCTCGATCCGCTCCGGGTGGGCCACGGCTATGCGGAAACCCACGGGGCCGCCGTAATCCTGCATGTAAAGGGTGTAGCGCGAGAGCCCGAGCGCTTCGGTGAAATGATTCATGACGTCGGCATAGTGATCAAACGTATAGGCGAAGTTTTTCGGTTCCGGCCAGTCACTGTTTCCGAAGCCTGGGTAATCGGGCGCGACCAGGTGATAGCGATCGGAAAGCCGGGCCAAGAGCGGCTCGAACATGCGCGATGAAGAGGGCAGTCCGTGGAGCAAGAAAATCGTTGGCGCGTCTTTTGGACCGGCCTCTCTGTAGAAAATCGAGAGCCCATCTATCTGTATCGTGCGATAGAAAGTCGGGTGTCCCATGGGACGTTCCTTCCCTCGGGCGTGGGCCAGCAATTGAAATGATGCGGGCATCACAGACGCCATCAATGCCATGCAGGAAACCCGCACGCATCGGGTCCAACGGGGCGATATAGAAAGACGCATCGTTTAACTCCGATCATGCAAGCTCGTAGACCAACGTCGCGTTCGTCTCTCGTGGCTGCCAACCTCACATGGTCAGCACAACGCGAAACTGTGCCTTGCCGCTCAACATGCGCCCATAAGCCTCAGCCGCTTTTTCGAGCGGATATTTTTCAATCATGGGACGGACACCGCTTAGTTCGGCGAAGCGCAGTGTGTCCTCTGAATCTGCCGGCGTTCCCGTGGACCAGCCCTGAATGGCTCGACTTCCGTTGATGAGCTGTATCGGCGTGACCTCAATGGGATCGAACGTCGCACCGATCACCATGAGCTTGCCGTTCGGGCCCAGACCGTCGACCAACTCGGACATCGCTTTCGAACTTGGAGCTGTCGCCAGAATTACCTGTGCGCCGCCCAGTTTTTGCAATGCCACGGCTGCGTTCGTCGATTGGCTGTCGATGTAGACGCTCGCTCCCAGCTTCTTTGCGAGCGAGGCGTTTTCAGACCCGCGCCCGATCGCCGCGACCTTATAGCCAAACTTCTGCGCGAATTGGATCCCAAGATGACCCAGACCCCCGATTCCCTGCACCGCGACCAGGTCGCCGGGAAGCGCGCCGCTGTGCCGCAGCGAGTTGTAGGTGGTAATTCCAGCGCAAAGCAACGGTGCTGCATCGGCGTCACTTAGACTCTCCGGTATCGCCACCAGTGCCTCGATGGGAGCGACCATGTATTCCTGGTATCCGCCGTCATAGCTGATGCCCGGAATTTTCAGATTGCGGCAATTGCGAAAATCTCCGCGCCGGCACTCCCGACACGTGTTGTCATGGCCGCCGTGCCAGCCGACACCGACACGCTGCCCTTGCTTCCACGCGGAAACACCGTCACCCAGTTCATCGATGATGCCCGCCACTTCGTGTCCTGGAACGCGCGGATACTGAATTCCCGGCCACAGGCCTTCTTTCGTGAGCACGTCACTGTGGCAAACGCCACAGGCCTGCACTTTGATCCGCACGTGTCCTGTATTCGGCTCAGGAATCTCGCGCTCGACGATCTCGAAATCTGCTCCGGCCTTGGAGATCTGTGCCACTTTCATCGGCGCCAGCTCTGGCACTGCCGATACTCTCATCGTGGCCATAACTCCTCCTCTGAATTTTCAGTCAATTGCCGATAGGTACTCACTGCCCACGATTGCGATTAAGCCAGAAAAGTGGAAGCGAATCTATTAGACGATGGTATCGGTCGACACCTTCGCATCAGTCGGTACGACGAGCGGCGTTCGATGATCGAGGACGAAAGAGCAGGTGCCCGGATCGTCTGGCGTGACGGGGTGCTCCGAAAGTTCTAACGGCATGGCTGAAGCCACGGTCTTTCAAGACTCTCCGTTAAACGACTTAATCAGAGGTTCCCTAAACAGGTTTCTCCGCAGGGATCGAGGCTTCGGCCAGGGGGAGCCAGACTTGAAAACGCGTGTCGCCGGGTTTCGAAGTGACTTGAATATTGCCCCTGTGTTTCTTCACGATCCGCTGAACCGTGTCCAAACCGAGACCGGTTCCCTGCCCCACTCCCTTGGTCGTGAAGAATGGCTCAAAGATGTGCGGCTCAATTTCGGATGAAATCCCCGGGCCGCTATCCCCGATCTCAACCACAACGCATCCGTCGTCGCGATAGGTTCGCAAGCGAAGCTCGCCTTTCCCCTCCATTGCGTCGATGGCATTATCTATGAGGTTGGTCCAGACCTGATTGAGTTCGCTACCGAATGAATTCACCAGAAGCGGAATCCGTTGATAGTCGCGCTGCACCGCGACTCCGCGCTTAAGCTTGTGGTTCAAAATGGTGAGCGTGGTCTCCAGGCTTTTCACGATATCGACATTTTGCACCGGCGCCTGGTCCATATAGGTGTATTCCTTGATCGCACGGACCAGGTCGGAAATTCGCGATGTGCTGCTCTCGATTTCGTTCAGTAGGTTCGCGATCTCGACCGAGGCGGCAATCCGCACCAGGGCGGCTCGGGCAGTGCCAGCATCGAGGGCTGCGAACAAGGATTCCAGCGCCTCCGGCCTGATGTTCTTCCTTGCCAGATCGGCCGCCAGTTGCCACAAGTCGTTCTGCCCGTGACTGCGCAACAAGGAATCGACCTGCTCTTCCAGATCGCTGACCGCCAGCGCGTCGGGTGGAGGTTCGTCTCGCTGGATGAACGAAGTTTCCAGCTTTTCGATTTCCGCTTTCTGGGCAGGAGTGAGATCGCGCCTCCCCAGCTCGAGACTTGCGTCCTTGATTTTCTTTAGGATGTCACGCAATTGGCTGGTGGCACGTTTGGCGGCAGAGGCGGGATTATTGAGTTCGTGAGCCAGTCCCGCAGAAAGCTTGCCTAAAGCGGCCAATCGGTCTCGTTGTTGCTCGATCCGGGTGGTTTCGCGGATCCGGTCGGACATCAGGCCCACCAGCCGCTTGGCCAACTCCGGCATCTTCTGCACGAGATCCGGAAACAGCGCCGCCGGAAATCGCAAGACGCGGCTGTCGCTGACGGCGCGCCCATTCACCATAAACTGCTTCATTCTCGAGAACGGAAGGGTTCCGGTAACATCGCCCGCGTTCATGGAAAATGCAACGGTCTCGCCGCCTATCTCCCCGTGGAGTTCAAGTTGCCCCTCAAGAATCACAAACATTGCATCCGCGGGAGTGCCTTGGCGCACGTAGGTGTCGCCCGCCTTATAGCGGAGTTCTTGCGCCTGGCTGATGAACCAGGCGATCTGATCATCCGGCAAATCCGCGAAGGCGGGGACGAGAAGGAGTTCCGAATTTTCGACCATTTATACCTTGCTCAAATACTGATGAATGAATTGCACCGCCACCGATCCTTCGCCGACACCCGACGCGACCCGCTTCACCGATCCATGCCGCACGTCGCCCACGGCGAAGATGCCCGGAACGTTCGTCTCGAGCAGGAATGGATCGCGGTCGAGGGTCCACCCTTTGGGGCGTTGTCCGTCGCGGATGAGATCGGGGCCGGTCAAGAGGAATCCTCTTTCATCCCGCTCAACCAGATCTCCCAGCCAGTCAGTTCTGGGCAGCGCTCCAATAAAGATGAACATCGAATTTGCCAGCACTCGCTCCAACTTGTTGGTGTCCGAGCATAGCACCGAAATTTCTTCCAGACGCGTTTCGCCGTGTACCTCGACCACGCTGGCATGGGCCCACACCTGAATGTTAGGGGTCTCTTTAATCTGGTCGATCAGATACTGTGACATGGTGCTGGCGAGAGAATCCCCTCGCACCAGCATGACGACGCGTTCGGCATACTTGGCGAAGTTCATAGCGGCCTGGCCCGCCGAATTTGCGCCGCCCACCACGTAGATAATTTCTCCTTTGCAGGACAAGGCTTCCGTGGCGCCGCCGCCGTAGTAGACTCCGGCCCCCTGCAGCCGATCGATCCCCGGAGTTTCCAACCGGCGCCACTGCACTCCGCTCGCGATCATCAGTGCGTGGCAGGAGATCTCGTTGCCGTCGGCCAGCTTGATCATGCGGTACGATCCTTCGACGCGCGCACCGACTGCTTCCTGGGGAGCCAGAATTTCCACTCCAAAACGCTGGGCCTGCACCACCGCGCGCCGGGCCAAATCATTACCGCTGAGCCCCGATGGAAATCCGAGATAGTTCTCGATTCGCGAACTCATGCCCGCCTGGCCACCCGGCGCTTCGCGCTCAATCATCACTGTATGCAAGCCCTCCGACGCGCCGTAAACGGCTGCTGCGAGGCCAGCGGGACCACCGCCGATAATCGCCAAATCGTAAAAGTCGGTTTGCGCCCGCGTCCGCAAGCCGACTTTTTGCGCCACATCCGCGGGCAGGCTCTCCAGAAGCTTCGTTCCATCGGGGAAGAGCACGACCGGCAGGCTGGCGGCTTCCGGCCCCAGAGCCTCGAGGAGACGCTTGGTTTCGGGATCATTGGCGGAAGATTCCACGTCGATCCACTGATAAGGAACGCGATTGCGCGCCAGGAAGTCCCGCAACTCATACGATTTCGGCGACCACCTGGTGCCGAGAACACGGATTCCCTGGAAGGCCGGCCGGTAGGAAGCTTGCCAATCGTCGAGCAAGTCATTCAGCTGCGGATACAGATGATCTGCCGGCGGATCCCATGGCTTCAAGAAGAAGTAGTTGATGCTGGCTTGATTGATGGCACTGATCGCAGCGCTGGTGTCGGCATATGCGGTGAGCAATGCACGCTTGGCATCGGGATAGATGTGCATTGCTTCCTGCAGGAATGTGACCCCGTCCATGCGAGGCATGCGCTGGTCGGCGAGCAGCAAGGCCACGCTGTCATTGCGCACCTTCAGCTGTTTCAGCAGATCCAATGCCCCGTCGGGAGAGTCGCTGCCGATGACGCGATACTCCGCGCCATACTGCGAGCGCAAGTCGCGTTCGATCGCACGCAAAACATCGGAGTCGTCGTCGATACTCAGTAAGATCGGTTTCGGCATTTTTCAGTCTCAGCCTGGATGTGGAATCTGAATCCCCCGCGCGCTCAAGCGGCAAGCTCGCCCGCCTCGATCTCGTCGACATAACACCAGATCCAGCTTTCTCCCGGTTCGATCGAACGCATAAGCGGATGTTTGGTGTGATGGAAATGCTTGGTGGCGTGCTTGTTCTTGGATGAATCGCAACAGGCCGCATGTCCACAGATCAGGCACATACGCAGGTGAACCCACGTATCGCCAGTCTTAACGCAGTCTTCACACACATGCTTGTTGGTTTGTCTTACTTTAATCTGGTCAAGGTGAGTGCATTCTTCTGGCATTGATTCCTCCGTCTGTTTACGAGCGAAAAAACCTATAAAGTCATTCCGCGACCAGTAGGTTCTCGGCAAAGGGCCATTGGTCGTCAATCCATTGCGTCTGACAAGCAAATCCCGAATCGCGCGCCATCTGGAAGACCTCTTCCCGCGAGTACTTGTGGCTGCTCTCCGTCCAGATAGTCTCGCCTTCGAAAAACTCGACGCTGAGATCCGCCGCCGAGATGCGCACCGTCTGCTGCCGCTTGGATTGCAGATGCATTTCGACGCTCCGGGCGTCGTGATTGATCCTGGCGACGTGAGCGAATTGGCCCAAGTCAAAATCGGCGTCGAGTTCGCGATTAATGCGGGCCAGCAGGTTGAGATCAAAAGCGGCAGTCACTCCCAGTTCGTCGTCGTAGGCCCTGAGCAGTTGTGCGCTGGGCTTTTCCAGATCGGTCCCGAGAAGAAGTGAATCGCCCGGTTCGAGAATGCGCCGAACCTCCGTCAGGAATTCAATTCCGGCGGGACGGTGGAAATTTCCAATGGTGCTCCCCAGAAACAGCACGAAGAGGTGCTGTCCGCGCTGCCGGTGCGCGGCCACCTCCAGCAATCCATCGAGATATTCGCGCTCAAAACCTACGATGCTGAGCGCATCAATGTCACTGAGCTCACGCTCGCACATGGCCAGAGCCGAGCGGGATATTTCGACCGGATAATAAAATGTGCGCTCCCGGCGGCTGAGCGCCTCCAGTATCCAGCGAGTCTTCTTGCCGCTGCCACTGCCGAGTTCGGCCACAGCGACCGGAGAGTCCAGGTGGTCGACGATCTCGCACGCATGCCGCCGCAGCAAACGCTCATCGGCTCGCGTGAGTCCGTACTCGGGCAGATGACTGATCACTTCAAATAGCGCCGTGCCCACATCGTCGTAGAGGTACTTCGACGGGAGTTCTTTCTGTCGCGACCGTGCAAGCCCGGTGCGCACGTCGGCAGCGAATTCGTATGCTGTATTGGCCGTAATCGCATGGACGAGCATTTCTGAATTCCCTTCTATCGTGATTCGATAATCAGCGGCGTACGCAGCGGAAACCCGCGTACGCGTATTGATAATGGGCCTGGAACCAGTTGCGGAACGTGGACCGCAGCATGCACGCTGCGGTGCGCGCCGAACCACCCTTTATGACGAAATGCTTGCCATCAAAGAAATCAGCCGAGTACCCGCGGTAGAACGGAAATGGCTCGAAGCCGGGAAACGGACCGAAAACGGTGGAGGTCCATTCCCAGCCGTTGCCCACCATATCGTGAATGCCGAAAGCGCTCTGGCCCTCTGGAAACGAATTCACGGGCACAGGATCCCAACGATGAAAATCAAAATTTCCGAGACGGGACTTGGGCGCCTCGTTGCCCCACGGGTAGGCTCTTGTCTGTCCGTCGAGAGTGCCGTGTGCGGCCCACTGCCACTCCGCCTCCGTGGGGAGTGACTCCCCTGCCCAGCGGGAGTAGGCCGTCGCCTCAGCGTGACTCACATACACGGGCCAGTCCAGCGGTAGCGGCACTTCGTTGAACATTGTGCGGTAAAACCAGTGATTGCCTTGCTGCTTCCAGAACAACGGATGAAAAACTTCATGACCACTCTTCCAGTCCCAGTCATCGTCGTCCCAGAAAGCCCGCGTCGCATAGCCGCCGGCCGACATGAACTCCAGATACTGCCGATTTGTGACCTTGTACTGATCAATCTCAAATGCAGGAACTTCCACCTCGTGAGCTTCAAATTCATTGTCCCAGCCGAAGCTTTCGCTGCCCCGCTGGAGACCCAGTGTCACGACACCAGCAGGAACGGGAACCATCCGGTGGGCGACGGTCGGACCAGCGAGATTCGGCGATTCGCGTTCCCGTACCTTCATATCGAACGGCAATTGATGCAGCATGTAGGCCAGCGTTTCGGCGTGCATCAGTCGATGCTCAACCGCAACGTTAAGGAAAGTGGACAGGGGAAAACCGCTGCCTGCCGCGGAGTGTGGATCGAGAACTGCCTTCTCAAGACGCTGGTCGAGAGCGCTGCGGATATTGCCCACGTAATCGCGGACCGCGTCCACGTTCGGCCAGTCAGATGGCAAATCGGTTGGGAGTCCGCCGCCGACTGGATCGATGCCGAAGGCAAACAGACGATCATATTCAGGATGGGCGCTCTTGAGTCCGAAGGCGCGTTCGCTCAGTAAATTCCAATCAAATGCTTCGAGGTGCCCGACATAGAAGATGATGCGGTGACGCTCCGGAATCGGCCGCCCATAAAGTGATCCGGCGCAGACCAAACTGAAAAGTGCATCGCTCCGACGGCGAGCATCGGACATCCGCTTCATGAGCTCATGTGGAACTACGACGCTTTCTTCTGCAGCCAGCATTCGGCGCTCCCGGTGTACTAGCGATGATCGAACGAATGGTGCATTTGAAGGCAAGCCGACCCCGGCTGTACCCTCCGAGGCTTGGTTAGATGACGTGTGGCTTCGAGTGGTCGCAGGAGATCGCCCGGTGGGTACAACGAGTAGTGCTCCTTCCAGCCTGCGAAGTACAGCACTATCTCACCATGCAGCCTGTAAGCTGGGATCTTGTACGAGATCACCTCTTCCGTTCGTGGCAGGATTTTGCGGAGCGCTTTTCGCACAAGCTGTAGTACGACCTGTGCGGTCTCGGGTTGCGCGGAAATGTATTCATCCATGTTTGTGAAATTGGCTCTGGCCATATTGACCTCACCCTTTGTCTGGATTGCAGTAGAGCTTTCCCTCTGCCCCTGATCGCTTGCGAACCCAAGAAGACTAGACCTCGCCGCTCCGACCTCCATGCTTCGTTGTTGCGAGCCAGGCAGAGGTTGCTAAGCAGCGCTTCAAATGGAAGGAGCACCAAACTGATTTGTGCCGAATATTACGTGAACTGTGCCCCCGGTGGATAGCGGGAAGTGCAGCGTTTGATGAAGTTCTACGCTGGGATAACGGACTGTGGGCAGATTGGACGCGGGAGCCCCGTCGGCGCAGGAAGCGGACAAGCCACGCAAGTTTCGAAATCTCGATTTCCCCAAATCTTGTCAAGCCCCCAATTTCCCTGCTTTTTCCTCTATGTCATTGAATCGCCAAGGAAAATAAACCCGCCAAATCTGGCGGTGTACCCCCCTCCAACTTGATAAAATAGATATAGAGATCAAAAAGGTGCGGAATCCTCCCCGCACCCTTTTTTATTTGACATGCAAATTCTCCAGCGCCCTCCCCGGCCGAGAAACGAGCATTTGAACTTAGATGACCCGATCACCCGATGACCAGATGACCCGATTTCTCCCCTAACTCCTTATTCCAGAATATTTTAAGTATAAGTCCTTTAGATTCAAAGACCGAACCAAAGAACTCCCGCTAACCCCATGATTCCATTAGCTAGGGGGGAGGGGGGGTAGGGGGGTACCAACCAGTAAACACCATCCCGAACTGAGAAATTGGGCGAGGCTCCGGACTGCAAGGGCGTGTTTTCGCGCCGGTTGTTCTTCTTTGCATGTTTTCCAGCGAAATACCTTCCGTTCGCGGCCAGTAGAAAAGCACCTTAACGACTGCGCGCCACTTCAGGCTCTGGCTAGTCATAAACTCCGCACTCCTTTGCCATTTCAATCAGTACGTGAATATTTTCAGGCGGCGTAATCGCTGGCATGTCGCAGCCGGCAGTCAAGATGAAACGCCCTTGCGGCTTCCAGACGGAGATGAGGTTCCGAGTTGCTTCACGAACCTGCTCGACCGTTCCCCGGGCCAGGACGCCGCTGGGGTCGATGTTTCCAAACAGCACGTGGCGTTTCCCGGCGGTTTGTTTGGCTTTCCCGGCGTCGGTTTTGTAGTCGAGCTCGAAGCCGCAGGGTTCGTACTCTGCCAGCATGTCTAGGATCTTGCTGGTATCACCGCAAATGTGAATCACCACGAAAATGCCATCGGCAGTAAGGTCTTTGACCAGGCGTTCCTCGTACGGACGCGCGAAGCGTTTGAACATGCGGGGGGAAACGACGTCCGGGCCGGCCAGGCTATCGCCTAGCGAGGTGAGATGAGCTCCGGCCTTGGCCAGCGCTCGATGGACGGCGAGATGGCTTTGGTAGCAAATCTCCAGAAGCTGGGCGATGCGCGGATTGTCTGGCTGCTCGGCGATCTCCATCAGGAAATCCTCGATGCCCCGCACCAGACACGCGAGACTGAAAGCGGCCTGGTCGGCGTTGCCCCGAATGGCAATTTCGCCGCCCACTTGTTTGGAAATCAGCCGGACGGCCTCGATCAGAGCGGGAATGCGGCCGTCCCTCTCAGGATTGATCACTTTCAAGCGGTCAACTTCATCCAGGCTGCCGATAGCAGGCTTCACGATGCGGCCCGGTTCGTTGGGGGCGCATCTCGATCCGGCACCCAAAGCCTCGGCCAGCATGGTGGTGTCCGTATCCACCATAATGCAGTCGTGCTCGTATTTTTCGAGCGCCTGAAGATGGACGCGCGCAATGACTTCAGGGTTGATGCGGTAGTCTTCCAGGCGGACACCCGCTTCGCGCGCCGCCATCAGAAAATTGGGCAGGGAGACGGGCACGCGATCGGGGATCCCGCCCGCCAGGACCGTTCTTACTCGCTCAAGAGAGTTCATATCATAGCCTACGAACAATGATACCTTCGGCATAACCTGCCGCGGCAAGTTGGCTAAGTGGAGCTAACACACATTCCTCTGGATTTCATGCGTCGGCTACCATTGTCCCTTGGACAAGACCTGGCACACAACTCCACATGGCAAGCGCGTCAGCCCACCCTTAATTGTCAACTGAATATTTCACGTTCATTTCTGGCAATACACAGTTCAAATCAATGCCCAGGTTACGAATCTTCTCTCGAAGTTTCGCCGGATCAACTGTATTAAAATCAAACATCCCAAAATGATGCACCAGCAGTACAGGAATATGCGCGTGTCGACAGATATCGACCGCCTCTTCAAATGTAAAATTGCCGGGCACACCACGACTTTGCCTAAGTGCATCGCGTCCATTAATGGGCAAGAATGCGATGTCGACTTTGTACTTTTCAAGATTGCGAACCAATTGTGGATATGGAACGCAGTCTCCGCTGTGGTAGATGGTGATGTTACCGAAGTTGACGATATACCCTAAATAAAGATGGTCGTTGTTTTGATTTGTTTCAATGTTCACGTGAGCGGAGGGAATGGCATGAACCTGTATTTCGGAACTGATTTGAATGGACTCACCAGCATTAATTGGTTGGATTTGGGTTCGAGGAATTCCCATCTCGACTGCGGTTTTATTTTCGGCGCGAGGGATAATAAACCGGCACTTACGATTGTTCTCCGCCAATACCGGCAGTGTGCCGGGGTCCATATGATCCGAATGACGATGGGTGCACAGTACAAACTCCAGTTTACTAATCTCATCAGGCCGGACAGGCGGCGGTGCCATGCGAATGTGCGGAAATTCCTTCCCTCTATATTTTTCAGCCAGACAATCCGACAAATAAGGATCTATCAAGTTAAGCGTATCCATAAATTGAAACGCGAATCCAGCTTGTCCTAACCACCAAAAAGAGAGGACAGTCGATTTTTCATACGACAGCAAACATCCCGCAGTATCACACTTCGTTTGATGAATTTTTATCATAGGCAGATCATTTGTCGTCCAAGCTGATTAATAGATTATCGGTTACTAATTGCGCAAGCTTATTTTCCGTATGCATCTCCCTCCCAGCAGAAAAAACGACTGTGTAACCGGCTAGCTCACTTTGACAAACATGGATGCCCGTTCTGTGTTACCGATCTCGGCGTAACAAGTATTTGCTACGTGTTGATTCTCCCTCAAACCTTACTCTTACGGTTGTTTAGCTTCTCTCTCTATCGGACGCACGCCGCGATACGCGACAATTCATCAAATACGGGACCCGCTGTGGGGATATGAATATGAAACACCTCAGCAATTACGCGCGTCCATCCATGAAGAAAATAGATCCACCCATCTTCGATCTTCAGGTCTCGTACTCTTTCCTGCGCCCGCGCCTGGTCTAAGAACAACAGGTTGCCGCGATAGTTAAAATCCCATGCCATGCCGTTTTCAGGAAATTGTGCAGCATCCGTGAGGGGGGACCCTGGAGCGTCCTTTCCAAGCCCTGTCGCGTTGATCACGAGGGAACCGGGTTTCAACCTACGACAAATATCGTCACTCGTCTCCGGATTAGGAGCGTGATGGTATTCAACCGGGATGCTGGTTCCCAGCCTTCGGTGGATTTCTTCTATTTGTTCAAGACGCGGTACTGTCCGGTTAGTCACAATGATTCTCGAAGGACGATTATCACTGTGCGCTTCCTTCATCAGGTACCATGTGATGGCTACGGATGAGCCGCCGGCGCCCAGAACGAGGACTTCAGCCCCCGTTTCTTTCCAATAGCCCGGAGGCAGAAAAGCTTCCAAAGACAAACCGCTGGTGATCGGGTCTTTTGCATGTCCTACTGAGTTATGCCCCTGTTTTGAGATACAACTGATTTCCCCCATGAGTTGGGCGTATTCGTCCAAAACGTCAAACTGATCGGCGCAAGCCTTCAGCAGATCAATTTTATGTGTGGTAACCAGTGAACCTAGTGAAAGCGGATCTTCTTTGATAAACTGCACAGCGCGGCGATACTTTTCAGGCTCATCATGCCACTTGAAATCCATCCCTCTTATCTGACAGTCGCCCAACCGTAAATACTTCGCCCATTCGGGAAAGACTTTCATAATTGACGATTTCGACGTGGTGACGCCAATGAAATATATGGTCGGCTTGTGTGCAGCTTGATAAATTGACGGTGTCATTGAAACCCTTGCTCCGCTTCAGCCCTCTCCGCCCGGCTGTAACCTCTCAGAGCATCCAGTGGAGGCGGGGTGGCCGGTGTTGAGCGCGACGATGTCGGCGATGACAGAAGATGTGTAGCTTTCGAGACGCTTCATCTTAAGGAAGCAGAATCTGCTAGTCAAAAGGCATACAAGTCTGTATAGCATCCCGCGCCTTGATGTGAATTCAGTCGAGGTCTTCTACGTAAATTTGCCACCAGCGGCGATTGGCGCGGGGTTTGTGGGTGCGCGCACATCGGAGCGCTGCGGCGGCTGGCGATTCCCATCCACGGGGCGCTCGGGTTCCAGGACGCCGGAAACATGCCTCACAGTCAGCTGCAGATAGCAGAATCACAGTTTGATCGCGACCGCGCAACCTGTTGCACCCTGCCTTTGTCCGCCCCCACTTTCCGCTTGACAGTCGTCATGGATTCGGTATTTATTGGCTATTAAGACGTTTTAATAGATGTTTAATAAATGTTCGCGGGCAAGGAGAAGTGACATGGATGCAAGGCAGATTAGGGACGGGCGCTCGTTTGGCATGTTCGTTTTTTCACCGACACAGATCGAGACCAGCCGTCATGCTGGCCGTGCAATGGGCAGCGGAAGACGAGTTCCATCCGACCAGCGCCGGAGCGTGATGCCGTTGGTGCTGGCGCTCCTCGCAGTCGTGCTTTTGTTCGGCGGAGCCGCCCTGGGTTCGGTGACGGCGAGCATTTCCGGTACCGTGACGGATTCAAGCGGTGCGGCGATTGTGGGAGCGGCTGTCACGGCCACTAACGTCGAGACCGGTATCGCCCAAACACTGCACACGAACCAACAAGGTTTCTTCACCTTCCCGTCGTTATCGCTGGGTCATTACGAAGTCAGCGTGCAGCAATCTGGATTCAGGCCCTTCCGCGAGACTGGACTGTTGCTGGACGTGAACTCCGCCTTAACGGTTGACGTTGTCCTGAATGTGGGAGACGTCAAGGAGGCGGTGACGGTGACGAGCACTTCCGTGCACGTGGAAACCTCCACCACGCAGTTGGGTGAGGTGATCAGTTCGCAGGAGATGACGGGCGTACCGCTGGTGTCGCGGAGCTACACCGATTTGCTGGCGTTGCAACCGGGCGTCGGCTCGGCTTCCTCGGGAATTGGCGGAGGCGGGGGTGGGACGGCTAACACCGGGTCGAATTTCATAGCCGCGGGATTCGCTGTGACCCCGGTGTCGGGCGACCTGAACGCGGGAAATCTTTCGGTAAACGGCATGAGGGAGGCGAACAACGGATTCCTTCTCAATGGCGCGACCGTGCAGGAATCCGGTTTCGGCGGCACGGCGGTCATTCCCAACCTGGACTCGATCGCGGAGTTTCGTATCATCACCAACAACTTCGACGCCGAATACGGTAACTATAGCGGCGGTCAGATCAACGTCATCACGAAATCGGGAACCAATGGGTATCACGGGGATTTGTTCGAGTTTCTCCGCAATACCAACCTGGATGGACGCGATTATTTTGTTCCGACGCGGGGAGCGTACCATCAGAATCAATTTGGCGGCACCTTTGGCGGGCCCATTAAACGCGACAAGATGTTTTTCTTCGGGGATTATCAGGGAAACCGGGTTGTGCAAGGGGTAAGTTCATCTTTTTCGGTCCCCACGCCCGAGGAACTTGGCGGCGACTTTTCAGCAGTTAGCAGTCAGATGACTAAGCACGTCAATAGTGTCGGAGACAGTACGACCGCGGGCAGTTGGGCCAGCACGCTTTCTGCCGAACTGGGGGGGCAGCAAATAAACTCGGGAGAGCTTTACTACTACGCTCCAACGAATGGCAATCCGGGCTGTACCACTACGGATCCCATCACGGGCTGCGTTTTCCCCAATGCTCAGATTCCCAGTACGGCGATTTCGCCGATCGCGACAAATCTCCTCGAATACATTCCAAACAGCGAGAGCGGGTCTTTCAGCACTTCAGCATTTTCCACCCGGCTGCGCGACGATAAAACCAGCGGCCGCGTGGACGCCAACTCGCACTTCGGCATGCTCTCCGCCTACTATTTTTTTGATCAATACAATTTGCAGAACCCGTATACCGTGGCTTCCTCGGTGCCCGGCTTTGGTTCGCTGTCCAAAGGCAGATCGCAAGTCATCAACCTGGGTGATACTAAAGCCTTCGGCAATTCGTCGGTCAACGAGTTCCGCTTCCAGTTTGTTCGCAGCAAGAATGTAACCACCCCCTCGGGAGGGACTGGAGTTACGTTAGCCTCGCTCGGTTTCACCGGCATCGACCCGCTCGATCCCGGCATTCAAGGTGTTCCGGAACTCGATTTCAACAACTTCGATCTAGGGGTTCTGAGCCGTGTCTTTGGACTGACCGAGAATACGTTCCAGTGGCTGGATAACTATCGCAAAGTGGTGGGCAAGCATACGCTGTCGTTCGGGGGCACCTATCATTACACTCAACTTCAGGAAGCGCTCATCAACATTGAGAACGGCAATTTCCAATTTAATACCGGCAGCGAGACGGGGATTGACATAGCGGATTTCCTGCTGGGAGCGCCGTCCGGTTACAACCAGGGACAGACCCCCGCATCCAACGGCCGCAACCGGTACATGGGTCTCTACGGACAGGACAGCTGGCGGACCACTTCCAACTTGACCTTGAACTACGGGTTGCGCTGGGAATTCGCCACTCCCTGGTACGAACAGCATAACGAAATCGAGACCATAGTCCCCGGTCTGCAATCCAAGGTGCTTCCGAACTCGCCCGTCGGTTGGGTGTTCCCCGGCGATCCTGGAATCCCTCGCACTTTGGCGCCCACACGCTATAACAACTTTGCCCCGCGGATCGGCCTCGCTTACTCGCCAAGCGGTGGCGATGGATGGCTCGGCAAGCTGTTCGGAGCCGGACAAACCAGCATTCGCGCGGGTTACGGATTGTTCTACACGTCCTTTGAAGGTGCCACGGACTTCAACGAGATTGGAGACGCTCCCTACGGGGACTATTACGCCCCCAGCACCCCGACCTTTGCGAATCCCTTTGTAAGTCGCCCGAGCGGTGCTACTTCGGTGTCCCCGTTCCCCATCCAGCTTCCGGTACAGCAAGACCTCGATTTCGCAGCGAAAGGTTTTCTTCCGATCGGAGCGTCACCAGGCTTCTACCACAAGAACCGGTTACCCTACGCCGAGGAGTATGAGCTTTCCATTCAGCGCCAATTCTCCTCGTCCACCCTCTTAACGTTAAGTTATGTGGGAACGCAAGCACACCGGCTACTTTCTGATCAGGAAGCCAATCCCGGAAGTCCGGCGATCTGTCTCGCTCTGCAGCAGTATGGGTGCGGTCCTAACGGCGAGAACAATAACTACCTATTGCCCGCTGGAGTGGCTGCTCCAGCCGCAGCCGTAGCCGCAGGTATCGTTACCACTGCCCCATGTGCGTCCGGTTCGGGCACCTGCAATGAAGTGGTCGGTACCCGTACCGGTCTGGTTCCGAACCTTGCTACCGGAACGATGAACTTCACCAGCGACGGCTATTTCATCACCAACGGTGTATCCGCCTACAATTCGTTGCAAGTAAATGTGCGGCACACGGCGAAGTCATTCACTTTCTTGGCGGGTTACACGTATAGCAAATCACTGGACGACTCGTCCGCGTATGGCGAGCAGGTAAACCCGTTCAACCACAAGTTGAGCCGGGCACTTTCGGCTTTTGACCAAACTCACAACTTCGTTTTGAGTTACGCGTACAACCTGCCTTTTGAAAAACTTGGAGGTCCAAAACGGCTGACCGCGGGCTGGCAGCTAAGCGGCATTACGCGATTTGCCACCGGGCTTCCTGTCACGCTGTATGAGACGGACGACAATTCCTTGCTGGGTACCGCGAATTCCGGCCCCTTGCCGATCGGCATGGATACTCCGCTGTTTACCGGCACTTCGATTCATCGGCAGAACCCACGTAGCAGCGCCACTGCGTCCTTCTTCGACGCATCGCAGTTTGTCCCGGAACCGATTGGAACGCTGGGAAGCCCGCGGAGGTTCTTTCACGGGCCTGGCCAAAACAACTGGGATATGGCGCTGCTGAAAGATACCCGGCTGAGCGAGACAACCAGGCTCGAGTTCCGTGCGGAGTTCTTTAATCTCTTCAACCATACGCAGTTCAGTGCGGTGAATGGCAACATCAGCGGCGCCGGCACCACGACGCAGTTCGGTTTCGGCGACGCGCAATCAACTCAGCAGGCGCGCATCGGGCAGCTCTCACTGAAGCTTCTCTTCTAGTTAGCCGGGGCCCGCATAGGGAGCGTGTTCGACCCGCAGAATTGCTGCGATCGACCCGCTCCCTGGATTGACGAAGGCGGATCCCCGAATTTCTGAGGCGCATTGAGGAGCTGACCGGCAGCACGCGTTCAGGTCCCAGGTCCGCCGCGATCTCCAAAGCGGTCCGGAGCCGCTGCCTACTCTGCCTTATTCGGTGTTACAAATTGAGGACAACCAAATATGTCCAACAAGCTTCGCTGGGGAGTTCTCAGCACCGCCAGCATCGGCAAGAAAGTTATCCCCGCAATGCAGCAAGGCCAATACACCAGCGTCGCCGCCATCGCATCCCGCGGTCTTGCGAAGGCCCAGCAGGCGGCCACCGTCCTGGGCATTCCGACGGCGTACGGCTCATATGAGGAACTTCTCGCCGATCCTGATATCGACGCTATCTACAATCCTCTTCCCAATCATCTCCACGTCCCCTGGACCATTAAGGCCGCCGAAGCCGGCAAGCATGTTCTCTGCGAAAAGCCCATCAGCCTCACCGTCGCGGAGGCCGAAACTCTCCTCGCCGTCCGCGCGCGTACTGGCGTGAAGATCGGCGAGGCCTTCATGATTCGCAGCTATCCCCAATGGCTCCGCCTCCGCGAACTGCTCAACCAAGGCCGCATCGGAGAACTTCGCTCCGTCGTCGGCTTCTTCAGCTACTTCGAGATGGACCCATCCAGCATCAACAATCGAGTCGAGTGCGGTGGAGGCGCTCTCCTGGACATCGGCTGCTACCTCGTCCATGCATCGCGCTATGCATTCGGACAGCAGCCCACGCGGGTCGTCGGCCTCATCGACCGCGATTCCCAGATGCACACCGACCGGCTCACCTCGGCGATTCTCGACTTCCCCAGCGGCCAGTCCATCTTCACTTGCAGTACGCAGTTGGTCCCTTACCAGCGCGTCCACTTCCTGGGTACCCGTGGCCGC
>Ga0182027_10000178_pt1 | contig 104603 bp, 83 predicted proteins | sample 712E1DmetaG_FD_121300 | JGI IMG/M metagenome (GOLD analysis project Ga0182027, IMG submission 121300) | Permafrost microbial communities from Stordalen Mire, Sweden - 712E1D metaG (Illumina Assembly) | ecosystem: Environmental > Terrestrial > Soil > Wetlands > Permafrost | place: Sweden...
CGGACTCATTGTCAATGTCTCCATGTCCGGGACAGGATGGCTGCGGCCATCCCGCCCCGATAGGGACATTTCCATTAAGTTACAATGGGGACATTCTCATTAAGTCGCGACACTCCGCCATTTGCGCCTTGACATTTCTTGGGCGGAGAGAGAGAACCCCTGCTCGGAGGAGCATATGAAGCGTTTACTGGTCTGGTTAGGCGGGATTTTGCTCATATCAAATGTTCTTGCGGACACGATCATCCTGAAGAATGGCGACAAGGTACAGGGGACAATCATCTCCGAAAACGACGCGCAGGTGGTGGTTGAACACAGGAGGGCTGGCGGATCGATCGTCACCCACGACACCGTCGCCAAGTCCAATATCAGGAACATCGAGCGCGACACCCCGGAGCAGAAGCAGGAACAACTGACATACGAAGCGCTACAGCGACACAAACTCGACCCGAATCAGGAGTACACCAAGACCCAATACGCTTCCGGCATCAATGCGTTTAACGATTTTCTCATTGCCTATCCCGGTTCAAAATTCGCTGACGAAGTGACGAGCAAGCGGGACGCTTGGACGAGTGAACAGTCCTATGTTGAGCGAGGGCAGGTCAAACTCAATAACCAATGGATGACCGCCTCTGAAAAACAAACAGCGCTGGTGGCATACGCGCTCAATTCTCTGAAATTGAAGTTGGCTGACCTGCGGAAGAAGCACGATGCAACTGCTAAATCCATCAATGACACTGAAACGGCAATTCAGCAAGACCAGTTCACAGCAAGCAATCCGCCCACAAAGTTCCACGACAGTTATGTGATGCCACACGGTCCGGATCGTTGGCATCCTCAAGGGTGGAACGAGACTGTGCCCGGGTACTCTTTCACCGATACCGAGGCTTCTCAGAATGCGGGTGCGAGGGTCATCGACAACCGCAGGCAGTTGGACAAACTACAGGCTCAATTGTCATCTTTAGAAGCGGAAATTGACAGCGTCAACCAGAGGCTTCCACAGGCTGAGGCTCAATACAAGGCGACTTTGTCACAGTCACACCAACCCACCGTGTCGCCAAAAATGTAGTCGAAGTCGAAGGGGTCGTTGACTCTTGACAGTTCATCGGTTGTCCCAGCTTTTTGGTGGCGCTTCGACGGCTCTCTTGTTTCTGTAAATCGTTTTTCGTCTCATTGCCTACACCCATAACTGACGGTCCAGCGATCGGTACTGGATGGCTTCCGAGACGTGCTGGGATTGGATATGATCCTGATGATCGAGGTCGGCGATGGTGCGCGAGACCTTCAGGATCCGGTCGTAGGCGCGGGCGCTGAGGTTAAGTTCCGTCATCGCCATCTTCAACAACTCCTGAGAATCCTCGTCGAGTTTGCAATGAGCTTTGATATCTCTCGGCGACATACGCGCGTTGCAATTGACGCCGTTTCTTCCTGCAAACCGCTGCCGCTGGATTTGCCGCGCCTCTTCCACGCGGGCACGGATGGTTTCGGAACCTTCTCCCGTCCCCTCCCCCGCCATTTCCTTGTATTTGACGGCGGGCACCTCGATGTGAATATCCACGCGATCCAGGAGCGGCCCGGAAATCTTGTTGCGATACTTCGTGATCATCGAGGGGGAACACCGGCATTCGCGCTTCGGATCGCCGTAGAATCCGCACGGACACGGATTCATGGCCGCCACCATCATGAAGTTGGACGGAAACGTCATCGTACCGGAGGCGCGGGAAATAACGACCCGGCTCTCTTCGAGCGGTTCACGCAAGGCTTCCAGCACATCGCGGTGAAATTCGGGCAGCTCATCCAAGAACAGCACGCCGTTGTGGGCAAGACTGACTTCGCCGGGCGTCAGGTTTGTCGTGCCTCCGAGCAGACCTGCATTGCTGGTGGTGTGATGCGGAGAGCGGAACGGTCGTGTGGCGACCAACGCCTGGCCTTTGGGCAACAGCCCCATGATGCTGTGAATCTTGGTTGTTTCCAGCGCTTCCTCCAGCGTTGCGGACGGCAGAATCGTCGGCACCCGTTTCGCCAGCAGCGTCTTGCCGCTGCCCGGCGGCCCGATCATCAGCAGATTGTGGCCGCCCGCGGCCGCGATCTCGATGGCGCGTTTGGCGGTTTCCTGGCCTTTGACATCCGCAAAATCGGCCTCGTAGCTTCGGGTCTGCTGAAAGATCAGGGTAAGATCCTCGCGTAAAGGAGCGAGTTCGCGTTTGCCGGCAACAAACTCCGCCACCTCGCGCAGATTTTTGGCTGGAAACACGTCGATCCCCTGAACCACAGCGGCTTCGGGGGCATTATCAGCCGGCACAATCAGACCGCGCTTCTTCTGTTCGCGGGCGCACAGCGCGATCGGCAACATGCCGTTGACGCTGCGCACTTCCCCGCTGAGAGCCAGTTCTCCGACGATGGCAAAGTCTTCAATGTTGGGAGCGACGATCTGTTCGTTGACGGCAAGAATGCCGATGGCAATCGGCAAATCGAAGCTCGGGCCTTCCTTCTTCACGTCGGCGGGGGCGAGATTGATCGTCGTCCGGCCCATGACGTATTTGTACCCGCTGTTTTCGATGGCGGTCTTGACGCGGTCGCGCGATTCCTTGACAGCGGCATCGGGCAGGCCGACGATGATCACTGCCGGCTGTCCCCAGCCCGCGTTCACCTCGATCTCGATGGGATACGCATCGATGCCGAGCACAGCCGCAGAATGGACTCTTGCAAGCATGCCTCTCCCTCGTCTTTCTCCTAGACCCCGAAAGCTTTCGGGGATGGGTTTCTCTTACACAAACAACGGAAACATGTCGAACAAGATTTTTAATGGTGGAACGCTGGGCGCGGCCGACAGGTGGCGCAAGCGTCCCTGCTCCGACAGGAGTCGCGAGTCCTTCTCGGACTTGCGCAGCCGCAGGCTTCCGTTCGTGGGAGGAAGCACCGTCGTTGGAGCGACGTTGGCGCAAGCAGGGACGCATGCGCCACCAGGCAATCTTTGGCTGCGGTTTCCATTCACACCCCTCAATCTGCGAACTCCGTCTTGATTAAATGGACTCCCCTCGTTAGCATACGCTCCCATGAACGCGCGACCTTCACCATGAGCGTCTTCACTGACCCCGTATTCCTGAGAGGCATGGAGCGAATTCTTCTCGTCGCGGCAGCGGCGTATTTGGGATTGCTGGGCTACAAACTCTTTCTCTATGGCATGGCGTGCGGCAGAAGCGTCTCCCGTCCGCAATCGCAACTGGTTACCGCGCTTTATTCCGGCGCCGCTCCCGGATTGTTCTTTATGCTCGTCGCGGCTTCGGTGGTACTGGTGATCAGTTGGACGGGTAATCCCCCGGCGCACGCGCGATCCGGCCCGGCAGCGGCTGCCCGCGGAAGCGACAAGACCGACCTGCTGAAACAAATCGATCTCCTGAAACAGACGGAAAAGGTCCGCGGGGATGTCATCCTGGGCCTGAGAAGCCAGCTTGCGCTTGCCCGGACAAATAATGCGGTTACCCAGGAAGTCGTCGACCAAATCCAGCAATCACTCAACACGGCCAGCACTCCCGCCGTCGACTACAACTCCTTGTATACGCAGATGACGGAGATGAACGACGCCATCACCGAACTACAGAACGAGAACGACACTCTCCGCCAGGAAAACGCCACCCTGCGAGCCCAGAGCAGCCAGAATAGCCAGCAGTGACGCGAACGGCGCGATACTCATCGCGTGCCTCATCCCAATACTTCTCCCAACCGGCCTGATGGTAGGGCGCGACCGCCGGGCGCGCCGCGTTGTTCCGTGAATTCGGACGGCCCGGCGGTCCGTCCCTACCCACGGCTCCTCAAACACGGTGGTAGTATCAGATGCCCCCGAATGTAGGCCTCAATAGATATACGGCTCGCTCAGGTCAAATGCGTTTTGATAGAGGCGAATATCGTCCGGCTTGTCGGCCTCGAGGCGCATCACGACCTCGACAATGTCGAACCGGAATCGAAGGGGCGGGTAGTTGAGCAGCCGCAGGTAATCCAGGGCGACCTTGGAAATGTGGCGCTGCTTCCGCGCATTCACGGCGTCGCTCGGCACGCCGAATTGTTCGCCCTTCCTCGTCTTCACCTCCACAAACACCAACCAGTCCTTGTGCCTGCAGACGATGTCGATCTCCCCGCTCTTGCTGCGAAAACGCCGCACCAGAATCTTGTAGCCCTGACGACGAAGATAGTGTGCCGCCGCTTCTTCGCCGCGCTCGCCCAGCACCTGCTTGGGCGTCAACGTTTCCGGCTTCTTGCGCGAATCGAATAGCATTCCTCACCTGTGAAGCAGAGGAGTTCTAGATCAAGCGCAGCGAAAGGAAAAGCTGATTCTGCTGTCGCGCCTTGGAAGAGGGCGCATATCAATGCAACTACCATATCAATGAGTCGTTGGTAGGGACGGACCGCCGGGCCGTCCGAATCCACAGAACAACGCGGCGCGCCCGGCGGTCGCGCCCTACCATCGGCCGCAGTTGGTCGTGGTATCAAGATGCGGCTGTTTGCAGGGCGGCGAACTCCGTCTGAACAGGCTCGACGGCGTGACGCACCGGGGCAAATGATTTCCGATGCACGGGCGATGGCCCGTATTTTTCCAGCGCCGCCAAATGCTCGGGCGTGCCATAACCTTTGTGCTGCGCGAAGTTGTATTGGGGAAATTGTTCGTGAATCCGCAGCATCATGCGGTCGCGCGTGACCTTGGCAATCACGCTGGCAGCGGCAATCGAGAAACTCTTGCAGTCGCCCTGCACAATGGCCTTCTGGCGGATTCGGATCGCGGGCACGCGCAGGCCGTCCACGAGAACATAGTCCGGTTTCACCGACAACGCATCGAGCGCGAGCACCATCGCCCGCCACGTCGCACGGAGGATGTTGTAGGCATCGATCACTTCCACGTCCGAGATGCCGACGGCCCAGGCTACGCCGGGGCGCGTGGTCAGTTCGGCGTAGAGTTCGTCGCGCCGTTCGGGAGAGAGTTGTTTGGAATCGTTGAGGATTTTGTGGCGAAAACCGCGCGGCAGGATCGCCGCGGCGGCAACGACCGGGCCGGCCAGCGGACCGCGTCCGGCTTCGTCCACTCCTGCGACGATGGTGGCTCCGTCAAGGTAGGCCCGGTTCTCGTGACGGAAAGAGGGCATTCAACTCCTTCCATACCCGTGGGAGCGGTTTGTAACCGCGATCCCATCGGAGAAAGTAAGTCGCGAATGCAATTCGCTCCTACGAGGCCGTCTCTACGCTTCCTGGACCTTCGTGGCGGTCTTGCCGATGCGGTCGCGCAGGTAATAGAGCTTCGCGCGACGGACCCTGCCTGCCCGCTCGACTTCGATCTTCTGGATGAAGGGTGAGTGAACGGGAAACACGCGTTCGACTCCCTCGCCGTAACTGATTCGGCGCACCGTAAACGTTTCGCAGACGCCTTTGCCCTGCCGGTTGATCACGATGCCGGAGAACACCTGAATGCGCTCGCGGTCGCCTTCCTTGATTCGAGAATGCACACGGATGGTGTCGCCCACCTTAAAAGGCACCAAATCGGTTCGCAATTGTTCCTGCTCAAGTTTTTCAATCACATTCATAACTTCTCTCCTTCATCGTAGTTCGCGTGTCCAGCCTGACGCCTCCACAACGGACAGGCGAGACGCCTGTCCCACTACAGCAAATCCGGCCTTCTCTCTTTCGTCCGCTGCCGGGCCTGTTCCGCCCGCCATTTCGCGACCGCCGCGTGATCGCCCGACAACAACACGTCGGGCACGCGCATCCCGCGAAACTCCGCTGGTCGCGTGTACTGCGGCCCTTCCAGCAATCCATTGGCAAAGGAATCGTCGCCGGCGCTGTGCTCGTCGCCCAACACGCCGGGCAACAACCGCACGACCGCGTCCACCACCACGGCTGCAGCCAGCGCTCCGTTCGTCAGCACATAGTCGCCGATACTGACTTCTTCATCGACGAGCGCCTCGCGCACCCGTTCATCCACGCCCTCATAATGGCCGCAGATGACAATCAGATGCGGTTTCTTCGCGAACTCCCCCGCGCGCGGCTGCGTAAACGGCGCCCCCTGCGGGGTCATCAGCACCACGCAGGAATCTGCACGCCGCAACTGTTCCACTGCTTCAAAGATCGGTTCGGGCTTCATCAACATGCCCGGGCCGCCACCGTACGGCTTGTCGTCCACAACATGGTGTTTATCGTGCGTGAAATCACGCAGGTTGTGAACTCGAATCTGTACCCGCCCGCTTTCGCGGGCCCGCTTCAAAATGCTTTCGTCGAGCGGCCCCTCGAACATGCGAGGAAACAACGTGAGGATCTCGCATTCCATCGGTCGCAGTCGGCGGCCCAACGATTACTCGGGGCCGGTCTCACCGCCTTCAATACTGTCACCGCTCATGGCCGGGTGACGCTTTCCTTCCGGCTCGATGATTTCCACCATGGCCCGCTTGCCTTCCCTGGCAGCGGCACTGGTCAGCAACGTGCGGATCGCCGTGATCGTTCGTCCACTCTTGCCGATGACCTTGCCGACATCGGTCGGATCCAGCCGCAATTCAAATACGACGACCCGTTCGCCGTCCACCTCGCGGATGTCGACCTGCTCGGGATGATCGACCAACGCCTTGACAACATACTCGATAAACGGTTTCATCGCGCTTTGATCCGAACTACCCGACCTTCCCCGTAGCCGCACCGTTGCCGCGGACGACTGCGGCGTCTCGTCCGACTCGGCTTACGGGTGCGCATTTCCCGCGCAGGCTGAAGCCTGCGACTACAGGTTCTGATCGTGGCCCTCAGGCCGGGGTGGCAGCCTTTGCCGCCAGCTCGGCCTTCTTCGCCGCCAGTTCGACCTTTTCCGCCTTCTTCAAAATACTGCGAACGGTATTGCTGGGCTGGGCGCCTTTTCCGATCCAGAATTTCGCCCGCTCCAAATCGACCGCGAAATTGATTTCGGTCTTCTCCGGGTTGTACGTGCCCAGGTTCTCGATGAACCGGCCGTCCCGGGGACTGCGTCCGTCGGCCACCACGATACGATACCTCGGCACGTTCTTCGTGCCCACTCGCCGCAATCTTATTTTTACTGCCACAATGCCTTCTCCTGTGTTTGTAGGGCAACCGCTTCGGTTGCCATCACGTCCAGGCAAGCGACGCGCTTGCCCTACAATTTCATTCTGGGCAGGCCGCCCTTGCGGGCCATCGCCTTTTGCATCTTGCCCATGTCTTTCATCATCCGCTTCATCATGCCGAACTGCTTCAGCAAATCATTCACCTCGGCCACGTTGGTCCCGCTGCCCCGCGCAATCCGCGCGCGACGGTTCGCATTCAGGACCTCGGGCCGGCGACGTTCTTCCCGCGTCATTGACTGCATGATCGCCTCGATGCGCTTGAGTTGGGAATCGCCCAGACTGAGGTTGGGCATTTTACCCATTCCGGGCAACATGCCAAGCAGATTCTCCAACGGCCCAAGCTTCTTCAGTTGTTGCAGTTGCGCCAGAAAATCCTCCAGATTCAGGCTCTGATCGGCGATTTTCTGCTGCATTTCCTCGGCTTTCTCCGAGTCGAATGCTTCCTGCGCTTTCTCGACCAGCCCCACCACGTCGCCCATCCCGAGAATCCGACCCGCCATCCGCTCCGCCTGAAAGGACTCCAGGTCGTCCAGTTTTTCTCCCACGCCCGCAAACTTGATGGGCTTGCCCGTCACCGCCCGCATCGACAACGCCGCGCCACCGCGCGCGTCTCCGTCGAGCTTGGTCAGCACAATGCCGGTAATGTTCAGCGCCTTGTCGAAATGTTCGGCGATGTTGACCGCCTCCTGCCCCGTTGCCGAGTCTGCCACGAGAAGGATTTCTTGTGGCTGCAAAAAGTCACGCATCCGAACCAGTTCCTGCACCAGTTCTTCGTCGATGTGCAGCCGACCTGCCGTGTCGAAGATCGACACATCGTGCCCATGGGCCTGGGCGACTGAAACCGCCTGACGACAAATCTTCAGCACATCCTTTTCATCGCGCACGGAGAACACGGGGACCTGCAGTTGTTTCCCCAACGTTTCCAACTGATCGATCGCCGCCGGCCGGTACACGTCGCACGCCACCAACAGCGGCTTCCGACCTTGCTTCGTCAGCAGTTTCGCCAGCTTACCGCACGTCGTTGTTTTGCCGGATCCGTGCAATCCGACGAGCATGTAGTTACCGTCTGGAGGGCGAGCCTCCCGGCGAGCCGCTGTTCCCGACGGCTCAGCAGGAGCTTCGCCCTCCATTAATGAAACCAACTCATCGTGAACGATTTTGATGATCTGTTGGCCGGGAGTGACGCTTGTCAACACCTCCTGACCGAGCGCACGCTGCTTGGTGCGCTCGATGAAATCCTTCGCGACCTGGTAATTGACATCGGCCTCCAACAACGCCACGCGGACCTCGCGCAGCGCATCGGCGACGTTCTTCTCCGTCAGCTTGCCGTAGCCGCGCAGGTTCTTGAAAACAGACTGCAGTTTCTCTGAAAGTGAATCGAACATGGGTCAATCGCTTGCTGGCAAATATCAGCCATCAGCGAGGATGTGCAAGGAAATTAGGGACAGAAAGTGACCAAGTGTCTAAGAGCGCCTAACAACACCGACTCCCCTGTAGCCGCACCCTTTATGGGTGCGTCCGTTCCCGCGCAGGCTGAAGCCTGCGGCTACAGTTTTGTTAGCGGCTCCAAGTCTCTCTGACCTGCGTCCACTCAGAGGGATCCTTCCCGACGCACCGATTGCGACGCACAGGGCGGATCCGCAGCCCATTCCTTCCTTCCGTTACGTCCAGCGTCGAATCCAACATGAGAATTCGCTCTGAACGTTCAACCATAGGAGCACGACAAATAGAATGGCCATCGTGATCATAACGGGAAACAATCCTGGTGATCGAAGCGCCGAAAGAATCAGCGCTGACAAGCCACAATCCCTCGCCTCGAAACTGATACTGGTGGAGACGATTAAATCGTAATCATATGAAGCCACCCAGGTGATAAGAACAGTCCACGCAAGGCCGACAACCGCGACAGCTATCAGGAACGCCGCCTTCCAGTCAGCCACCTCATCACCCAACCAGTATTGGGCAATTCGATCCAGGGAGTTGGATTCAGGTTTGGAGTTGGTTCTTGAACGACACCACCGGAGTAGGAGGAGAAACAGAAGCCACAGCCCGGTTGCTGCGGGAACGATGACCTTGGCGCTGAGGCAGTCAACTGGCTCAGCAAGAATATACTCCAGATCCTCATTGGCGCTGCAGAAGGAGGAGACTTGGGCAGCTGACCATGTGGCGAGTATGCTCCATCCGGCTAGCGGCACAAGCAGAGCAAACAACAATGCCTGCTTCCAATTCTTCATTTTTCCAACCCAACCCGTTCTACGCTTCCACGCTCTACGAATCCTTTACTCTGACACGCGTTCGATCTTGGCGCCGAGATGACGCAGCTTTTGATCGATGCGTTCGTAGCCGCGGTCGACGTGGTAGATGCGGTTGACTTCGGTCTCGCCGTCGGCTGCCAGACCGGCAAGCACCAGCCCCGCACTGGCGCGCAGGTCGCTGGCCATCACGGGAGCGCCGCTCAGTTTCTTGACGCCCTTGACGATGGCGCTGCTGCCTTCCAACGAGACATTGGCGCCGAGGCGCGACATTTCACTGATGTGCATGAAGCGGTTCGGGAACACTTTCTCCGTGATGACGCTGATACCGGGCGTGATCGTCATCACCGCGCTCATCTGGGCCTGCATATCGGTCGGAAAACCCGGATACGGCATCGTGATGACGTCCACGGGCTTGAGGTCGCCGTTGCCGGTGACGCGGATCGTACCGTTGGCCCGCTCGACGGTGACGCCCGCTTCCTCCAGTTTATCGCGTACAGCGCAAAGATGTTCGGCGCGCGCGCCTTTGATTTCGATGTCGCCACCCGTGATCGCTGCCGCGGCCATAAACGTGCCCGCTTCGATGCGGTCGGGGATCACCGTGTGCTCGGCGCCATGCAGCGATTCGACTCCTTCAATTTCCAGAATATGACTGCCTGCGCCCTTGATTTTTGCGCCCATCTTGACCAGGAAATCCGCCAGGTCTTCCACCTCCGGTTCGCAAGCCGCGCCTTCGATCCAGGTGGTGCCCTTGGCGAGCACGGCCGCCATCATGACGTTCGCCGTTCCGAGAACGGTGGAACCGAACCGGCCTCCCATGAACACGTCGGTACCGACGAGTTCGGCGCAGCGGGCGTGGACGTACCCGTTCTCGACGACCACCTCGGCGCCGAGCCGTTTCAGTCCCTTGATATGCTGGTCGATCGGACGATCGCCAATGACGCAGCCGCCGGGCAGCGACACTTTGCAATTGTGCAGCCGCGCGAGCAACGGACCGAGCAGGCACACCGAGGCGCGCATTTTGCGCACGAGTTCGTAAGGGGCGACACCGAGCGGATGTTGGGCTTGGACTTCGATGACGCCTTCCGTCTTGTGGTGAGTGACCTTGACGCTGAGCCAGCGCAGGATGTCGCCCATGAACTGGATATCGCTGAGATTCGGCACACCGCGGATGACGCACGGTTCGCTGGTCAACAGCGTCGCGGCGATAATGGGCAGGGCGGCATTCTTCGAGCCGCCGATCTGAACGGTCCCCCGAAGCGGATTTCCTCCGCTGATGATAATCTTTTCCATAGCCCCCTCCTTGGTAGAAGCTACTTACTGCCACTTCCTGTTTGTGGGAGGGGATTTTATCCCCGATTCCCCGTCGCGGTTGAAAACCGCTCCCACAAGATTACTTTGGCACGGCAACGATGACGCGCTCGTGCCCCTGCAAATCTTTGGCGATCTTCTCGATGGAGAACCCGGTTTTTACAAACAACGCTTCGACAGCCTGTCGCTGGCCAGCGCCGATTTCCAGCGCCACGAATCCGGAAGGTTTCAAAACACATCTGGCATCCATGACCAGGCGTTGGATAACTTCGAGTCCATCCTCACCCGCCGTGAGAGCACGCACGGGCTCAAAGTCTCTAACCTCCTTCGGCAGCTTCGCCAGTTCCCCGTTGGCGATATAAGGCGGATTCGATACCACTGCATCCACCTTCAAGCTGTCAGGCAATTTGCTTAGCAGATCGCCCTCCAAAAAGCGAATGTTTTTTTCAACTTTGTGACGACGAGCATTCAACTCGGCGACTTCGAGAGCTTCCGGGCTCGCGTCGATCGCAATGACCTCCGCTTCCGGCAGTTTCCTGACCAACGCGACCGCAATGCACCCGCTGCCGGTGCCAACGTCGATAATGGTGATCGGGGACTCGGGGCCGGGGGTTGGGGAGGACTGGAGCGCGGAGTGTTGAGTGCCTGCTCGCGTGTCTTGTACGGAGTTGAGTGTTGAAGATTCAGAAGTTGAAGGAGCCGTCATCTCTGCCTGCTGTCTGCCGTCTCCTGCCTTCAGGCGTTCCACCACCACTTCCACCAGCAGCTCCGTTTCGGGGCGCGGAATCAGCACGCGCTTGTCCACGGAGAACAGCAATCCGCAGAATTCCGTCTCGCCGGTGATGTACTGAAGGGGTTCCCCCGCCACCCGGCGTTTCACCATCCCCCGCAGTTTCTCCAACGTGGGCTCTTCCAACTCGCGCTCGAATTCCAGATAAAGATCGAGCCGCTTCTTGTTCAACAAATGCGCCAGCAACAACTCGATGGTCAGGCGGGGAGATTCAATCTGATGCTGCTCGAAATAAGGAGCGGTCTTGTTGATGACATCCAGGATGTGCACGGGTTGAGGATAAGTCAGCCCGCGCAATGGGGAAAGTGCAAAAGCGTGGTTCCAGGCCAGCCGCAAACTAAACTAGCCGGATGGAACCACAGAGACACAGAGAACTCCGAGAGGCCTGAACATCGTCTTTTCTGTTCTTCCGCCCTGCTCCATCACTCCACCACTCTACTACTCCACCTCCCTCCCCTTTACTCCCGGCTGGCCGCCTTGAACCTCCGCCGGTATAGTGCGCTCTTCGAACTGAATGAACCAGCTTCACATCCTGTACCTGGTCTCGCTCCTCATGGACATGAGCGTGGCGGGCGTCACTTTTGCCCTCAGCCGGCGGGCCGCCGAATTGGGCGCGACACCGGCCGAACTCGGCTGGCTCGGCGCAGTGTGGATTGGCGTCTACGCGCTGCTGGCCTTGGTCGTGGGCCGGATTTCTGACCGGGTCGGGCGGCGCCGTATGGCGGCAACCGGCTGTCTGATTGCGGCGGCCATGGCAATCGCGTGCGCCTGGACAACGAACATCCGCGTCCTCCTCGTCGTGAGCGGGATCTTTGGCGGCGGCCTGGCTTGTTACTGGCCGTCGATTATCGCCTGGCTTGGGGAAGGACTGAGCGGTCCTGTGTTGGCAAGACGGCTCGCCACTTTCGGCATGTCATGGAATACCGGGTTGCTACTGGGCTACGGGTTCACCGGCGTACTCTTCAAATCCGGGCCGTCCCTGGCGTTTTATGTCCCGGCGGGGGTGATCCTGCTGATCGTCGTGTTGCTGGGCCTGCCCACGCGCGCTGACGGTGGAGTTGTAGGCCGCGTGCCCTCACGCGGCGATCCGGAGCGCCCGCTGGGGGCAGCGGGCCTACAGCGATCCGATTCGCTTGTAGAGGTGCCGAACGGCCGCGGTTTTCGCAAGACGGCGTGGGTGGCGAACTTTGCGACCAACTTCGCTTTCGCCGGAACGACCGCGCTGTTCCCGCAACTGGCGACCCATCTCGGCATCAGCGCCGGCGTGCATGGCGAACTGCTGGCGTTGAGTCGGGGCGCTGCGATTGCGAGTTTCATCGCGCTGAATGCGCTGGCGTTCTGGCACACCCGGTTGTGGCCGTTGTGGGCAACCCAGGCGGTGGGCGCGCTCGGCATCGCCTGGATCGCCTGGGGCGCCAATCTGTGGGTGTTTGCAGCAGCCTGGATCGTGATCGGTGCTGTATCGGGGTATACCTACCAAGCCAGCATCTATTTCACACTTGAAGAAATGACCGAGAAAGGCAAGGGCAGCGGGTTCCACGAATCCATTGTGGGCAGCGGGATGTTCCTGGGGCCGGTCGCGGCGGGTTGGGTTGGCAATCACCATGGACTGCGCACCCCGTACCTGTTCTGCGCAGTGATGCTGCTCCTGTTGATCGCCGCGCAAATGGGCGTTGTCCTCTGGAGACGAAGGCGGCAACAAACGGCAGTGTAGACATCTGGAGGACGAGCCTCCCGGCGAGCCGCTTCGTTACGCTTCAAGCCACGGCAAGCGGGCCGCTTGCCCTACAATTCGTCGCAATGATTCGGATACCCTGCCCGAATCTTTAGGATCGATTGTAGGGCAACCGCTCCGGTTGCCGATTCGGAGACGACGGCAAGCGAGGCGCTTGCCCTACAAATTTCACCAAGGAGGGATCACCACAAGCAGGATGGTAATGATTCGGGTACCCTGGGCTACCCGCGGGAACAACTTGAGTTATTGGCGGCGGCAGGATAATAGTGGCTTCTGTTTCGTGGGTCGAATTTCAAGGGCATGAAACGCACGCCCGCTCCGATAGACTTCGGAGATGGCAAATGGAAAGGCAGAATTCATGGACGTGAGACTTCCCAAATTGGGCGAAGGCGCTGACTCGGGAGTTGTCGTCAACATTCTGGTCAAGGAAGGCGATTCCGTCCAAAAAGACCAACCCGTCCTGGAACTGGAAACCGAAAAGGCCGTCGGCAGCATTCCGTCCAGCGCGGCGGGCACGGTAACGGCCGTTCGGGTAAAGGTCGGCGAGAAGATCTCGGCCGGACAGGTCATCTTTTCAATTGCGGAGAGCGCTGATGATGCGGGGCATTTTGTAGAGGCCGCCGTCCCGGCGGCTCGGCGAACGCGTCCCCTGATCCCGGTCAATCCTGCCGCCGGGACGGCGGCCGCTACATCCAAAACCATACCGGGGTTCCCCCCGCCGGCATCGCCGTCGGTGCGCAAGATGGCGCGCGATCTCGGGATCGACCTGACCCGGGTGAGCGGCAGCGGTCACGGCGGACGCATCATGCTGGAGGACGTGCGCGCCCATATCGAAAAGCTACAGGCAATGGCCGACGGCGGTGCAGGCGCGACGGAAACAGCGCCGAGACCGGTCGAGCGGATTGATTTCTCGCAATGGGGACCGATTTACATGAAGCCGCTGACGCCGTTGCGGCAGACGATTGCGCGGCGGCTGAGCGACTCGTGGAGGACCGTGCCACGGGTCACCCAGTTCGATGAGGCCGACATCACCACGCTGAACGAGTTGCGGAAGAAATACGCGAAGGCCTATGAGTCGAAAGGGGCGCGCCTGACGCTGACCTCGTTTGCGTTGAAAGCGGTGGTCGCGACTCTGAAGAAGCATCCCCTCTTCAACGCCAGCCTCGATGAGGCGGCGGGCGAGATCGTATTCAAGGAGTATTATCACCTCGGCGTGGCGGTGGACACCGAGCACGGGCTGATCGTGCCCGTCCTCCGCAATGCGGACAAAAAGAGCCTGTTCGAGTTGTCGAAAGAACTGGAAGAACTGGCGGCCAGGGCGCGAGACCGGAAGGTAACGGCGGAGGACCTGAAGGGCGGCACGTTCACGATTTCCAATCAGGGTGGAATCGGCAGCGGACCGTTTACGCCGATCCTCAACACACCCGAGGTCGCCATTCTCGGCATCGGACGCGGCGCGCTCAAGCCGGTGGTGCGCGACGGAAAGATCGAGGCACGGCTGATGATGCCATTGGGGTTGTCGTACGATCATCGCGTGATCGATGGCGGCAGCGCCGCGCGGTTCATGGTGGATTTGGTGGCGGCGTTCGAGCAGTTCAAGGAAGCAGACGCGAAGATTTGACAAGGAATTCATGGACGCGATTAAAACGGATCTGGTGGTACTGGGCGCTGGGCCGGGCGGATATGCGGCGGCGTTTTACGCGGCGGACAAGGGCAAGAAGGTGATTCTGATCGAACAGGACACCCGACTCGGCGGCGTATGCCTGAACCGCGGTTGTATTCCGTCCAAGGCGCTGCTGCACGCGGCGCAATTGATCAGCGAGGCGCGGGAGTCGACCCATTGCGGTGTTACCTTTGGCGAACCGAAAATCGATCTGGACAAGATGCGCGCATGGAAGAACTCGATCCTCGACAAACTGGGCGCCGGCGTTGCCAGCCTTGCGGGGAAGCGCGGCGTGGAGGTGCTGAAGGGGCGCGGATATTTCGAGGATTCGAAGAAGTTGCGGGTCGAAACAGCGGAAGGCCAGAAGTTTCTCACGTACGACAAGATCATCGTCGCCGTCGGATCGAAGTCGGCGCTGCCGAAGGCGTTCGACCTGGGCAACCCGCGGATCATGACTTCCCGCGATGCGTTGAACATCCCCGATGTGCCCGAAAAGTTATTGATCGTGGGCGGTGGTTACATTGGAATGGAACTGGGAACGGTGTACGCGGCCCTCGGCAGCAAGATCGTGCTGGTCGAAGCCCTGCCGCAGATTCTGGCGGGAGCGGACCCGGATCTGGTGCAGCCGGTGATGCGGTACGCAGAAAAAGCCTTCCAGGAAGTGCGGCTCAGCACGAAGGTGTCGAGCATGGCGACTCACGGCAAACAAATCAAAGTCGTCTGCGAATCGAACGGACAAAAGAAGGAAGAGTTCTATGACCGCGTCCTGGTTTGCGTGGGCCGCGTGCCGAACTGCAACGATCTGGGTATCGAGAACACGCAGGTCACCCGGGATGAAAAAGGCTTCCTCAAGGTCAATGCCAGCCAGGAAACCACCGACCCGAACATCCTCGCCATCGGCGACGTGGCGGGCGGCGTCATGCTGGCGCACAAAGCAGCCCGGGAAGCGCGCGTTGCCGTCGAAGTGGTCTGCGGCGAATCGAGCGTCTTTCAGAGTATCACGATCCCCGCGGTGATTTTCACCGATCCCGAGATCGCGTGGTGCGGGCTCACTGAAACCGAGGCAAAAGAAAAAGGGATTCAGGTCCAGGTGGCGAAATTCCCCTGGGCAGCTTCGGGACGCGCGTTGACATTCGACCGCACCGATGGCCTGACCAAGCTGCTCATCGACCCCGAAACCGAGCGGCTGCTCGGCGTCGGCATCGTCGGACACGGCGCCGGCGAATTGATCGGCGAAGGGGTGTTGGCCATCGAGATGGGCGCAACGGCGCAGGACCTTGCTGCAGCGATCCATCCGCATCCCACGTTGTCAGAAACGCTCATGGAAGCGGCGGAAGTCTTTTACGGTCACGCGACCCACACCTTTATCCGCAAGAAATCGGAAGAATAGAGCCCCCCCGAATGTTTACGATCCTGTTCATCACCGTCAGCTTCGGGTGCGATTTGTAGGGCAAGCGCTCCGCTTGCCGTCGTTATGGGATCGGCAACCGGAGCGGTTGCCCTACAATTCATCGTAAAGATTCGGGAGCCCCATTCTGCCTCGGCAAACCATTTGCGGAAGGGATGGCCGGGGCGCGCTGATCCCGTCTTGTTCTGTCTCGAAAATATGATTTACATATGTTCGATTCTTGGTCTAAGTTGATTCTCACTTGGAGAGCGCCAGTGTAGAAGGATCAAGCTGGCGGGAGGCTGGATCATCATGAACAAGGTTGACCTGACACGGAAGACAAAGGCCGAACTGCTAAAGATCGCCCAGCGGCTCGGGTTGCGCGGTATTTCCACTTTAAAGAAGCCGGAACTGGTGGAGAGAGTGCAGAAAGCCCAACTGAGCCGGTCGGGCCAGGTGCAAAAGGCGTCGACAGGAATTTCCGGAGTCGCCCGGCGCGTGGCCGATGCGGTCAAACGCCGCGCCATTCGCAAACGCGACGAAGCCGAAGCAGCAAAGGCCAGAAAAACCCCCTTGATGCGGGCCACTCGGCCCTTGGCCGGATCACGTGTAGCGCCGTTGCCGGTGGCCGAACAACCCGTTTCCGTGTCCCCCCTGGAGGAAATCTCGGCCCACAAGTTCGATGTGTCCCCGTCCGCAGCCCAGCCCAAACAGGCATTTGTCGAGGAACATCTGGGCGAATTGCCCGAGGCGTATGGAACCGGCCGGCTGTTCCTCACTGCGCGCGATCCGAACTGGTTGTATGCGTATTGGGATTTGACCGGGAAGCAAATGGCCGACTACCGGAGTCAATCGTCCGACGGACGGCTGTTGTTGCGCGTGTACGAGAAGAATCATCCGGACCCGATTCAAGAACTGACACTACAGCACGACGCCCGCAACTGGTACGTTCCCGTCAACAAGGCGGCGACGACCTACCACGCCGAGCTCGGCTTCTGGAAGCACGACGGCACTTTTCAAACAATCGGACGCTCGCGCGAAGCCATGACGCCATCGGCCACTGTTTCGCCCGATACAACCGCCTGCTTCACCACAATTCCGATCGACATCTCTTTCCGCGAATTGCTCGGCATTGTTCGCGGCCACATGAACGAAGGCGAGACGCTGGCCAACGCGCTGCATCGTCTGCAACGAGCCGGCTTCAAATTCCCGTTCAAGGTGGGCATCGATCTTGGTCCGTGGACGTCGGAACAGGCCGCCGAACTACAGTCGATTCTGGGAGGCGACGTCCTGCGTCGGATCCAGATGGGTTCCTTTGAAATCAGCGAATGGTTGCGCCGCCGGCTGGAGGAACAAATGGGGTCGGCGATGTTCAGTGCGTTCAGCCCGGCAGGCGCGAGTTGGTCGGGAGCGCCCCAGAAAGGCTTCTGGTTCGCCGTGAATGCCGAACTGATCCTCTACGGCGCGACCGAGCCGGGCGCCAAGGTCACCGTGGACGGAAAGCCGGTCGAACTCCGCAACGACGGAACGTTCTCGTTCCATTTTGCCTTTCCCGACGGCCGGTATTGCCTGCCCGCCGTGGCGGTGTCGCCGTCGGGTGACGACACGCGCGCCATCGATTTGACATTCGAACGCGAAAGCCGGGCAAAGGGTGACGTGGGCCACGTCAAGCAACCAGGACATCTGCGTGCGCCCAAAGTGGCTTGATGTGATCCGGGCCGCTCGCAGAACCTTTCAGGAGGATCCTCCGTGCCGCAAGGCTATGTAGCGCTTGTTTTGCACGCCCATCTGCCGTTCGTTCGGCATCCCGAGTACGAGAATTTTCTCGAAGAGGATTGGCTGTACGAGGCGATCACCGAGACCTACATCCCGTTGATCAGGGTGATGGAAGGCCTGGTGCGCGACAACGTGGATTTTCGCCTGACGATGTCGCTGACGCCGCCCCTGTGTTCGATGCTGCTGGATCCCCTACTCCAGAACCGTTACATCAAACACATCAGCCGGCTCATCGAGTTGGCGGAAAAGGAGATCGAGCGCACGAAGTGGGATCGCGCGTTCAACGAACTCGCCTGGTTCTATCTTAATCGTTTTCAGGAGGCGCGCGCCACGTTCTGCGATGGGTACGGTCGGAATCTGGTCGGGGCATTCCGCAAATTCCAGGAACTCGGGAAACTGGAGATCATCACCTGTGCCGCGACGCACGGGTTCCTGCCGTTGATGCAGGAGCATCCCCAGGCGGTTCGCGCCCAGATCCTGATCGCGCGCGATCACTACCGGCAATGTTTCGGCTGCGACCCCCGTGGCATCTGGCTGCCGGAGTGCGCCTACGTGCCGGGGATCGAGAATTACCTGCAGGAAGCCGAAATCCGCTGGTTCGTGATGGACACCCACGGGATCATGTTCGGCCATCCGCAGCCGCGCTTCGGGGTGTTCTCGCCCGTATTCACGCCATCGGGCGTGGCCGCGTTCAGCCGTGACATGGAATCCTCCAAGCAGGTCTGGAGCGCCGAGGAAGGGTACCCGGGCGACTTCGAGTATCGGGATTTCTATCGCGACATCGGGTTCGATCTGGAATACGACTACATCAAACCGCACATCCATCCGGACGGCATCCGCTGTTTCACCGGAATCAAGTACCACAAGATCACCGGTAAATCGCCTTACAAAGAAGTGTACAACCGTCATCGTGCCGTCGAGAAAGCGGCCACGCACGCCGGTAATTTCATGTACTGGCGCGAGAAACAAATCGCGCATCTTCATGGGGTGATGCGGCGGGAGCCCCTGATCATCTCGCCGTATGATGCGGAGCTTTACGGGCACTGGTGGTTTGAAGGCCCCGAGTTTCTGAATTTCTTCATGCGCAAAGTGGCGTTCGACCAGAAGGTGTTCAAGCTGACGACGCCGACCGAGTACCTGCGGATGTTTCCGACGCAGCAGATCGTGCAACCGGGCGCATCGAGCTGGGGCAACAAAGGTTATTGGGAGGTTTGGTTGGAAAGTTCCAACGCGTGGATCTACCCGCACCTGCACGTGGCCGCCGAGCGGATGACCGAATTGGCGCGAAACTACAAGCATGGCGATGCCCTGGTCCAGCGCGGGTTGAAACAGGCGGCACGGGAACTTTTGCTCGCGCAGTCAAGCGACTGGGCGTTCATCATGAAGACGGGTACGATGGTGCCCTATGCGGTCAAACGCACCAAGGATCACGTCCTGCGGTTCACCCGCATTTACGAGCAGATCAAAGGCGGACGGATCGATGAGCCGTGGCTTTCCTCCATCGAGTCGCGCGACAACATCTTCCCCGACGTCCATTACCACTATTACGCCTGAGCGCCGCTACAACAGCGGCGGGGAAAGAACGGTCGCGGGAGCCCACGCGCGGATGGAATTCAATGCCCCGCAATCCAGACATCGCGTTTGTTCAAATTGGGCGGCGCAGTGGGGGCAGGCCGCGCCTGTCTCGAACGTGTCGAACTTGGTACGACACCGACTGCAAATCCAGAGTGCCCCTAGCGGCGGCGCCGCGTGGCACGACGGACAGGCGAATCCTTCATGGCGCGGCGCTTCGGCCAGTTGCGTGAGCGCCTGCGCGCTCTGCCATCCCGCCCAACACCGCGTCCCCGCAAACGCGGCGAGAATGCCGAGCCAGAAGCTCTGCCACCAGACCGCCAATCCCACCAGCCCCGCCACACCCACAAAACCGATCACGCAGGCAACCTTCAGGCTGCGAGCCCGTCCGATCACAAACCAGAGCAGCGAACGCAGAATCTGTCCACCGTCGAGCGGGTAGACGGGCAGCATATTGAAGATCAGGAGAATGAGGTTGATGATCCACAGGTTGCGGAGCAACTCCTGGAAGTTCGGCGCTCCCGCAGCCAGGCCGGAAGTTCGGCTCACCAACCCGATCACCGTTAACACCGGCACGAGAACCACGTTCACCAGCGGCCCTGCTGCAATGCTCCACAAGGTCGCGCCGGGACGGGCCGGCGGGTCGACATACGCCACGCCCCCCAGCGGCCACAACACGATCTGGTTGGCTCGTCCGCCCACCGACCGGCAAGCCAGCGAATGTCCGAACTCGTGCATCGTGACGATGGCAAACAACCCGAGATACTCCAGCAGGTTCCAGGTTACGGAAGAATAATTACCGGCCCGATGGCCGATTTCATACGCGGCCACCAGAAACCACAACCAATGCAGGTAAACGTCAATACCGGCGAACCGGAACAAACGAAACGCGCCATTACGGGTGGGTAACATTGGATTTCCTTATCATACGACGCGAACCGGGCACAAGAGGTTTCAGGGGCATTCGGTGGATGATGGGGGTGGCATCGGAGCATCCGGCGGCACACAGCGGCTCAATGCGCCAGGTGGACCGCCTTGGCGAGAACGTCCCGCAGGTCATTGATGGTAACCGGTTTACCGACTACAAAATCGACCCCAGCCGGTTTCTCATCCGCGGCGAGCATCATGGCGCCAAAGCCGGTAAGCATGATCACGGGGACTTTGGGGTTTGCCGACTTGATGCCGGCGGCAACCTGATCGCCATTCATGCCGGGCATCGCACGATCGACCAAGACAAGATCAAAGTTTCCTTTTTCAAACTTCTCCAGGCCGTCCTGGCCGTTGGCGGCGACGTCAACGGTGTGTCCGTCGGCCTTGAGGTATTCGGCAATCACTTCGCGGACAAGGGTTTCATCGTCCACGACGAGAACGTGAACCGGGCTCACCGGCAGTGCGGTCTCTTCGTTCGGGATGCTCTCGCTCAGGATACGGGTGGATTGCACGGGGAGATGGACAAGGAAGCTCGTCCCCTTGCCCAGTTCGGTCTTGATGTCGATTCTCCCTTCGTGTCGGCGCACCGTGCCGTAAACGGTGGAAAGGCCAAGGCCTGTTCCCCGCTTTCCTTTCGTGGAGAAAAACGGCTCGAGACAGCGGCGACGCACTTCCTCGGTCATGCCCGAGCCGGTATCGGCCACCTCGAGCACGACATGTTCTTTGTCCCAATGCGTGCGCAGAGTAATGATCCCGCCGCGTGGCATTGCGTCTACGGCATTGAAAATCAGGTTGGTTAACGCCTCCCGCAGTTCCGGCGCGTTGCCGGGAATCGTGGGAAGGTCCTGCAACTCCGTTCGAACTTCAATAGCAATCCCCTTGGCCTGCGCCTCAGTCATCCAGCGTGGCTGGGTGAGGGAAACGCTTTCTTCAATGAGTTCGTTGATGTCGACCGGGGTGGCCATGTCGCTCTCTTCCCGGTGGCGATAGAACTCGCGCAGACGATTGACCACATTGCCGGCATCCCGCGCGGTGGTGTTCAGAATCTTGAGAAACCGCAGCGTCCGCTCCTTGTCATCCAGATTCTCGGGGCGATGGATGAGCAATTCACTGAATCCGAGGATGGCGGCCAGCGCGTTGTTGAAGTCGTGGGCAATGCCGCTGGCCATGGTGCCGAGGGCGCGAAGCCGCTCCTGTTGGATGACCTTGTCTTCAGCGTTCTTCAACTCGTCGAGCGCATCTCGCAAGCGTCTGTTGGTTTGCTGCAACAGTTCCTCGGCCTTCTTGCGCTCGGTAATATCCTGTTTGATGGCGATGAACTGCGAAATTTTTCCGTCGCCGTTGTGGACAGGTGTGATCGTCATCTCCTCGTCGTAATGCGAGCCGTCCTTGCGGCGGTTGACGATCTCTCCACGCCAGACGGAACCAGCCTTGATCACACGCCAAAGTTCGGCGTAGAATTCGGGGGATTGTTTGCCCGATTTGAGCAGGCGCGGGTTCTTCCCGATGGCCTCCTCCGCGGTGTAGCCCGTCAGCTTCGTAAACGCAGGGTTCACCCAGCGGATGGTGCCGTCGGCATCGGTGATGACAATGCCGTTGGCGGCCGATTCCAGCGCCATGCTTTGCAGGCGCAGTTGTTCCTCGGTCCGCTTGCGTTCCGTGACATCCAGGAGCGTGCCGAGAATGGCGGGACGACTGCGGTAGTCGATCCGCCTCCCGAACACTTCACAGCGGACAAGACTGCCATCCTTGCGCCGGCCGCGGAACTCGTAATGCACCGCCTCGACCGCTCCCTGCAGCCTCCGTCGGACGTTCTCCCCGACCCGCGGAACGTCTTCCGGGTCAATCATGTCGCCCACCTGGAGTCGTCCTACAACCTCAGAGGGAGCGTAACCAAAGATGCGGGCGCACGCTTCATTCATGTACTCGAATCCGTTTTCGGTGATCATGTACACGCCCAGGAAGGATTCTTCCGCCAGCACGCGATACTTGGTCTCCGCCTCTCGCAACGATTCCTCGGCGCGTTTGCGCTCGGTGATGTCCCGAGCGGTGGTCGAGTAGTACTCAGTTCTGCCGTCGCTCGCCTTGTGAGCCACGATCGCCTGCAGTACCGGGATCTCACGGCCGTCTCGCGACCGCAGAACCGCCTCCCCATTCCAATGACCTTCCCGGTCGGCGGTGGGCATGCCGGTCTTGAAGATATGGACGGCAGATTCGGGAGGATGACACTGGTTCACCGTCAACCCGGAAATGTCTTCTTCCGCGCCGATGCCCACCATGCGGCGGCCGGCGGCATTCAGATACGTGAGGAAATGGTTCGTGTCGCAGGAAGCCACCAGATCGCTGGTGGTTTCCAGAATCTCGATCATCCGCCGAACGAGCTGCCGGTTTTGAGAACTCTCCAGGGCGTGACGCAGCGAGCGTTCGAGCAGCGGGGCGTTGACCTGTCCCTTGATCAGGTAATCCACCGCGCCGGCTTTCATGGCTTCGACCGCGATCTCCTGGTCGCCCTGGCCGGTAAGGAGAATGAATGGCGTCAGCACGTTGCGCGAAAGGGCCTCATTGAGAAGATCCAAACCGTTGTGCGCGCCCAGCCGATAGTCCACGATGAAAACGTCCGTGTGGTTCTGGCCGATTACGGCGAGGCCCTTCTCGTAGGAGTCCAACCACTTCAGTTCCGTGCGGAAGCCCTGCACTTCGGAAAGCAGATCGCGGACGATGACGAAGTAATCCTCGTCATCGTCGATCAGCAACACGCGAAGGGGCTGTTCGCTCATGGGAGTCAGTCGGACACGGGTGGCAACTCGACGGTATCAAACCAATATTGGGCCAATGTCTGCATCATATTGACAACCGTTTCGAAATTGCGGGGTTTGATGATGAAGGAATTCGCCCCCAGGTCGTAGGTGCGGAGAATGTCTTCTTCGGCCTGGGAAGTGGTCAGGATAACGACCGGAATCCGCCGCAGATGCGGGTCGCCCTTGATTTCGCGGAGGGCTTCGCGGCCATCCTTGCGTGGCATATTCAGATCCAGCAAGATGAGACAGGGCTGGGGTCGTTCCCCGAGACGGGAGTAACTGCCCTGGCGACGGAGGTAATCGAGCAGTTCCTCGCCATCGTTCACGCAGGCCAGCTTTTGCGGCAATTTACTTTCCTCCAAGGCCTCCCGGATCAACATCCGATCATCCGGATCGTCGTCAGCCAACAAGATATTCAAATGGTCGGGTTTCACAGGCGCAGGCCTCTATCCCCGGGGGAGTTCGACAAACTCCACCCAGTACCGGCTCAGGGCTTTGATCACTTCGACCAGTCCGTCAAACGTCACCGGTTTGGTGATAAAGGAGTTCACGCCCAGATCATAGGTGCGGTAGATGTCTTCTTCGGCCCGGGACGTGGTCAGGACCACGACCGGAATCCGCCGCAGATGCGGGTCGCCCTTGATTTCGCGCAGGGCTTCCCGGCCATCCTTGCGCGGCATGTTCAAGTCGAGCAGGATCAGGCCGGGCAGCGGTGTGTCCTGCAACGATTCGTAGGCGCCACGCCGGTGCAGGTAGTCCAGCAGTTCTTCACCGTCCACGACCATGTCCAGTCGATTGGCGACGCGGCTTTCCTGCAGCGCATCGCGAGCGAGCATCCGGTCCTCGGGATCATCATCGGCCAGCAGAATCGTAATGGGTTTGTGATTCTTGTTCATGTTTTGTCTTCTCCGTTTGAATGTTTGACCGGCAGCGTAACGGTGAACGTGGCGCCTTCGCCGGGCTTGCTTTCGGCCTGGATGACACCTCCGTGACGTTCCACGATTTTCTTGCAGATGGCCAGCCCGACGCCGGTGCCTTCGTATTGGCCGCGCCCGTGCAGCCGTTGGAAGATGCCAAAAATCCGGTCCGCATACTTCTGTTCGAACCCGATGCCGTTGTCAGCCACCTTGATCTCGATGCGCGGGGGCGAATCGCTGTTCAACAAACAACCCTGGACACGAATGACGGGCGACTCGTTTTCCTTGTGGAACTTCAGCGCGTTGCCGATCAGGTTCTGGAACAACTGGCGCATCTGCAACGGATCGGCGTCCATCGTCCCAAACTGGCCCGCTTCCACCTTTCCGTGGGTCTGTTCCAGGCGCACTTCGAGGTCGGAAAGCACCTCGCGCAACACCTTGTCGAGATCGACCGGCACAAACGGCTGCGCCTTGGTCGTCACGCGCGAGAACGTCAGCAAATCATTGATCAGGGTCTGCATGCGCCCGGCAGCGTCGAACATGCGCGCCAGATAATCCCGCCCGGTCTCCCCCAGGGCGTCGTTGTACTTGGATTTCAGACGATCGCCGAACGCCTGGATCTTGCGCAGCGGTTCCTGCAAATCGTGCGACGCGACGTACGCAAAGTCCTGCAGGTCCCGATTGCTGCGCTCCAACCGCTCGGCATAAATCTTCAGTTTTTCGTCGGCCTCCTTGCGCGCCGTGATGTCGCGCGAAATTCCGACGGTGCCGATGATGTTGCCATCGCGATCGCGCAAGGGTTCCTTGGTGGTTGAACACCACGTCACCCGGCCATCGGGGTGCGTTTCCCGTTCCTCCTTGTCGACGATGGACTGGCCGGTGTGGATGATCTGCTGTTCGTCGTCGAACGCCGGCTGCGCGTGCTCGGGGGTGAAAAAATCGAAGTCGGTCTTCTCGATAGCCTCGGCGGGATCGTTCAAACCAAAATGTTTTGCCTGGGCGAGGCTGATCCGGAGGAATCGGCTGGCGCGATCCTTGAAATAAATATGGTCGGGAATGGTATCCATCAGCGCTCTCAGGAGATCCCGTTCGCGGGCCAATGCTTCTTCCGCGCGTTTGCGGTCGGTGACATCCTGGGCGATGCCCACCAGACCGATGATCTTTCCCTGGGAATCTCGCAAGGGGGCCTTGTTCACCCGCAACCAACCCAACTCCCCGCTGTCATTAATCCCGGCCATTTCGCGGATGTTCAAGGTTTCTCCAGTCTCCATGACATGTTGATCGTCAGCGAGATAACGCGCCGCGAGTTCCGGCGGGCGAAAATCAAAATCGGACTTACCCCTCACCTCTTCCTGGGATTTGGCGCCCAGGCCGCGGATGTGGGCGATGTTGTTGAGGATGAATCGCGCCCCGGTGTCCTTGACATAAATGCGATCCGGCAAGGTCTCGATCAGCGTGCGCAACAGATTGCGTTCCCGGCCAAGCTCCTCCTCGGCGCGCTTGCGCTCCGTGATGTCGCGGGAAATCCCCACCAGGCCAATGACCCGCCCCCGGGAATCGAGCAACGGCATCTTGCTGACCAGGAGCCACCCCGGCTCCCCGTTCTCGAGAATCGTTTGCTCCTCTCGGTTGTTCAACGGCCGCCCCGACTGCAACACTTGCTGGTCGTCCGCCATGCATTTCGCCGCAACGTCCGCCGGGCGAAAATCGAAATCCGTCTTGGCGACCGCCTCTTCCTGGGACTTTGCGCCGAGCGCGCGCAGGTGGGCGATGTTGTTGAGGATGAAACGAGCCTCGGTGTCCTTGGCATAGATGCGGTCCGGGATGGTCTCGATGAGCGTGCGCAGCAGGCTGCGATCGCGAGACAGAGCCTTCTCGAAAGACTTCCGCGCACTGATATCGCGGACGATGACCTGGACTGCCGGTTGGTCCAGATAAGTCAGCGGCGCGGCTGCCACCTCCACGTCCACGGCGGCGCCATCCAACCGCAGATACTTTTCCTCCAGCGGCGGAACCGGCTGCCCCGCGGCGAGTTGTTGCATCCGCGCCTGGACGGCTTCCCGATGATCCGGGTGCACAATGTCCAGGACACGTTTGCCAACAATCTGCTCGGGGCGTTCCGCGCCGAAGAGCCGGATCCCGGCGGAATTGATCAGAACAATCCGGCCCTCAACTTCCACAAACAGCGAATCCGGCGACAGTTCAATGAGCCGCCGATATTTTTGTTCACTCTCCCATTCGGCCATCTGGGCCAGTTTCCGCTCGGTAATGTCCTCCGCAACAGCGGCCACCCGATAAATCGCGCCGGAAGGATCGCGGACCGGGAACCGTCGCTCGGAAATCCAACGCACCGATTCGTCGGTTCGGACAATCCGATATTCCGCCGACCACACCACGGTCATCTCTCGAGGCAGCGACGAAATCACTCGTTCGCGATCTTCCGGATGAATGGCGTCCCACCAGGACTGCGGCGATTGGTACAAACTTTCGCGTTTGCGTCCCCAGATTTTCTCGTAGGCAGGGCTCACATAAATCAGACGGGTAACCCCGGGATCCGCCAGCCAGAACACCTGACCGATGATCTCCGACATGTGACGGAACATCTCCTCATTGCTCTCGGCCACCTCGCGAATCCGCCCCTCGCTGTCCCGCAGGCCTTCTTCCACCTGCTTCTGCTCGGTGATGTCGCGGGAAATACCAAAGGTGCCGATGATGTTGCCCTCCCGATCTCGCAGAGGTTCCTTGGTGGTGGACACCCAGCGGACCCGACCATCGGGATGGGTTTCTTTCTCCTCCTTGTTGATGATCGGCTCTCCGGTGCGGAGGATCTGTTGCTCATCCTCAAACGCCGGCCGGGCATGGTCGTCGGTGAAAAACTCGAAATCGGTTTTGCCCACCGCTTCGGATGGATCGCTTAATCCAAATCTCCAGGCCAGGAAACGGCCGATCCGGATAAACCGGCTCTCGCGATCCTTGAAATAAACATTGTCGGGAATGTTGTCCAACAGCGCTCCCAAAAGATGCCCCTGATCAGCCGTCACGTGCCCAAAGACGGGCCCGAGCTGCAGGCCGATGCAGCGCAGCAGGTCGAGCAATTCTCTGTCCGGCTGGCAGGAGGAAGAAGCGTAAAACTCCAACACCGCCACCACTTCGTCTCCAAAATACACGGGGAACGCTCCGCCGCTGAGCAGGCCGAGCTCCAGTGCGGTATGTGTCCGCTCACAATCGCAGTCCCGGGCAAGATACTTGACCCAAACAGGGACACCGCTTTTCAATGCACGAGCGAACAGATCGGTGACGGCCGGTTTCTGCGTCGCCTGCGTCGTCCGGACCAATGGCTCATAACGTCGGCTGTCTTCGAGATGCCAGACATCCGCCAGCCCGACGCCGCCGACCGAGTCGCCCCGGACCCTGCGGGCGTGGCCCACGGGCCAGCCCGTATGATCGCAGACCAGATCAAGACTTGCTTGCAGCGCCTCTTCGCCAGTCTTCGCTTTGTGGATCGCCTCGGTCAGGGTCTGTTGAAGGCAGAACAGTGCCTTCAGGTCGCGAAGGGCCGCCTTGAAGTTCCGACCGGGCACAATGCGTTTGGCTTTCATTTTCGGCATGGTTTGCACTGCATTTCGCGTGCCGCCCCAAATGGAGGTGATTTGCGCCTAATTCTCTCTCCCTCAGCGGTGGACAGGGCTTCGAAAGACCGTCCCATCGCCACGAAAAACCCATCGCTTCACCGCGCCAATTTCGCTATTGTCATGCCGACCATGCAGATCCTTTACACCATTGGTTACTCGCTGGGATTCGTGCTGCTCAGCCCGGTTTTTCTCTATAAAATGTGGAAACGAGGGAAATATCGGAAAAACTTTTTCCAGCGGTTCGGCTACTATTCGCCCGGAACGCAACGATCCCTGGCTCGAAGCACCGGGCCACGCTGCTGGATTCAAGCCGTCAGCGTCGGCGAAGTCAACGTGGCGCTGATTTTTATCGCCGCCCTCCAACGGAAGTTTCCGCGCCTGCGCGTCATTCTGACCACCACGACTTCCACCGGACACGCACTGGCAAAGGAACGACTGCCTCAGGAGGTGGAACTGGTTTATTTTCCGCAGGACTTCCCTTGGTGCGTGAGCCGGGCCTACAACCTGATCCAACCCGACTTTGTCGTGCTCATGGAATCGGAAATCTGGCCGAACCATATCCGGGAAGGCCTGAAGCGCGGCTTGCCCGTCTTTCTGGTGAACGCGCGCATGTCGCCGCGTTCGGCGCGAAGGTACCGGCGATTCGCCTGGTTCTTTCGCGAAACCCTGTCGCGGCTAACCCTGGTGTGCGCGCAAACCCAGGAGGATGCCGACAATTTCCGCGCCGCCGGCGCGGTCGCCGACCGGGTACGGGTCACCGGCAACATGAAGTACGACGCGTCCCTGACTCAAACGGACGGACAAACCGGCGATCCAACCCAACTGCTCAAGCGGATCGGTGTATCTCAAACCCAACCGGTACTGGTCGCAGGCAGCACTCATCCCGGCGAGGAAGCAATCCTGTTCGATGTCTTTGGCGAGTTGCGCGCAAGTTTTCCCAACCTTTTCCTCGTCCTCGTACCCCGTCACGTCGAGCGTACACCCGAAATCGCGGAGTTGGCCCGACGCAAACAATTAAACTTCGTTCTCCGCTCCGAAGTGAACGCCGACTTCGTCCCGCCGGCCAGGCCTTGCGATTGCCTCCTCGTCAACACCACGGGCGAACTCAAATCTCTCTACAAGACCGCCACCGTGATTTTCGTCGGCAAAAGCCTGGTGGGACAGGGCGGCCAGAATATTGTAGAGGCGGCGGCCAGCGGTGCTCCCGTGGTGTTCGGTCCGAACATGCAGAATTTCAAGGCCATCGCCGAGCAGTTTGTCGCCGAAGGCGCCGGCGTCCGGGTACCGGACGCTTGCCAGCTTCGACACACCCTGAACAGATTGTTGCAAGATGAACCGCAACGAAAAACAATCGCCGCGGCGGCCCGACGCGTCATCGAAACCAACGTGGGAGCCACCGATCGCAACCTCGATCTGATCGCGCAGGCCCTGCCAACGACGATCCGAAACCCTTCACCCACCCCGAAACACTTCGGGGCAGGTTCTGGATGACCCGGGCGCACTCCGTCACTTCAGACGGACGATGACGAATCGGCTGCCAGCCTGGTTGCAGACAAGCAACAGGAGGGTGTCCTTGCCCTTGGCTTTTTCGATCGCCCGACGAAAATCATCCACACTGCTGATTGCCGCTCGATTGGCCTCGACGATCAGGTCGCCCGTACGCAGCCTGGCATCTGCGGCAGAGCTGCCATCTTTCACCTCGGAAACCACGACGCCTTCCGCTTTGTCGTACCCGAATTGCCGGGCAATGTCGGGAGTGAGCGATTGGACGGTTAGGCCGATCTGGTCGGACACGTTGCCCTCTTCACTGCCCTCTCCCGCACTCGAGGCAGTCTCGCCCGAAGTCAGTTCGCCGAGTTTGATATTGATGGTTTGCTCCCGGCCGCGACGCATGACGACCACTTCGGCCGGAGTGCCCGGCGGGGTCGAAGCCACCAGGGTGCGGAGGTGCATCGTGTCTGTCACGGGTTGGCCATCGAATCGCACAATCACATCGCCGACCTGTACGCCCGCTTTCTCGGCAGGCGAACCTTTGTTGACCTGACCGACCAGGGCGCCCTTGGGATCCGACAGACCAAACTCCCTGGCCAGGTCTTCCGTCACCGGCTGGATCGTGACGCCCAGCATGCCGCGCGTCACGTGGCCGCTCTTAATCAGATCGCGGACGATGGGCTTGGCCATGTTGATCGGAATGGCGAATCCGATACCGGCAAACTGGCCCACGCCACCCGTAGCGATGGCGGTGTTGATGCCGACCACTTCGCCGTTGAGATTGACCATGGGGCCGCCGGAGTTACCGGGGTTGATGGCGGCATCGGTCTGAAGAAAGTCCTCAAACTTGCCTTTCCCCTCTTCGACCCCGGTCCGACCCTTCGCGCTGATGATGCCGGCCGTGACCGTCTGCTCATAGCCGAAAGGCGCGCCGACGGCCAATACCCAGTCACCTACCCGAAGGACGTTCGAGTCGCCCAGAATCGCGGGCTGCAGGTCTCGTGGCAGTTTGTCTTTGATCTTGATCACGGCCAGGTCCGTGGTCGGATCGGTGCCGACGACGATCGCATCGTATTCCCGATCGTCGCCAGGCAGGATCACCTTGATCCGGTCCATGTCGTCGACCACATGATGGTTGGTCAGAATATGTCCTTCCTTGTCGATGATGACGCCGGAGCCCATGCCGGCCTGCTTGAATCCCTGCTGGGGCGACCGGCGCGGCTGCGACTGCGGCGAATCGTCGTTGCCATTGCCAAAAAACCGACGGAAAGGAGAGTCGTCACCGAATGGCCATTGGAAGGAAGGCCGTCTTACCGTCTTCTCGGAGAATACTTTCACCACGCTGGGTTTGATGCGTGCAGCCACGTCCGCAAACGTGTCACCCAGAGCACGCAACCCCGCCACACCGCTGTCGCTGACGGGGATGACCGCTGAGCGCGAATCGGAATCGGTTGTGCGCAGCGGCGACAGACGCTCCGCGGCGGCAAGGACAGGGAGTCCCGTTGAGGTAAATAAAGCCAGCCCCACGGTGAGGCAGATCGCCTGTAACTTCTTTGAATTCATGTGTTGTGTTCCTTCATCGCCTCTGACGCCGGAGGAGGCCTTAGCGTTCAATGGGATGCAAACCGTAAACGGCAGATTGTCACTTATCGTCACCCAGGGAGAATGCAGTTGAACCAAACCGCCGTTCTCTGGTATAGTGGCTTTTAACGCTGGGGAATCTGATGGCAACGTTCGAGAATAAATATGCCGACAATGTCGCCGGCAAGTACTTTGTCGATGATCAGTGCATCGATTGCGATCTGTGCCGTGAGACGGCGCCGGACAATTTCACCCGCAACGAAGACGGCGGCTACAGTTACGTGTTCAAGCAGCCCACCTCCCCCGAGGAAGAGACCCTCTGCAAGGAAGCGATGGAAGGTTGTCCCGTCGAAGCGATCGGCAACGACGGCGAACAGGCTCAACCCGCCGCCGCTGAACATTCCCAGCCGCAGCAATCCCAGTGACCCCGTCGCTGCGATCGCAAGTTCTGCGCGAATGGCGCCCGCTCGCCGTTACCGACCCTGCCGACGCCAAAGCCGCCTCCCTGAACAAGCTCGTTCCCGGCGTCATGAAACGACTCGGCCTGGAACAGCGCCTCCAACAATCGCAGATGTTTTATCTCTGGCGAGAAATCGTCGGAGCCGATATTGCGAAACACGCCCAGCCTATCAGCCTGCGCAATGGCGTCCTGATCCTCGTGGTCGATCACCCGATCTGGCTCCAGGAACTTTCCCGTTACCACAAATCGCTTATGATCCAGAAGATCAAGGAACGCGTCGGCAAAAACGCCGTCCGCGATATCATCTTCCGTATCGGCTGACGTGAACACCGTGCTCCGCCCTTCGCCCTCCGTGCTCTCACCCTGCCTCTATCTCCTGCTCTTGCTTGGCCTCCTGACCGGCTGCGTCACTCCCGTTCCCCATGACTCCTGTACTCCACGCTTGGACGCTCAACGCTCAACGCTCAACGTTCCCTTCATCCCCCAGAAACCCAACTACTGCGGCCCGGCTGCGCTGGCAATGCTCGCCAACTATTACGGCCATCCGGTATCGCAGGATGAGATCGCCGCCGCCATCTATCTTCCCGAGATCCGAGGCACGCTGACCGCCGATCTCGCCGGTTACGCCACACAATTCAATCTGTGGGTCCGGCAATATCACGGCACGCAAGCCGATCTGCGCCAGAAACTGGCGGCCGACGTCCCGATGATCGTGCTCGGCAGGTTCGGACAACTCTGGCACTACTTCGTCGTGCTCGGGTTCGACGATTTCGACCAAACGGTCATCGTCCACTCCGATTCGCGGGCGCAACTGAAGTTGTCGCAGGACGATTTCTTCCGTTACTGGAACAGTGCCGACCGCTGGACGCTGTTGGTCTGTCCGCCCGCCAAGGCGGCCTGGAGGTTGTCGGCCGACGAACACAACGATCTGGGCGTCTTCCTCGAACGCACCGGCAACCTGGCAGCAGCCGCGGGCAACTACCGGGAAGCCACCGAACTCGCGCCCTCCAACTCTTATTTCCAGATGAACCTCGGCAATGCGATGCTCAACCAGAAACTTTTTCAAGAAGCAGCCGCCGCCTACGGTCGGGCCGTGAAGCTCGATTCCGACAACGCCGACGCCATCAACAATCTCGCGTGGGCGTATTGCGAACTCGGCGCCAACCTCGACGAAGCGGAGCAACTCTGCCATCGCGCCGTCAAACTCCGGCCGTCATCGAGCGCCTACTACCTCGACACGCTCGGCAGCGTGCTTCTCAAGCAGGGCAAGCGCGAAGAGGCAAGGGCGACGTTCGAGCAGGCCCTTGCTGCCAGCACTGACCATCAACAATCCTTGCGCGCCACCATCCAGCAACACCTCGCCGCCGTAAAAAAGTAGGACAGGCTTTCCGCCTGTTCGTGTCGAGGTTTCGTGGGAGCCCGGACATCTTGTCGGGGCGACCGTCTTTCTCTTCTTTCACTGGATGCCAGCCGGAATTCCCAGCAGATAAGGCTGTGAATCTGCCGGGTGAACCGGTAGCCTCTTGGGTTGTCATGCCACCTCTCTTTCGAAGCTGGTTGGTCGGGCTCGCCCTCTTACCTTTGTCCGTTTCGTCAGCCTTCGCCTCCGCAGCAACCGTGGAACAATGGGGAATCTTCGAAGTGGCGCTTTCCGGGCCGACGAATGGAAACCCGTTCGTCGATGTCCAGTTCTCCGCCAAGTTTTCCCTGGACGAGATGAATGTTGAGGCGAACGGGTTTTATGATGGCAACGGGATGTATCGTGTTCGGTTTATGCCGGACAAGCAGGGTCAGTGGCGGTACACGACGCGCAGCAATGTTCCCGAACTCAACGGCAAGAGCGGTGAATTCACAGTCGCGACACCATCAACGAACAACCACGGTCCGGTCCGTGTCCGCAACACGTATCATTTCGCTTATACCGACGGCACTCCCTACCGTCCGATCGGCACGACTTGTTATGACTGGGCGCACATGGTGAACAGGGTGGAAGAGATGACTCTCGCCAGCCTTGCGGCATCACCGTTCAACAAGGTGCGGATGTGTGTTTTCCCCAAGGTGAATCCGGGGACGACCAATGGGCTGGTGTTGTACCCATTTGAAGGGACGCCGCCGAAGACGTGGGACCATTCCCGATTGAATCCAAAGTTTTTCCAGCATCTGGAACAGCGGGTCGGCGATCTGCGCGACCGCGGCATCGAGGCGGACCTGATCCTGTTCGATCCGTACGACAAGGGCCGGTGGGGATTCGACCGGATGCCGGCGGACGTCGACGACCGTTACGTCCGCTACATCGTCAGCCGACTGTCCGCGTACCACAACGTCTGGTGGTCGCTGTCGAATGAATACGATTTCAACAAAAACAAGACCGAGTCCGACTGGGACCGGTTGTTCCAGGTCGTGCAGGCGGTTGATCCCTACGCGCATCTCCGGTCGATTCACAACGGTACTCTCATCTACAACAACACGAAACCATGGGTCACACATGCCAGCATCCAGAACGGGTCGGCGGTCGAGGACAACGGGCGGGCCGAACTGTACCGTGATGTCTATCGCAAACCGATCGTGTACGACGAAGTGAAATACGAGGGCAACATTGCGCGGCGCTGGGGACAATTGTCGGGAGAAGAAATGGTGTTCCGTTTCTGGGAAGCCACCGTCGCCGGCACGTACGTGACTCATGGCGAAACACTGTCGAATCCGGAACACCTCTCGTGGACGTCAGAAGGCGGCCGGCTTCGCGGCCAGAGCCCGTCCCGGCTCGCGTTCCTCGCCAGGGTGCTCGCGGAAAGTCCGGCGGAAGGGATCGACCCGATCGACAAATGGCAGGATTCAGACATGGGCGGACAACTCGGCGAATACTATTTGCTCTATTTCGGCAAACAGACGCCGACCTCCTGGGCGTTTGAACTCTATAAGGACCGCCTCAAGGACGGCATGAAGTTCACGGTGGACGTGATCGACACCTGGGACATGACCATCACGCCGGTCAAAGACGAGTTCGTGACGAAGAAAAAGGACAGTTACCATTTCGTTGACGAGAAGGGCCGGGCGGTCGTGCTGCCGGGTAAACCGTACATGGCCTTGCGCGTCCGCCGAGTGCCCGATCCGAAGATCACCGTCCCGCCGCCCGACAACACGCCGCCGGAGTGATTCGCGTCGATCTGCAGTTATCTGCGGTTAAAAGTCTGTTCGCCGCTCACTTCGGTTCGACGGCAATCACCCAAAGATCCGACTTGCCCAGGTTGTGGCCGACGTGGGTGGCGGCAAGGCGCCACGCGATTTCACCCGTTTTGAGCGAGGAGGTTTCTTTTCGGCCATCCGGCAGGATGTGTTCCAACTCCGCGCCAGAGAGGCAAATGACGACGCGATCATGATGGGTGTGCTGCGGCTCGCTTTTTCCCGCCGCCATTCGAATGTCGTAAACCCGCCCGTACTGGTTTTCGAAGAGCAACCTGTAATCCGGCGCCAACCCTGCCGAGCCCCAGGTCTCGGGACCACCCTTTCCAAGGTACTCCGTACGAGCGAACCGCAAAACCGAAGAACCGGCATTCTTCAGGGTGACGGCCCGCGCCGGCCGAAACACCGCATCGCCGCGTTTGACGGCCTCCGTCCGAGGACTTTCACCGGTCGGTGTGGTTTCCAGGGAGCCGTCGTCGAGGTAAACCATAATACCGGGCCGGTCAGCCGACCAGGATGCGGTCTCGCCCGGTGCCAACGTTTGTTCCACGACCAGCACTTTTTCATTGCGAACTTTTTCCGTTTGGGTGGCTGACAACACAGCCGGCATGGATAGCAGAATCAAGGCAACACCGCAAAACCAGTTTCGAGTATTCATAGGTAGACCTCCATTCGTGTTCATTCGCGGTTGGAACTCCGTTTGCCCCGTTTTGAGCTGCGCTCGTTGAAAAACAAATACTGCTGCGCCCAGCCGGCGTACGAGCCGAAGTGCGAGCGGGCAAACTCGCGCAGTCTTTTCGCGGTCACTTTGCGGCGCGGGAAGTAAATCCGCAGCAGCGCCCGCTCGATCCATACATCGATGGGGAACGCCTGGTCGAATCCGCACGAGAACAGCAGGACGCAGTTCGCAATCTTCTCGCCGACGCCGGGCAACTTCATCAACTCTTCCAGCGCGGTCTCGTAATCGCAACGACCCGGTCGCGGTGGGGACACCGCTCCCCTAGTAATCATGGGCCAGTCGATCTTGCCGTCGTCAATCATACGGGCCGCGGCGAGCAGGTTCTTGGCGCGGAACCCAAGTTTGCAGTCCCAGAGTTCCTGATGCGAGGCGCGGGCGATGACGCCAACGGTCGGGAACGCGTGAAACCCGTTGCCGATCGGTTCGCCGAAGCGGCGCGCGAGCAGGTCAACGATCTGCCGAATCTGCACAATTTGCTTGCTCGAACTGGCGATGAACGACGCCAAACATTCCCATGGTTCCTGACACAGGACCCGGAGTCCCCAATGTTGGCGCACTGCCGCATGCAAGGGTTCGTCATCGGCAGGAAACGCGGAGGTGATGTCGCGCAGGGAGACATCGAGGGCAAGGTAGTGTTCTGGTGTAGTGACCGCCGTCGCCGGCGGCTCCCGGCTCCCGGTTCTGCCGCCGGCGACGGCGGCCTCTACAACGGCCGGCGAAGGCTGCCGCAACCTCCACACTTCCCTGCCCACGACGCCAACGAACCAGCCGTCGGCTTCGCGCTTCCAGCGGAACGCCTGGCCGCATTCCAGCGTGCTGGCAAGATCAAAATCAGAAACATTGATTCGATTCGGCATTTCTGCTACAAGCTCGCGCGGGGAACTCTAGTGACGTTGAACAAGGAGGTCAACACCATCCATTTTGTGGGTATTTGTGGCACCGCGATGGCGTCTGTCGCCGCGATGTGCCGCGAACTCGACCATACCGTAACCGGCAGCGACGAGAACGTCTATCCGCCGATGTCCACCTTTCTCGAATCGCGCGACATCCGCATCGTGTCGGGCTACCGCGAATCCAATCTCGATCACCGGCCCGGCCTCGTCGTCATCGGCAACGCAATGAAACGCGGCAACCCTGAAGTGGAACGCCTCCTCGACGAACGTTGGAATTACTGCTCGCTGCCGGAACTGGTCCGCGAGTTTTTCATTCGCGGCAATCATTCGATCGTCATTGCCGGCACACACGGCAAGACCACCACAACCTCGTTGCTCGCGTGGGTGCTCGAATCAGCGGGATTGAATCCTGGTTTTCTGATTGGCGGGATTCCGGAGAACTTCGGCGGCGGCGGACGAGCAGCAGCACAGGCAGGGACGCCTGTGCCACCGCCCCGCAATGGTGGCGCAGGCGTCCCTGCCTGCGGTCGTTTCTTCATCACCGAAGGCGACGAATATGACACGGCCTTCTTCGACAAGCGCAGCAAGTTTGTCCATTACCTGCCCGACACGGTCATCCTGAACAATATCGAGTTCGATCATGCCGACATTTTTCCCGATCTCGCAGCGGTCAAACGCGCGTTTCGTCAACTGGTCGCCGTCGTTCCCCGTCGCGGTCTGATCATCGCCAACGGTGAGGATGCCAACGTACGCGAGGTTATTCTGGGCTCGCAGTGCCCTTGCCGGTTTTTCACCAAGGCGGACTTCGACGGGTTTACGATTCCGATCGCTGGAGACCACAACCAGCGCAACGCCGCCGCCGTCGCGGTGTGCGCTGCCGGGTTGGGCTTGTCCCGCGACCAGATCCAGCAGGGGTTCTCGACGTTCCGCGGCGTGAAAAGGCGGATGGAAGTGCGCGGCGAAGCGGCGGGCGTAACCGTGATCGACGATTTCGCGCATCATCCGACCGCCATTGCCGAAACGATCCGTGCGATTCGAGCGAAATATCCCCAGCGGCGGTTGTGGGCGTTATTCGAGCCGCGCACCAACACGACCCGTCGCAACATCTTTCAGCGCGAACTCGCCGATTCGCTGGCGCTGGCCGACGGTGTATTCATTGCGCGTGTGGATCGGCTAAACGAGTTGAACGAGAACGAACGGCTCCAGCCGGAGCAGATCATTGAGAGCTTGCGCCGGGCCGGCAAGGTGGCCGAGTATTCATCCAACACCGAACAGATCGTGGCGCACCTGGTGCCTCAGTTACGTGACCGCGACGTGGTGGCGGTCTTCTCCAACGGCAAATTTGACGGCGTCCACGAAAAACTGCTGGCGCGGCTGCGGGTCCGCGGAGATTGTGCGCCCCAAAATGCGGTGCAGAGCCCCAGCCACATCGAGAGTGCCGCGTAACGCGACAAGAAAGAGTTGGGGTGGTTGACGAACGGCTGCGATTATGGTGTGATGTGTGCTAGGTTGTGTGGAGGAACAATGGCCTATTCCGCTGACAAAATGCAGCAGGTGATTCTCTTCTTCTTGGAGCGCATCAATAACGTCCATCTTGGACGCACCAAGTTGATGAAGCTCCTGTACTATGTCGATTTCGATCACTACGAAATGCACGGCAAGTCGGTGACCGGTGCGACCTACCGGAAGCTCCCGCACGGGCCCGTTCCGCAGCAAGCCAAGGAATTGATTCGCGACATGGCCGGCAAGGGCCTGGTGTTAGAAATGAAAGCCAAACGGTCGGTCTTTGCTCAGCATCGCTTGATCACCCAGGCCAAGTTCAATCCCGCCATGTTTTCTGGCGACGAAATGCAGACACTCGATCGCGTGGCGAAGGAATGGGAGAATTGCACCGGCGCACAGATCGAAGCCGCGAGCCATGCCGAAGCCCCGTGGTCGGCCACCAAGGACGGCAAGGTCATCGATTACGAGTTGGCGCATTACCGTCATCCGATGGGCGCTGAGCCGCTCGATCAAGCGCTGGCCAAGTCTTCCAAGCTCGCGAAGTACGTGGCGGCGCTCCGGTAATGGCTGAATCGGCCCAACGGTTCTCCGTTGTCCGCACGCCCGCGTTTATTCTCCTGCTGAAAGACTACGAGAAACACGGTCACCGCAAACTCGGCGATGACATCGCGTGGCTCGAAGACAAGCTGATGCTCGCGCCGGAAGTGATTGGTGAATGCGTACCCCAATTACAGAACCTCGCGCTGCCCATCTTCAAGGCCCGTTGCAAAGACAGTTGCCACAACATCGGGCAGTCCGGTGGTTGGCGCGTGTACTACGCGATCAACAAGGACGCGCACAAGGTTTTCCTCCTATTCTTGCATCACAAGAAGGAGTACGAACTGCCGCGCCTCGACTTTCTGGTGCAGAAGCTGGAAAAGGCATTCGTGTCAGGGCTGGAACAGTTGGAAGGCCAGTAGGAAGCGATTCCCCCTTCTTCGTCTGTCATGCTCAGCTTGTCGAAGAATCTCTGTCTGACTGCACTCCCCACGACGTGTCGAAAGACTTCCGAAACCACAAAGGCAATTCGTTTTCTCTGCCGCCGAGCCAAAGCGCTTGATTTTCCGCGCCCGGTCTGTACTCTGTGTACGGTTCACGGAGCACTGACTTTGCGCGGCCCCATCGTCTAGAGGCCTAGGACATCAGATTCTCAATCTGGGTACACGGGTTCGAATCCCGTTGGGGCCGCCACTTCAAAAGAATTAACGCTCAACGTTCAACGGGGACGAGGCCGGGGATTGGCGGTTGAACAAAGCGGCTCGGCTGGAGCCTCGCCCTCCAAGAAACGTGAATTGTACTTGCAGAGCGCAGGCTAAGCCGAGTTCGCGAGACGCCATCAGCAGATGGCAACCCTGCGGCTACATCAATCCCCAACCTCAACCGGCTCGACGTGCCAGATTTGGGTGGCGTATTCACGAATGGTGCGGTCGGACGAAAACTTTCCGGCCCGCGCTACGTTGAGAATGGATTTTCGGTCCCAGCCGTCGCGGTCTTTGTACGCGGCGTCCACCCGCTCCTGCGTCTCGATGTAGTCCCGCAGGTCGGCCAGCAGCATGTAGTGGTCGCCGCCGTCCAGAAGCGAGTGGGTCAGGGGACGGAAGATCCCCGGCTCGAGCAGGCTGAAGAAGTCCTGTTGGATCAGTTGCAGCGCCCGGCGGATTTCCTCGTCGCTGTTGTAAATGTCCCAGGGATGATAACCGGGGCGGCGCTGATCCACCTGCTCGGGCGTCAGGCCGAAGATGAAGATGTTTTCCTTGCCGACTTCTTCGAGGATTTCCACGGTCGCCCCATCGAGCGTGCCGATGGTCAGAGCGCCGTTGAGTTGGAGTTTCATATTGCCGGTGCCGGAAGCTTCGGTGCCGGCCAGGGAGATCTGTTCGCTCAGGTCCGCAGCGGGAATGATGCGTTCGGCAAGCGATACCCGGTAGTTGGGCAGGAACACCACCTTCATTTTGCCGTTGATCTCGGGGTCGCGGTTGACGACCTCAGCCACCTGATGAATCAGCTTGATGATGAGTTTGGCCATCCAGTAGCCGGGTGCGGCTTTGGCGGCGAACAGGAACGTGCGCGGGGCAATGTCGAGCTTCGGATTGCTCTTGAGCCGGTTGTACAACACGATCGTGTACAGGACCAGGAGCAGTTGGCGTTTGTACTCGTGCAGCCGTTTTACCTGCACGTCGAAGATCGACTCCATCGAGACATGGATACCCAGGGTGCGTTCGATGTACCCGGCCAGGGCCGTCTTGTTCTGTTGTTTGGCCGCTCGGAACCGCTCCCGAAAGGATGCGTCCTCGGCAAACGGTTCCAGCTTTCTGAGTTGGTCCAGATCGGTGATCCAACCAGCTCCGATGGTTTCCGTGATTAATCGTGCCAGGGCCGGATTGGCTTTCAGCAGCCAGCGTCGCGGAGTGACGCCGTTGGTCTTGTTGTTGAATTTGGCCGGCCAATATTCGGCGAAATCGGGGAGCACTTTCTCCTTCAACAGCCGGGTGTGCAACGCCGCCACGCCGTTGACGGAGCAGGAGCCGACGATGGCCAGGTTGGCCATCCGAACATGTTTCTGCCCCTCCTCGCCAATGATGCTCATCCGGCGCAACCGGTCGCTGTCGAGCGGGTAGCGGGAAGAGACCTCGCGCATGAACCGCGCGTTGATTTCGTAAATGATCTGCAGATGGCGCGGGAGCAGTCTGCCGAACAGTACGACCGGCCATTTCTCCAACGCTTCGGGCAGGATGGTGTGGTTGGTGTATCCGGTCGAGGACGTTGTGATGCGCCAGGCCTGGTCCCACCCCAGGCTTTCGCGGTCGATCAGCAGCCGCATCAGTTCGGGAATCACGAGCGCCGGGTGGGTGTCGTTGAGTTGCATGAACACTTTATCGGGGAAAACATCCCAACTGTTCCCATCGGATTTGAACCGGCGCACGATGTCCTGGACCGAGCAGGAAACGAGGAAGTATTCCTGTTTGAGTCGGAGCTCCCGGCCCTCGAACACGTTGTCATTCGGGTACAGGACTTTTGTCAGGTTCTCCGCCAACACTTTGTTCTGCACCGCATCGACATAAGAGCCGCGGTTGAAATCATCAAAATTGAATTCTTCCGCCGCTTTTGCCGACCAGAGCCGAAGCGTGTTCACGGTCCTGCCTCCATACCCGACGATCGGCAGATCGTAGGGCATGCCGACCACGGCTTTCGTATCCACCCAATGCCATTCCATGCCTTTCGGCCCGGGACGCGATTCCACCCGTCCTTCGAACTGCACGGGGAAAGAGAACTCCGGATGGGCAATCTCCCACGGATACCCCAGCTTGAGCCAATCGTCCGGCTGCTCGACCTGGTAACCATTGACGATTTGCTGGTTGAAGATGCCAAAATCGTAGCGCAACCCGTAACCGACCGCGGGAAGATTCAAGGTGGACAGCGAATCCATAAAACAGGCAGCGAGCCGGCCCAGACCGCCGTTTCCAAGCCCCGCGTCCACTTCATAATCACGGAGAACATTCCAATCGAGTCCTGCCTGAGACACGGCAGCGCGGCAAATATCTTCCATTTTCAGGTTGATGACGTTGTTCCCCAACAACCGTCCGATCAGGAATTCCAGGGAGAGGTAATAAACACGTTTGACGTTCTTCTTGTGGTGGGTCTGCTGGGTGGCGATCCAGCGCTCAATCAGCCGGTCCCGGACCGCGCGGGCGAGAGCATAATACCGGTCGCGGTCTGTCGCCGAGTACCGGTCCTTGGCAAGCGTGTAGCGCAGGTGGTGCTCGAAATCCAGCCGCAGGCCATCGGCCGTCATACTGACCAACTGGTCGACTCTCGGTAGATTTTCCATGGCGGTTTTCTTATCCATCGTGGTGGTCCTCCCGGCCTGTTTGTCGATCATGCCGTATCCCGTGGCAAAGATCGATCCCCTCTCCCAACAAGAAGTAGACTCTAGATTGCCGACGCCCCTGGCACAAGATGGAAGTGATCAAGAGCCGTCTGAGCGCCCAACAAAAACAACTCCCCCTGTAGCCGCACCGTTGCCGCATACGACTGCGGCGTCTCGTCCGACTCGGCTTATGGGTGCGTCTTTCCCACGCAGGCTGAAGCCTGCGGCTACAGTTGGGGAAAGGAAGAAGTTACGCCCGCCACCACTCCAGTACCCTCATTTTGTGTGTTTTGCGGCCAATTCTTGTGGTATGAAACGGCGCGGCCATTGAACTGTTTTGTGGCTTGACGTGTCATTAGGTAGCAACGATTTCAGCAAGGAATTCCCAAAGGAGAAATGCATGGAACAAGGCATTGCAGCGATTAACGAACAGGTCAAACGAGAGAGCGAATTTGTGCGGGTTCTGGTGGGGGAGATCGGCAAGGTCATCGTCGGCCAGAAGTACCTCATTGAGCGGCTCCTGGTCGGGATATTGGCCGACGGACATGTGTTGCTCGAAGGCGTGCCGGGACTGGCGAAGACGTTGTCGGTCAAGACGCTGTCGGCGGCAATCCAAACGAGTTTCCACCGGATCCAGTTCACGCCCGATCTCTTGCCCGCCGACGTGATCGGCACTTTGATTTACAATCCCAAGGACGGTGAATTCCGCATCAAGAAAGGGCCGGTGTTCGCCAACCTGATTCTGGCCGACGAAATCAACCGCGCCCCGGCCAAGGTGCAGAGCGCGCTGCTCGAGGCGATGCAGGAGCGGCAGGTGACGATCGGCGATCAGACGTTTAAGTTGCCCGATCCCTTCCTGGTGCTCGCCACCCAGAACCCGATCGAACAGGAAGGCACCTACCCGTTGCCCGAAGCGCAGATTGACCGGTTCATGCTCAAGCTGTCGATTGGTTACCCGAGCAAGACGGAGGAACGGGAGATCATGGATCGCATGGCCCAGACGGGCAAACAGATCGTGACCCAGCCCGTGGTCACGCCCGAGCAAATCCTCCGCGCGCGCAAGGTGGTGGACTCGATTTATATGGACGAAAAGATCAAGAACTACATCGTGGACCTCGTGTTCGCCACGCGGGATCCGAAAGCGTACAAGATCGACATCGCGGATCTGATTCAGTACGGCGCGTCCCCGCGCGCTACGATTTACCTGACCATCGCGGCAAAGGCGTACGCGTTTCTTCAGGGCCGCGGGTACGTGACGCCGCAGGATGTGAAGACGATCGGGATGGACGTGCTCCGTCACCGCGTGATCGTGAGTTACGAAGCCGAAGCGGAAGACATGACGAGCGAAAGCGTGATCAAGAGGATTTTTGACGAGGTGCCGGTGCCGTAAGTGTGGAGTGCGCTGGCTTGACAGCGCCTTGTTGTCGGGCGGCTTGATGCCCGACGATGGTTCTGCCGCGTCAAGCCGCGGCAATGAAAGCGGCGTCAAACCGCCGCACTCCAGATGATACCGAAACAAATCTTAAAAAAGGTTCGCCAGATCGAAATCCGCACGAACCGGGAAGTGACCGACGTGCTGGGCGGACAGTATCATTCTGTTTTCAAGGGCCGCGGGATGGAATTCGAGGAGGTGCGCGAATACCTGCCGGGCGACGAGGTGCGATCGATCGATTGGAACGTAACGGCCCGGTTCGGGCATCCGTACGTGAAGAAATTCAAGGAGGAACGGGAACTGACGGTGATGCTCGTCGTAGACGTGAGCGCTTCCGGCCAGTTCGGCAGCGTGCGGCAGACGAAGAACGAACTGGCCGCCGAACTCGCGGCGGTGCTCGCCTTCTCGGCCATTCGCAACAACGACAAGGTCGGCCTCATCATGTTCACCGACCAGGTCGAGAGGTTCGTCGCCCCGAAGAAAGGCCGGCGGCACGTGCTGCGAGTGGTCCGCGAAATCCTCGGGTTCCGGCCCAAGGGCACGGGAACAAATCTGGAGTTGGCGCTCGATTACCTGAACCGCGTCCAATCCCGGCGCGCGGTGACCTTTGTCCTTTCAGACTTTCAGGTTGCCGATGAAAATGCCGTGCTCAAGAAGCTGCGGGTGGCGGGAAAACGTCACGACGTGATTGCGCTGAGCTTGCGCGATCCGCGAGAAGAGGAACTGCCGACGGTCGGCCTGGTCGAATTGCGCGATGCGGAGACGGGCGAGCGCGAGTTGGTCGACACCTTTGACCGGGGCGTGCGCGAGAGGTTCGCAGCGAAATCAGGCGAGCGATTGCAGGGGTTGCGGGCACTCCTACGCTCGGCCAGCGTGGACCAGATCGAGATACGGACCGACACCGATTACATGCTGCCATTGATCCGATTCTTCAGAATGAGGGAGAGAAGGACGTAGCATGCCGGCGAATATTCAGCATTGTCATCCTGAGTTCACCCCGAAAGCTTTCGGGGCGAGCGAAGGATCTCTGTCGTTCGGTTCTTTACGGCAGAGATTCCTCGCTGCGTTCGGAATGACTGCATTGGCAAGTGCAGCCCCGCCGATCAATCCTGACGACATCCGCGATATCAAAGGGCTCGTTCCCTTGCCCCACCCTTGGTGGTGGCTGGTGGCGCTGGCGGCGGCTGTTGTTGCCGGTGCGGTGGCGTTCTGGATTTTGAAACAGCGCAGGACAACGACCGCAACCGGGACGGTCGCGCTACCAACCCCATTTGAGGCTGCTCTGGCCGCTCTCCAGCGGCTGCGCGAAGAGGATCCGCCCGTGGACGAATTCTACACACGGCTTTCGGATATTGTGCGTCAGTACCTGGAGCGACAGTTCCAGCTTCGCGCGCCGGAGCGGACGACTGAAGAATTTCTCCATGAGGTTTCCCAGGACGGCACGCTCGCGCAGGAGCACAAAGATCTGCTTGGCCGGTTTCTTCAGGAATCCGATCTGGTCAAATTCGCCCGGTTTCGCCCTGAACCGGCCGACATGAAACGCGCGTTCGAGGCAGCAGAACAATTTGTGCGGGAGACAGGATCTGGCGCGAACTTCCCGTCGCGGGACGATCGCGAAGCAACGGCTCGGCAGGAGCCTCGCCCTCCAACCAGCAATGCGGTAACGACAACATGAAATTCGCGACTCCCTGGTGTCTGACCTTGCTGGTGCTGCTGCCGTTGTGGTTGTGGCGGGAACAACGCTTGGCCAGTCGCGGCGGACTGAAGTACTCGTCGGTCGCCTCGGCGCGAGCGGCTGGCTCATTCTGGGCGGGCGTCGGGCCGACGCTGCTGATGGCGCTGCGGGGAGCCACGCTCGCCTTGTTCGTCATCGCCCTGGCGCGCCCCCAGGTGGGACGCAGCGAAAGCAAGGTCAGGACCGAGGGGATCGATATTGTCCTGGCCGTGGATATTTCCGGGAGCATGCAGGCGCTGGATTACCAACTCGATGGCAAACCGGCGGACCGGATCACGGTCGTCAAAAAGGCCGTCAGGGATTTTATCAAGGACCGCCCCAATGACCGCATCGGGATGGTGGTTTTTGCAGGACGCGCCTACGTGGCCAGTCCGTTGACGCTCGATCACGACTGGTTGGATCGGAATCTCGACCGGGTGCGGATCGGTTTGATTGAGGATGGGACCGCGCTCGGCTCGGGGCTTGGCACCGCGGTGAATCGGCTGCGCGACACGAAAGCGAAGAGCAAGGTGGTGATCCTGCTTACGGATGGCGTCAACAATGTCTGGACGGTGCAGCCATCGGACGCGGCCAAGGCAGCCAGGGAATTCGGTGTCCGCGTGTACACGATTGGCGCCGGCTCCAACGGCGACGCGCCCATGCCCGTGTACGAGCGGGGGGGACGCCTGTTGGGTTATCAAACCATCCACGCGGAACTGGACGAGGAGTTGCTGAAGCAGATTGCGACCAGCACCGGTGGCCAGTATTTCCGCGCCGCCGACACGGAGGCTCTCCGGAACATTTACCAGCAAATCGACCGGATGGAAAAGCGGCAGATCGAGACCGTCAAGTATGAGGACTGGCGGGAATTGTTCCCGTGGTTTCTCATGCCCGGGCTCGGATGTTTGCTGGTCGCGGTCGGGTTGGAGAACACGAGGCTGAGGAGGATACCGTGAGGAGAATAGCTGTCAGCTATCGGCTATCAGCCAGACGACGGCACTCGGGAAAGAAAAGCTGAGGGCTGAGAGCTGAAAGCTCAAAGCGTCGACAATGCAATTTGGCAATCCAACTTATTTCTGGCTGCTGGGGACCGTTCCGCTGCTGGTGCTCTTTCTGATGTGGGCATTTCGTTCGCGCCGCAAGGCGCTGGAGCGGTTTGTCGCCCGGCCACTCGGAGAGGCCATGGCCGCCTCGGTAAACCGCTCGGCAAGACGCTGGAAGGCGGCGCTGCTGGTGGGCGCGGTGTTGTTTGCCGCCATCGCCATGGCCGCGCCGCGTTGGGGTTGGGAATGGCGCCAGGTCAAACGCCGGGGGGTGGATGTCTTTGTCCTGCTGGACGTGTCCAAGAGCATGTTGGCGGAAGACCTGCGGCCCAACCGGCTGACCCAGGCGAAGTTCGCCGTGGAAGATCTGGTTGGCAAACTGGAAGGCGACCGGGTCGGCCTGATCGCGTTTGCCGGAACAGCGTTTGTGCAATGTCCGTTGACAGTGGACTACGAGGCGTTTCGGTTAACGCTTCGGGAAACGCAGACGGGGACGATTCCGCACGGCGGCACGGCGATCGGCCTGGCAATCCAGACGGCGGCCAGGGCATTCGACGCGGGGGAAGGACGCGACCGCGCGATTGTGTTGATTACGGATGGCGAGGACACGGAAGGCGATCCGTTGGCGGCTGCGGAGGAAGCGGCAAGCCATGGCATTCACGTTTACGCGATCGGAATCGGAACCAATGAAGGCGAACTGATCCCCGTTGGCAGAGACGGGGGGGCAACAGAGTTCTTGAAAGACAAGGAAGGCCAGGTCGTCAAAACACGACTGAACGAGGACCTGCTGCGGCAAATCGCGCAGAAAACGCAGGGTATTTACGTGCGCAGTGGCGCGGGCGATTTCGGGATCGACACCATTTACGACAAGGGAATCACGCAGTTGCACCGCGAAGAGTACGCAGCGCGGCTGCAGAAGAAATATTTCGAGAGGTTCCAGTGGCCGCTGGGGATTGCCTTCGCGTTGCTTGTCGTCGACTCTTTTGTGACGGATCGAAGGAGGATATGAACCACAGAGACATTCACCCCGAAAGCGTTCGGGGCAGGGAATTCGCAGAGACCAGAACAAACAAGGCATTTCCGGCCTTGTTCGCTCTGTGCTCTCTGTGCCTCTGTGGTTGGATCAATTCCGCCCGCGCCGAAGAAAACTGGCCGTTGCGCTACAATGAGGGTGTGATGGCCTATCAGAGCAACGATTTCGCCTCGGCCGCAACGGGGTTCGAACGGGCGCTCGGCACGAAGGACCGGGCACTGCAGGCCAAAGCGCTCTACAATCTCGGCAATTCCTGCTTCCGTCTGGGAGAGGTGGCGGAAAAACAGGCGCCTGCCCAAGCCATGCCTCGATATGAACAGTCGCTCAAGAGTTACCAGAACTCGTTGGCCGTCGGTCCCCAGGATGAAGATGCAAAATTCAATCTTGGCGTGGTAAAGAAGAAGATCGAAGAACTAAAGAAACAACAGCAACAGCAGCAACAACAACAGAATCAACAGCAGCAGAACCAGCAGCAGAATCAGCAACAGCAAAAAGATCAACAACAGCAGAACCAGCAGCAGCAGGCAGACAACAAGCAACAACAGCAGTCCCCAAAGCCGGAGGAGAAGAAAACGCAACAGCAACCGCAGCAGACACCCTCGCAAGACCAGGCACAGAAGACGGAGCCACAGCCAGACCAGGGCAATAGCTTCGAGAGGGCCCAGGCAAGAGCGTTGCTGGATAACCTGCGAGAGAACGAAAAGAACTGGAACTTTTTCCCCGAGTTACTTGTGAAGACGAACCAACTAACCGAACCGCAGAAGGATTGGTGACGAACACGACGTGAACGCTCAACGCTCAACGTTCAACGCTCAACGTTCAACCGCGCTTCTCACGGGACTGTTGGGGTTGGCGTGTTTGTGCGCTGTCATTACCCGCGCCGATGTCTCGGTCACGGCCACCGTGGACCGCAATCGCATTGCGTTTGGGGAATCGATTGGCCTGACTATTGCGCTGCAAGGCGCGCAGACCGCGGCGACGCCATCCATTCCGCCGGTGGACGGACTGTCGTTCCGCGGACCGTCCACGCAAACGAGCGTCAATGTTGTGAACGGGCAGGTGAGCCAGTCTCTGAATCTCATTTATCAGGTCACACCGGCTCGAGCGGGCCAGTTCACGATTCCGTCAATTCAGGTTGCGGTTGGCAATCAGCGATTTCAAACCCAGCCGATTCCGATCACGGTTCAAAAGGGCGCCGTGCAGCAGGACTTGCAGCAAATGCTGTTCGGGAGGATCAAGTTCGACGCGAAACGATTGTATCTTGGACAGATCGCGCCTTTGGATGTCTACCTGTTCGCGCGGCAAGACCTGCCCTTCAGGGGAATCAACGGCTACCAATCCGAATCCGACGGGCTCAACTACAAATATCTTCCAAACCTGGAGTCGGGCGTCCAGGTCATTGACGGCCAAACCTACAAGGTTTATCGAATCGTCGGCGCGATCAGCCCCGGCAAGACCGGCCAGTTGGCATTTGGTCCTTGTGTCGTAAAATGTCAGCTTGAAGTCAAGCAGCAGGCCCGGTCGTGGATCGAAGAAATGATGGGGGGCAACATCGAAGTGCGGGAAGTGCCTGTCACCATCGACGCAATCCCCATCAACGTACTGCCTCTCCCCGAGCAGGGCAGACCGGCCGGCTTCACCGGCGCGGTGGGACACTGGAACTTCGAAGTGACGGCGAAACCGACGGAATTGGCCGTTGGTGATCCGATCACGCTCACCATCAAGACCAGCGGTGATGGCAACATCGACACGGTCCCGGTTCCCCAACTGGAGAACCTCGACGCGTTCAAGAGCTACGATCCGACGAAGAAAACGACCTCCAACGACCTGCACACCCAGGGCGCGCGGGATTTCCAGCAGGTGCTGATTCCCAGGGACAACAACGTGAAGGAACTGCCTTCCGTTCGGTTCGTGTTTTTCGACCCGACCACGGAGAAGTATGAAACCGTTGTCCGCGGCCCGATTCCCTTGGTGGTGAAGGCGGGCGGAGGCGGGACCGCGGTGTTCGCGGCCGGCACGCGGACGCGTGCCCAGGAGAAACTCGGCCAGGACATCGTTTATCTGAAGGGCGATCTCGGTCCCGTCGCCGCGACCACGTGGTTTTCGTCAACACCGACGTTCTGGGTGTTGAACGTGTTTCCGGTGTGCTCGCTTCTGGGCTTGTTCGTGTGGAAACGGCGCACCGACAAATTGCGCGATGACGTCGCTTACGCGCGCCGCAGCCGCGCGGCGAAACACGCACGGAGAATGTTGGACGAAGCCGGCAGTTTCGATCAGATCCAGCGCGCGCTACAAAGCTATCTCGGCGACCGGTTGAACATCCCCGCTTCCGGCATCACCGCCTCGATCATTGACGAACAACTCGTGCCGCGAGAGTTGAACGGCGATCTGGTGGCGATGCTGAAGGCGTGTTTCGAGGCGTGCGACAATGCGCGTTTTGCCGGCGTCGCGAACAGCGAGGCGGAGAAGCATGCCACCACGGACAAAATCAGGACGTTGATTGATGAACTGGAAAAGATACGGCTGTAAGAGCGGTCTCACTCGTCGCGTGAAGGTCTGGTGGCACAGGCGTCCCTGCTCCGAGGCCGACAGAATCGCGCCCCCGCGATCCGATCGGGGCTGGAGTCGCGAGTCCTGCTCGGACCTGTGCTGGTGGACTTGGACAGGCACGGAGGCCTGTCCCACCATTTGGGGAAGGGGTTTTGGATTCGTTATCATCTGTGTCGCGCTGGTCTGTGCCAGCACGGTGCTCGCCTTCCCCTCCGACGACTTCAAAGCGGCCAATCAGCTTTACGATGCCGGCAAGTTTTCCGACGCGGTTGCGGCCTATGAAAAGCTCCAGCCCAAGACCGCCAATCTGTACTTCAATCTCGGCAACGCCTGTTTCCGCGATGGCCAGATCGGCCGAGCCATCCTGAACTACGAGCGGGCCCGGCAGTTGTCGCCGCGCGACCCTGACGTGCTGGCCAACCTCAGATTCGCCCGGCAGAAACTGGGAGTCGATGAAGTGAATACGCCGTCCAGCGCGTGGCAGCGATTTCTGCGCTCCGTTGTTTTCAGCCGGACACCGGGCGAATGGGCCGCCGGCGAGGTGATCGGCCTGTGGCTGGTGGCGCTTGCCATCGGTGTTGGAGCCTGGACACGAAGAGCGCGGACCGTGATGCTGGCGGCAACGGCGGCAGGAATCGCCTGGCTGCTGGCAACCGGTTGCGCCCTCAGTTACCAGATGGTTGCGGAACGCACCGCGCCGAAAGCGATCCTTCTCGCAAACGCGACCGAGGCGCGGTTTGCCCCGTTGCTCGATTCCACTGTTCATTTTCATCTTACCGAGGGCACCGAGGTTTCGATTCGAGAGGATCGCGGCGGGTGGCTGTTTGTTGAACGCGCCGACGGTCGACAGGGCTGGATCAAGAGCGACGGAGTCGAACGCGTCAACGGGAAATGACCCGCGGCGTCGGCGGACACTTTGACCAAAACGTCTGACAATGTGCCTTGCGCGTTCTCAAAAGGCGCTACCGACAAGGCGATAGCAGTCGGTTACGTGGATGGCATACCCGCTGCTCAGGTTGGGTCCAAGATGAAAGTGATGATTGCAGAAGATACGGATTCAGTTCGGTTCGCCTTGCGACTGGTGATGGAGTACCTGGGCCACGAGGTGGTCGGGATCGCCAGCGACGGTCAGGAAGCCCTCGAGACCTATGCTCATGTCCACCCCGAAGTGGTCTTGATGGATGTGCGCATGCCCCGCATGGATGGGCTGACTTGCACCTCGTTGCTGGCGAAACAGGATCCGAATGCGAAAGTGGTCATCCTTACCGGAGGGCGCACTTCCGAGCACGAAGCCATGGAGGCAGGCGCCCGCGGGTTCGTCGAAAAACCGTTTGAGATCGATCAACTCGATCAGTTGATTCACTCGCTTGCCGCGGCCTGAGACCCGGCCCGGCTTACAAGTTCACGCCAATTCCAAGCACCAACGTGTCCCCCCGCCCGATGGAGGGCTGCATCCCGTAGCGTTCACAGCGAACGAAGACCTTGCCTGCGGGACGACGCAGGCCGAATTCGCCGAGCCAATCGGGCGTCTCGTTGCCAATCGATCCAATGCCGAGCAGGTAAACCACGCAACCGTCAAGCGTGGCCGCATCCCAGTTGAGCCCAAGTTGGCCGGCGAATTTGCCGCGGTCGCGCGAATCTCGGACATCCAACCCCGCTGTCACGCGCCAGTCGAACAGGTTCAGCCACCGGGTCGCGCGCCGATACATACCGGGATCGCGGTACGGCAAATCCCATCCCGTGGTCTGCAAGCGCAGACGAGGCAGAAGATTGTGGCTGCCGTTGTCGAGAAAGTTGCCGGACGGCACGCGACTGGCGTCGGGATTGAGCGAGTGATCGCTGCGATGGAGGAAATCCGCCCCAAGCACCACCGGATCGCCGTGGGATGCGACCGATTCAAGACCGAGGGGCGTTTGCAATCCCAACGTCACGGAGTAAGCGATACTGTCAAAATCGCCCAACCGGTATTCCTGGCGCGACTCATACCAGACGAATGCCGTGAAGAGCTGGTCGCGGATCGCGAAATCGACGAGTTCGACGTTCATGTCGAACCGGGAAATCCGCCGTGTATCTCCAATCCCAACATCGTACTCGCCCCAGACCAACGGCAGCCAGCCGGACTCGCGTTCCTGGCGGGCGTGGAAAACATGGTTTGTCTCCAGGGTCGAGTCCACGCGGAACGTAACCAACCATCCGTTCTCGTCGCTGCCGTAGAATTGGTTGCCATCATTGTGATACCACTCCAACTGCAGCGACGCGCGGTTGCCATTGGCGGTCATGAGCTGAATGGCCGGTCCGATCCTCGTCAGCTCGTGCAATTCACCGCCGTGATTGGCTGATTCCACGCTGGCATTGAGCACGAGGGCAGGACGGAACCTGGAATCGCGATAGCGATCCTCTCCAAATTCCCAGACACGCCACGAAACATTCAGGTCACTCCACCAATCCGCGTCGGTCCCCTGACTCGACACATATTTACCGGCCAGCACCGACCAATTGAGCCGACCGTTGTTGGAAGGCGGCTACGAGCCCAGCCCGGCCCCCAGGGCGTAGGCGCTGAGCAAACCGTGACGGTCGATCGTGCCTGTTGATTCGTATCCCGCCAGGGCGATGGCGCGCACGGAATCATTCAGTTTCAGGTCGGCCTGCAGCTCGTTGCGACGATACAAGACCTCCGCGCGCACCTGGTCGAACGCATTGACGAAAGGCGTCGTCTCCCGGTAACGGTAGGAGAAGAGGACCGGTTCGATATTCACCAAAGGGAGACGCAGTTCCGATTCTACGAAATAATCGTGAGAACCGCCGGCGACAAATCCACCGGCGGCCGTGCCAAAATGCGGTGCTATCGGATCGTCCTCTGCAGCCGCAACACCCATGGCCGCGCTGACGCCGATCAGAACTGCTCCCAGCATTGTTACACACTTTGCCATCAACCATCTCAAGTCTCCCCAGATGCCGGAGAAAGGGCCATTCACATAGCGTCTCGCCCGGCAATTGCAAGAAGAATCCGGGTCCAATGCAGAAATGCTTGTCGAGCGGGCCGACATCGGCCAACATGCTTCCATGACACGTGTGCGAAGGTTTTCCTTGTGGCTGCCGGCGCTGTTCTGGATGGGACTGATCTTTTTCCTGTCGGCGCAGTCGCACCTGCCGCAGATCGGGCCGGAGTTTCCCAACAAGGACAAGGTCGAACACTTCGTCTTTTACACCGTCCTCTGGTTCTGCCTCCTGCTGCCGTTGCGATACGCCCACCGCCTGTCGTTGCCAAAGTCCATCCTGCTGGCGTTCCTGATCACCTCGGCCTACGGCGCGTCGGACGAATTCCACCAACGGTTCGTGACGAACCGCTCCTGCGACGTGCAGGACTGGTTCGCCGACACTTTTGGCGCATTTATCGCCGCTTCTGCCTACTGGGTTTATGAATCGCACCGAAGCCACAAAACGCATCGCTGATCTCCGACACCAGATCCGCCGGCACGACCACCTCTACTACGTCGAGGCGAAGCCCGAGATCTCCGACTTCAAATACGACAAACTCTACGCTGAACTGAGAACACTTGAAGAGCAGTTCCCCGATCTCGTCACACCCGACTCCCCCACCCAACGCGTCGCGGGCGCACCCCTCAAGGAATTCAAGAGCGTCCGACACACGATTCCGATGATGTCGCTGGAGAAATCGGACACACTGGACGGACTGAAGAAGTTCGACGCCGACCTGCACAAGCAGTTGCCGGGCGAAACGATCGAGTACGTGCTCGAACCTAAAATCGACGGCGTTTCCATCAGTGTCCGGTACGAAAACGGCCAGCTCATGCTCGGCGCGACGCGCGGCGACGGAACCACCGGCGACGATATCACCGCGAACATCAAGACAATCAAGGCGATCCCCCTGACGCTCCACGCTTCACGCTCCACGCTTCCACGGTCGTTGGAAGTGCGCGGTGAAGCGTACATGCCGGTCGCCGAGTTCGACAAATTCAACGAGAAACTCCGCGAAGCCGGTGAGAAGACACTGCCCAATCCGCGCAACGCGACCGCCGGCACCCTCAAACAGCTCGACCCGCGCATCGTCGCCCAACGCCCCGTAGCGGCGGTCTTCTACGCCGTCGGCCAGTGTGACGGCATCGAATTCAAGACGCATGCCGAAGCGCTTGAGGCGCTGAAGAAACTCGGCCTGCCCACGCCGCATTCCTGGTGGAAATGCAAGAGCATGGACGAAGTCCTCGATCACTACGAGAGGGACATCGTTGCCGGTAACGACGAGGCGAAAGATCTCCGCACGAAAGTCCCTTACGAACTCGACGGCATTGTTGTGAAGGTGAACAGCCTCGACCAGCAGCGCCGCCTGCCGGCAAAGGCTCGCGCGCCAGGCTACGCCATCGTCTTCAAACCCGAGCACTGGATCAAACCGGCCGAGACCAGGCTGCTCGATATCACCGTCCAGGTCGGCCGCACCGGCGTGCTCACGCCGGTCGCGGAGCTTGAACCGGTCTTCGTCCAGGGCTCGACCGTCTCCCGCGCCACCCTCCACAACGAGGAAGAGATCAAGCGCAAGGACATCCGCATCGGCGACACCGTCATCATCCGCAAAGCCGGCATGGTCATCCCCGAGGTCGTCGAGGTCGTGAAAGACAAGCGCACCGGCAAGGAAAGGGCGTTCACCATGCCGAAGAAATGCCCCGCCTGTGGCGGCCCGGTGGCGCGCGATCCAGAATTCGTCGCCTGGCGCTGTGAGAACATCGCCTGCCCGGCCCAGTTGAAGCGCACTATCGGCCATTTCGCTTCGCGCGGGGCCATGGACATCGACGGCATGGGCGAAGTGCTCGTGAACCAACTCGTGGAAAAGAATCTGCTGGCCGACCTGGCCGACCTGTACTCGCTCAGCGTCGACCAACTGGCAAACCTCGAACGCATGGCCGAGAAATCCGCCACCAACGTCGTCACCGCCATCTCCGGGAGCAAGGACCGCGATCTCTGGCGGCTGATCAACGGACTCGGCATCCTGCATGTGGGTGAAAACGCAGCGCGCAAGCTGGCCGATCATTTCCACAATCTCGACGAGCTCGCGTCCGCCAGCCTGGAAGAATTGCAACGGGCGGAGGACGTTGGCCCGGTCATGGCGCAGAGCGTCCACGATTTCTTCCGCAATCCGCACAATTTGGAAGTGATCAAGAAACTCAAACATGCCGGCGTCAACCCTGTAGCCGCGCTTGACAAGCGCGGCCACATCAAAGCCCCCTTCGCGGGCAAGACCGTCGTCGTCACCGGAACGCTGTCGAATTTCTCGCGTGACGAAGTCAGGGAGGCGTTGCGAAGAGCGGGTGCCACCGTCACCGACAGCGTCAGCAGGAAAACCGACTATCTCATTGTCGGCGTCGACGCCGGTTCCAAGCTCGACAAAGCCCGGGCGCTGGGCGTAAAGACACTGAGTGAGAAAGAGTTTCTGGAGATGCTGGGAGAATGAGAAACGGAGCACTGGAGTGTCGGAGTTCTGGAGTAATGAGAACAACGCCAATCAGCGCCCCAAACATTCCCCTACTCCATTGCTCCCCTGCCCCCGGAGGTTCCCATGTCTGACTGGCGATTGACCCCGCAGAACACCGCGCTCGTCGTCATCGACGTGCAGGAGAAGCTGATGAACGCCATGCCGCGGCGCGCCGAGGTGCTGGCGGCCATTCAACGGCTGATGGGCGCAGCCCGCGTGCTGAATCTTCCCACGCTCCTCACCGCCCAGTACATCAAGGGCCTGGGACCGGTCTGCGCGGAAGTCATGGAGGCCGCACCCGGTATCCAACCCATCGAAAAACTAGCGTTCTCCTGTTGCGGCTCCGAAGATTTCATGAAGACCGTGAAGGACTTGCGGCGTCAACGCCTCCTGCTCTGCGGCATCGAGGCCCACGTCTGCGTCCAGCAAACCGCCATCGATCTGATGAAGGACCATTTCGTGTACGTGGTGGCGGATGCGGTCTGTTCCCGCCACGAGATGGATGCCTCGGTCGCGATCGACCGCATCCGGGATTGTGGGGCGGTGATTACCACGGTCGAATCCGCCGTCTTTGAGTTGCTGCGCGAAGCCGGCACCGACCAATTCAAGCAGATCCTGCCGCTGTTCAAGTAGCCGGGTTCAGTGATGGTGGTGCGGGCCGCAACAGCCGCAGCCGCCGCTCTTGGGATTCATGCCACAGGCGGGTGCGGCAGACGTTGATGACGCGACCGAGGAGGAGAACACCGAGAGTTTCTTGGCCAGTTTCTTGGAACCGCAGTGCGGACAGGGTGTGCCTTCCCATTGGCTGGAACGAACCAACAATTCACAATCCTTCTCGCAACTCGCACAGTGAAATTCGTACAGAGGCATGATGAGTTCTTCTCCTATCGACTGGGGCTCCAGCGACTTCGTTTCCTTCGTTGCCTTCTGTTAAGGCATGGCGGAATTCTTCTCCTATCGACTGGGTCCCTCCAGAATCTGGTTCAAGTCGGAACTTTGACGCGATTGCGCCTGGATCTGACGGACGGCGCTTTCCTCGATTTCTTCGTGAAGCGGAATCCCGATCAGGCGCGCCGTGTAGCTGACGCGGATCGTGGCTCGCTTGTTGATGAATGTGATGATCCCGGCGGTGAGATTCTGCGCGACGGAACGGACATCGGTGTCCTTGTAAGTGATGTAGATATTGTTTGGTGACAGTTCCACTCCCAGTTTGCCTGCTTCGTCCACGAGTTTCATTCGGATCTCCGTCTGGTTGGCATCATCGACGACGTTCAACTGTTCCGCGATCCGCTTGTCCAACTCGTCCTTGGTCTGGATGATCTTGCTCCACTGCATCACGACGTAACCGACGATGGCCACCAGAATCAGTGTCAGGGCAAGCTTCATGGCTGCGCATCCTCCAAAACTTTCTGGGTCGTCCGAAAGTGCATTTTGGCGACACGGGAGAGCACCTCACGGCCATGCTTCGTGACCAGTTCACGCCCGGCTTCGAGGACCGCCTCCGAGGCGCCCTTGGGAAGTTTCACCCCAAATTCCTTGCCCAGTGCTGCCAGCCGGTGAACGAATCCATCCCGCGCGATGATGGACGCCGCCGCCACCGCCAGATCGCTTTCCGCTTTGTGCCGCTGGATCAGCTCGATCTTCTTTCCCCGTTCCATCAAGGCGCGTTTGACGATGTTCTTGTTGCCGAACTGGTCCGAGATCGCCTTCAGGCAGCCTGCCCCGCTCCCAGCGGGGTCGACCCGGGCCAGCAGGTTCTCGATCACCCGCGCGTGGCCCCAGCCCAGGATGTCGTTTACGTTCCGCATTTTCGCGTGTAATCGGTTATAGGCTTCGGGCCCGATGGGCACCACATTGAACACGCACCCAGGCGTGGCACGAATCTGTTTGGCAATTTCGGCAATGCGCGCATCGCTCTTGATTAGTTTACTGTCCCGCACGCCGATTTCCATGAGATTTTTGGCCGCCGCCTCATTGACGTACACGCCCGCCACCACCAGCGGCCCGAAGAAATCGCCCTTGCCGCTCTCGTCCACCCCGATGCGCGGCTCCAACATCGTCGGATCGAGAACGTGCTCGTAGCCGAGCCGTGCCTCGCCGAGCAGAATCGGTTCGAGATAGAATTGAATGAAATCCGTGGTTCCTTTGCCTTGTACGACGAGTTTGCCGCTGGTGTACACGGCCACGTTGACCTTCTCACTTTCCGAGGACGCCCCGAAATGCGCATACGGCATCTCGCGGAATTCAAAGCCCCGGTCGTGCAGGTCGCGATTCAGGCGTGCAACCTTGTCAGCGTCCAGTGGACATGTATAGGATGTGCGATCGGCCATGGCGACACGATTCCACAGCCCAATAGCGCGGGTCAACTGTAAAACTGACAGTCCACCAGGACTGTCACCCCGAGTTCGTCGAGGGGCCTCCTCAGAACCGTCAGAGATGCCTCGACAAGCTCGGCATGACACCATTACGGCACCGGCAATCCTTCGTGCTTTTCACCACGACCTGGTGCGCTGGTATCGACGGCATCATCGGAACCTGCCTTGGCGGGCGACGCGTGATCCCTACAAGATCTGGATCAGCGAGGTCATGCTGCAACAAACACGGGTGGAAACGGTTGTCCCCTACTACCGGCGCTGGCTCCGCGCTTTTCCGACGATCCAGGCACTCGCCGGGTCGCCGTTTGACCGCGTTCTGAAGCTCTGGGAAGGCCTCGGTTACTACAACCGCGCACGCAACCTTCATCGCGCCGCAAAAATCATACTGGGTAGCAGGCCGCGAGCGCCGAAGCCCGGACAAGGACGGACGGCTGAGCCAGCCGTCCCTACCACGGTAGAGGAACTCCTGCTACTCCCCGGTATCGGCCGGTACACGGCCGGCGCGATCGCCAGCATTGCCTTCGATCAAGTGGTGCCGCTTGTGGACGGCAATGTGGCACGGGTGTTGGCCAGAATCTTTGGCATTCGGTCCGACGTGACAAAGCCGGCAACTCAGAAATCACTTTGGTCGCTGGCTGCAAATCTTCTACCGACCGGCGATCCCGGGACCTTCAATCAGGCCCTGATGGAACTCGGCGCCCTTCTCTGCACGCCCCAGAATCCTTGTTGCAGCGTTTGCCCGATGAATCTTGTTTGCGTCGCAAACGCGAAGGGACAGCAGGACCAGTTGCCGAATCGTGGCGTCAAACCGCCGCCCAGGCTGGTGGTACAGGATGCGGCCCTGATCCGGCGCGGCAACCGGATTCTGCTCCGACGTCGTTCCGCAGACGGGTTGTTGGCAGGGTTGTGGGAACTGCCGTCAATCGAGAGCAATCGATCCCGGTCTCACCGCCCCCTGGTGACCATCCGCCATACGATTACCAACCATCGAATCACGCTCCGGGTTTTCGAGTGCGAGCCGACAAGCAAGATCACGAGGCTAAACGGCGCGTTGCGCTGGGTCACATCGAAGGAACTGATGAAGTTGGCCATGCCCGCCGCCCACCGGCGGGCACTGGAGAAGATCGGACATTTTCGCCAGTAGAACGGGTGCCCGAATCTTTACGATGAAGGGCAAGCGGTCCGCTTGCCCTACAATCCATCGTAAAGATTCTGGGATAACTTCCGCGATCGAAATCTATTTTGACTTTGACGGGTGGGGCTGACACACTTTCGCACTGTGACCCTCGCAGACGGCGATATTCGGCGTGCGCGAACTGCGAAGACGGCCCATACATGAACAAGCAACAGGCACGCAAAGCACGCAGTAAAACCGAAGCGCAAGCTTCTGATCCAGTGTCCATCCAGAAGCTCGGACTTTGGCCTTCGGTCGGCGCCAAGCGCCATCTGGCGGTGGTGTTTGGGCTTGGCCTCCTGGTCCTGCTGACGTTTGCCAACACATTCCGCAATACGGGATTTGCGCTCGACAACAAATTCATCATTTTGGACGACCCGCGGCTGCGGGAGGCCAACCAGGCAAATCTGGGGCTGATTGTTCACGAGGATTACTGGTGGCCCAAGGCTGTCAGCGGCCTGTATCGTCCTCTGACCACGTTGTCCTACCTGCTCAATTACGCCATCCTCGGCAACACGACTCACGCGGCAGGGTACCACTGGCTCAATTTCCTGGTTCACTGGCTCAATGTGGCACTGGTGTATTTCATGGCCCTGGTGTTGATGAAGAAGCTGTGGCCGGCAATGTTCATCGCTGCGCTGTTTGCCACGCATCCCATCGTCACGGAGTCCGTAACCAACATTGTCGGACGTTCCGATTTGTTCGCCACAGCGGCCATCCTGGGAGGTTTCCTGTGTTACGCCAAGAGCGCGACCCGGACTGGCATCCGCAAACTCCCGTGGTTGCTGGCGCTGATGGTTATCACCACGCTCGGCGTATTCTTCAAGGAAAGCGCTGTGATGGTCCTCGGCGTCATGGCCCTGTATGATTTCACCTTTCGCCTGCGGCCGCTGCATCGAAACCGGCTGGTCAATTGCCTGGTCAACTTCTGGCAGTTTTCCATCCGGGGGTATGTCGCGGTCTTGCCGCCCTTGGTGGCGGTGGCCTTGGTTCGCGCCTCGGTCTTCCAGCACATGCGACCGCCGGAATTTCCGTTTGTGGACAATCCCATGGTGTCGGTGGCCCTTGAACGTGGCGGCCACTATTTCAACAGCCCGATCCACAACTCGCTTCACAACTGGCTGGTGTGCAGCCTGACCGGCATCAAAGTCCTTGGCCAGTACCTGCTGTTGTTGGCGTGGCCGCAAACGCTTTGTTGCGATTACTCGTACAACCAGGTCCCGCTTGTTGACCTGGGGTTCAGGAGCTTCGAGGACTGGAAGGCGATTCTGGGCCTCGTCATGGTGCTGGTGGTGGTTGCGTTTGGCGTGCGTCAGTATCGTCGCAACCCGGTGGTGTTTTTCTGCATTCTGTTCTTTTTCCTGACGTTATTACCAACCTCCAACCTGATCATTGTTACCGGCAGCATCATGGCGGAACGGTTTTTGTATCTGCCATCCATCGGGTTTGCCGGATGCGTGGCCATGGCCGCCTACGCGGTTGGCCGCAAATTCATTTCATCGCCCGAGAGTGTCGGGCCGCCGACACCGGACCGTTCGCAACTAGTCAGCGCCTGTATTCTCAGTGTAATCGTGGCTGCGTGGGGCGTGCGCGCGTTCGTCCGCAATTTCGATTGGAACGACGACGTGGCGCTCTGGACGGCAGCCGTGAAAGTTTGTCCCAACAGTTTCAAGACCCACAAGTCACTCGCCTACGCCTTCTACGAGCGCGACATGGCCAAGTCGCCTCCCGAATTTCCCGATATCGACCGCATCGTTGCAGAAGGGGAGAAAGCCGTGGCTGTGATGGAGAAGACACCGGTGCCGGCCATTTACAACACCAGCATCGTGTACCTGCACCTGGGCGTGTATTACCGGATCAAGGGTGACACTGTGGCGCATCAACTCAGGGACGCAGGCCCATCGTCGCAGCCACCTGCCGCGTCGTGGTTTCAACGATCCGTCCAGACCCTTTCCGCCGGCGTCCCGCCAGATCGGGCGTTCAATGAGGCCAATCGCAAAAAGGAATTGGAGCGCGGACGACAACCCGACGAGATCTGCGACGTCGGCAACGCTGAGATCTTTGGCAACCTCGGCATGTCGTACGAACGTCTGAGGCAATACCAAGACGCGCTGAATTGCTATTTTTATATGCGCCATCTGAGCCCGATGGACGGCAATTCTTATCTGAATATTGCCTCCATGTGCCTGGCACTGAATCGACCAGGCGACGCGGTCGTCGCCTTGTTGCAGTGTATGATCATCGATCACAGCCGCCAGGACGCACGGCAGGCGCTCGTTGCGCTCTATCGTCGCACTGGCGTTCAGGACTGCGCCCTGACCACCGCTCCCGGCCAAACCCAGGTCTCGATCAATCTCGATTGTCCGTTGGTTCAAGAACAATTGTGTATCGCCTACCGGGGGATCGTCCAGGTGTTTCTGGGAGCCAAAGAACCCGGGCTCGCCGAGCAATTCAAACAAGTCGCGTTGAAGAATTACCGCTGCACCCCCAATTTGTTCGAGAAACTGCAACCGGATTCGACCACAGCCCCCAACTCAACACATGAATAACCTGATCCTTGGTCTAGTAACGCTTTTTATTGCCGTATCGGCCGCGCCCCATCTGTCTGCCGCCACTCCGTCGCCACCATCCGAGCTGACCTTGGATCAATGCCTCGATCTGGCGCTCCGTCAAAACCCGTCTGTCCTCAAGGCCAAACAGGGCTTGCAGCGCTCCCACGGCCTGATCGTCGAGGCGCGGGCCGCGTTCATCCCCCAGCTTGGCGCGTCGGGCCGCTACAGCCAGGTCGACAAGAACGCCATCGACATACCCCAAATCCCCACAAACATGTTTCCGTCCATTCCCGGCCTGACCGCCGTCAGCGGAAACCAGGAACATCCCTGGGCGGCACAGGTCGAAGTCTCGCAACTGATTTACTCCGGTGGTCGCGCCAGCGGCAACCTCCGTGTCGCACGCCTGAATGATCAAATCGTCCTCCTCGCCTTCCAACAAACAGTGGCCGACATGATTCTGGCCGTGCGCAAGGCGTTCTATCAGGTCCTGCTCAACCAGGTACAGGTCAACGTCCGCGAGGAGTCGGCCAAGCTGCTGGCGCAGCAACTGGAAGACGCGCAACACCGATTCGACGCCGGTGAAGTCCCCCGGTTCAATGTGCTGCGCGCCGGGGTCGAATTGGCCAATGCGAGGCCGCCGCTCATTCGCGCGCAGAACGATCTCCGCCTATCGCGGGAAACCCTGGTCAAGCTCCTGGCGATCGACACTCCTGGGAAACGCGCAGATTTCACCCCGATCAATTTCGTCGGCGAACTGTCCTACGAACATCGCGCCTGGGATTTGCCGGCCTCCCTGGCCAAAGCTCTGGAGCACCGGCCCGAGTTGAAGCAGGCGGAAAAACAGGTGACCGTGTCCAGGGAAAACATCAAGGTGGCTTCTTCCGGTTACCAACCCCAGATTTCGGTCTTTGGCAATTACGGCATCCATGATTCGCCGTTCGACAACAATCTCGATAACACCGTCCATGGTTGGACGCTCGGCGCCCAGGGGTCCTGGGCGATTTTCGACGGCCTGCTGACTCGCGGCAGAGTGATTCAGGCCCGCGCCCAATCGGAACAGGCCGAGTTGGACTACGAAGACATGCGTCGCGGGATCGAATTGGAGGTTCGTCAGGCCTATTCCGATTATCTGCAGGCGCTGCAGTTGATCGAAGCCCAGAAGAAAACCGTTGAGCAAGCCGAAGAAAGCTTGCGCCTGGCCGAAGCGCGTTTCCGTGCGGGGACAGGCACCCAGTTGGACGTCCTGAGCGCCCAGACCGCCCTGACCGAAGCGCGATCGAACGAAATCCAGGCGCTCTACGAATACAATGTCGCCGATGCCAGTCTCGAAAGAGTGACCGGGAGCACCGTCAGGGTCACCCCGTAGTCATGAAGTTCGAAACCTTCGCGGCGCTGGATCGATTGGACTTCATCACGCACGCGTTTGCGCAGCGGTGCGCGGAGGACACGAGGGCCGATGCCTACCAAGACGGGGTGCTGGAGGCGCTCGGCTTCCCCAAGACTGTGTTCGCTTCGGCAGAACAATCCCATGGCAACGGGGTGGCCGTGGTGGCGGCACCTGTTTCGCGCGCATCGGCTGTGGACGCGCTGATCACGACGACCCTGCGTCTCCCGTTGCTCATCCGCTGCGCCGATTGTGCCACCGTGTACCTCGTGGATCCCGTCCTGCAAGCGATCGGATTGGTGCACTCGGGCAAGGCAGGCACCCGCGCCAACATTGTGGGCTGCGCGCTGGCCTCGATGAGGCAGCACTTTGGCACCAACCCTTCGGACTGTCTCGCGGTCATCAGCCCGTCGATTGGTCCGTGTCATTATGAGGTGAACATCTGGAACGGTATCGAACAGCAGCTTCACGACGCGGGCGTGGTCGGCATCCACAATCCGCGCACCTGCACCGCCTGCCATCTCGACCGCTATTTCTCCTATCGCGCCGAGAAAGGCGCCACCGGCCGTATGATCGCCGTGCTGGCCTTGACGCCGCCATGAGACTGTTCGTTTCGCCCCGGCAACGACTCGGGCGCCCCGAAAGCTTTCGGGGCGCCGCTAGACCGAAACCGACAGTTTCGCGGGGGGCAATTTCAAGTTGCGCCCGGGCGCGTTTCCTCTGACGTGGATTGTTCCCGATAACGTTGTGGCAGGTGGGCACCATCAAGGCTAGAATGCATTCGTTATGAAGAGCGCCCAGAACCAGCATGCCGTCTTTCTGGACCGGGACGGCACGATCATGGAAGACGCCAACTATGTCGGCAATGTGGATCATGTCGTCCTGATCGCCGGAGCGCCGAAGGCCTTGAAGCGTCTGCAAGACGCCGGCTACAGGTTGTTTATTGTGACCAACCAGTCCGGCGTGGGACGCGGCTATTTTACCCGCGAGGCGGTCGAGGACATCCATGCGCACCTGGATCAACAATTCGGCCAGGCGGGTGTGAAGTTTGATCGTTATTATGTCTGTCCCCACCATCCCGAGGACAAGTGCGACTGCCGCAAACCGAATCCGAGGTTCCTGCGGGAGGCGGCGGGCGAGTTTGGATTGGATTTGACCCGTTGTTTCATGATTGGCGATCGTTCGAGCGACATTCAGGCCGGTACGAATGCGGGCGCGAAGACCATCCTGGTGTTGACGGGAGTCGGGCGGGAGACACTGGCGAAGAAGGAAGTCCGCCCCGATTATATCGCCTCGGATCTTGGCGAAGCGGCAGGCTGGATACTGAACCCGGCGGCGCAGACGGAGCGTTCGTCGGGGACTCTCGCTTTGTGATTGAATTCCGTCGCGGGTTGACCGACTGTCTGACCAGAGATTCCGATGATTTCCCTGCGCGAAACCGAACGTGTAGCCCTGGTGAAACTGCTTTCGGACGATGACCCAACCGTGTTGGGACTCCTCAAGGAGCAGTTCATTGAGATGGGCACAGAGGGGCGTGTTTTCCTGGAGTCGGTTGTCCAAGGGAATGAACTCATGGCGCGGCGCGCTGCAAAGCAGATCCTGCACTCGCTGCGGCAGCGCGACAGCGATGAGGTTTTCTCCCGATTCTGTGTCGAGGACCGGAGTCGTTTTGATTTGGAATCGGGCTGCTGGCTGCTGGCCAGGACCCGTTATCACGAATTGGAGGAAGCACCCTACCGGGTCCGCCTGGACGACATGGCGCGGGAATTGAAGGAGCGGCTGACGGGACGCGAAACGCCTCGGGCCACCATTGAAGTGTGCAACCGCTATTTTTTCCGGCGCCTCGGTTTTCGCGGCAACGAGGATGACTATTACGATCCCGACAACTCTTATTTGAATCGGGTACTGGATCGGCGGCTGGGCAACCCCATTACCCTGTCGGTGGTCTACCTGTTGGTGGGTTGGCGGCTCGGGTTGCCATTGCAGGGGGTGAACATGCCCGGGGAGTTTCTGGTGAAGTGGCAATCGCCACAAGCGCAGTTCTTCTTTGATCCCTTCAATGAAGGCCAGATGCTCGATAGGGAGGATTGTCGGACGCTCGCGGAACGGCTGGGCCACCATTTCACGCCGGCGTTTCTTGCGTCCGCCCATCCGCGCCAGATGCTGTTGCGCATGTGCCGCAACCTGCAATCGATCCATACGGAAAGCGACCCTGTCCGCGCCGAGCAGTTGGGCCGATTTGCATCGTTGCTCACGCCCGCCTGATCACTGGCGCCACTCGTAACGAAAACGCCAGCCGCTGAACTGGATTTCGTCTCCGAGGTGAAGGTTGACCCACTCGAACGGCGGGTGGAACGTGCCGTTGATGAAATTCGACACCCCAAACGTTGGGCCTTGCTCCCTGCAGGACTTCGACGGCGATCTTCGAATTACGGACTGGTGACGTGGAACTTGAGTCGGCCAGAGGCGCCGTTGGCGCCCTCTGCGACAATGAAAAACGTATTTGACCCGTCGGTGACGAACGACACCTGCGACTGCAGCGTCATGGCAGCGTTGGTGCTGCACGTCACAGAAACAAGGTTCGAACACGTGCCGGACCAAATCTGAAGAAGCGTTTGGAAATTACTGCCGAATGTATCCGCGGTGAATTGGCGATTACTCGTCCCAACATCGGCGTTGATCTTCCAAAGCGCAGCGGGGCCTCCCGTGCCGCACGCCGTAGGATTCGTGAACACGCCGGTGAAGCCGCTTCCCAATGAAAGAGACCGGGAAAACTTGGCGGGGGTGAAGGGGTTCGAGGTAGTCGGAAATACGATCGATTCGGCGGTGGTACAATTGTTGTTGACGCCCGGGCAACCGACCTGGGTGGTTGGATCGCGCGACAACTTGCGCAGGGCGGAAGTCTTGCCCGGGGAACACTCAGTCAGTCCATCCGGGAAACCCGCGGTAATCCCGGCGCTGTTAAACTTCCGCAGCAGGGCCGTCATCACTGCGTCCTGGGCAGGGTCAAGGCCGGAGGCTGCGGCGCGGGCTTGATCAAGCAGGTTTGGTGGAAAGTTGGTGACAGTCACACCGTTGAAATAGCTGCACGTCGAAGGATCGGTCCCCAGCAGTGCGGAATTGGCTGTCGCTGCGATAATTTCAACGCTCAACTGTTTGCGGGCTCTGCACAGGGCGGATCCACTCAAATGACTACTCTGAGCGCCTCCACTTTCACCGGTTTGCCCCTGATTCTTGAAATAAAAGCCCAGGGATTCCATCATGGCAATCTCTTGCGGATCGATCACATTGCCGTAGCGGGGAAGCGTGGGGAGGCCGAGGAATCCGACATTCATTCCTCCCGCGCAGTTGGCCTGAATGGCTCTCAGCAGGGTGACGCAATTGGGATCATTGGTGTTTTCTGCATGGGTGAACCAAAACCGGGCCGTGCGGGTAGCGCAAGGGCTTGGAGGAGGCGGTGGCTGTGGGGGGGTCAGGAACAGAGATGCGGAAACCGTTATCTGGCCACCCGGAGGAATCGAAAGGGCATTGGCCTGGTCGTGACCGAAAAAGTAGAGAACCGCCGAATCCCCTCCGCCGGCGCCACTGCAAGCCCCACCGGCCACGGAGACGGAAAGATTTGGATTCACGGCGTAATTGAAGGCAGTGCCGGAGGCATTCGGCCAACAGACAAACTCCAAAAGATCCGGATCTGTGGGCGGTGGCACGACCGTCGATGGGCCATTGACCGTCCCGAAGATGTCAAAAGTCGGAGGGCTCGGGTTCATATCGTTGTCCTCGATCCGGTAGGAGTCGAAAACCGGCTTGGAAAACTGGGCTTCGGTTGTTAAGGCAGGGCAAAGGGCGCTATTGATTTTGAAGGTTGGACCGTCATCCAAGCCGACCTGGTAATCCCACAGATAGCGGACGCCGATCTGGACGGTGGCCGTACCATCGTTGATCACGGTGGTGGTCACTTCCACTGTTGAATCCACAAAGTTCGTGCCGTTCACGTTCACATCCTGGACAATGGTGAGTCGATCCGGTGTTGAATTCGATATTGCTCCCGGCCCCGGCAAGACATAGGTTGTGCGCACGCCGGTTGTCCCGAAGGGAACTGATGTACCAAAAGGATCCAACACCACGACGGCATTCGGAGATGTCTTGGTGGCGGTGCCCTGAACGTAATCGGTACCGCTCGAATAGGATCGTATTGTATTGAAGCTTGTCGATGGATTGCCTCCGCCGAACAAGACGTTCAACCCCGGGCCAGCGGGATGTAACGGACCGGTGGTCACCGTGTACAGGCCAACCCCCGAACCACGCAGGTCCTGAACCCAGACGATGTAGAAGTTGTTGCTGGCGCTAATGGTGCCGCCCAGTCCATTTTTCGCCAACGCGACCGATGGGACAGAGGATAATCCCGCCACCACCCAAACAAACGCCCACGCGAGGAGGATCGTCCTTAAGTTAGGCCCTTTCACAACGCTCCTTTGCTGATTGATTTTCATAACAAACCAAATGGACCAGTTGTTGCACCAGTTTGGCTAGGGGCTCGTCACGCGAAGCTTGGCTTTACCGACGCTCCCATTGTTACCAGACACCACAATGTAATAGACGCTCGCCCCGTCGGAGGTGAACGACAACTGAGACTGTAATCCCTGAGCTGTGTTGGTACTGCACGCGATCGCCGTCAAATTCGTCGAGGCACCCACACCATTCGTTGACGAAGCCGAGCGAGTCCATATAGACAGCAGAGTGTAAAAATTGCTTCCGAATGTGCTCGCTCTGAATTGGGAGCCGGCCGTCGCAATGGCGGGCGTAATTTTCCAAACCGCATCCCGGCCTTCCACGCCGCAAGGCGGATTGGGGAAATCGTTGGTATAATTCGCCAGGTTTACCGACTGGGAAAACGGAAAACTGACAATGGCCCAGGCCTGCGTGGCATTCTCGTTGAGGCCGGGGCAGTTCAATTGGGTGGCTGGATCGCTGGCAATGCTCTTTAGCGTTTTCGTCGCCACAGGCGAACACTCGACGGTGCAAGGCAGGTCGTTCGTCAGCCCGCTGTTGTTGAATTTCCGAAGGAGCTGCGTCATGGACGCGCAGGCGACAGGATCTTCGCCGCGATTGACCAGGCGAGCCTGGTCCAACAAATCCGCAGGGAAATTCACTGTCGTGACTCCATTAAAGTAGGCGCAACCAGAGGGATCTGTCCCCAACAACTTGACGTTGGCAGTCGCTGCAATCAACTCGATAGACAATTGCTTGCGCTGCTTGCACAGCGGGGAGGCAGGTCCGTTGCCCGCGCGTCCCGGGTTCTTATAGTAAAATGCCAGGGCCTCGACCAGCGCGGCGTTGGCATCCAGGGTATTACCGGAACCGTGGAAAGTTGTTGGCAGTTGAAGAAATCCAAGATCGAGGACGTTGCCATTGATTTTGATGGCATCCAACAGGTTCGCGCAGTTCGTACTCGCCCCGGCTCCGTAGAAAGCATGGGTGAACCAGAACCGGGCGTTCCGGGTAACACATTCCTGCGCGCTGAAACCTCCGCGATTGGCGATGATGTTGGACAGGCCCTGGCCCGTTCCAGCGCCATTGTTTGCGGTTTCAACAAAGGAACCACCCGTGGTTGCCGCATAATCTTGCATGATGGCCTTCACCACGGGATCTTCTCCCGCTGTCGGCACGTAAATCGCCGAAATCAGGATTCCAGCTTGCGCGGCTGCAAGGGCGACATTGTGGGCATGAACATCAGAGACGCCCGGGGTAAACAGATCGGCGCATTCGCCAGGCGGGGCATCAGTGATCAACACAGCAATCTTGATGCAGCCCGACCGGAATGATCCCAATGGCCCGTTCAGCACCGTGCAAGAGGAGTCCGCTGCTCCGGTAATGACGTACTGAAGGGATTCATCAGAGGATTCCGCGATTCCAGCTCCGTTGCCAAGAATGATGGCTTGAATTGCGGATTGAACGCTGGTCATGTCAGAGGTGAATGGCTGGCTTACCACCACGTTGTCGTTCGGAAAAGTCACCAGACCCATTCGTAGATCGCCCGCCGACGCGGCTTGAGCAATCGAGATAATCGTCGGCAGCGCATTCTTCACATTCTGGATGGCCCCGCCCATGCTGCCCGTATCGTCAACCACGAGCGCCACATCCATGCATCCGCATCCTCCCAAAACCGGGGTCGTGCCCGCCAGTAAGATCATCGTTCCCAGGAACGCCGACCCCAATACCGCCCCGGTGAAACGCATTCGTTTATTGAGCAGCTTTCTCACAATTCTCAATCCTCTCGCTCGAACAAATTATTCCAATCCCCAACTTGCTTCCGTTTCCATCATCCCGACGATCGATCATGCCGTTTGTCCATCGACATCATCCACGGACGCACCTGCAAAAACATCAACGCCTTGCATCCTTGCTTCAGCGGTGGGACACAACAGCCTGTACCGAGTCCGTTTTTCCAGGACTCACTACCGAGGTCGCCGTAATTGTCACCGCGTTGGCGCCAGGAGGGGCGTTTTTCGCGGGCGTGATTTCCACACGCAACATGGTCGAATCGCTCGTGAATGCTCCCGGCGACATCCTGGCGGTGGTGAACGTCCCGTTCGTGATGGCCCCGGTCACGTCAGCATTCTGGCTCGGATTCGATCCGAGGAAGTACTTAACCGTAAAGACATTGGCCACCGAACCATTGCCTTGCACCCGAAACGAATCGATCGCGTCACCGGTATTCTGAAAAGCGATATAAAACACCCGCTTCTGGCCCCGCCCGCCATTTTGAGTCAAGGTCTGTACGCGGATCGGGTTCGGAGGCGTCAGAAGATTTACGCCAATGAACTTGCTGAGATTGACATTCTTGCCGATCCACAAATCCGGCTGGCCGCTCTGACCGGTGCCGGTCAGGTTGATGGCCGTCCGCCCACTGCTTGCATTGCCGTTGATGATCAACGCGGCTGGACGGGAGCCGCCGGCTGTCGGGGAGAAACTGACATTGAATCTGCAGGAGCCGCCCGGCAGAATCGTACTGCCGCTGCATGTGTTACCGCTGATGACGTAATCATTGCTGGCGATGCCGGAAAAGACGATATTGGTGATGAACAAGGCCGCCGAGCCGCAGTTGTTGATGGTCACCCTTTGAGAACTTCCTGTCGATCCCACCGAGACCCCGCCAAAGGAAAGACTGCTGGTATTCAAACAAATGACCGGGGCCGGGGGCAGGCCGAAACCTGTTAACGGGACGATGCGAGGGCTGCCGGTTGCCTCATCGGTAACAACCAATTGGCCATTTCGCGGCCCGGTTGCTGTCGGGGCAAACGCCAGCCTGATGTTGCAGCTCCCACCGGACGGGATGGCACTACCCGCGCAGTCCTGGGAAAGAATCAGGAAATCAGAGGCGTTGGCTCCCGTCACCGCCGCATCGTCGATATTGATGGCCACCAGAGCCATATTCGTATAGGTCACGTTCTGAACTGCGGTCGTGGTTCCGACCGACTGGGAACCGAAAGAGATAGTGCCCGGACTAAGGTCGGCGATCAAACCAGACATCTGAACATTCAGGACCATTGGACCGCCGGGTCCATTATTATGCGGTTCCACGATGATGAAGTAGGTACTGAGTCCGTCGGTGACAAAGCTGACCTGGGAGCCAATCCCGTTCGACGAACTGCCGCTCGACACTTGTTCAATCAGCGACCCGCATGGACCGGTCACGAAGACTGTTTGCGGGAACACCTGCACCCGCCACACGGACAGGATGTTGTCGAAACTGCTGCCAAACGTGTCGACCGTAAACTGTGCGCCCGCCGTTGGCCGAACAATCTGGAAGAATTCATCGGCTCCGCCACGACCCGCCGAAGGACTGGGGTGGACGTTTTGGTAGACCGGTTTGGTCAGGTTGTTGGAGAACGTGAACGGAAAACTCGTGATGGCGAGGGCGGTTTGACAGGAATTGTTCGTCGCCGGATTCGGCACGTCGGTCGGAACGGGACTGGCGGCCGAATTGTACACCACCAGCGCGAAATCCTGGTTCGGATTGGGGGCGCCGACATTCGGGACACCCTGGTCGGCGATATTGATCGCTCGCACGACTACCGACCACGTGCCTGTCTGTCCACCGGGCAGGAATACGCTTTCCATGTTGTTGAGATCGTCGAAACTCCCGCCGGGAACGGAATTGGGGCCGACAAACACGTTGCCCTTGTATGTCTGTCCTGCAATGGTGACCTGCAAGTCCAGGTCATTCACGAGTTGCTTGAATGCCACGGGATTCCCGGGGGCATCGGTCCATGCCAGCGTCACGCGAAATGGCTGGGTCGGATCGGCGACCGTACCGCTGACCTCATAACTTTGGCCGGATCGGCTGAAAAACGTCTGGTGAGGAATGGGATTCGTCGTGATCAAGGTGTTGTCAATCGCCCGCGGTGTCGTCTCATCGCGAATCAGGCGGGGTACACCGTCGAACATTCGCGACAAATCGATTTCGCCCATCCCCTGCGCGATCGACGGAAGCGTGTCTTGCACACCCGTCTGTGGGTTGGTAATCGGCAGATAACGCGCCGCGTTGCAGGTATACGCCTTGGCCATCGCCGGACTCGGCTGCAGCAAATGCTGGCCCTGCTCGTTGAGAAGCCGGTTCTGGAAGTACCACCATAACAATTGTATCGCGCCAGACACCGCCGGCGCGGCAAAACTGGTGCCGGAACCGCAGGTATACGTCTGGAAATAGATATTGGTGATCACGATCGTATTCGTGCCGAACGGAAACGTGATCAGGGTGAAGTTCGTCGCCAGCCCGTTCAATCCGAAGATGGCCGATCCAGGAGCGACGATTTCTGGTTTTATCCGCCCATCCAGCGTCGGCCCAAACGAGGAAAGCGTATACATATCAAACGTATTGTCGGCACTGCTGGGAAACGCCAGGCAACTGGCCGCCTCAGCGGCTGGCCTCGCGTTTTCGGTGGCCCCCACGCTGATCACGTTCTTTGCGGTGGCCGGCGGCACCACGCTTAGATCCATGAAACCACCAACCCCGGTCCCCAAGTTTTGGTTGTCGCCTGCGGCAAATACGGTAATCATTTCCTGATTCAACGGAAACGGCGAAGGCGTGACGGTGATGGTGTTGGTGGAAATCGTGATGACCGAATTACTGCCGATGACGTTCGTGATCGTGGTGACCGAGGTTGCCAGTCCGGCCGTGGTCACATCGCGGACCGATCCGTCAAAAGCCAGCGATCGGCTGTCATAGGCTCCGCCGTTGTTAAAGGTCGGAATCCCCACTCCCTCGCCCCAACTGTTGTTCGCGATTCGAGCGCCGAATGTGAAGTACTCCACAAACTGCAGATAATGAAACGCATCGACAAGCGTCCAGCCAGAACGAGTCAGATTATCCTCGCAGATCAAACAGCCACCAGGCTGAGTCTTGAAAATCTCCGTGATGCTGAACCGGCCGAAAGGTGACACTCCCAAACCTTTGCGGAAACCGCTCACATCCACATCGGGGAAATTGGTCGTTCCAATGTTGGCCCCCATGGCCACCGAGGCAACAAACGGACCGTGAAAATCATCGCACAATGCGCTGACGGGCGAACACATGATCAGTTCACCGAGAAATCGCGTTGGATTGGCGAAGCTCCCGAACTCATAGAAATCAGGAGCAAAGAGAACCGGATCCGACAGCGTATCGGCGATATCCAGGACCGGATATTGCGCCGGGTCGGTGCTGAACCCGACGACATTGGTCAGGAAATCGAGATAATTATCCACCCCGGGGACGGGACTATGACCGGGCAACTGGCTGATCCGGTCCGCCATGACCAGCGATTGCGATTCATCTTTCTTTACCAAGGGAGCGAAAGGCTGGATCCACAAAACATCCTGCAATTGGGCAATCACAGGCAAATTGGAAGGGCTGATCTTGATCCGGGTGACCATTTGGCCGGACAAGACGCTTGGCTTTCCTGCTCGTCCCAGGGCGTAAGCATCGATGGTTTGAACCGTCTGTTCCGCTTCGGGGCCATTCACAATACCGACCTCAACGTCAATGGAGGACGTCATGGCGTTCGGCAGCATCGGATTCATCTTGTAGTAGGGATGATAGGGTCCGACCCACTGGATCGGCCCTGACGGAGCCATCAATTTGCCGAGGTTGTCTTCGGCTTGTTGATCCAGGGAAACGACATAGGCGTTGTTCGGAATGTACGACACGATCCTGGCGTTGCCGGCTGCCTTGACCTGGTCGAGCCATTCGGGCTGAATTGGACCCTTGAATTGGACCAATCGCAGGCGTGTCCCACTGGAGGCAGCCTGGCGAAGCGCCTGAGGAACCACTGGCTCCGGCTCGGTGGTATCCAGCGTCATGGATTGGAGCTCGATCTTGTTCAGGTAATTCGCCTTGGAGACGCGATCGCCGAAGGTCTTCTTCAGGGCGTCCGTCTGTGCGTCGGTGGCTTCCACGATCCAGAAGGAGCCGTAGGTGTCCACCCGTGCGATCCCGGTCTGTTTGAGCTGGGCGATCGAATCCCCGGACCCGGGCTCAATCATGACCTTGTTGAGTTTTGGCACGGGCGTTTGTGCGCGCCCCGGAACGGCAAAGGGCAGCACGAGACCCAAGCTCAGCAGCATCCAGGTACAACGTTGCACTACTCTCATCCTTGGCTCCTCCATCATTCTCCGAAAATAAAACCTTCCTCTGGCATCCCTGTGCCGATCCAACGATCCACCCGTCTCGCTATCGAAGCCGTTTCCGCGCCCTGTGGCTCCCCGCAACGCGGCCCCGACAATCTTCGCTTCCTGATGTGACCGGTCTTTCACCGCACTCCCAGCTCCGTCATTGTTGGACGTGAAAATCACCCAACGATTGATTGGCCGGCCACCGGAATTTCGGATTGGAAACCGAGACGACGGTCACATTGCCCAGGACGCCAAATGATTGACCAGCATTGTCGGTGGTGACCTGGCCGAGCTTCACATTGCCGATTTGCCCGGCAGCGATCACGCTTCCCGCAAACGACTGCGCGCTGACAGACTTGATCTGGCTGCCCGTGGCAGCAAACGCGCCGCCCGCCATGGGATTGGCGCCATTCGCAGGAGTGAAACCCGAGGAGACCAGCGAGTTGATGACCTTGTTGACTTTCACACTTCCGATGGAACCGACCAGATTCAGGCCGCCGCCCACCAGATTCGCGGCAGGCGCCGTGAGGCTCTTCAGACCTCCCGCGCCCACGATGCTGCCGATGTCAACACGTCCGTCGCCACCCGCACCACGCTTTACGGCAATCGAGAGACTGCTGGTCGCATCGGTGTTGAACAACTGAATTTGACTGATTGGCCCCACGCCGTTGCCGGCGAGTGCGATCTGCATGCTGCCTGCTCCCGTTAGTTTCACTGTCACCGTGTCACCGTCCACATCGGGGAACGATTGCGCGGTTCCGCCGACGATATCAACCGTTGCGGTGGAGAGATTGCCCAGGCTGGCGCCGACGGGGTTCTGCAGGGCGACGTGGAACGTCTTGCTCGCCTTGTTGGCGAGACTGCTCTTCGTGGGCGAGCCGCCGCCGCCAATGGGAACGGTAAAGGTGAGACTCAGCACGCCCGGATCGAACGTCAGCAATCCCGAGGTGGCGCTGTAATCCACTCCGGCCACCGCACTGCCATCGCTGGTGGCAAACTGGACCGTGACCGGCGACTGGGAGTCCCCGAGCCGCGTGACGTTCACAACCACCGCGCCGGCCTTGGCGGCCACGATCTGCGACGCCGAGGCGAACGCGACGAGCGTATTCGCCGTGCTCACCGTCGTCGCCGTATTGTTCACCGGGTTCGGATCGAATCCGACGGACGCCACGCTCGCCGTATTGGTGATGATCTGCGCCACCGTCGCATTGGCAACGATCGTCAACGTCGTACTCGCTCCACTGGCCAGCGTGCCCAGATTGCAGGTCACGACGTTGTTCAGCGCGGAGCAGCCGGAAGACATCGACACAAAGGTCAATCCGGAAGGCCAGACGTCGGTAACCACCACGCCCGTCGCCGGGCCGGGTCCCAGGTTGGTAACGACAATCGTATAAGTCAGGTTGCTGCCGACCACGACCGGATCCGGAGACACCGTCTTGGTGATGGCGACATCCGCATTCGGAACGGTGGTCAGTGAATAAGATCTGTTGGCCGAGCAGCCCGCTGCGTCCGTGACCGTGACCGTAAACACGAAGGTCCCAGCCGACGTCGGCGCACCCGAGAGCGTGCCGGAATTGTTCAACACAATCCCCCCAGGCAACGTTCCGCTGGTCATCGCAAACGTTGCCGGCGCAACGCCCGTGGCCGTAAGGACCTGGCTGTAAGCCAGGCCGACGGCTCCGGTGGCCAGCGCCGAAGGCGAAATGGTGACAGCATCGCAGGCACTATTGACCGTGTACGTTTGGAAGCCGGCGCAACCATTGGCGTCAAGCCCTGCCACCGTGAATGTGGATGCGCCGCTTGATATCGGCGCGCCAGACAAAAGGCCGGCAGACGACAACGTCAGCCCGGCGGGCAGGGCGCCGCTGTACAACAGGAAACTATGGGGCGACGTGCCTCCGCTTGCGCTCAACGTTTGACTGTAGCTTGCGCCCACCGCCCCATTGGGAAGCGTGGACGGGGAGACGCTGACGGGCGGACAGTTGTTGGCCAGAACAATCGTATAGTTGAAGTTGGTCTGGCAGCCGCCAGCATCCTTGACCGTAATGGTGAAGACACTGCTGCCGCTGGTCGGCGTCCCATAGAGCTTGCCGGCGGTGGACAAACTGATTCCCGACGGCAGCGAACCGCCCGTCTGGGTGAAGGCATAGGGCGGCGTCCCACCGTTTGCGATGAATGTCGTGTTTATCAAGCCTCCCACGTTGCCCAGCAGTGGGGACGCGGGGGAGAGCGTGAAGCCGTCACATCCGATTTTCACGGTGTAGAAGCGCTGCACCTGGCAATTGCTCGCCGAAATCGCGGTCACCTGGAATGTGAACGAACCGAAAGCCGTTGGCGTGCCCGAGATCAATCCCGACGAACTCATGTTCAACCCCGGCGGCAAGGAACCGGCCGTCTTCATAAAGGTCATCGTCCCCGAGGTGCCGTTCACGGTAAGAGCCTGGCTGTACGGCACGCCGAATGCCGGGACCGGTAACGCCTGCGGTTGCAGGGACAGCGCGGCGCATCCGACGTTGATCGAGTAACTGTTGGTTGCCGTGCAACCGTTCGCATCAGTGGCGGTCACTGTGAAGTTGAAGGTGCCAACCGTGTTCGGCGTGCCCGAAAGAACTCCGCCACTGGAATACGTGAGACCCGGGGGCAAGGATCCGCCCGTGACTGCGAACGTGACCGGGAAGGTCGCGCCAATGGAAAAACTCGTCTGAACATACGGCGTGCCCAGCGAGGCCGCCGGGAACGACGCCGGGAACAGGCTCAAGGACGAGCAACCGACCGCAATTTGATACGTGGCCGTTCCCGAACAACCATTGGCGTCAGTAGCCTGGAGAGTAAACGTAAAGTTGCCGACAGTAGTTGGCACCCCGACGATCACCGTGGTCGTCGCGTTGGACGAGACATTGAACCGGGTTAACGCAAGCCCGGAAGGCAGCGCGCCTGAGCTGATCAGCACACTGAACGGAGGCACTCCGTTTGTGCCGCTAACCGCCTGGAAGTAAGAGGCCCCGAGACTGGCATCCGGCAGGAACGGCGGGCTGATAATGATGGGCGGGCAGACGAACGAGCCGCCAACGCCGGTCAAAGGCAACGCCTGCGGCGAATTGATCGCATTGGCCGAAACGATCAGCAGCGCGGAACGAGGCAGCGCGACCGTCGTGCGAAAGGCAATGTCGATCTCGCATTCCTGATTCGGCAGCAACAGATTTCCGGTACAAAGGTTTGCCAGAATAATAAAGTCGCCCGGATTCAGGCCGCCCAGGGTGATGCTGTTGCTGCTGATCAAGAACGCGGCGTTTCCAATGTTCTTCAAGAAAACACTCTTGGTGACGCTGGTCGTGTTCACCGCGTTCGTCCCGAAATCCAGACTGTTCGCGCTGAAAGCGATGACGGGAGCGATTCCCGATCCGCTGACGGGCACGTCGACGACTCCCGAACCCGCATTGCTGAAGATCCCAAGAGTGGATGCCCGCACTCCGCTGGTCACGGGGGCGAATTCCACCCCGATGACGCAAATCCCGCCGGGAGCGATCGGCACCCCCAGGCAGGTCACGTTGGTCAATACGAAATCACCGAAATTGCCACCGCTAAACGCCACGTTCGTGATCGACAGCGACCCGACTCCCGTATTGGTGACCGTCACCTGTTGAACGATGCTGGTTGTCCCGACCACCTGGTCGCCAAAGAACAGGCTGGTGGGACTGATCTGAATCGCCGGCACGTTCGTCGCCCCGGTCCCGGTGAGGCTGACCAAGAACGGCGAGTTGGTCGAGTTGCCCACGATCTGCAACGTCGCGGTACGGGATCCCAACGCGCCTGCCGCAAAGACCAGACTGATTCCGCAACTGCTGCCCGGCGGGATCGCATTGCTCAGGCACGAGTTTGCCGTGATGATGAAATCGCCGGGATTGGCCCCGCCCACGGTCGCGCTGCTGACCGTCAACGGAGAATTGCCCGAATTGAACAGCGTCACGGTCTGCGGCGTGCTCGTCACGCCGACCGGCAGGGTGCCGAAATTGAGATTGGTCGGACTGATGCTGATGCCCGGCGCCACACCGGTGCCCATGGCAGAGATGGTGTTGGTGCCGGTGCCGGCATTGCTGAGGATCTGCAAGAACGAAGTGCGCGATCCGATGCCGGTGGGTTGGAATCCGACATTGATCGTGCAGAACCCGTTGGGCGGAATCGGCACGCCCACGCAGGTGTTGGTGACCACCACAAAGTCGAGGGAGTTGCCCAGGACGAACTTGATGCTGCCAATCAGCAAGGGAGCATTGCCGACATTGGTCACGGTCACGGACTGCACCGCGCTGGTGCTGCCCACGGTCTGATCGCCAAACGACAACGTCAACGGGGTGATCGCGATCGCGGGATTCGCCGGCACGCCATTGCCCGTGAGGACCACCGTATTGGTGGCGGGGCCGCTGGTGACCACGGTGAGAATCGATGTGACAACGCCCAAACCCAAGGGACCAAAACTGATGGACAAATTGCAGTTGCCGCCCGGGGCGATCGTTGTCCCCACGCACGGATTGCTGACAATCAGGAACGAACCCGGATTGAGGCCACCGAGCGTCACGCTGCTGACCGTGACGGCGTTCGATCCGCTCGCGTTGATCGAGACAAGTCCCGGCACGCTGAGCGTTCCGACCACCTGATTGCCGAAATCCAACAGTGACGGCGATACGGTCACCGGGGGGATGGTGCGCGAAACGGTCAGGTTAACCGTGGCGTTCCCGCCATTCATACCATCCACGATGATGTAGTAATCTTCCGAACCGTCTGTGGCGAAATCGAGCGATGCTGGCTGTGCAGCGCTTGAAATCACTTCCACCAGCGTACCGCAGATGCCCCGCCAGATGGAAAGAAGCGAGTTGGCGCCCGTCGAGGTCACCGTGAACAGCGTCCCCTGCGTCGGAGCGGGAATCTTCAGGAATTCTTCAATCCCGCCCTGCCCGGCCGTCGGACTTGGATGCACGTTGTTGTACACGTTGCTGGTCAGGAGATTGGCGAAACTGGCCGGGAAATTGGAGAGCACAATGGCCGTCTGGCAGCTGTTATTGGTTATCTGAATCGGATGCGGATTCGGGGCATCCGAAGCCGCCAGAGAACTGGGAGACGTATTGGTCGCGGCGTTGTACACCACCAGCGCGTAATCCTGGCCGATCTGTCCCGAAGGGGTGTTGACGTTCGGCACGCCCTGCAGAACAATGTTGCTCGCCCGCACCAACACCGTGAACCGCGTCCCCGCCGTCACCAACCCGGGAGGCAGGAACACGCTCTCGGTGTTGTTGATGTTGTCCGGACAGGGGATGTTTGGATTGACGCAGCCGGGAGCGGAATTCGCTCCGATGAACTGGTTGCCATTATAAGTATTGCCGCCAACGCTCACCTGCAGGTCCAAATCATTGACCAGTTCCTTAAGGGCCGATGGCGCGCCAGCAGCATCCACCCAGCTCAGCGTCACACGGAACGGTTTCGTCGAATCGGCAACCGTGCCGCTCAGTTCGTAGGACTGGCCCGAAGCCGAGAAGAAGGTCTGTTGAACAATCGGATCGTGCCCCGATACGGGCGTATCAATCGCGCGCTGGCTGGTCTCGTCGCGGAGGATGCGCTGTGTGCTGTCGAACATCCTCGCCAGATCCAACCGTCCCATGCCCTGCGCTGAGGAAGGCAGTGTGTCGAGTCCGCCCGAAATCGAGTTCGTAATCGCCAGGTAAGTGGCCGAATTCAACATGTACGCTTTGACCATCGCCGGACTGGGCTGGAGCATGTTGAGGCTGTTCTGGAACCACCACCAGAGCAGTTGCGCGCCACCCGACACCACCGGTGCAGCCAAGCTGGTTCCTTGATAATAGCTCACGCCATTCTCGATGACGCTATAGAGCAGAATGATTGTCTGGTAGGTTTGCTCGCCCGAGGCGCAAGTTGGAGTCAACGGATTGTTGGGACCGCATCCCAGACATTGGATCTGCGGATATCCGGTCCACCCTTGTGAAGTGGCAGCGGTCACCTCGGTGGCAGGCGCTACGATCTCAGGCTTGAAACGGCCGTCACGAGTTGGTCCGAACGAACTAAAACTCGCCATGGCTTCCGCGTTGTCGTGATCCGCGGCGAAACCCGCGGGACGGGTGCTCTTGGTGCCACCCACCGTAATGACATTCTTCGCTGTGGCAGGAGGCGTTACCAGGACGTCGCCAAATCCGCCGTTCGGGCCAATACCGTTCGCATCACCCGCAGGAAAGACAATCGTCATCTCCTGGTTCTGAATGTTCGGGGTGCTGTTGGTGACCAGAATGATGACGGGTGGTACGACCAAATTGTTGGTTCTTTGGGAGATGGTGATGCCCGTCTGGACGGCGTCTCGAACCAGGGTGTCGTACACCTGGGCCACGGGATCGTAAACGCCATCGTTCCCGCCAATCACCAGAGCCTGTCCCCAACTGTTGTTGCTAATGCGCGCCGATTGCAGGTAAGCCGAGGAGATTTCACCGGCTGGACCCGCAAAGCCAGCTGCATTGCCGCCAAAGCTCGCGCCAATCCTTCCAAACGGTGACACACCCAGACCAAACTGAAACCCAAAACCGTCTCGGTGGTAAAGATACTCACCGAGTCCTCCCGGTCCGAGAAACGGATTGGGACGGACAACGCTTGTCGGGGTCGGCGGCGTGTTGGTGTAGATAAGACATACGGCCGAGTTGGAAACGGTGGTCACCCAGCCATGGCAATTCGGAGTTAGTATGTTGCTGAGATCAGGCGTGCAAACGGACTGCGCAAGAGGATCCACGCAGAAGTTTGGATTGTTTATTATGCAAGACTCACCAGGAACACTGTCGTAGTTTGGATCGAGACTAAATGGATTGCAGTCGGGACAAATGGTTATGTCGCTCGAATTATAATTGGTAAAAGCATAGAACTTGTATATATTATTGTTAGCGACGTTCGTCGTGCTGCGCGTTCCCGATTGATCCGTAAGGCAAAGCACGCGTTCATCGGGAGCAATGTCAAACCCCGCCAGCAGCGAGGCCACCCGGGTTCCATGTCCATCGGTGTCGGTGCCCACGTTGTAAACCACCCGGGTCTCGGAAATCCTACAGCACATGGAATTGGATACCGCATCGTCAAATGGGGGGGCAAATTCCAACCCGGAGGTGTAAAACGAAGGATGATAAACCCCGAGGTTCCCCCATCCGCAGCCGACGAGATTCGGGAACGGATTCGGCTTGTCCAAGCCGGTATCGGCCACGTCCACAACAGGATAGGCGCTGGGACTGATGGAGAACCCGAGCCCGTTGAGGAAATTCATGTAGCTGTCACCAAATTGCGGCCCATGATTGACGGGGTCGTTCGTATAACCGGATACGATGAGCGCCTGCATTTCGTCCATCTTGATGTTGTCGAATACCGGCTCGACCCAGAGCACTGCCGCCATCTGCGCGATCCGAGGCAGGTCAACCGGCCGGACCTGGATCGTGATCGAGGTCTGATTCATCACGACATCGCGCCCTTCGATACCGCTGAGCGCGAGGCTTTGCAGCTCGGCCACGTTTTGTTCCGTTTCGGACCCGTTCACCAAGCCCACACGGATCTTGACCACTGAGGCTGTGTCCTTTTGAAGGATCGGGTTGATCTTGTAATAGGGATGATACCGGCCAATCCACTGAAGGGGTCCATTCGGGACTTTCAGGCCATTCAGCGTGGCTTCGGTCTTGCCATCCAGGTACACCAGATAGGCGTTGTTGGGAATGTAGCTGACGATCTGGAGGTCGCCGGCCGCTTTCACCTGGTCGAGCCAGTCCGGCTGGATGGGACCCTTGAATTGAATCAGCCGCAGCCGTTTCCCGGACGGTTCGCCTTGTTGGAGATTACCGGGAATGGCCGGCTCGCCTGCCGACGTATCAACGTCGGTGACAGCCAATTGAACATGATCCAGATAATCGGCTTTGACCGCGCGGCTGCCAAACGCTTTCTGGATCGCCCCGGTTTGAGCGACTGTCCCGCGGACCACCCAGTACGAGCCATAGTTGTCTACCTGCTTGACGCTATACTGTTTGAGTTGGGCGACTGATTCCCCAGGTTTGGGATAGACAATAATTGAGCTGCGTTTGTTGTCTGTCCCCGAGAATTGCCCCTGAATGCTAAAGGGCAACACGAGACCCAGAATAACCGCCATCCAGAAACATCCTCGCAAGACTTTCATCCTCCAACTCCTCCACACTTGTCTAACATTGACCGATGCGCCTCGACTTCGCCCAAAGTAGCAGAAGCCCTTTTTAGAATGCAACCATAATGTTGGCGGAAAGGCTTTGCTGAAAACACAACGCAACGAGAAGCCATCGCCCGAAGAATAAAATCGTTTGCCCCGCCTCCAAAACTGGAAAGAAAAGCACCAACAAAGAAAGTCGACTGCCCAACCGCATACGTTACAAATGTCGTCGTTCGCATCGTGGCAAACCCATCGGGAGCGTACTCCGTAGGAGCGGGAAGTCAATGCGCATTTTCTGGTTGGTGTGTCAGGGGGTTGCTTGACACTACCACCGTGATTGAGAAGTCGTGGGTAGGGACGGACCGCCGGGCCGTCCGAATCGCTGGAAGAACGCGGCGCGCCCGGGCGTGCCTGCCCCGATTCCGTATCGGGGTCGCGCCCTACCAATCGACTTGGGTGGTGGTGGCGTCAAATCCACACCCTTCCACAATCCCTCACTGGATTTTTCTCCCTGATGTAGGTATTAGTGGTTGATGGAGCCACAACACAGTCATCACGCGCCCGGCGGACACAGCGAACACCTGCAACGCCTTCGTCGCCCGGTCAAAGTCTCTCTCTTGTCTGTCACGCTGCGGTTGCATGCGCCGCATGCCAAATCCGTGGCGGCCGTCGGATCGTTCGATCCGGGCAAGCCACATGCGATGCGCAGTACCCACGACGGTTATTGGCATGTCTCCCTCGAATTGAAACGCGGCCGCTATGACTACCGGTTCCTCGTGGATGGCGTCCCCACCCTCGATCCGAAATCCTTCGGCGTGGTGTCACACCCCGACGGCAGCAAAAGCAGCCTCCTGGAAGTCGGGTACTGACGATACGACAGGACGGATTCGTGAGGTTGTCATGTAGCCGCAGGCTTCAGCCTGCGCGGGAAGAGCGCACCCGTAAAGGGTGCGGCTACTTCGCGACAGGATTGCCGTGCCGCCCTCAATGCGGATGACGATGCTGGAGGATGTGCGGCCGTTCCAGACCGTGCGCCAACATCAAGGGTTCGTCGCTGAGCAACCGGGCGGGGGGGCCATCGGCAACAATCTTTCCGTCATCGAGCAGAATGGCGCGCGAACAAAGCTCGACCACCAACTCCAGATCGTGCGTCGCAATGATCTTCGTGGCGGGAACCTGCCTCAGCAAGCTTTTGAGTTCGCGCCGGCCGCGCGGATCGAGGTCGCTGGTCGGTTCATCAAGCACCAGCAGACGCGGTTCGCACGCCAACACGCCGGCCAGACAAACCCTTCGCTTTTCACCCCGGCTGAGATGACGCGGCGACCGTTTTCCAAAATCCTCCAACCCCACCTGCGCGAGCGAGGCGCGGACGCGCTGCGCCACGCCGGCGCCGTCCATCCCGAACTGCTCGGGACCGAACGCGACGTCTTCAAAAACCGTCGGACAAAAAAGTTGATCGTCCGGGTCCTGAAACAACATCCCCACCGCCCGGCGCACGTCCGCCAGATTCGATTCAACGATGGGCTGACCGAATACCAAAACTGGAGGGTGAGCCTCCCATGGCAGACTTCCACGCCCGGCTGTCGACGCGTGCCGTTCCGGTAAAATCCCGTTCAGATGCAGCAGCAGGGTTGACTTGCCGGCCCCATTCGGCCCGATCAAGCCCACGCATTCACCTTCGCCGATGCTGAAGTTCACGCCCCGGAGGGCTTCGCTGCCATCGGGATACCGAAACCGCAGATCGCGCACCTCCAGGGCCATGGCCCCTCCACTTTCCGTTTCCCGGTTTCCACTCTCCACGTTCTGTCTTCCTCTCTCTGCTTCGCCCTTCCCCCGTTGGTCGTTGAGCGTTGGGTGCCTGCTCGCGTGTCGTGTACGGAGTTGAATGTTGAATGTTGATTCGTCCATCGCTCTTCGCCCCTATCTCCACCCTCTCGCGCACATCGCCGCGTAAATCCGCTCGGCCCGTTCCGTGGAACGAATGAAAAGCTGGCCGACAACGGTTGCAGGCGTTTTCCAGGCATGTCCACGCCGCTTTGTAAAAGTGCGGCTGGCCCGCGCCCGTTTCATTCGCTCCAGTTCGTCCACCAATACGAACAGGTACCGATACATCAGCGCCAGCGTCGTAATCAACAGCGCCGGCACGCGGGCTCGCCGCAACACGGCGAGCAATTCGGCAAACGGCGTCGTGTTCGACAACAGAATCATCGTGAACAAACACAGCGTGCTCCTTCCCACCAGAACTACAAAAATCCGTGCGCCTTCGGGTTGAAAAAGCGCCAGCAGCGCGACTCCCAGCACGAACGGCTCCAGAATGACGAGCCGCCGAATCAGAAATCCCGGCGGAATCCGTGTCGCCCACGCCAGACCCGCTAGAAAACCCGCCAGGAAGAGATACCAGGCCGTGAAGGAAACCGGGACGAGTACCGTCCCGATCACCAGGCCCAACGCCACAGCCAACTTGACCGCGGCGGGAAGCCGATGCACCGGACTGTCCAGCCGGCTGTGGCGATCCAGGAAATCGTGCCGCATTAGTCTCGCCCGGAAGAAGGTTTGGGCGCCAGCCCCGATCGTTCCCGGGGCACCAGCACTCGCGCCAGCGCAAACGCCAGCCCGAAAACAACGATCGTGCCAATGGCCCCCGCCAGCGCGGTCGCCGCGGTCGCGGAGCCGATGCCGGGGATTCTGTAACCGGCAAGCGGCGCGGGCGTCCCGCCCTGGCGGGACGCCGACCGCTGGGCGAAGCCGAACGCTTCCGCGACTTTGTCCAGCCCATCCGGCCACGGGCAGGCAAACGGCGCGACGAACAACGCCAGCCCCAGCGCGATCAACGCGCCGTAAACGGCCAACTCGCCCCAGCGTTCCGACACGCGCGGCACAGCCCCGGCTTCGACCAATTCGGGACGCGTTCGCGCAATGGCCGTAATGACCAGCGCCGTGATCGATCCTTCGCCAATCCCGATCAGCATGTGCACGTTCGCCATGGCGGGAAAGGCGACCGACCAGCGCAACGTGCCTGAAAACACGAGTTGTCCCGCGCAACTCACCGCCGCCAACACGGTCGAACACCATGCCGCAAATGCCGCCGCCAGCACCGTGCCACGCAACCCGGGAAACAGCCGGCGCACGCTGCGATAAACCGCGTAACCGCTGAGCGAGCCGACGATCGCCATATTGAATACGTTCGCCCCGAGCGCCGTCACGCCGCCATCGTTGAAAAGAAAACATTGCACCAGGAGCACCGCGGTCAGGACAACGACGGCCGCGCTCGGTCCCAGCAATACCGCCGTCATCGTCGCGCCAATCAAATGTCCCGAGGTTCCGCCGACGACCGGAAAATTCAGCATCTGCGCCGCAAACACAAACGCCGCCGCCAACCCCATCAACGGCACCCGCCGCGCCGGCAGCGTCTTGCGCGCCTGCCGCAAGGCCACTCCGACACCCGCCACCGACAGCGCCGCCGATACCGCCGCCGTCTTGGCGTCCAGGAATCCATCAGGAATATGCATGAAAAGCCTGTTCTGCTGCAGACTTCTCCCGGCGACCCCTCACCTTAGAGCCCATCTTCATAACCTGGGTTTTTGTAGCTGCACCCTTTACGGGTGCGCGGGAAACGCAGGCTAAAGCCTGCGGCTACATGGTTTTGGGATAGGCTCGTAGCCAGCCCGATGCAACCGCCAAAATCTTTCATCCCGGTAAATCCTTTCCGGTGCTCGTGATGGTGAGTTTGCCGTGCTTGACGCCCCTGGCGGCGATGAGTTCGTCCGCCAGCTTCTTGATGCCGGCGGCTTTGCCGCGCACGGCGAGCAACTCCAGGCAGTTGTCGTGGTCGAGATGACAGTGCAACGCGGAGATGATCACCTCGCGGTGCTCGTGTTGCAGATCGGTCAGCAACTCCTGCAGATGATGCCGGTGATGGTCGTACACGAGCGTGATGCTGCCGGCAATCTCGCCCTGGCCCAACTGCTGCCGGTGTTCGACAAGATGGGCGCGGATCATGTCGGCGATGGCCAGCGACCGGTTGTTGTAGCCCTTTTCGCGGCACATCCGGTCGAGTTCGTGAAGCAGTTTCTTGTCGAGCGAAACACTGAAGCGGGTGACGGTGTCCATGATGTTACGAGTACTGGCAAGTGTAACACGCGCCGGCGCGACGTCAAGCCTGGAGCACCCCAGGCTCGACGCGGCGACCCGTTGCTGGCAGGATGGGATTCCTGATGACGGTTTCGAGCACAGCGCGGCGGCATCACGACCCGGGGTTTCTGGCGATCGCCATCCTCAAACTCGTGAAAGGCGCGCTGCTGCTCCTCCTCGGCATCGGGACGCTGTCGTTGCTCGACAAAAGCGTGATGGCGCATGTGGCCGATTGGGCGCACACGACGCAAATTGATCTGCACAGCCGCATTCTGCAAAAACTGCTCATCAAACTCGGCATGGCGCGGAACCGCGACCTCGTGCTGATCAGCGGCACCAGCTTCTTTTTCGCGGCCCTGCTGCTGACCGAGGGCGTCGGCCTGTTGTTCGAAAAGGTGTGGGCCGAATACCTGACGTTCGTCATCACCGGGTCGTTCCTCCCGATCGAAGTATACGAATTGACCCGGCGCGTGACGACGCCGCGGGTGGCCGTGCTGACGCTGAACGCCCTGGTCGTCGCCTACCTCGCGTTGCGCCTCCAGCAACGGGCGATGGCAAAACGCCGGGCTCGCGCCGCCTCTATTTGGAGGATTGATCGAGATGGAACTTGTGCAGAAAACGGTGGACGACGGGAGCGAACATCACCCCCGCCATCGTGATGAAGGCCACGCCGCTGAACAACGCATAAAACCCCGCGAACCATTTCCCCGCGTCGTGATGCAGTTCCTGAACCGGTCCCATGCCGGAAAGAATCATCGCTGCGTTGACGAACGAATCCAACCAGCCCAGCCCTTCGCAGTAATGGTAACCGAGAATTCCCAGGCCCAGGCTGGCGGCTACGATCCCGATGGCCATGCCAAAGTGCAGAAACAACCGGCGTCGAAATGCCTGCTTCCGCAGCAAGGGTTCCTTGTGATGCTCGAACATGACCGCTCACTCCTTCTTCTGCTCGCCGAACAAATACATCTGCGGGGCCGGCTCCCGGACTTCGCCTTTCGCCTTTCGCCCTTCGCCTTTCCCCTTCCTCTCCGCCAGTTTCGGTTTCCCTTCCGCCGATAGTTCCGCTTCCTCCAGATTCGCCAGCACTTCTTTGGCGCGTTCGATCACGTCCTTCGGCAGGCCGGCGAGCCGGGCGACCTGAATGCCGTAGCTTTTGTCGGTGCCGCCCGGCAAAATCTTGTGGAGGAAAATTACCTGGTCGTGCCATTCGCGGATGGCGACATTGTAGTTCTTCACCCGGGGCAGGGTCACGGCAAGCTCGGTCAATTCGTGGTAATGCGTGGCGAACAGGGTCTTGGCGCCGATTCTCTGGAGATACTCGGCCACCGCCCATGCGATGGATAACCCGTCGAACGTGCTCGTGCCGCGGCCGATCTCATCCAGCACCACGAGGCTTTTCGGCGTCGCGTTGTTCAAAATGTTGGCCGTCTCGTTCATCTCGACCATGAACGTGCTCTGCCCTCGCGCCAGATCGTCCGCCGCGCCGACCCGCGTGAAAATGCGGTCCACCAGGCCAACCGCGGCGCGCGCCGCCGGAAGGAACGAGCCGACCTGCGCCATCAACACCAGCAGCGCCACCTGCCGGATGTACGTGCTCTTGCCGGCCATGTTCGGCCCGGTGATGATCAGAATCTGGTCCTCCGCGTTGCCCAGCTTCGCGTCGTTGGGCACGAACCGTTCTTCCACCAGCGTCTGCTCCAGCACGGGATGCCGCCCGTCCACGATCTCGATCGCATCGCCGTCGTTCACCGTGGGCCGACAATAATTCTGGTGGCGGGCGAGTTCGGCGAACCCGGCCAGCACATCCAACGCGGCGATGGCGGAAGCCGACCGCTGGATTTCCAGGGAATGCTCCTCCACCCGCGCGCGGACCTGCTGGAACAGTTCGTACTCCAGCGCATGGGCCTTGTCGTCCGCGCCGAGGATTTTACCTTCCATCTCCTTCAGCTCCGGCGTGTAGAACCGTTCGCCACCGGCGATGGTCTGCTTGCGGATGTAATCGCCCGGCACCTTCTGCAGATGCGTCCTGGTGACCTCGATGTAGTACCCGAACACCTGATTGTAGCGCACTTTCAGCGAGGAGATTCCCGTACGCTCGATCTCGCGTTGCTGGAGCGCGGCGATCCATTCCTTGCCTTCCGTCGAAGCCCGCCGCAACTCGTCCAGCGCCGCATCGTAGCCGCGCTTGATCAACCCGCCGTCCTTCAGCGCCAACGGCGGCGCGTCCTCGATGGCGCGCGCGATCCGGTCGAGCAACTCCGGCAGTTCGGTGATTTGCGAGGTGAGTTGTGGGAGAAGGTTGTTGTAGGCCGCGTCACCCGACGCGGCGTGCCCTTCCCCGCCGTGTGAGGGCACACGGCCTACAAGGGCGCCGTTCTCCGGTGGTCGCCCGGAAGCGCGACCCTCCGAAAACGATCGCAGCACTCCCTTCAACTTCGGCAGGGCCGCCAGGGATTCTTTCAATGCCACGAGATCGCGCGCGTTGCCGCTGCCGACGCTGAGCCGGCCCAGCGTGCGTTCCATGTCGCGCACGTCGCCCAGGCGCTCGCGGAAATCCGCCAGCACGGCAGCCGCCTCGCAAAAGGTCGCAACGACCCCCTGACGTTCCACGATCGATTCCACGTTCTTCAACGGATGCGTCAACCACTCGCGCAACAGCCGGGCGCCCATCGGCGTCAGCGTGCGGTCGAGGCATCCGATCATCGTGTGCCGGCGATCGGAGCGGGGAGACTCCAGCAATTCGAGATTCCGCTGCGTCACCGCGTCCAACACCATGAAATCGGTGACGCTGTACACCTGCAATCGGTGGATGTGGGACGTGTTGCGGCGCAAGGATTGTTGCAGGTAATGCATCGCCGCGCCCGCCGCTCCGATCCCCACCGTCAGCTCCGACGCGCCGAATCCGTCGAGCGATTGGGTCTTGAAATGATCGCGCAACGTGAAAAACGCCGTTTCGCGCTCGAACGTCCAGCCGTCGTGGGGCGTCAGGGAAACGTGGAGCGTGGAGCTTGGAGCGTCGAAGAGCCTCTTCGCTTCCTCGATCCATTCGGCGGGCACGATGATCTCGGCGGGCCGGAGACGAGTGAGTTCGTTCCGAAGTTGTTCGACAGAGGAAAGCTCGGTCACCTTGAAATCGCCCGTCGTGAGATCGATGAGCGCGAGGCCGAACCCGCGGGATGTAGAGGCGTCCGTCCCGGACGCTCCGCGGGTTTCCTTGCCGCCAGTGACGGCGGCCGCCACACCCGGCGCGATCGCCGCCAGGAAATTGTTCTGTTCCGCCTGCAGGATCCGGGCGTCAAAGTGGGTGCCGGGACTGAGGATTTGCGTGACGTCGCGATTCACGAGCTTGCCGGGCTTCGCCTCTTCGAGCTGGTCGCAGAGCGCCACTTTTCGTCCGGCCCGCAAGAGCCTGCCGATATAACTTTCGGCGGCATGATGCGGAATGCCGCACATCGGCACGTTGTTGCGATGCGTCAGAGCGAGGTTCAACAACTGCGAACCGATCTTCGCATCGTCGAAGAACATCTCGTAGAAATCGCCGAGCCGGAACAATAGCAGCGCGTCCGGCGGAATCTGGTTCTTGACCCGCCGATACTGCTGCATCATCGGAGTCAGTCCGTCGGGACCCTGCTGGATCTTGCCGCTCGCCATCGCGGCAGGATTATAGCCAGTCGCGCGAAGGGGTCACGCCTGAAAAAACGCTGTGAGACGAATTGCTTCCAGTGAAGACTGACTTCAGGGGTCCTGGAGGGCGAGGCTCCTGCCGAGCCGCTTCGTTGCGCTCCCGCCCAAGGCTCGCCGGGAGGCTCGCCCTCCACAAAAACCTCCTGGAAACCCTACCGTCGGAAGACTTCCTTGAGGGCGGCCCGGAGTTGGTCGACCTCGAAAGGTTTTCCCAGAAGCGTGTTGCCGGTGCGAACAATGAAGTCGGTGAAACCGCCCCGCTGCGCGGCCTGGCTGGTGACGAACAAAAAATGGTCCGCCAGATGGGGAAACTGCTTGGCCACTTCCCGATAGAGGGTCTCGCCGTCCATGAGGGGCATCATCAGGTCGCAGATGATCGCGTCGTAGGGGCTCGTGCGGAGCCGGTCGAGCGCCTCCACGCCGTTGGCGGCCCGATCGGGGGCGCAATTCTCCAGGGTCAATACTTCCACGAGCAGGTCGGCCAATTCGTAGTCGTCTTCAACAATCAGGACGCGGTGCATGACCTGGCTGGGCGGCCTGCTTTTGATCGGAGCGGGGGCCCGGGACGCCGCGGGCGGATTTTCCCCGACAGCCACCAGCTCCTGTTCGATGGTCTCCAACAAGGCATGAAGGATCAGCGTATGCGCTTCCTGGACGCGCGCCGTATCGGTGTTATCCACAATCAATTCCATGTCGGCCTTGCCTTTGGCCTTGCCGCCATCCTTGCCGAGCAAAACCGCGGCCATGATGCCCTTGGTCTTCGCCGCAGCCAGCGCCCGGAGGACGTTGGCGGAATTGCCGCTGGTGGTGAAACATACCAGCAAATCATTCTTGCCACCCAATCCTTCGATCTGCCGCGCGAATACCTCGTCAAAACCAAAATCGTTGCCGATGCAGGTCAGCAGCGTCGGATCGGCATTCAGACAAATCGCGGGAAGCGACCGGCGGTGGCGGTTGTAGCGGCCGACCAATTCCTCGGCCAGATGCAGCGCATCGGCGGCGCTGCCGCCATTGCCACAAGTGAGAATCTTGCCGCCGGATTTGAGCGCCCGAATTGCGGCCACGGCGATTCGTTCGAACGCCGTTTGCTGGGCAACCAGCGACTGGAACGTGCGGCAAGCGTCAGCAACCAACTTTGGCAACACCGTCTCCATTAACACCTCCCTCTCACAGCATCATCTATACTCACTGTCCCCCCGGCTTCAACGACTTTGTGGAAACGGCAGGTCCGCCCGAATCACTAGGATTACGAATCTGGTTATCGTCATCCCGTGGTCTTTTGTAGGGCAAGCGCCCCGCTTGCCATCCCCGACCTTCCCACGCCAACCGGAGCGGTCGGCCTACAAAACTAAATCGGTTCGGCAGCGCTCCGCTGCTAACCCTTCGACGGTCCTTCCATTTTCTTGATGAACGCCGAGAACAGATCGATCGGCACCGGCAGGAACGTCGTGGTGTTGTGTTCGCTGGAAATCTCCCGCATCGTCTGGAGAAACCGCAACTGGAGCGCGATCGGCTGCGTTGCGATCATCGCGGCGGCCTGCACCATCTTCTCCGCGGCCTGGAATTCACCTTCGGCGTTGACGATCTTGGCGCGGCGTTCGCGCTCGGCCTCGGCCTGTTTGGCCATCGCCCGCTTCATGCTGTCGGGCAGCACCACGTCCTTGACCTCCACCGCCGTGACCTTGATGCCCCACGGCTCGGTCTGGCGGTCAATGATCTCCTGAAGCTGCAGGTTGATCTTGTCGCGCTGGGCGAGCAACTCGTCCAGTTGCGACTGGCCGAGCACGCTGCGCAGCGTCGTCTGCGCGATCAACGAACTGGCCTTGAGAAAATTCTCCACCTTCGTCACCGCCGCCAGGGGGTCCACCACGCGGAAATAGACCACGGCATCCACGGTCGCAGGCACGTTGTCGCGGGTCATGACCTCCTGTTTCGGCACGTCGATCGTGATCACGCGCAGGTCCATCCGCACCATCTTGTCCACCCACGGAATCAGGAAAATCAGCCCCGGCCCCCTGGCGGCTTGTAACCGGCCCCAGCGGAATACCACACCGCGTTCATACTCGCGCAGGATGCGCACCGCCTGCGGCAACAAAAAGACCATCAGCACAACAACCACCGGCACAGTCCATCCAACCACCCCAATAAATCCGCGCAGCAACTCGTCCATAACCTGTCTCCTTTTAGGAATCCTTCGGTTTCACCTTCAACGTCAGCCCCTGAACGCCGACCACTTCCAGCATCTGCCCCTGGGCAATCGGCGCGGCGCTGATTGCTTTCCAATGTTCGCCCTCGATAAACACCTGGCCGCCAGTCATGTCAATCCCCGTGAGCGCCTTCGTCGTCCGGCCCACCAACGTTTCCGTGCCGACCTTGGCCGGCCGCAATTGCGCCCCCAAACCCGCCCCGACAACGAAGACGAAGAACGCCGCCGTCGTGGCCGTGGCCGCAAGGATCACGGTCAGGGACAGGTGGTAATAAGGACCGGACTTGTCGAAGAGCATCATCGAGCCGACGAAAAACGCCACAACCCCCCCCGCCGTGAGCACGCCGTGCGTCGGGGCGAAGGCGTCGATGATAAACAATACAATCGCCAGTCCGATCATGGCCAGGCCCGCCGCGTCCATCGGCATCGCGGAATTGATGAACAACAGCAGCACCAGGGCGATCGCTCCCGCCACCCCCGGCAGAATCGCTCCCGGACTGCTCAACTCACCGATGATCCCGTACATCACGATCAGCAACAGGGCATAGGTAAACACCGGACTGAACATCACTCCGAAAAATTTCTCGCGGCTGGTCTGCGGAATCTCCACCACCTCCGCGCCGGCCGTCTTCAGCTTCTTCCCGTTCACATCCCGACCATCCAGCGCCTTGAGCAATGCGGGCATGTCCTTGGCAATCAGGTCAATCACGTTCAACTCCAGCGCTTTCTCGGCCGTGATCGCCGAGCTTTCCATCACGGAAGACTTGGCCCATTCGACGTTCCGCTTCCTCTTGGCCGCGATCGTCGCAATGTAGCTGGAGGTGAAATTCTCCAGCTTCTTCTTCATGGTGGCGGACATCTCCACCTCACCCGTCGGCCCGGCGGCGACGGGATGGGCCGCGCCGATGCTGGTCGTAGGCGCCATCGCCGCCACGTCGGCGGCCATCGTAATGAAACAGCCCGCGCTCCCCGCCCACGCTCCTGGTGGGGCGACGTAGACAACCACGGGCACGGAGGAAGCGAGGAATTTCTGGACGATGATCTTGGTGGAATCCAGCAGCCCGCCGGGCGTATCGAGTTGGATGATCAGACACTGCGCGCCGTCGGAGGCGGCTTCATCGAGGGCGCGCGAAATGTAGCTCGCCGTGGCCGGCCCGATCGCGCCTTCCACCTTGATCAGGCACACCTTCTCGGCCTGCGCTCTCACCGCCCACAGGAAAAGCGTGGCAGCCAGAATTGCTCCCCATCGCTTCATCTCGGTTGCAGACTATCACAAGCCATTGCCCACGCAAAGCAAATCGGAGACACGCAAATCACACGTCAATCAATGGTAATATGTTCCGAGATCCATGCACAAGGTGAACGGAGCGCACCCATGAAGGGTGCGGCTACAAACCCGTAGTCGCAGGCTTCACGCCTGCGGGTCAGACTTCTTGTCGTTTCTGACCGACAGATCGGGCTACAAATCCGTAGTCGCAGGCTTCACGCCTGCGGGGTCCAGGAGTTCGGCAATGATTGGGGACCCGGAGGCAAAGGACCGGCCAAGCAGAACCGTCTCAAAAACTCCGCCGGATCGTAATTGCCTCCCGCGGCGTCGCGCACCTCGAAGTGCAGATGCGGCGCGACGGACATCCAGTTCCGCGCATCCGCGCTGCACGACGTCTGGCCCATGAGGCCGAGGGGCAGGTGGTTGGGGATTGGGGGTTGGGGGTTGGCAAAAACTTCAGCCAGATGTCCATACAAAGTATAAAACTTCTCCCCATTCCCCGGCCAGGTGTGCTCAATAATGACATGCTTGCCGAAGTCGGAAGCGCTTTCATCGGTGACAACCTCCGCCACCGCGCCGTCAAACACGCAGAACACGTCGTCGTGCGGCACGAAAGTCGGCTCCTCGCTCTCGAAATCGCGACCCGTCGCGCAATCGGTGAACAGGACGCGCGTGGTCTGGCCCGTGGCCGTTACGTTGACAGGCGCAATGTCGCAGCCGAAATGAAATCGTTTCCCGCAATCGCGAGTCCACCCCGGTTTGCCGTAATCGGGATTGACCCGTGTCCGCGCAAAGAATCTCTCCGGCGCGTCAAGGAGTGAATGATTCGGCGTCGGCCAACCGATCACGATCTTTTCATCGCGTGGCAGCGGGATGAACTGTTGGGATTCCCGGTTCGTCGTCAAGGTTCCTGTGGGAGCGATTTGTAATCGCGACCGGCCCTGAAAGCAATTCGGTCCTGCAAACAGGGTGTGATCAGAAGTGACTAACAAAACCGATTCCCCTGTAGCCGCACCCTTCACGGGTGCACCTCTCCCGCGCAGGTCCGATTAGGACTCGCGACTCCTGTCGGAGCTGAAGCCTGCGGCTACAGTTTTGTTAGACGCTCTTGGGTAGTGAACTAATTTGATTTTCTTCGCCCCAAAAACACATGTTTCCGGGGTCACGTCTCACAAGTCATAAGTTTGACGGCTTCGTGCGCCGCACCGCGAACCGTCGGGTCGTCATGCAGCCGTCGTTCAAAGTTCTTGATCACCGTCCCTACGCCCCGATAATTGCTCAACCCAGCCTCCTGCGCCAATTCTTTTAGCGTCATCGCCCCGTGCCGCCGCCCCAGCCACAGGCCCAGATCCCTTCCCCAGTCCCCGTACCGCTCGGCAAACGCACTCCACGGTTCGCCTTTGATTCGTTCCACCACCTGCTTCACCCTCGCAAAGTCCCGCTGCCCGCCAAACCATCTCATTTCGGGCTGTTCCAGCCGCTCTCCATGGACCAACTTCCGCATCCGCTCCACAAATTCCCCGCCGCCAATCACCACCGCCCGCTCCATCCGCTGCCACTGATCTTCCGGCAGGCCCTCCCGAACCGCTTGCTCCACGTAGTCACGGTAGTTCCTCCGTTGCTCCGCCTGCGTTCTACCGCCCACCATCGCCCGCACCCGCCGACACTCCAACCAATCAGGGCTCGCGCCGATTCCCAGATAGCTGCGGTACGAACTCCACCCATATCCTCGCAACGCCCGCAACCGTTCCGCCACCTGCACTGGCGCAGGCGCATCACCGATCCCCTGCCGACGGTTCGGCTGTGCTGCCTTGCCCAACCCGTAGGCCCGCCTCCGCACCACGTTCAAATGTATGTAGCGGCTGACCTCCAGCAGCGCACTATCCGCCTCCACCAGCTTCGCCTTGAATCGTCCCGCAAACAACGGCCCCACCCGCTGATGTCGCCGGTTAAATCCGACGCTGTAACTGACATTGAGCCATTGCACCGCCTGACTGAGATTGGCCTGCGGCGTCTCCACCAACAGGTGATAATGATTGTCCATCAGGACATATCCGTGGACCACCACGCCAAAACGGGAAGGCAACTCACCCAGTCGCTCCAGCCAGCGGCGCCGATCCTTGTCATCGCCGAAGATGCTGCGCCGTTCCAAGCCGCGTCCCATGACGTGGTAGAACCCACCCTTGACATCTATCCGCAGTGGTCGTGCCATCGACGCGCAGCCTCTCCCACCCTCAATCCGAGATCAAGCCAAATATATGACTTGTGAGACGTGACCCCGGGCGAAGCCCTCCGGCTAATTTGGCCATCATCACTTTGGATCGACTGATTTTCGTCTGCCTCATCCGCTCGCCTCCCCCACGATCTTCACGCCGTTGCTGGTGCCGATGCGGGTGGCGCCGGCTTCGACCATTTTCTTCAGATCCGCGAGCGTGCGGATCCCGCCGGAAGCTTTGACACCCAGCCCGCGCGGTTTGACCAGCCGGCTCATCAACGCCACGTCCTCGACCGTCGCTCCGCCGCTGCTGAATCCAGTGGAAGTCTTGACGAAATCGGCACCGGCTTTCACGCAAAGTTCGCAGGCACGAGCTTTCTCTTTCTCGGACAACAGGCAGGTCTCGAAGATCACCTTGCAGAGGGCATTCATCTCGCGGCAGGCCTGGACAACGTTTTGGATATCGGCCAACACGACGGTCTCTTCGCCGCCCTTGAGCGCGCCGACGTTGAGCACCATGTCGATCTCGGTCGCGCCGTCGCGCAGCGCAAACCGCGCTTCACAAACCTTCGTCTCAGTGAGGCTCGCACCGAGCGGGAACCCGACGACAGCGCAGACTTTGACATCGGAACCCGCCAGAGCGGCGGCGGCACGCCGCACCCAGAAAGCATTGACGCATACCGACCAGAATCCGAACTCGCGCGCCTCGCCGCAAATCCGCGCGATGTCGGCTGCCGTCGCTTCGGGTTTGAGCAACGTGTGATCGATGAGTTTGGAAATGTTCATAAGAATGCGCCAGCCGACGCGTTCACAGTAACAAGGCGGGACGGAATATCGCAAGCTCGCACTGGGGATGGGGTACGATCAGAAGTGATGGTCAAAGGGTGACTGGTGGATTGGTGGCGCATGCGTCGCCTACTCCGCCGAAGCAGGGGCTGCGAAGGCTGGACCTGCTTGCGCCAACGTCGCCCGCGGCGACGTCGCCCTGTCTTGTGGGTTATGCAGGAAGCACCCGCAAACATTGGTGAAAGTCACGATCTGACACAAGCTGACATTTCGGGGCAAGATGAAGAATGGCGCGCCCAGCAGGAGTTGAACCTACCGAAAAGCGCCCAGTTTCCGAACAAATCCGGTAGCACTGTAGCACCGGGTGTCACCAAATCCAATTCTCCCGATGACTTGGGCGAAATCCTCGATGCGTGGCCTGAATTGGGCGACGATGTGCGGAACGCTCTCTTGACGATTGTCCGTAGCGTAAACAACAGACCGCAGAAAGCGCATACGGATGTCGGGGACTCTTACTCACAACCTAAGGAAACGCGCCAATGAGCATTCTCTGTCTGCTTGTCACGACAAAGCTCCCGTTCCTGGTTAACCTTTGGGATACTTGGTTCGTCGCCTTCTTCTTCCCGAGCGGCGATTTCTCGGCCATCTACACTTGGGACTTGGGGCTGCACATAGCCCCCACGTGGTCTGCGTATGCACCTGGCCTTGCGGTTGCCGCATTTTTCTTGGCGTTGACAGAATTGGTGGTTCTTGCGCTGGCCTTGTTCTACGTGCTGCGGCGGTTGGATGCACAGTGGAAAACGACCTCCCCACCGCGACGAGAACCAACCGCCATTTCACCTGAAGCCATTCCGGCAGTCGAACCGGAATCAATCAAGCCTGCAAGGGGTACTGTGCAAGTGGAGAATCAAGAGGTGCCGGCAGACGGCATGCCAGTGTCCGTCTTTGTTCCTCGCGTTGTTGTATCCCGCCATTTGCTTGCTGAATTGCATGAGTACATCAGCGGGTTTTTGCGAGACCGCGGGGAGGAGAACGAAGCTGGCGCTGTTCTTGTTGGCGAATACCAAGATACGGATGAGTTTCCGACCTTCCGAATCAATGGCTTTATCCCCGCAGGGCCGAAAGTTGATTTTTCCGCGGGCAGCATTCTTTTCGACACCGAATGGCAGACGCGCGCCCTGACGGCGATCCGCATCGAGCATCCTACGGTTGGCAACATTGGAATGATCCACCGTCATCCGGGACAACTGGATCGCTGCAGTGCGGGTGATGAAATCGCTGATCGAGATGCGGTTCGTGGCTCGCCATCGCAAGGGCTCGTCTTCGCGATCATTACGATTGGCAACCCGAAACAGGACCCGCTGAGCGTCTACTACATGGACTTTAAGATCGATGTCTTTGTGATGTCAGAAGACACAGGATTCCGGTACGCAAAGGTCAAACCAACATTTCAAGATATACCGCTTGTCAAAGCCTCGCCGGCATTAGTGGCACTGTGCGAGCGAGGTCGGGTCTCAAGCGCAGCGTACGACTTCGCCATCTTACGGCATCTGGGGGCGAAAGTGTCGATTGGCATTGCCGAGCAGAATGGCGCCCAAGCGGTACTTTGCACCGCCAACCCGAAGGACACGAACTGCGAGATTAACGTGATGTTCAATGAGGATGGTTCACTTCAAGTGTCAGTGGACGAGCCCGATGGCAGGACGCTGGATGTCCATGGCCCATGGGAACAGTCCGAAACAGGTCCACACGTTTGGCTGTCGCATCTGGTTTTGAAAGCACTTGCACACAGGGAATCGGAGAAGAACCGTGTCGCGAACCAGATCATCGGGGCTGAGTGGAACTAACAATCGGATCAGAGAGGAGATTAAAATGCATCGACATCCCCTGCTGGATAACAAGAACCGTCTCGTTGCTGAAGTCCGGACTATGCAACAGAAGTATGCCAACCGCGCGGTTCTGAGACAGTGGGACGACGAACTCGGCTGGGAGTACGCTGTTCGCGAGTCGGGTCGGGAATATCCCATCAAAATTCTCTATCCGAAGAATTTCCCTGCCTCGGCGCCGCGGATTGTGAGCGTCAACAGACTACCATCTTCACCGCATCAACTGGGGGGCGGCGAACTCTGCTGGGTGAATCACTGGACGTGGCAGTCGGACTGGAATCCGTCGCGAGACACTGCGGCGGTGTGCATTCCGGCGGCGCACCGATGGTTTGCGTGTCTGCTGATTTACCTCTCGAAGGGCAAATGGCCCGACGGGGCTAATGACTGAACGATTCTGGCACTGGGCGCCGATGACGGTCGCAAGTGCCACAAGACAGAATGAAACAACAACAAGAAAGGAGGAGCCATTATGGGTAGAGAACATGAACCAGCGTTCGCACCCCTGCCGCGCGAGCAGGCGAACAAACTGGAATGGACCATCAACGAAGCGCAGCGCAAAGGGCAAGCTGTCGTCATTGACCCAGACCAGGGCGTGGTCGGAACAACACCAGTCAGTCTGATCTCGCCGAACGCCAATACGACCGGATTGGTGCGGTATGGTCGGCACTACGGCAATGGCTGGATCAATCGGTAACCGGAGGGAGCTTCGTTAGCCGATGGGGAGGGAGGCGTGAGTGCGTTCTCCCTCCCAAGAGGCCGTAAGATGGTGGACAAAATGGAGGACAGAATATGAACTTGGACGCTTATTACAAACGGGTTCTGGACGTGTTGCATCCTCAGAAACTCGCCGGAAAGAAGGCCATTGTGGTTGGCTTGGGTTCGGGTGGGTCTCGGGTGGCTATCGAGTTGGGGCGCGCAGGTGTGGAACTTTGGTTGATTGACCGGCCAAACGAATGTGTGGAGGAACACAACATCATCCGGTATCCACTGGGCTACGACGCGCTCGGACAAGCGAAGAACCGGGCTGTGTCCAGTCACATTCGAAATCTCAATCCTTCTACCCAGGTTACGGCAATTGACTTGGACGTTGTGGCCGGGAAGGAACAGTTCGCCGAGATGGTCAGCAACCTGAATCCGCAGGTTATCTTGGTCTGTGTAGACAATGAGACCGCCAAACACGTCGTCAATGAGGTCGCCGTGGGATATGGAATTCCCCAGGTTGGTGCCGGGGTTTATGACGGTGGGATCGGCGGTGAGATCACGATTATGCACTCCAGAGGGTTGTGCTATGCCTGCATGGCCGACCATCTGCAACTCGCAAGACACGCTCCAGCGAAAGCGCGCAGTATTGATTACAATAACCTGAATATTGATGAGATCCGATCCACATGCGCTCTGAATCTCGACATTGAACAACTGGCTCTGATTCAAGCCCGAGTTGGGCTGCACATCCTGCTTGCGGGGGACCCGGACTTAATTGGCGTTCCGGGCACAGCCAATCTCTGGGTGTTCTGCAACCGTCCGGTCCCCGGTGACCCGGTCTTGAGCCGACCATTGCACTGTGAATTCTTCAGTGTGCCGAGGAATCCAGATTGTCTGGTATGTGGCAGCACTGCTCAGGGAGTGGACTCGGAAGCTGTTCGCATCATTCGTTCGCTTGAAACTGTCGCACCACCCGAGGGCGACACGTCCTCTGCATAATGGAGGCGGCAACGTCCGTAGTAAAGCATGTTGGGACAGATTCGGAGCGCAATACACCGGGCAGTCACCTATTTGTTTGGGGTGAAGGTGCTGGACAGCCATTGCGTCTCCGTTGTCGGAAGCAAAGCGTTCGCCTTGAGTCGGGAATACTTGCCGGGAGCTCACACTCTTCAAATTGCGTTGAGCGTTCGTTGGCCCCTCTTGCGCTGGCCGCGACGGCAAGCGTTGTCGTACGAGTTGTTAAATTCCCGCGGAGTCGACCTGTTGAGCGGTGTGAAGTTAGGACTGACCACGGAAAAGCATTCCCGCATTTCATCTATTGTCATCGAGTTTCCTTGCGCGACGATTGTCCAGGAAGAAAGCGTCATCCTGAAAATATTCCGTCAGCTTGCCAGGCAACCGGTCGGAGAGGCCAATCTGCAAAGGCTGGGTGCGGATCGACTTGTTAATGAGATGATGAGCCGCGAGGTGGCGATGATGGTTCGCCAGGGAGAGCAGCAAGTACGTAGTGACCGGCTGCACGACCAAGTGGAGCGTCTAGAGGTGGAGGTCAGTTGGGCGTTACCCAATGCCGAGCATCGCCGGCTGCTCGGGCAAATGGAAGCTCGCGTGGAGATTCAGTTGTCGTCTGCGGCGTCCCCCGCGCGTTGTGTGGCGAAATGGTCGCGAGCAGTGACATTCGATGGCCAGCGTTTCGGTTGGACAGCGTCCATTGGGGCAGCGGGAAGTCTGTTCCGAGAAGGCAGCGGCAATTATGTGGTGTCGGTCTTACTTGGGGACCAGTCGATTGCTTCCCGATGGATTCAAGTGATGCCACTCGAAGTGTATCGGCAAACGGCTCGAGATGCGCTGCGCGATGGTGCGACTCTGAAAGGGGTGCGCCTTATCGCGATAGACCACAAAGGAAAAACAGTGCCATTGGAGACGGTGGCGGAGGATTTTAGAAAGATCGAAGTGAGTCTGTCGCTGGAGATGCCCCGGGCCGATCCGCTCATCGATCATCATGATCTCTCGTTGACGATCGAAGTCCGGCATTCCCAGAGTGGTCTTTCTGTCGGCAGTCATTCGCGCAAGATCCTTGCGCGAGGCGGAGGCAAACTTGTGGAAGAGGCCTCGCTGGCTGTCTCACCGGAACTGTTCCGATCCGGTCAAGGCCGTTACGAAATCTGCGTGCTGCTGGAAGACCGTGTAGTGGTCCAAGAGTTGTTCGCGCACAAGACACGGTTACAGATCAAGGAAGAGCAGGCGCAAGCGATTTTCGACAGTCTCGTCGCGTCCGATGCGCAATTGTACGTCATGCGCGACGGAGGGCGGGAGACGGTCGATGGGGTAATCTTCGAAACGGACACACTGCTTGTGACTACGCTTTCTGTTCGAGGGAATGGATTTAACGACGATATTCCTTCGCTCAAGTGGCGCATGAGCATGGTTTTGGTCATTGAAGAGACCGGTGAGAGGCTGGAGAAGCAGGTCTTCCTCCGCGCAGAAGACGGGCGAAACGCCTATACCGTGGAGATTCCGCTTAAGGACACACCAGTCCGGGCTGGGAATTGCCGACTCCGTCTGGAGAAAAGGACAAAATGCCTGGCGGAGTTCACGTTTCGCGTACTGGCCCAGTCAGAAATTGTTCCTTACACACAGCAGGTGGTTCTGGAGAACCTGCAAGTTCAAGTACAGGGGATGTTCATTTGTTGCGGGAACGACGAGTATCAGAGTGAATTCGTCCCCGATACGAGCGATGCCATCGTTCCGAAATTCACGTTGTCGACGTTCGGCTTCAACAGGTTTCTCCCCGAATTCACGGTGCACCTCAACGTCTGCCTGTCCGGCACGACGCATCAACGCAAGTCAATCGGGGAGGTCCCGGTCACCTTAAGCCGCAAGCCTCTGATCCTGAGGAATCTTCTACTGTCAGTGCGCGGAACGACCTTGGCAAGCCAACCGGGTCAACACGAGCTGATCATCTGCATCGGAGGCAGGGACGTTGTCGCCTTCCCATTCAACCTTGTAACCCGAGACGACCTACTATCGCGCCTGAATGTGACGAGCATTGGCGTCAATGCCGAGACAAAGACCGGGCGAAAGGTGAAGAAGCCAGCTACCATCACTTTGACCGAACACAGGACAATTGCTCCCTCGCTGGAATTAGAAATCGGGATCCTCGCGCCGAATGTCGTCTTTGCGACATCCGTTCTCCTCATGGAGGGAGAGGATGTCTTGATGCAAACGGATTTCGACCTCCAACTGGATGAAGCCAAGAAACGATTCAAATGTGGGAGAATCCAACTGGCAATGCTGCAGCCACGGGGTCAGACGCCAGAACGGCAGCTAAGGGTGATTGCCGTGATCGGCGACCAGCGCAAAGGCCAACACCAGTTCACAGTGATCTGCACGCACGCGATTGCGAACTTCGAAGGGCAATTAACAGTGGATCCCGACCAGTTGGAAGTCGACAACGCTGAGTACGAGGAGATCCTGCAGAGATTGTGACTAATCTGGCCTGGGCAGCTAAAGGCTCGGTTTTGCAGCCTGAAGCTTCAGTAAAGCGACGATCCATATCAAAGCAGTGATGAACACAGGTAGGCCGAAATGTCGCCATGTCCACAGCTTCCGTGTGCAGTACCAGCCGGGCTGCACCAAGCCCAAAAACACTTGTACTGTAATAAGCAGCGATGCGGCGAGCACCACGCTTCTCGGAGCTGGTGACACTGCATACAACAATGTGAGCGAAAGTAGTGCGGTCATAACGATTGCGTGCATCCAGCCGGCTACACTGATGTCTTGGTACCATTTCCCTGTTTCGTGGGTTGGAAATACATGCTCCGTGACGCCATCGTTCCGTGACCATTTCGCCCATTGCATATGCGCAACAATCGTGACCCCCACGGCGATGCATGTTACAGGCAGAACCACCGTCCAGATTTTGTTCGCATAGGGAAACATGATCCCGCTCGCTGTCGACATAATAATAAGATCGCCCCACATCCCACCGTGGTTCAGGAAACCCATCGTCACGCGTCTATTGGTAAACGTTCCATTGACGTAGGATGCCATTCCTGAAATCAGAACGCCTCCGACAGTCGCGCCAAATGCTGGGTAGCTAAAATTCAAGGATTGCGTTGTCAACTGTCAACACGGAGCCGGCTCGCACAATCGCAGGGCGAGTGTTGTGATTTCGTAAGGATCAGGATGATTGCGCAGCCATCGCCGGGTATTAGCAATGACTTGCCGACGGCATTGATCGGTCCCTTTACGTCGGATTAAAAACAGAATATACGCGACTCGAATGAAATCATCTTCTCGATGTGCCTTCAGCCACTGCGAGGTTTGCACATTCACCCGTTGAATTTGCTCGGAGTTTCCATTCGCACCCACGAGCCACAAGAAGCCCATTCGCACCAACCGATCTTCCGTGCCTGCCTTTGTATCCAACCAGTCTGCTGATTCGTCAATAAGGCGGGTCATGAAATTCCCTACCCGAACGTGCCCGGCCAACCAGATCGTAGCCCACCGAACTAGCGAATGATCGGGATTCTGCTTGAGCCACGATGAGATTTCTTTGACTGCGCGTTTGATGAGTTTGGGATCTTCATGCCCAATCTCAAATTGTCGTCCCGTAAACCAGAGCGAACACAATCGCGCCAGTCCACTCTCCAATTCGTAACCTGCCCACTTCTGAGCCAATTCGACGGCAGCGGAAACCCAATCGTCTCCCGATTGCGATGAGTGGGGGCTGAGCAGTTTCTTCAGAACTTGTTGATGCTGCAAATCATGACCAACGTGCTTGAGCTCGCTTCGCAGGCGTGATGTCATCCCCTGAAATCGCAACCACCGCAACATGGCAGCTCGGACCAACGTATCCTCCAAATGCCACCGCACAAAATTGGCGTGCTTGGAGGCGCCATTTTCTACCTTAGAGATCTCCTCCTGAAGTTTTGCGCGCCACGCTTCCGAATCTCCGCTGCCTTTGGTCTTGGAAGGAGGAGGCCATTCAGAGTCTAGCCACCGGGAAATCTCCTCAAGCATTTCGACCATATCCGCGAGATTGCCCCTAATCAAAACTGCCCAAAAAAGCATTGCACGGCAGTAAATATCTTCCGGATGATTCTTAAGCCAATCTCGGGTGTTTTCGATAGTCTTCGACCAATCGTCCTTGGTACCCAACCATTGGGCATATGCGACAGCTGTAAGGTTACTTGAAATTAACTCTTCGTCGATGGACTCTTGCTGAGCGTAAGTTGGCATTTGCTTTTCGCGCCAGGCACCCCTTGGTGGGAACTGCAATGGCGGTTCGGTTGGAAAGTCAGCTGTCCACGCCATCTTCAAGCCACGCTCAAAGGCTTTGAGGTACTTGCCATTTAAACCCTTTCCAGCAAACGCCTTTTTTCTCACCCATTCGCCACTAATACTGGTGACTCCTCCAGGTTTGGTCAAGCGTGCTGCCTGCAAATGGGCTGTGACCTCCTCAGCTGCCTGATCAGAAGTCCACCCAAGCGCATCGATTATTTGCTTAACATACATGACCCACTTGGCATGCGGTGCGTGTGGAACCTTCGGATGACCATTGTGCGTACCCATAACGTCCCCTAGCCATCCCTTGTTTGCGGATGTGGACTCCCTTACGCTTTTGGTGTTGGACCGCATCTTGAACAGGAGAATATCAAATGCCAGGAATGCAGGCAATGCCCAACGGTCGTGTGCTAGAAAGATCCAACTGGAAACGTCATGAGAACGACGGCAGAAAGCGCTCTCGATAAAATGAGAACAAGGAATAACGAACGGATTCTGAATAATCCGGAAACAATCATTTTTCATTTGACGCTCAGGGATGATTTGGCGATTCTCCGAATCGCCGGGAGAAGATGCCACAATAGTGAATCGTCATGCTGATGACCGCAAAGGCGAGGGCATGAGGGATTTACCCTTTAGTCAATTCGGTGAGTACTTAGGAGAACAATGAAGGCCCAACAGAACCTCCTGGTTTCAGCGGCTGCCCGCGTTCTGCTTTTCTTCGTTTGCGTAGTGCAAGCGAACGCTTATCTTTCGGCTCCGTCCCTTAGTGGACCCGCCAACGGAGCCACCGGAGTTTCTACGACCCCGACGTTTAGCTGGACTGCGGTATCCGGGGCAAACCGGTACTGGTTGATGGTATCCTCCAACCGGGCAGACTTGCCGATTGACCCGAATGCCTCGACGTGCCCTGGTTGCGTCACAACCGGTTTGAGCGGTATCACGGGTTCAACTAGCTTCACGCCTCCAGCCAGTTTCCCATATGGCGGTGGTACGTCTCGGATTCTCAGCGCCAGTACGACTTATTACTGGCAAGTGCAAGGATACAACACCAGCGGAACCCAAGGCAACTATTCATCGGTATGGAGCTTCACAACAGCGGCGGCGATCCCGCCCACGCCGACGGGTCCGAGTCCGGGCACAACCAGCAGTCCGGGTCCGATGCAGGCGAGCACCACGGTGACGTTGAGTTGGAACGCCTCCAGCGGCGCCACCTACTACG